>Ga0105239_10011170_pt1 | contig 10020 bp, 8 predicted proteins | sample KBSC44metaG_FD_92761 | JGI IMG/M metagenome (GOLD analysis project Ga0105239, IMG submission 92761) | Corn rhizosphere microbial communities from Kellogg Biological Station, Michigan, USA - KBS C4-4 metaG | ecosystem: Host-associated > Plants > Roots > Rhizosphere > Soil | place: Michigan, USA...
GAGCGCGCTGAACCACTCGCTGGTCTGCCCGCGCGCACTGGCGGCGTCGATCAGCGCGCACTCGCCGTACAGCGCCAGCGCCGAACGCAGGCGTTCGGCAAAACCACGCGCCGGCGTCGCGGCAGCGTGCGGCAGGATGGCGAATGTGCGCGAAGCCGTCAGCTGTGTCGTCGTCTGACGCGTGACCAGCCGACGCACCGCCAGGCGCGCGCTGATGAGCATCGCTTCCGGATGCCGCGCGACAAGTTTTTCGAAGCCGCTGCGCGGCAGGCGCAGCAGTTCGGAGTCGCGCAGCGCGCGCACGCTCGCCGAGCGCGGCTGGTCCACGATCAGGCCGAGTTCGCCGACCGTCTCGCCCGCGGCGACGATGCCGTCCAGGCGCAGTTCGCCTTTGCCGTCGGCTTTGAACGCGCCGAGGCTGCCGGACTTGAGTATGTACAGCGAGTCGGGCGGATCACCCAGCTCGAACAACGTGGCGCCGCCGGGCAGCGCGAACCATTCCAGCTCTTGCGCCAGTTCGTCGAGCGTTGCATCGTCGAGATGGCGGAACAACGCCAGCTCGCGCAGCAGGGCGCGCGTATTCCAGGCTTCGCCGCTTTCGCTCATGCTCCCCTCATGGGCGAGCATCCTAGCGCAATCGTGCGCTTGATTTTCCTGCGGTTACGCAGCACGTTGTAGCGATGACCACGGCCAATCCCCTGCTCGAAGAATCCGCCTTGCCGCGTTTCGCGGCGATCCAGCCCGAACACGTACGACCGGCGGTCGACGCGGTCCTTGCCGAGTACCGTGCGCGTATTGCGGCGCTGCTCGCCACGGGCACGCCACACACGTTTGCCAATACGCTGCTGCCGCAGGAAGCGCTCGAGCAGCGGCTCGAGCAAGTGTGGTCGCCAGTGTCGCACCTGCACGCGGTGCGCGACTCCGATGCGTTGCGGGCGGTATACGGCGAGGCCGAACAGGCGATCAGCGATTACGCGGCGGAGCTGGGCCAGAATCGCGAACTTTATGCCGCGGTGAAAGCCGTCGCCGACAGCGCGGATTTTGCCGGCCTGCCGCGCGCGGCGAAAACCCTGATCGAACACAGTCTGCGCGATTTCCACCTGTCCGGCGTCGCGCTCGAAGAGCCGGCACGCACGCGTTTCCGCGAAATCGCCAATGCCCTGACGCGCCTGGCGACCGAGTTCGAGGAAGCCGTGCTCGATGCGACGCAGGCATGGACCGAACCGGTCGGCGAAGCCGCGCTGAGCGGCGTACCCGCGGCCGAACGCGAACAGCTGCGCCAGGCCGCGGCCGAAGCCGGGCGCGACGGTTATCTGGTCACGCTGCAGCAGCCCAGTGTGCAGGCGATCCTCACGTATGCCGACGCGCGCGCGCTGCGCGAGCGCGTGTACGCCGCGTATCAGACGCGTGCGTCGGATCAGGGCCCGCATGCGGGCCGCTTCGACAATTCCGCGCGCATCGAGGAAATCCTCGCGCTGCGCCATGAGGCGGCGCGTCTGCTCGGCTTTGCGAATGCCGCCGAGGAATCGCTGGCGACGAAGATGGCGACACAGCCGCGGCGCGTGCTGGACTTCCTGCATGATCTGGTGCGCCGGGCCAAACCGGTTGCCGTGCGCGAACTTGCCGAATTGCGCGAATTCGCCCGCGCCGAACTCGGCCTCGCCGAACTGCAGCCGTGGGACGTCGCCTATGCAGCGGAAAAATTGCGCCAGCGCAGATTTTCGCTGAGCGAGGAGGAACTCAAGCCGTATTTCCCGCTGCCGGCCGTGCTCGACGGTTTGTTCGCAATCGTCACGCGGGTTTTTGGTGCGACCTTGCGCGAGCGCGCCGGCGTCGAGACCTGGCACCCGGATGTGCGCTACTACGACGTGCACGATGCGGATGGCCGCGTGCGCGCCGGTTGCTTTGTGGATTTGTATACGCGCTCCGGCAAACGCGGCGGCGCGTGGATGGACGTGTGCCGTTCGCGTTTCGTCCACGGCGAAGCCGCGCAGCTGCCGATTGCCTATCTGACCTGCAACTTCGCGCCACCGGTCGGCGCCAAGCCGAGCCTGCTCACCCACGACGACGTGACCACGCTGTTCCACGAGTTCGGCCACGGCTTGCATCATCTGCTGACCGAAGTGGATTATCCGAGCGTCGCCGGCATCGACGGCGTGGAATGGGATGCGGTGGAGCTGCCGAGCCAGTTCATGGAGAACTTCTGCTGGCAGCGCGAGGCGTTGAACCTGTTCGCGCGGCACTGGCAGACCGGCGAATTGCTGCCGGACGATCTGTTCGCGCGCATGCTCGCGGCGCGGCATTTCCAGGCCGGGCTGTTTCTCGTGCGCCAGCTCGAATTCGCGCTATTCGATTTCCGGCTGCATCTGGAATTTGATCCCGCGCGCGGCGCGCGTGCGCTCGAGTTGCTCGATGAAGTGCGGCGTGAAGTCGCGGTGATTTTCCCGCCGCCGTGGCAGCGCATGCCGCACAGCTTCACGCATGTCTTCGCCGGTGGCTATGCCGCGGGCTATTACAGCTACTTGTGGGCCGAACTGCTGTCGGCCGACGCATTCGCGCGCTTCGAGGAGGCCGGGATCTTCGACCGCAGCACCGGCGACGCGTTCCGCAACAGCATTCTCGCCGTCGGCGGCTCGCGGCCGGCGCTGGAATCGTTTGTCGAGTTCCGCGGCCGCGATCCGCAACCCGAGGCACTGCTGCGCAGCCATGGCCTCGCCGCGTAGAATGCGCAGATGAAAATCGCGTCGTGGAATGTCAACTCGCTGAAGGTGCGTCTGCCGCATCTGCGCGACTGGCTGAGCAGCGCGCAACCGGATGTCGTCGCGCTGCAGGAGACGAAAACCGAAGATGCGAAATTTCCCGGCGAGGAGATCGCGGCGCTCGGCTACCGCAGCGTATTTTCCGGACAAAAAACCTACAACGGCGTGGCCTTGCTGGCGCGCGAAGCGCCAGGCGACATCATCACCGACATTCCCGGCCTGGACGATCCGCAACGGCGCATCCTGGTCGCCACGATCGGCGACGTGCGCGTGGCGAATCTGTACGTGGTCAACGGCCAGGAAGTCGGCAGCGAAAAATACAAGTACAAGCTCAACTGGCTGGCGAAAGTACGCGAGTTCCTCGCCGCGGAACTGCAGCGCCATCCGCGGCTCGTTGTCCTCGGCGATTTCAACATTACCCCGGACGACCGCGACGTGCACGATCCTGCGGCATGGCACGAGCAGATCCTGTGCTCCACGCCCGAGCGCAACGCGCTGAAAGCGATGCTCGAGCTCGGCCTGCACGACACGTTCCGCCTTTTCGAGAACACTGCCGGGCATTACTCCTGGTGGGATTACCGGCAAGGTGCGTTTCGCCGCAATCTCGGCTTGCGCATTGATCTGATCCTGGCCAGCGAAGCGTTGCGCACGCGCTGCGCCGCCAGCACGATCGACCGCGTACCGCGCACGTGGGAGCGCGCATCCGATCACGCACCGGTGACTCTGGAGCTTGCCCGTGGCTGACGAATCGCGCGAACCGGATTGGGAACCCACGCTCAGCGACGCGGAGCTGGAGGAACTGGATCAGTTCCTGCGCGCGCATGCCGGCGAGGATGCGCTGCTGCTCGACGGTGTGCACGGCCTGCTCAGCGCGATCAACATCGGGCCGGAACGCGCCACGCCGGAAGAATGGCTGCCGGAAGTGCTGCACGATCCGTTCGCCGACGTCGCCGAAGGCCAGCACATCCTGGAGTTGCTCGCGCGTCTGAACGAGAGCATCGAATTCGAAATCGAAAATGATGCCTACGAACCGATCCTCGGCGAGATCGAACTCGACGACGGCAACACCGCGTTGTCCGCGCAGGGCTGGTGCGAGGGTTTCTCGCGCGGCGTGGACATGCGCGCGCGGCTATGGGAGGCGCGGCTGGGCGCTGACTCGCGGCTGACCGAGCTGCTCTCGCCGGTCATGGCGCTGGCGGTCGAAGAAGGCGTGTTCGAAACCGATGCCGAGATCGCGCCGCTCAACGAAACCGAATACGACGAATGCCTGGCCCATCTGCCGTCAGCGATCGGCGCCGTGGCGCATTATTGGCTGGAACAACCGCCGACCGCCGAGGAACTCGCCGCGCGCGCCGAAGCGGGAAGCGAGTCGGGGCCGCCGCGGCGGCGGCGCGGCGGCCAGTCTATACATTAGGCGGAGCAGAGAAGATGCAACTGTTTTTCCTGGCCGCAATGGGCCTGCTCGGCCTGAGCGCCGCAGCAAACGCAAGCGATTGCGAACGCTTGCTCGTGCCGGATTTTTCCTTGCCGACCCTCGACACGACAACGGACCTGGCCTACCTGGCGACGATTACGCCGGAAAACTATGCCGCGCACCGCTCCAATGCGCTGCCCAAGCTCGCCCATGCCGGCGTCCGCCTGCCGATTGCCAGCCAGCTGCTGCTGCACGCGCGCGATTACGAGGATTTCAGCGCACAGCGTGCGCAACAATACGCGCAACATCACTTCGATTATGCGAATGCGGACCTGGCCGCCTATTTCCACAGCCTGCTGCCGGCGCAGCGCTTCGACAGCTATGCCGGCTGCGTTGGCGCGAGTGGATTCACGGTGCGCATCGTCAAGGTCGATCGTGATTTCGTCGAGATGCTCGCGAGCTGGCGTCCGCGCGAAGGCGGTCCCGCGCAGGTGCCGGTGTCGCGGTTTGCGGCAACCGGTGCGGTACTGCTTGGCGTTGCGCCAACCACATTGGGCGCACAACCGGCGACGCTGCTGTTCAGTCGCGAACTGGATGCCGATCTGCGCGTGACGGCGCAGGTAGCCGGTGCGCCGGCGGCGGCATGGGCGCCGCGGTTCATTGCGCAAGCTAATAGCGACGAAACCCCGGCCAGTGCGACTTGCGCGGACGCCGCGAAGATCGTGCGGGCGATTTTCCGGCAGACGCTGCAGCGCGAGCCGAAAGCGGGCGAACTGGCGACGCAGACCGCGCTGCTGAAAACCAACCGCAACAGCGTGCGCCAGCTCGTCGAACGCCTCGTAATGGGCGATGAGTACCAGAGGAAATTCGTTCGCGGCAAGGATATCGAGGCGCTGCTGGAAGGCCTGTATCAGCATGTGCTCGCGCGCGACAGCGACGAAAAAGGCCTCACCAGCAACAAGGCGCGATTCCGGAACGCAGCCTATCCGGCCATTGCCGTCACGTTTTTCGAGAACGCCGAATATGTGCGCCGGTTTGGCGAATGGGCGGTGCCAGCCACCACCGTATCGGCACGGTATTGCGCCGCGCCGAAGTAGCCCGCGCTACTTGCCAATGCAGAACGTCGAAAAGATCCTGCCGAGCAGGTCGTCGCTGCTGAACTCGCCGGTGATTTCCCCGAGCGCCTGCTGCGCCTGACGCAATTCCTCGGCGGCGAGTTCGCCGCTGCGCTGTTGCAGCTGCAGCGCCGCCTCGTGCAGGTGTTGCGCAACCTGCTGCAGCGCCTGCACATGGCGTGTGCGCGCGCTGAACGCGCCTTGCGCGCCATCGCCGCGGCCGGCCAGTCGCGCAAGTTCGGTGCGCAGCTGCCCGACTCCCGCTTCGCTGTGCGCGGACAGCCACAGATGCAACCCATGGCCGACGATTTCGCGCCGTACTGGCTCGCCGCTCAGATCGATCTTGTTGTGCACGATCACGTGCGTCGCGCCGGCGGCGCAGTCGGCGAGCAACTCACGATCGCCGGCGACATGCGCGCTGTCGCTGACCAGGATCGCGACGTCGGCTTGCGCGAGTTCCTGGCGCGCGCGGCGCATGCCTTCGCGTTCGACGACATCGTCCGAGTCGCGCAGACCCGCGGTGTCGACCAGCGTGAGCGCGATGCCGTCGAGGTTCACGCTTTCGCGCAACACGTCGCGCGTCGTGCCCGGGATCGCGGTGACGATCGCACGTTCGCTCTGCGCCAGCGCATTGAGCAGACTGGACTTGCCCGCGTTCGGCCGACCGACGATGACCACATGCAGCCCGTCGCGCAGCACGACGCCGCGACGTGCGGCGGCCAGCAACTCCTCGAGTTGCGCGCGTAGCGCGGCCAGTGCGTCGGTCAGTTGCGGCGCGCTGAGAAAATCGATTTCCTCTTCGGGAAAATCCAGCGCCGCCTCGAGCCAGGCGCGCAGCTGCACCAGCGCATCGAACAATGTTCGCACCGCGCGCGAGAAGTCGCCTTCCAGGCTGCGCAGCGCCGCGCGTGCGGCCGCTTCCGATCCGCTTGCGATCAAGTCCGCGATCGCTTCGCTCTGCGCAAGGTCGATCTTGCCATTCAGGAACGCGCGTTCGGAAAACTCGCCCGGGCGCGCGCGACGCGCACCGAGCGCACAGATGCGGCGCAACAGCAGATCGAGCACGACCGGCGAACCATGCGCGTGTACCTCGAGCACGTCTTCGCCGGTGAATGACCGCGGGGACTGGAAGAACACGACCAGGCCGCGGTCGAGCGCTTCGCCCGCAGCGTCGCGAAATGCAGCAAAGTGGAAAATGCGCGGTTTGGGATTTCTGCCGGACAGCGCGATGGCGATGGCGCGCGCCTGCGGACCCGATACTCTCAGCACGCCGATGCCGCCGGCGCCGGGCGGCGTCGCAATCGCCGCAATCGTGTCAACGCCTGGTGTCATCCCGCGCGGGCTTTTGCATCCGCTGCCTGCAGGCGCTTGGTGATGATCCACTGCTGCAGCAGCGACAGGCCGCCGTTCACCGCGTAATAGAGCACGAGGCCGGCCGGGAAGAACAGGAACAGCACAGCGAAGATCAGCGGCATCGTCTTCATCATGCGCTGCTGCACCGGATCCATGCCCGGGCTGGCCGGCGACAGCCATTGCGTGCCGAGCATGATCGCGCCGTTGAGGATCGGCAGCACATAGTACGGATCGGGAGCCGACAGGTTCTGGATCCAGCCGAAGAACGGCGCCTGGCGCAATTCGACGCTTTCCAGCAGCACCCAGTACAGCGCAAAGAAGACCGGGATCTGCACCAGCGTCGGCAGGCAGCCGCCGAGCGGGTTGATCTTCTCCTTTTGATACAACTCCATCGTCGCCGCGCTGAGTTTCTGCTTGTCGTCGCCGTAGCGCTCTTTCAGCGCCTCCATGCGCGGCTGCAGCTTCTTCATCTTCGCCATCGAGCGGAACTGCGCTTCCGACAGCTTGAACAGCGCGAGCTTGATGACGAGCACGAGCAGGATGATCGCAATGCCCCAGTTGCCGACGAGCATGTGCAGCTTGACCAGGATCCAATGCATCGGCTCGGCGATCGGCGTGAGCATGCCGTAGTCGGCGGTGAGCGACAGGCCTTTCGCGATGCCGGCCTTCTCGATGGCGTCGAGTTGGCTCTCCAGCGTCGGACCGACATACAAGTGCGAGGTCAGCGTGCGGCTCGCGCCCGGCGCCAGGGCTAGCGCCGGCGACAATGTGCGGATCAGATAGTGCGGCGCCGCGCCGGGATTGCTGACGATGGCCGTCGAATACGCGTCGGTTTCATCCGCCGCCGGAATCCACGCGGCGAAAAAATAATGTTGCAGCAATGCCGCCCAGCCGCCGGCGAATTCGCCCTTGAGCGGTGACTCGGCAAACTTGCCGAAATCCAGTTTCTTGAACTTGTCCTGCGGGCTGTACCAGGCGGCGCCGGTGAACGCATACTTTTCCGGATTGTTGAAGCTGCTGCCCGGAATCACCAGCGGCACGCGCTGCAGCTGGCGGTATTCGTTGCCATTCCACGCCGCGGCCGAACCATTGTCGATCTCGATGCGGCTCTCGATCAGGTAGCTGCCACGGGTGAACTTGTATACTTTGCGTACTTTTACGCCGGACGCATCGGTCCAGCTCAGCGGCACTTCGAGCGTGTCGCCGGCCAATGCATAGTCGGTTTTTTCCGCCGTGAACAGCGCCTGATGATCCGGCGCCGCGGCATTGGCGCTGACCAGCCCGGTTTGCGCGACGAAGAACGTCGCCGGCGCATCGTCGAGCAGGCGCACCGGCTTGTCCTTCTGCGCCGGATCGACCGGATAGCTCAACAGATCAGCCTGCACGATCGCGCCGCCGCGCGTGTCGATCGTCAGCCGCAACAGATCGGTGCGCACCTCGATGCGTTGTGCCGCCGGTGCCGCGGTCACGGCTGCGGGTGGCGCGGGAGCAGGTGTCGGCGGCGCCGCGCTCTGACTGGCTTGCGGTACTTCCGCACCCGGCGCTGGTGGCAGCGCGCTCGTTGCTGCGGTCGGTGCCGGTGTCGATGCCGGCGCCGGCTTCGCAGCATAGTCCTGCTCCCAGGCTTGCCACAGCAGGAACGCAACGAACGCAAGGGCGGCGAACAGGAAGGAGCGGGTTGATGACATTTCTTGTCGCCGGTTGGTGCCGCGCGGCGAACCTTAAGTTGCTGCGGCGGGAAAGCGGTTGAGTGGACGGATCTCGATGTGGCGTTGCGGCTCGCTGACGCTCACGAGGCGCGCATTGTGCCGGGAGCTTCCGCCGTGTTCAACGTGGTGGCCGCTGCCGCGGCTATCAAGCGCTGCCAGAGCACGTCCAATTCCTCGCGCAAAACCGGATTCGCCTGTTCCGCCGCGCTGACGCGCGCGATGACGAGTACGTCGACGTTCGGCAGTTGCGCGCGTTGCTTGCGGAAACTTTCGCGGATCTGCCGGCGGATGCGATTGCGCACCACGGCTTTTTTCGACACCTTGCGCGAGACGGCCATGCCGAGACGCGCGCTCGCCAGCAGCGCGTGGTGATATTGGGCGGTGAAATGGCGGCTCGAGACGCGCCGGCTGTTTTCGCGCAGCGCCGCGAAATCGGCGGGGCGCAACAAGCGGGCGGTACGCGGATGGCGCAGCGCCACGTGATCGACTCGTCTGCAACAGGACTCGCGTGTGCGCAGGCAGCGTGAGGCGCTGCCGCGCGCGAATCTTACGGGATCAGGCGCTTGCGGCCCTTCGCGCGACGCGCGTTGAGCACGGCGCGACCACCGCGCGTCTTCATGCGCGCGCGAAACCCGTGCGTGCGGGCGTGCTTGAGGTTGCCGGGTTGGAAAGTGCGCTTGGTAGCCATGGCACAAATGTCATCAGGTCAAAAAGAAGCGGGATTTTAGGGGTAAAAGTGTACTTGCGTCAATGCAATACTGCTTGGCGAGCCTGTTGTGCGGCGTTAGACTGGCTGTTCCCCTCGCGATACCTTCTCATGATGAGTGACATCTGGCGACGCTGCCTCGAACGCCTCGAGGGCGAATTCAGCGTCGAGGACATGCACACGTATCTGATGCCCTTGCAGGCCAGCGAGGACAGCGAAGGTCTGCGTCTGCTCGCGCCGAATGCGTACACGCTCGACTTCGTCAGGGCCGAATTCCTCGGCCGCATCGAACGCGTGCTGAACCATCTCAACGGTTCGCCACTGAAGCTGCGTCTGGAAGTCGGCACGCTGGCCAGCCGCCGGGTCGACAAGCCCGGCCTGAAAGCCGCGTTCGGCGACAGCGCCGAATTCGAACACAATCTCGATCCGCATTACACCTTCGATTCGTTCGTCGAAGGCAAGTCGAACCAGCTCGGCAAAGCCTCGGCGATGCAGGTGGCGAACAACCCGGGCCGCGCCTACAACCCGCTGCTGCTGTACGGCGGCACCGGCCTGGGCAAGACGCATTTGATGCACGCTGCCGGCAATCTGATCCGCACGAACAACCCGGCAACGCGCGTGCTTTATCTGCGTTCCGAGCAGTTCGTCAGCGCCATGATCGATGCGCTGCGCACCAAGAAGATGGACGACTTCAAGCGCCGTTTTCGCGACGTCGACGCGCTGCTGATCGACGACATCCAGTTTTTCGCCGGCAAGAACACTACGCAGGAGGAGTTCTTCCATACCTTCAACGCGCTGTTCGAGGGCAAACAGCAGATCATCCTGACCTGCGATCGTTACCCGAAGGAAGTCGACAATCTCGAACCGCGGCTGAAGTCACGGCTCGGTTGGGGTTTGTCGGTCGCGATCGAACCGCCGGACTTCGAGACGCGGACCGCGATCCTGCTGAGCAAGGCGGCGGCAC
>Ga0105239_10011171_pt1 | contig 10019 bp, 10 predicted proteins | sample KBSC44metaG_FD_92761 | JGI IMG/M metagenome (GOLD analysis project Ga0105239, IMG submission 92761) | Corn rhizosphere microbial communities from Kellogg Biological Station, Michigan, USA - KBS C4-4 metaG | ecosystem: Host-associated > Plants > Roots > Rhizosphere > Soil | place: Michigan, USA...
CCATGGCCTGCTCAAGCGCATCTCGCTGCTGCGCCGGCCGGCCGCGCAATCCGAAGAAGACTTCCGCCGCGAATGGCGCGTGCATGCCGAGCATGTGCGCCGCATGCCGGGCGTGAGCGGCTACCGCCAGAACGTGGTGACCGCGCGAGAGTTCGTGAAGGGCACGCCCTGCGGCTATCCGGAGCTGCCCATCGACGGCATCGTCGAGCTGTGGTTCGAGAACACCGACACGCTGAACGCCGCCTTCGCGTCGCCGCAGGGTCGGGTGACGATGGCGCATGCGCTCACCTTCCTGGCGGAGATCACGGCCTTCGTGGTGGAAGAGCACCGGGTGGTTTGAGCGCGCGGCGCACGGCCGCGCGCCAGTTAACCCGTTCATGGGATTGACCCGGCCGGTGCCATGGCGACACTGGGCCGACAAAAACTCCAACCCACGGACATGCCCGCTTCGCACGATGGCAGGCAGTCTTCGAGCGCGCGCGCCCTTGACCTCACATCCCATTTCCGTCGACCTGAAGGGCGGCTGGTCCTGTTCGTTCCACTTCAAGCAGGGCGTGAGCGGCGGCTACGCCGGCGTGGCCGAGATCGCGCTGGACGGCCTGCGGCATGGCGAGGTCGTGATCATGGCCCAGCCCTCGCTCGACGCCGCCGTCGAGCGCATGAAGCTGCGGGCCAGCCAGTTCGTCAGCGCGCGATCGGTGGACGGGGCGCACAAGCCGTGGCGGGAGCGGGCGGAAGCGCAAAAGTAATATCCGGCCTCGACAACACCGGAGCAGCAGGCATGGGGCGGATCTTCTTCATCGGCATCGTCATGGCAGCCGCCGCGTGCGCGGCATCCGCCCAGACGCGCAAGCCGTTTCCACCCGGCGTGGTGGGCGTGATGCGCATCGACGCCGGCACCGAATACGTTTTTCTGGACCGGCCCACCACCGTGGGCGGCGCATGCAAGGGGTGGAAGGCGGTGTCGATCCAGGCGCCCGGCCCGGCGGGCTCGGGCCTGACCAACCTCATGTGCTGGAAGGAATCGAACGGGCAGCTGCTGACCGCGACAGAAGCCAAGGTCACGCCGCAGGTCGCGTCGATGGACCTGATTCGCTGATTCGCTGAGGCGGCTGCTCAGGCCGGCAGCAGGCGGTCTTTGGGCGTTGCTGCGAGCCGCGCCTTGCGGGCGGGCGTATTGCCCCGGGCCGGCAGCCATTGCGCATCTTGCCGCGCGGCCTCGCCGTCGCCCGGCAGCACGAACTGGCTGATCAGCGCCTCGAGGCTGCGTGCCTGGTCGCGCAGGCCTTGCGACGCGGCGGCCGACTCTTCCACCAGCGCCGAGTTCTGCTGCGTCATGCGGTCCAGCCGAGAGACGGCGGTGTTGATCTGGCCGATGTCGCGCGTCTGCGCATGCGTGGCCTCGGTGATGTCGTTCACCGTGCCCGCCACCTGCCGGATCGACGCCATGATGCGGCCCATCGTCTGCCCCGCGCTGTCGGCCAGCTGCGTGCCGGCCTCGATGCGCTGCACCGAGTTTTCGATCAGCCCCTTGATCTCGCGCGCCGCCGCCGCCGAGCGCGTGGCCAGCTGCCGCACCTCGGCCGCCACCACCGCGAAGCCCCGGCCCGAATCGCCGGCGCGCGCGGCTTCCACCGCCGCGTTGAGCGCGAGGATGTTCGTCTGGAACGCGATGCCGTCGATCACGCCGATGATGTCGGCCATCTTGTGCGAGGCGCGGTGAATGTCCTGCATCGTGCCGACCACCTGCGACACCACTTCGCCGCCCTGCGCCGCCACCGTGGCCGCGGCGCCCGCCATCTGCTCTGCGCGGCCCGCGGCCTCGCTCGACTGCGCCACGTTGCGCATCACCAGCTCCAGCGCGGCGGCCGTCTGCTGCAGGCTCGACGCGGCTTCTTCCGTGCGCGACGAGAGTTCCGAATTGCCCTGCGCCATGTCGCCGGCCGCCACGCGCACGTTCTGCACCGACTCGCGCACGCGTTCGACCAGTTCGCGCAGCGCGCCCTGCATCGCGCCCAGCGCCTGCAGCATCTGCCCGGCCTCGTCGCGTGCGTGGCCCTCGATGTCCTGCCGCAGGTCGAGGCTGGCGACGCGCTGGGCCGTTTCGCCGGCCGCGCGGATCGGCCTGCTGATGCTGCGCACCAGCCACTGCGCCAGCACCGCGCCCACCAGCAGCGCCGCCGCGCAGAACACCACCAGCGCCAGCCGCGCCGAAGCGCTCAGGCCGTCGATGCGGGCGTCGGCTGCATCCATGGCGTCGCGCTGCGCCTGCGCGAGCCTGGACACCGCCGCCAGCAGCGCGGCCGAGCCCGGCTGGAAGCGCTGCGAATAGACGTTGCGGATGCGCTCGGTCAGGCCCGAGTCGCGTGCCGCGATCAGCTCTTTCACCGCCGCCTTGAAGCTGGTGCCCGCGGTTTCGATCTGAGCGAGCAATGCGCGGTCGGGCTCGGACTTCAGGCGCTGGTCGACCTGCTGCATCAGCGCGCTGTATTGCTTCTCCGTCGCCTGGATGTCGGCCGCGAGGATCTCGCCGACCTCGGGTTCGGAGCTCAGCGCCATCGCCTTGTAGCGCTCGGCATTGATCGCCTGCAGGCGATAGGCGTCGACCACCAGGCGTTCGGACACGCCGTTCTGCTGGATGGCTTCATGCGTGGCGCCGGTCACCTTGGCCAGCGACCAGATGCCGATGCCCGAGCCCGCGAGGGTCAGCAGCAGCACGACGCTGAAAGTGGCCAGCAGCCGGCGGCCGAGGATGTTGAGGGGGCGGGGAGGGCGCGGGTCGGTGGCGGAAGTCACGGGGGCTGCGATGAAGAAGAAGGCTGGGAACGTTCCCGCGCCCGATTGGAGCCGTGCCGTGTTACCGGGAATTAACAGTTGGGGCCGCAGGGCTTTGCGGCCTTGCTTTCTTCGTCTTTGCTTCAGCGTGCGAGGAACACGCCGATGGCCACGATCCATGCCGCGCCCAGCGCGATCGCCAGCCACGCGGACCATTGCATCGGCAGCTCCTTCCAGCGCGGCTGATCGTGCGGACACGGGTCGAGCAGCGCCAGCAAGGCCTGGCCGCCGCCCATCGTCGGCAGCGGAAGCAGGTTCAGCGCGGCGAACTTCGCTGCGAGCATGCCGAGCAGCGCTGCGAAGCCGAGCGATCCTGCATGCGTCGCGCCGCCAAGCAGATGCTGCGCGGTGGAGAGCGGCGACAGCGCGCCCGTGACGATCTGCGCAAAGCCGTTGACGAGGCTGCCCCATGCCGCGTCGGGCCGCAACGCGAAGGCCACGGCGATGAGCGCTGCAATGCCCGACAGCGGCAGCAGCACGCGCACCGCGCGCGGCTGGGTGTCGAAGGCGTCGTCGGCCCAATCGGGTGCGGCGTCGTGCGGCTTGGTGTCGGTGAGCGTGTTCTTGAGCATGACCGCGCCGCCGAACGGCAGCGCGCGCAGGCGGAAGATGCCCATGGACAGCAGAGTCGGACCGAAGCCCAGCGACACCTCGCGAACCGTGATGCCGAGCAAGCGGGCGAGCATGGCCATCACGGTGGTGTGAAGCGCGGCCAGCAGGGCGATGGCGGCGATGAACTGCAGGGCAAGGGACATGGCGGAACGAAGGCAGGGAACACAAGCGGGTGCTTGCGGTGCGGGCGATGTTAGCTTTGGGATCGCCGCTGCTGCCTGTCCCTTATCGCTCGCGCGGGATGCAGACCTGGATCAGGTTCATCACTTCTCTCGCCAATTCCGATGCGAGCCAGAACACGTTGCCGCGATGTTCGGGGCCTGCGTCTTCCTGCTGCGGCGGGCCGTTGCCGTGGCAGTAGCAGAGCAGCGAATAGAGCTGCGTGCTCTTTTCCTCCAGGAGCGTTGCTGCGTCGGGCGGGGCCTCTGCGTGAGCCAGGGGCGTGGAGGGGCGGGCTATATTTGGGGTAGCCATTTGGGGTGCGTCCTTTCGAAGGTTGGGCACTTCACTTGGTCAGACGGCTGGGGTGTTGACGCATCCCGGCCGTCGCCTTTTGAGACCTCGCATTTGCATCGATGCGGCGGTGCGCCGATGACCCGCTGCGAGGCGGTGCGGTTCATTCGTTCGGGTGCTTTGAGGGGGATGCGCTCCTTGCCCACTTGGTGGGGTGTTGGGGGACGAGGGCGTTTACTTTAGAGAGGAACGGGGCTGTTCAGGCAACGGGAAATGCCCAGTAGTTCTCGGATCGGATGGGAAAGTGACACTCGGCGATGTCGCGTCACAAAGGGCTGACCTTTGTTGATCGCCACCCGGTTCGGCGGGCCGTTCTGAGCGAGGAAGTCTGGAATCGGCTGGCCTTACGATCAAAGCCAGATCTGATATCTCGCCCGGCAGCAAAGTACCGTGCTGGGCGCTTACGAATCCGAATCCATGCTCCATTACACAACCATCCAATTCGGCCTTCCTTCGACTGATACCGCTGACATCGGCCGCGTCGACAACGCTGAAGCAGCCATTGCGCTTGTCAGATCGGTTGACTGGCGAAGTGTCATGGGGGCGTGGCATGAAACCCAGGAGGGGCCGTTGCCAGCCATCGTCTTCCAGGCTCCGAGCGCCAAGGCTGAGTTGTACGTGAGTCATGTGCCGATGGATGCAGCGCCCTACGATCAGGTGCACTTCGTGCGGACCGAAAAGGCTGGGTGGCTGCGTTCCCGGAAAATCACGATCACAGCAGAGGTGCATTCGCAAGCACAGCTCGCTCAATGCCTTGCCGATTGGGAGGCCGAGCGCTGGGAGTCGCTTGCGCAGCGCTTGCGCGACCATGGGGTGAATGTGCTTGACTGAGCTCGGGCGGGCTCGTCGATGCGTGAGTGCGAGCCGCTTGCCCTTCATCTGCCGAGCAAACGTGTCTCCTGAGAGACGGCGGGCAAAGAAAAACCCGCAACGCCTTAAGGCGTGCGGGTTTCTGATGTTGGGTGAGACGCCGTGATTCGGGTCTTTGGTGCTTCGACAGGAATCGAAGGGTGTGCCAAAAACTGCATGAATCCTTGAAAAGGATGTCTTCTGGAAAAATATGCCCCCAGAGATGCCCCCAGGTATAGGAACAACATGAAACTGAACGAACTCAAGATTCGCAAACTCACAGCAGCCGGCAAACATGTGCCCGGGAAACATTCCGACGGGGGTGGGCTGTATATCGAAATTACCGAGGCGGGCAGCAGCTACTGGCGCCTGAAGTATCGCTTTGCCGGAAAGGAGAAGCGCTTGGCCTTCGGCGTATACCCAACCGTCGGCCTGAAGGATGCGCGTGAAAAACGGGAGGCAGCCAAGAAGGTCCTGGCCCGAGGAGAGGATCCAGGAGAGGTCCGCAAGGTCGAGAAGGAACGGATCAAACTGGAGGCAGCGAACACCTTCGAGGCGGTGGCCCGTACCTGGCTGAGCAAGACTGCCGCTAAGCGTGAGCCCATCACTCAAGCGAAGGTCAAGACATGGCTCGAGAAGGATGTATTTCCGTTCATCGGCAAGATGCCGATCGCCAGCATCGGCCCGCGCGATGTACTGGAGCGAGTGCTGCGCAAGTTGGAGGCGCGTGGGGCCATCGACACCGCGCATCGGGTCAAGCAGCTATGTGGGCAGGTGTTTCGCTTCGCGGTCGTCTCGGAACTCGCTGAGCGGGATGTCACCGCTGACTTGAAGGAAGCGCTGGCGTCAAAGTCCGGGAAGAATCACGCAGCCATTACCGAGCCCAAGCAAGCTGGTGAGTTGCTGCGCTCGATCTTTGCCTACATGGGGCACCCGACCACTGTAGCGGCGCTCAAGCTGGCTCCATTGGTCTTTGTGCGCCCCGGTGAACTACGCACAGCCGAGTGGGCTGAGATCGATATGGACGGGGCCGAATGGCGAATACCTGCCGCGAAGATGAAGATGAAAACCGACCACATCGTGCCACTGTCGACCCAAGCCGTTGACGTACTACGTGCCTTGCACCCCGTCACTGGGCATGGCCGCTACGTCTTTCCGAGCATCCGCACCGGCGAGCGCCCGATGAGCGAGAACACCATCAATGCTGCCTTACGGGGCATGGGCTACAGCGCTGACATGCACACGGGTCACGGGTTCCGAGCGATGGCACGCACGATCATGGATGAGGTCTTGGGCGAGCGTGTGGACCTGATCGAGCATCAACTCGCACATGCGGTTAGGGATACGAATGGCAGGGCATATAACCGTACGGCGCACTTACCCGCCAGAAAGGAAATGATGCAGCGGTGGGCAGACTACCTAGATCGGCTTCACGCAGGAGCTTGCTGATTCGATTCCTGGCGGCGGGACCAGCTATGAAGCCGGACACATCCGAAGGTGTCCGGCTTTTTTCATTTTCTCCTCTTAAGAGGGCTATTTTTCAGTCCGATAGGGTCCGAAGAAGTATGCCTCAATCCGACGCATGTTGGAGGTATCTGGAGGGGTATCGAAATGGCGGTTTTGGGTTATGCGAAACCGGCTCAGGTACCCCTTGGTTAGAGCGGCACGGGCAGCCGTATTTTTCACGCGATTGTCCCGAGGTGAACAGTCGATCTGCCTTTAGAGGGCAGTACACATGGGTATTCAGGCGCGTGCTGGCCGTCCTTCAGAAGGTGTAGTGCATGACGACCTGCATGGGCCATGGGTGCGCTCCCCATTTCTCTCGCACCGCATCTCGGGATGTCTAGTGCCACCGCGTTGCACACGCTAGCGACGGCGGCTTAAGACTGAGAGCTGCCTGTCACCGTTCCGTTGGTGAACGACTGCTGTGATCAAGAGCGGACTGCGCAGAGCGTGCCTGGGCGCGTTGCCGAACCATAAGGCCTGACTCAGCCAGCGTGGTCACCCGTGGACACCGGCACCGAGAAGGCGCATGTTCTTGGTCCCTTCACTCGATGGGAGACCATCATGGAAACCGCTGAACCCGCCGTTCATCGCGAGCCCTGGAACAAGGGAAAGATCGTTGGTCAGAAGGCGCCCTTCAAGCCCAAGGACATCTGGACACTGCGTGTGCGCCTGCAGATAGAGAACAGGGTGCGCGAGCTCGCACTTCTCAACTTGGGGATCGATAGCAAGCTGCGCGGTTGCGACTTAGTCGCCCTCAAGGTCCGCGATGTCTGCCACGGTGACCAAGTAGCTTCGCGAGCAGTGGTCATGCAACACAAGACCCAGCGCCCCGTCCAGTTCGAAATCACGGCCACTACACGTGAAGCGCTGCAGAAATGGATCAAAGCCGCAGGCCTGAAGCCTGAAGACTTCCTATTTCCCAGCCGGCTGCACAAGTCCCCGCATCTCGGCACACGCCAGTACGCACGCATCCTGGAGCGTTGGGTTGAGCAGCTTGGCCTCGACTCAGCGGACTACGGCACGCATTCGATGCGGCGAACGAAGGCGACACTCATCTACCGCAGAACCAAGAATCTCCGCGCTGTCCAGCTGCTGCTCGGTCACTCCAAGCTCGAATCGACTGTCCGCTATCTCGGCATTGAAGTGGACGATGCTCTGGAAATCTCCGAGCAGACCGAAATCTGATTGCTGAGGCGGCCCATTTCCGTCGAACGGGACGAGGGAGGCCGCGGGCCCTGTCACACCGTCGGTTGTAGCCTCGCACGAAGGCATACTCCGGCCAGAAGCGGACATCCATCGCAAGCGCGCAGAGCTTGACCTACTGAGGCGGCATGTCATCTACCGTCATATGAAAGGCAAATGCTGAATGACCATGGATTCCTTGTCTCTGCTCGAGCGCCTGGCCATCGACGCTATCGGTTACTCCCCATCGGATGAAGAAATTGAAGCGGTATCGCGCCCGCCCTATCCAACGCCGACTTCAGTTGTTCCGTTTCAGGAAGCAGCGATAGCCGCCCTTCAAACGCGTATTGGGTGCGATCCCGACCCGCTTTGCACGACTCGCCTCTACGAGCCCGCAGGGAGATTCAGCGTCCGGGCGCCTCATGACGCCGACAGCCGACTCGGCTTCAACGTGAGTGACGCGATCTGTATCCTGCTGGCTGGCGGGCTGATTTCGGTGGCTACCGCTCAACGCGTCGTCTGCGCGAGCGCCTCCGAACAGGCTCGAAGCTTCCTACAACGCGCCATCGTGCATCGCTTGCTGGCCGATGGCGACCTGCTGGGAGCTATGGAAGCCGCAGCAAGCCCGAATTTCGATCAGGAGCAATGGGTTGGCTGGCGGGCCATTGGTGAATATCACGCTGCGCGTGCGGACGCACCTGCTTTCTTTTCGCTCTGGCCGAAATACGAATCCCGGCAACAACGAAACTGGGTAGAAAACATGCGGCGCCAACTCGTTGATGCCGTATCTCGCACTTACGGCTGGCGCGATGCGCTGACGCTGACGCGTGACAAGCGGATTGGCGTCAAGGGGAACATTCATGGCATGGCGTACGTGGCGCTCCGGCCTTTGGCGAAGCAAGCCACGGTGCCCGAACTAGACCATCTGCTCGCCACGTCACCGGAGCTAATCCAACTGGACGCTCTCAGCGATTTGGCCCGGCTGCAGTTGCTGGTGGACGCTATGCGCGCCAGCACACCGCGCGCACCCGCAGATGATCCACCAGACCTCGACGCCGTTCTGAGCCGCATCATTGCCGTAGACCCTACTAGTTCTAAGCAACAGAGCCAGCACCGCGACTGGCTACTGATGGATTGCTGGCCTCTCGTCGGCAACGCGGCTACTCTCAAACGCGTGCGTGGGGCAATCCGCGCGCCCTCGTACAAGCGAGAGCTTTCGATGCTCGCCAAGGACGCCGCACCTGATGCGCTGACAGGCGAAAAGCCCGTTGACGCCTGACGGCCACAACCAGACTTACAGATGGCAACGACCAAGAGGGGAATTTCAAGTTCGTGTACGTTGCTAGTCATGGGCTGGGACGAATCCATTGCATGGTTTCCGGGCATGGGAGGCTACGTAGAAAGACGGTTCATGCGGTCACTACAGTTGAGCACCCCCATGTCCCGCACAGAAGCGAAGAACGTGGTGAAGAAGATCGCCGCCAGGGAAATCTTCGAGGTGTTTCTTGCTGACGACAGCCATGCGAGTGGAATGTGTCATTCCCTTGAGAGCATCGGCGGCCGAGTATCGCTTCGCCGGGACGCTGGGTGATGGGTCCAACCTCTTTTTGGGCCCCCATCGCGATGTCAGCGTATCCGGCTACTGTCGGCCAAGAGCAGCCATACGCATAGGATTCCCAGTGCCTCGGAAAATAACGACCATAGCCCGCGACATTGCCAAGTTTGCCCCCGATGAGGATGGTGGCTGGCGCCGTCTGGACGTGCTGCTTGATGAACTTTGGCAGGCGGGCGCTCCAGAACAGGCAATCCTCGAAATGCTGAGCGTCTTTGAGCGCTATCCCGAGGAAGACGGACACGGAGTGATGTGGAGCCTCGTTCACGGGTTGGAAAAGCTTCCGAACTACGAGTCCGCGCTTCTTTCTTCCCTGGCACGCCAGCCAAGCGAACTCGGGATCGTCATGGTCGGTCGCATGTTGAACTCCGGCGTTACAGCGGTCGATGGCGTTTCTCTGCTACTCACACTGCAGGAAATCGCTGGCACTGCGACCTCTGCGCATATCAAGGAAACAGCGCGCAGCTTGTTGTCACGGCCACGTTGACATTCGCACCGCCTCATCCCCTTTCGCGACGTCGGCGCGACAGGCTACAGTCGGCCACGAGCAGTCCTTCGTTGGATCTGTCGTCAATGTCTGGTCTTGAACCGACGAGCAGACCTCGCCACGTCGGCTTTCTCGAGTCCGCGCCAACTGCGAAGGGGCGAACTTTGAAGCCTTGCAGAGAGATAGCACGCGGCTTCTCAGCCCTCCATTCCGCCGTCGGCAGCTGCGGAGGTGACCTTTCTGAGTGCGTCAACGAGCATCTGCGCGGAAGGCGAAAGCCCCGGCGCCGTGCGCCACCAGACTCCCAGTGGACGATTGGTCTTGGCCAGCTCGAGTGGTAGGACCTTGATCAGCCCGGTGCGTGCCTCCACGTCGGCCAAGTGCTGCGGCCATACAGTGATCATTTCCGTCGTGAGTATCAAC
>Ga0105239_10011172_pt1 | contig 10019 bp, 8 predicted proteins | sample KBSC44metaG_FD_92761 | JGI IMG/M metagenome (GOLD analysis project Ga0105239, IMG submission 92761) | Corn rhizosphere microbial communities from Kellogg Biological Station, Michigan, USA - KBS C4-4 metaG | ecosystem: Host-associated > Plants > Roots > Rhizosphere > Soil | place: Michigan, USA...
ACCCCGGTGACCAGTTGGCTGCCTCGGGGCAAGGCGATCGGTGCCGAGGAGGCGTCGGAACTCGAAGGCGCGACTGACGATGGGGCACTGGCGGTCGCCGCCGGGTTCGTGTGCGGGGACGGGCTGTCGGCGCTGGCATGCGTGCCGGACATCGCCGACGCCACAACGTAGGCGATGCCGGTCAAGGCCGCCAGCCCGGCTACTGTGAGGGCCGCATACCGGCCGGTCCGGCGGCGTGGGTGCAGAAACTCGTTGCTCATGGCGCTACATCCGTTGTTCTGAAGGCTGGGTCAAAGCCCTTAGTGGGCAGCGCCGAAGACGGTGTTGATCAGCGGAATCGCGCAGGCGGTGACGATGACGCCGCCGAGAGACCAGACCAGCGACCGCTTGCCCTTCTCCTGGTGGTCGGGGCGGTTGCTCAGCGAGCCGACGGCCATCAGGCCGCCGGAGGCGACCGCGGCGACTGCGCAAGCCACCAGGCAACCCCACTTGACGTACGAGAGGAGCAGGTTGACGCCGTTGGAGCCGCTGGTCGGGTCAGCCGGTGCCGGGTTGGTGATGTCCGCCGGGAGGGCGCCGAGCGCATGCACGACGAACTGGATCGAGCTCATGACTGGGGACTCCTTGCCGCCTGGGAACCCGAACGGACCGGTCGACGCCGACCGCGGGTAAGGATGAGTTGCCGAGGCCCTGAAGTGGGTATTCTGCTGTAGCAGAACCTCGGGGTAGTAGATTAGGTCGCCAGGAGCAGTACTTGTCAACCACAGCATAATCCGGGCCGCGTGGCGCCGGGTTGCGTTTGCTACAGCAGATGAGGCATTCTGGCCGGAGACTGTCGAATCTGAATCGGAGGAGTAGTTGCGCGATGGGCGAGAGGCCAGAGGGCGCCGATGACATCGGCGTGATCGCCAAGCGCATCGAGCACCTGTTCGCGACGATCTACCCCAAGTCGCTGGGGCGGCCCTACACGCTGCGCGAGGCCGTCGAGAAGATTAATGCCGAGGCGGGCGAGAACCTGATCTCCGTCGCCTACCTCAGTCAGTTGCGCAACGGAGACAAGCGGCATCCGGCATTTGACAAGCTTGCGGGTGTGGCCAAGCTGTTCGGCGTCAGCACCGACTACTTTATGGACGACGAGACAGCTAGTCGGACAGACCAGCAGTTGGCCGTGGTGGCCGCGATGCGCGAGCAGGGCGTGGAGCACCTTGCGGTGCGGGCGCAGGGGCTGTCGGCGAACAGCCTCCAAGCCATCCTCAGCATGATCGACAGTGCCCGCAAGCTTGAAGGTCTGCCCGACATCGAGGGCGAAACCCCCGATCAAGAGTAGTGACCCTGCTCACTTCACTCCCGGCCGTAGTGCAGCGTTGTCAACTCTTGATTTTCGTATTGCCCGTCTGATCGCTTACCGTATCGGGCGCGGGAGTTGTCGCCGTTGTCCGATTTCATCTCGGTGGAGCGGCGCGATTGACGGGTCTCCCGCCATCGAGCGGGAGGAACCGGCGTGCGAGACCTGAAGCGGCTTCGTCGTGCCTGCGAACGGCAGCTAGACGGACTGCGGATCCCCCGACCGTTTGACCTGGACACCTTCATGGTCAGCGTCCAGAACCAGCGCGGCGGCCGGCGGATCCACATCCGGCCGTCGCCGATCCCGGCTAGCGAGGTTTCGCCCTATGGCATGTGGGTTGCCACCCACGATGACGACTTCATCGTGTATGAGCCGGAAACGACGCCCCTGCACCGCGCCCAGATTGTGCTGCACGAGGTGGGTCACATGCTGTTCGACCACCACTCCGATGAGGTGGTGGACCCTCGGATGCTGCGCGTCCTGTTCCCCGATTTAGATCCCGCGATCGTGAAGCTTGTTCTCAGCCGCCACGACCACCACAAACGCGAAGACGAGTTCCAGGCCGAGATGTTTGCTTCTCTCGTGCTGGAAAAGGCCGGCTACGAGCCGGACCCGGCTCTGACCGAGGACGGTCTTATGGACCGTATCGGCGATGCACTGGGGCACCCCATGCGACGTCGGGAGCGTGGCATATGAAGCCGGCCATCGTCGCGATCTTGTGGGTGGTCACAGTCTGGCGACTGGGATCAGTTCGGGACCAGCCCTGGAAACGCTCCCTGTGGCTCGCCTTTTTCGGGCTGGCAGTCGCGATGACAGTGACGCTCCCAGCCGTCACACGCGCCATCGATGAGTCGACGGGAATCGCCGACCTCTCCACGCTTATCAAGCACCTGGCTGGCATCATCGCCTGCGGTGCAGTGCTCGACTGGGTCCTCGCATTGAACTCGCCCCAAACCATGGGCGCCTTCCCCGCTCGCCGCCACTACATCGCTGCGGTCACCATGGCCGCGATGACGGGTCTCTTCTTCTCCATCGACCGGCAGGAGACGTTCAACTTCGCCGAGTTGGAGTCGGGAGACGGCGTGGCAGCGACGGCGTACATGCTGACGTTCGAGATCTACCTCGGCATCGCGATGGGCATCGCGAGCAACCTGTTCTGGCGAGCGTCCTACCGCAAGCCGAGTGGCCTCCTGCGGGCAGGAATGTGGATCCTTGCCACCGGAACGGCTCTCGGCGTCGTCTACGCCGCGTTGCGGAGCGCCTACCTGCTCGTGCGATTCAACGGAAGCCACGCTCCCGGCGGCGACCACGCCATGGTCTCGACATCTGACGCCGTCCAAGCAGCAGCGATTCTGCTGATTATTGTCGGCACGTCGATTCCGCCGGTGAGCGCCGGACACAGAGCATTCGCCAACTACCGGGCGCTGCAGGCGCTGCGACCGCTGTGGAAAGACCTCACCGGTCAAGTACCGTCGATCGTCCTTGGTGCACCGCCGACCAGGACCGAAGACTGGCTGGCTGTCCGAGAGGTCCGCCACCGGCTTCTGCGACGGGTCGTGGAGATCCGCGACGCCGCTCTCATGCTTCGCGGGCTGGTCGACGAGACAGACCAGGAAGCTGTCCGCACGCAGCTGAAAAACAGCGGTCTCAGCGGCAGCGAGCTGGAGGCCGGCTGCGAGGCAGCATGGATCCGCAGCGCCATCGCTGCCAAGAGGCAGCAGCGGACGGGCGTGACTCGAAGCGCAACCCTTCGCCCGCGGGATAGTTCCGCGCTGGAGGACGAAGTTCGCTGGTTGCTTCTGGTAGCCCGCTTCTACCGCAACCCGAAGACAAGCGCCCCTACCGCCACGCCCGCGCTCGCCACGGAGTCACGATGACCACCGCTCCCGCCACCACGTCTCCCTCCTTCGCCCGTAGGGTCACCGACGGCCTGGAGCCGAAGAACTGGATCCTGGCCGTCACCGTCCTCGTCGGCTGGCAGGTCGACCGGTTCGCCGGCATCGGATGGGGCCTGCTCGGCGCCCTGTTCGCCGCTGTCATTCCCATCGCCTTCATCAAGTACGGCATGAAGCGCGGTCGCTGGGCGGACCGCCACGTAGGCGTCAAGCAACACCGTCTAATCGTGATGGTCTTCATCATCTGCTCGGTGGCGACCGGGATCGCCTTGATGATCGGGCTCGGTGCTCCCCGCACCATGACCGCACTCATCGCCTCGATGCTCACCACCCTCGCCGCCCTGATGGCGATCACCACCGTTTGGAAGATCTCGGTTCATGCCGCGGTCTCCTCCGGTGCCGTCGCCATGCTGACCGTGGTCTACGGACCGATTGCCTTGACGGGGTATGCCCTTGTCGCACTCGTCGGCTGGTCACGGATTGAGCTCCGTGACCACACCCGCGGCCAGGTGCTCGCCGGCACAGTTCTCGGCGCCGTAGTGGCCGCAACGACATTCACGTTGTTCCGCTAGGCAACCCGCAGCCCTGCGCGTCATCAGGGCACCCGGCCGCGCCCCACCTAGCCGCTGGCAGGACCAGCTCCTGGCAGCGGCGCTTTGCTGTCCCGAGCAACACGGATCGCTTCGGAGCTGAGCGGCCTGTCTGCTGTAGTAGACAAGACCCCCTGCCGCTGGCATATCCTCGGCTTGCGCGTTGCGTTTGCTGTAGCAGAATCGGGGTGCCTTGCCCTGGCTGATAGCTGCGCCGTGCTTGTTCCAGCGCAGTTCCGGCCAGCAAGGACGCACATGAGCACCATCCCCCAACTCAGTCGAGTGTCAGCATGAACGACGTCGCGAAGAAGACGAAGTTCGCTGCCGGCGGTGTACTGCTGTCGCCGATAGCCATCGTTCTCGGCATCGCACTGGCAACTACCGGATCGGGCACGCTCGAACCGCAGACGGTGCTGGCAGCGGCAGCGGCGGCTTCGCTGACGAACCAGCCATGCTCGACCTCGGGGCCGGTGACACCGGGCACTACCGACCTCGAAAAAGGGCATCCGATCACCACCGGCCAGATCAGCAACGCGCAGCTCCTATACACGGTGTCCCAGAACGATGCGCACCTTCCCAAGGACGCAGCGGTCATCGCTATCGCAGCCTCGATCGAGCGGACCCGCCTGGCGAACTACACAACCAGGAGCGACTACAACGGCTTGGGCCTGTTCAACCAGGACCCCGGCAGCTGGGGGACCGCCGCTGAGTTGGCAGACCCGGTCCACGTCGCCACGGAGTTCTACTCGCGACTTGTACAGGTGCCGAACTGGCAGACCGTCCCGTTCGACCAGGCAGCCGGCGCAGTTCTCCGGCTCCCTGATCCCGCGCGTTTCAACTTCGAGCAGTGGGAAGCGATATCCAAACGACTGGTCGCCACCTTCGACGGCAGTGCCGGCACTTGCTCGGGAACCGGGGGTGATGGCTCGGGTGGTGGAGGCAGCGATCTCCAGCTTCCCCCGGGGTTCACACTCCCCGCAGATACCCCAGCAGCGGCACGCACCGCGATAGCCTGGGCACTGGCCCAGCTCGGGACGCCGTACTCATACGGCGGTAGCTGCTCGAACTCGCACGACGGCAATCCCAACGACCAGTGCGACTGCTCATCGTTGATGATGATGGCGTACCGTGCCGCCGGAATCACCATCCCGCGGGGTTCCATCGCCCAGTCCGATGTCGGAACGCCCATCTACAACGTCAAAGACCTGAAGCCTGGCGACTTGATCTTCATACCCGGAGACGACGGAACCCCCGAGGCTCCGGGTCATGTAGGAATGGCTCTTGGGCAGGGGCTTCTCGTCGAGGCTCCCCACACCGGACTTACGGTTCGGATCCAGCCAATCGCTGGGTACTGGGAGGGTCAGATCTCCAAGATGCGACGGATCGTTCCGTGGCTGTAGGGTCCGCGACTTAGTGTTCAAATCCCGTGGCCGTGTTCACTCGATGTCTGGTTGGACACGCTTCGTGGATTCGAGTTGCAGGCCGGGATGGCGGCTGCTGCCGTCACGCTCATAGTGATTGCGGCCAAAGCCGGTACCGAGTGCCGATCACAATCCGAGGGTGTGGGCCGCCATTGCCAGTACAGCGGCGAGCGTGAGAGTCGCGGCAAACGCTCCAGCCGCGCGGCTTACCGCGTGCGGCCACGTGTTGCGGTCGCGGAGCGCAAGCAAACCGGCGGCCAGAGCGATCAACGTGGCGACGAGCGCGGAGAAGGCGGTGGAGAGCAGAATCAGGGCCGTGTGGTTGGTCATGGCGAGGCTCCTCAGGGACGAAGGTGGATGTGCGTCGCCATGAATCTCGCCCCATCCGTGTTCGCCGTCGTTCAGCTGGACGAAGATGAACACTGTCGAACAGGCCGCGAGAGCCCGCGGGAGGGACGTTGATGGTCACTCAGGACGAAGCAGCGAAGGCTGCGGCCGCCGAGTTGCGCAATCAACTGCGGGATGGAGTGGCAGGTCTTGGTCTAGACGTGACTCAAGTCGCTCGGCGTAGTGGTCTGGGGCGAACAACGGTCTCGCAAGCGTTGAACGCCGAAGTGGGCGTTCCTTCGGAAAGGACGCTAGCCGCGCTGGGACGAGCGTTGCGGCTCAACGTGACGTCGCTCCTGGAGTTGCGGAGAGCCGCATGCGCCACTCAACCGCCGGACCTGCCAGAAGGACCGGGATTGCCCATCGCAGCGTGGGACGCGTTGGACTTGGAGGTGCACCCGGCCGGCGGCCAGCGATACACCGGGGCGCCGCTTCCTGCGTATATATGGCGCCAGCATGACGACCAGCTCGCCCGTGTAACCGCAGCCGCAGCAGAAGGCCGCAGCGCGATGGTGGTGCTGGTCGGTTCCTCCTCCACGGGCAAGACGCGCGCATGCTGGGAAGCCGTGCAGCCGTTATCTGAGCTCGGATGGCGCCTATGGCATCCATTCGACCCGACCCGTGCGAAAGCCGCCTTAGCGGGACTGGCACAGGTAGGGCCGCGCACGGTGGTGTGGCTGAACGAAGCTCAGCACTATCTGGACACCGGGGAGGAGATGGCTGCGGCGATACACGCCCTGCTCTCGGATCCGGAACGAAGCCCAGTCTTAGTATTGGGCACTCTATGGCCTGAATATGACCAGGTCTATGCAAAACATCCCACCTTCGGACAACCAGATCCCCACACTCGCACCCGGGAATTGCTGGCGGGGCGACGCATCGTGATGCCAGGTGAATTCGACGAACCAGCGCTGAGTGAGGCGAGACGGCTGGCGTCAGCCGGGGATCCATATTTGACGGATGTGCTGGCGCGCGATCACGGCGGTCGGATCACGCAGTATCTGGCCGGTGCTCCAGAGTTGTTGCGACGCTACGCCAGCGCCGAGCCAGCAGCCCAGGCGATTATCAAGGCGGCAGTCGATGCCCGGCGACTTGGCGTCGCGCTGCATCTGCCTCAGGTGTTCCTTGCCGAGGCGGTGTCCGATTACCTGAACCCTGATGAGTCTGACGCTCTTTCGGAGGACTGGTTTGAGCGCGCAGTGTCGCAGCTCGCCGAACCGGTCCATGGAGGTTTCGCGCCTCTGCTCCGTGTGCGCCAGCGCATGACGCCCCGGCTGGTACGGGAATCTTCCGCTGCAGAGGGTGGGTCCGGGCCGACGTACCGCCTTGCGGATTATCTTGAACAGCACGGACGCGGGGAGCGCCACTTGGACTGCCCTCCGCAGTCGTTCTGGGACGCGGCGCTCACCCACGTGAACGACCACGTCACTCTGCACCACTTGGGCAAAGCCGCAAGCGCTCGTGGGCGCTTCCAGTGTGCGGACGCCCTCTACCGGCGTGCCGCCGAAGCCGGGAGTGCCGAAGCAGCGTCAGACCTGGCCCACCTACGCGAGAGGAAGGGCGATATCAAGGAGGCCGAAGCCCTCTTCCGACGTGCGGGTGAACTTGGTGACTACGCAGCAATGTGCGGCCTTGTCCTAATATGGGCCCACGCTGGAAGATTGGACGAAGCTGAGGATCTGGCCCTTGTCGCTGCGGAGGCGGGGTATACCCACGGCCTCTGCGATCTTGCGTGGAGGCGCGAGCGCGACGGGGATCGGTCTGCGGCCGAGGCGCTTTACCAGCGCGCCGCGACGGCCGGAGACCACTTCGCTACGCATGAGCTCATGCGATTTCGTGAAGAGGCCGGAGACGGCGCCGAGGCTGAGCGGTTGGCGCTAGGCGCGGTTGCTGTTGGCAACCCATTCGTGGCGGACAAGCTTACCCAACTGCGCGAGCAGGCTGGAGACCACGCCGGGGCCGAGCGTTTTGCTCAGCTCGCTGCCGACGCTGGACATCCTGGTCCGCTCTATGAGCTCGGTCGACTGAGGCAAGAGGCAGGGCACGGGGACCAAGCGTTGGAATTGTTTCAGCGAGCTGCGGACGCCGGAAGTACGACGGCGCTCTACGAGGTAGGCCTCGCATTGTGGACGACCGGAGACCGGGAGGGGGCCGAGCGGTCGTATGAACTGGCCGGCGAACACGCGGGCCAATTTGCCGCCCACAATCTCGTGGTCACGCGAGAGAAGGCCGGGGACTCGACTGGGGCTGAAGCGGCGGCCCTCCGCGCCGCTCAGGCCGGTGACCCCGGTGCGCTAACCAGCCTCGCAAGAATGCGAGAACAGCATGGGGACCGCGCCGGTGCTGAAACGCTCTACCAAAGCGCCATAGAGGCAGGTGAGACTAACGCCATGGTTCTCTACGCCGAAATGCTGACAGCTACCGACGCGCCGGGGGCCGAGCGTCTGCTCCTTTTGGCCGCGAACGCCGCACAACACTCGGCATTGCCGGGGCTCGCCCGCCTCTGGCAAGCAGTTGGAAATCCTGGCGCCACGACCGTCGAGCGGTACGGGCTTGACCCAGACGGCAAGCCGTCCCGTCCCTGGTGACTTCACCTGCCGGACGAATGCCCGCAGCCGACGACGCTGCTATCAACATGCAGAGCGACGCAGCACGACGGTCGGCTAGCCAGCGCTGACGCAGGTCAGGACCAACGAATTGGGCCCAGCGTAGGGGGATTCGATCCAATTCTAGCTCGGACGTTCCCAACTCCAGGGAGATGCAGGATCCGAGTTCGGCGCGCGACCGAAAGTCTCAAACGCCGAACGGCGATCGGCGTGAGCGGCTACTTCGATCCAGTATAGAAAGAGTTCATGACTGGCGCCCGAATCCATCGCTCGCTCAAGTAGCGTGACGGCCTGGAGCTCATACCCCATCTTTAGCAAGCCCTTAACTAAGCTTTCAACGTGCGCGGGGCTGTCGAGGTCTACTTCACCTATCGCGCGATTAGCGAGCTGTTCCGCTGCGCTCCTCGCTGGCGAGTCGTATACAGCTCGGATCAGGCGCCGAGCCGCTAGCGGCTTGGTAAGATCTGTGCGCGAATAAGCCCGCATCGTCAAAATTGAAGCCACCTCCGACTCTACGTTCGAAGGGCTATGCTCGATCAACGCCGCGACGTGCTCGGCGTCGCTCAAGTCTAGTCTCTGGCAGATGTCTGGGAGGGCATCTGCCAGGCGTTCGAGCTGCTCGGGTGGCCCTGACTCTTGAAGGATTCGCAATAAGCCGCCAACGTCCCCTGTGGCCGTTGATATTACTCGCGTAACTGCGCGTTCAGCGGCCTTCTCTGACTCAATTTGTAATCCCGCGCGCTTGAGTGCCCCAATGACGTCCCCGAAAAACCATGATGGATTGTCAATGCCGGCAGTGTACTGAGCCGCAAATAGAAGAAGATCGTTCGCGGTGGAGATGTCGATCGCCCGCGCTACGTGTGAAGACCAGATGATCGATGGAATATCTGGATTTTCACGATGGATGATTAGAAGTCGGTTTAGGATATCCGCGGCTGTTGATGACTGTCCGATGTCGCAAAGTGCCTCGGCTAGGTCGGCCGAGTAGTTAGCGCTTGAAAGGATCACGGTCTGTGCCGCACGTCGCGCTACCGCGCCGGCAGCATCCGCGAGACCGCAATCCGACAACGCGTGAATTAGCGTTGCCAGCTTGCCGGGATCGTCCGTCTGTCCGAGGAGTGCTGCTCGATAGGCAAGCACGATAGCTGCATTGGCTACGTGCTCGCGGTGCTCGCGGAGTTCGTATCGTGCTAGGTCCCGAACATGGCGAACCAAGCTTGCTACTTCGCCGAGATCTTCGATGCTCACGAAGAGCGCGCCGTGTGAGAGCACGCTAAGGGCTTCCTGAGGTGCCTCGTTGTCCGCCAGGCATCGCACCATGGCGGCAAGATGCTCGGGCTCCCTCGGGCTGCCGAGTGCAGTAATCCTGGAGATCAGGATCCTCGCAGCCTGCAAACATCCGGTGCGGTGGAGCGCGTAGATGAGATCTGCAGCGTCGTCGTAGTTGTCGAGCCGTACGGTTCCAGCCGCGCGACAGGTCCACTGGTCGAGCGTCGCCGGCGCAGCTGAATTGTGCATGACGTACACAAGATCCGCAACAACCCGCGGGTTCTCTGACTCCACCACGCCAATGACCCACTCGGACGCATCGGTGAACTGGTCGTCGCCTAGTCTCCGAACGACTCGCAATAGTAGGTAAGCTGCTTCAGCGCTCCCCGCGAGCGCGCCACGGCTTCCGAGTTTTGCGGCGTATTTGTACAGACCTGCATCGAATGCAAACTGAGATAGCCGTGTAAGGTCCTGTGGATCGTCCGCATATTTTGCAAGTGCTTCCC
>Ga0105239_10011173_pt1 | contig 10019 bp, 9 predicted proteins | sample KBSC44metaG_FD_92761 | JGI IMG/M metagenome (GOLD analysis project Ga0105239, IMG submission 92761) | Corn rhizosphere microbial communities from Kellogg Biological Station, Michigan, USA - KBS C4-4 metaG | ecosystem: Host-associated > Plants > Roots > Rhizosphere > Soil | place: Michigan, USA...
GGTTTCCTGGCGCGTGGCATCGAGTTCCTGTTTCTGCGTGCGCAGGTCGGACAGGCGCGCGATGGTTTGCGCGAGTTGGTTCGTCAGCGTGACGTTGGTATTCGCCGCATCGCCGAGCATGTGCGCGTTCGGCGGAATCTGCCCGGCCTGCTGCATCACCCGTGTGCGCAGCGTGTCGACGTATTCGTCGGTGCGGTTGAGCACCATCGCTTCGAGCGCGGACACGTGCTCGTTCAGTTCGCCGATCGTGCGCTGACGCTGACGCAACTGCGACGACAGCAGCCGCATGCGCGGTTCGTAGCTACGGTTTTCCAGTTCGAGCAGCGCGATCTGCACCGTCGCCAGGCGTTCGGCGGCTTGCGTGCGCAGCGAGCGCGCGGCGGCGAGCGGTGCGGACTCGCCTTTGTGAGCGCCCGGTGCCTGCGCTGCATCCGCCGACGCGTAGGCGGCGGTGAGTTCATCGCGAATCTGCGTCGGGCGCGCGCTTTGATGACGCATCTCCGCGTCGAGTGCCGTCACTGCGCTGTGCGCGGCGGTGAGCGCGGAGCGTTCCGTCGCCAGCATCGTTTCGAGCTGATCGGTGCTGGCGTGCGCGGGCAGGTTCTTCTTCCACGCATCGAGCGTGTCGGAATCGTCTTGCGCGAGCGCTGCGTCGATCTTGGCGGCCGTGTCGTCGGCGCTGTCGGCGGTTTCGCGCAGCGTTTGCCATTGGCGAGCAAGGTCGTCGGCTTGCGTCTCGTCGGCCTGTGCCTGGTTGAGCAGGTCTTCGGCTGCCTTGCGGTCGTCGGCGCTGAGGCTGCGCTGTTTCGGCAAACCCTTCAGCGCATTGGCGATGGCCGTGGCGTGCGAGGCGGGCAGGGTGACGTCGGCGGGCGCCGGCGTCTGCGCGGCGGCGAAAATCGGGGAAATCAGCAGCAAACAGATGAAAATCAGGCGCATCAGGGACTTAATTCTCAGGCGTTAATTCAATCGGGAACTTGCGTCCACGGGACCTGACACGATACCATATCGCTCTTTTCTCGCCGCTTTTGGCGGACATTCCTCAGCGGATAAACTCATGAAAGCCGATACCCATCCGAAATACGAACCGGTGGTGTTCCAGGACATCTCCACGGACTTCTCGTTCCTGACCCGTTCGACCATGTCGTCGAACGAAAAAGTGAAGTGGGAAGACGGCAAGGAATATCCGCTCATCAAGGTGGAAATTTCCAGCCAGTCGCACCCGTTCTATACGGGCAAGCACAAGATCATCGATTCGGGTGGTCGCGTCGACAAGTTCCGTCGTCGCTACGGCGCGGGCGCGAAGTAATTTCCGCGCGAGCCGGGCCGTTCGTGCCTGGCTCTGATCTGCGCTAGCCGATCCGGGTAGCGCATTCCGATGAAGAAGCCTTCATGCAACGCCGCGCCTGTGCGCGGCGTCTGCGTTGCTGCGTGCGCACAAAGGCAAAACGCCTGTGCGATAATTCGAGGGCTCGGCGGTTGCCTGCCGCCATTCTCACGTCTTCTACAAGGAAATCGTCATGGCCGATAAGACCGTGGTTCTGACCGACAGTGAATCGAACAAGTCCACCACCATGCCGCTCGTCAGCGGCACGCTCGGTGAGCCGGCCATCGACATCGGCAAGTTGCACAAGGAACAGGGCTACTTCACGTTCGATCCCGGTTTCATGTCCACGGCGGCCACGCGCAGCGCGATCACCTTCATCGACGGCGATAAGGGCGTGCTGCTGTACCGCGGTTATCCGATCGAGCAGCTGGCCAAGAATTCGAGCTTTCTCGAAGTTGCGTATCTGCTGATGTACGGCGAGTTGCCCAAGGCCGATCAGTTCAAGAACTTCGAACACGAAGTCACGCATCACACGATGATGCATGAGTCGCTAAAGAACTTTCTGCACGGATTCCATTACGACGCGCATCCGATGGCGATGCTGTGCGGATCTATCGCATCACTCTCCGCGTTCTATCACGACACGCTGGATATTTCCGATCCGGAACAACGCCGTCTCGCCGCAATTCGCCTGATCGCGAAGATGCCGACGATCGCCGCCGCCGCGTATCGCTATTCGATCGGCTGGCCGATCCGCTATCCGCGCAACAACCTCGAATTCTGCCAGCGCTTCCTGCACATGATGTTCGAAGTGCCGAGTGAACCGCTGGAGATGAATCCGACGGTGGCCAAAGCGCTCGATCTGCTGTTCATCCTGCACGCTGACCATGAGCAGAACGCGAGCACGTCGACGGTGCGTCTGGTCGGCTCGACGGGTGCGAATCCATACGCGTGCGTTGCCGCCGGCATCGCCGCGCTGTGGGGACCCGCGCACGGCGGCGCCAACGAAGCGGTGCTGAAACAGCTCGCCGAAATCGGCGATGTGAAAAACGTCGGCAAGGCCGTCGAAAAGGCGAAAGACAAGAATTCCGGATTCCGCCTGATGGGCTTCGGCCACCGCGTCTACAAGAACTTCGATCCGCGCGCGACGATCATCCGCGAGATGACGCACAAGGTGCTGAACGACCTCAACGTGAAGGATCCGCTGCTCGACGTCGCCATCGAACTCGAACAGGCGGCGCTGAAGGATTCGTATTTCGTCGAGCGCAAACTCTATCCGAACGTCGATTTCTATTCGGGCATCATCTACAAAGCATTGAAGATTCCGACCGAGATGTTCACGGTGATGTTCGCGATTGCGCGCACGGCCGGCTGGGTCGCGCATTAGCTGGAACAGCACACCGACAAGGAAACCAAGATCGGTCGGCCGCGACAGATTTATACCGGATCGGTGAAGCGCGAGTACGCCCCCATCGACAAGCGCTGAACGCGCTTGTCGAACAGTGCTTCAGTGCAGGAATGTTTTGTATACGCCGACGAACCCTGCGATTCCAAAAGCTACCGACAGCAGCGAACACAGTCGTTCCAGATGGCCGATCCTGATCTCGCCTGTCTTGATGCGCGAATAAATCGCCGATGCCGTCAGTTGGAACGCGAGTTTTTTCGATTGCGGGGCTGCGTAGAGGCTCAGCAGGAACATATAGACGGATAGCAGCCCGAACATCTTGATTTGCGTCTGTTGATCTTCTGTCAACGCGACGAGCAGGGCGCAGGACATTCCCGCGAACAGCAGGGCCAGTACTTTCGCAGCTTTGAATTGGGGAATGTCCTTCATAGTATTCCTACCTGCAGTGCTCAAGCCGTGGGTCGCACTTGTCGTCGTTATCGTCCATATATTCATCGTAGGAACGTGATACATCGAAATCGCCGCTGAAGTCGCCGGACGATTGCCCCTCGTCTGTAATCGACCCGCCGAAAAGGTGGTCGAGGGCCTGCTCGTATTTACCCTGCGTCAAATCCGACCGTGCGTTGTTAATGTTGTCCAAGGCAGCGTCGATCGTTCCGCCAATGGCGTCCTCCAGTTCCGGATCGTACGTTTCTATGACATCGTTTATACCGGAGCCGATGGCCCAGCCAACGCCCGCGGCCGGTGCAAGCCGAGTCGCCATGAAGATACCCGTTTCCGCGAGCGCCGATGCCGGCGTCAGACTGCCGATCGGAGCCGTACGAAATTCAAGGTAGATTTCATACGGCGTCATGTCGATAGTCGGCGCTGCGGTCGGACTGGTCAGGCGAGGCGATACGTCCGACTTCCAATTTGAACTGCGCGAAACCAACACATCGTACGACTGCGCCACGGATGGTTTCGCATAGGTTGTGACCGCGCGCCGCATGTTTTCTGTCCCGAAGTAGAGAGACAGACGAACGAGCGCCGCCGGTGCGAGTTTTCTCGCAACTATTTTCGACAAGGTATCGAAATCGCCGTTGTTTGCGGATCCGTACAAGTAGGCGAGGTCTGCCAGTTCCTGGTCTGTCAGGCGATCGACGACAGACGGGTCTCGCTGCAAGTTGAATTCGATGACGGAGGGCAGGCGTGAATGTATCTGCGCGGGCGTCGTTCCGAGAAGGGAGGATGCCGCAGGTGGCGTGTTTGCGAAGGCGCACGTGCCGAAAACTGAGAAACCAAAGGCAAAGACTGAGGCGACAAATGTTGCCTTTCCTAAAAGCATTTCCAATCTCCTTGAGTGACCGCAAACGCGGCGGAACGCCGACGTACGAGGCGTACGTTCGACCTTCACGAAGGTAGCAATCACCGTCGGTTTTTACGCGGACAATAAGCGGAGCGAAAGCGGAAGATTTCCGGACATGCGCGTGCCGCTGACATCAACGCGCCAATGCCGCTGCGCGCGAGTGGAACTCCACAAGCAGTTAAATCGTAGGCGGCGTTGCCAGCAGTTTTTCAAGCAATCCCAGCGAGGCACGCTTCATCGGTTTGTCGCCGATTCGGTCGAGCGGTGGCTGGCGGATGGCTTCGGGGGGAAGCAGCGTCAGGTCGATGCGGATGTCCTCGCGCGGGATGATCAGCACGGGATATTCCTGCATGTGGTCGTGCGCGTATTTGAGGGTGCGGTCCTGTTCTTCGTACTCGATGCCGTTTTCGTCGAGCAAGATCATCACCTGCTCGGGCGCGTCGCAGAAAAGATGCAAGCACACGGCGGAGAACTGGTCGGCGGTGCCTTCGAGGACGGCGCCGACGAGGCGCGGGTCGAAATCCTTGAAGAACTTCATCGCGTCGCGCGCTTCTTCGCGGAGGCGGCGCAGAGTCCGCGGATGTTCGTCGCCCTGAAACAGGCGCTGATATTCGCGCAAGGCGCTTTCTATTTCGGAATTGTTCGGCAACTGCGATTTTTCGTTCGCGCCCAGACGTTCCGCGGCTTTGCGTTTCGCCATCTGGAAATCGCGGATGCCGCTTTCGCTCATCAACCGCGCCGCCTCGACGGCGACGCTGCGGCGCATCTGATCCGAACTGTGATGCGCGCGCATCAGAAAATCCCGTAAGCGTCCTGCTGGACTTTCTTTTCCTGCTCGGTCTGATCGGTCGGGCCGGTGGCGAGACGGCCGACATCCTCGGTCTTGAAGTATTCGAGGATCGAGTGCGAATCGTCGGCGGTGGCGAGCGCGCCCGTTTCCGGATCGATGCGCGCGGTGGTGATGCCGGGCGGCATCTCGAAGGGTTTTTCGGGCACGCCTTTCAGCGCGGTGCGCATGAAGCTGATCCACATCGGCAGCGCGGTTTCGGCGCCGAATTCGTGATAGCCGAGCGAGGTGAAGTCGTCGAAGCCGACCCACGCGCTGGCGACGATGTCGTCGTTGTAGCCGCTGAACCAGCCGTCGCGATGGTCGTTGGTCGAACCGGTTTTGCCGGCGAGGTCGTTGCGCTTGAGGACCATCGCGCCGGCGCCGGTGCCGCGACGGACGACGTCGTGCAGCAGGGAGCTGATCAGGTAATCGGTGCGTGCGTCGAGCGTGCGTGGCGCTAGATTCGGTGCTTCCGGATTGGTGGACGCGCGCGCCGAAGCGGCCTGTGCGGATGAGATCGGCGACAGCGACGTGCGCACCGCACCTTCGGTGTGCGTTTCGGTTTGCGCGACGCGCGTGTCTTCGAGCAGGCGTTGCGGGCAATGTTTGCAGGCGACGACCGGATCGGCCTTGTAGATTTCGTTGCCGTCGCGATCGACGATGCGATCGACGAAATACGGATCGACAAGGAAACCGCCATTCGCGAGCACGGCGTAGGCGCGCGCCATCGTCAGCGGCGAGACGGACGCGGTGCCGAGCGCCATCGAAAGATTGTCGGGAATCTGGTCGAGCGAGAATCCGAACTTGGTCGCGAACTCGCGCGCGTAATGCACGCCGATCGCGTCGAGCAATCGCACGGACACCAGGTTCTTCGAGACGACCATCGCTTCGCGCAGACGCATCGGTCCGTCGAATTTGCCGTCGTCGTTCTGCGGCGTCCACAGACCGTTCGGCTTGGATGGATCGGCGAACACGATCGGCGCGTCGTTGATGATCGAGGCGGGCGTGAAGCCGTGCTCGAACGCGGCGGAATAGAAAAACGGTTTGAAGCTCGATCCAGGTTGCCGGCTCGACTGCACCGCGCGATTGAATTTGCTGCGCGAGAAGCTGAAGCCGCCGACTTCGGCGCGGATGGCGCCGTCTTCCGGATTCAATGCGATCAGCGCGCCCTGCACCGACGGCACCTGCGACATTTTCCATTTGCCTTCGTCGTTGCGCGCGACGCGGATGATGTCGCCGGCACCGAGCACGTCGCTGACTTTCTTCGGAGCCGCGCCGCGATGGCGTTCGTCCTTGTAGCGGTTCGCCCAGGCGACGGCGGGCATGTCGAGCGTGACGGTCTGGCCATCGGACAGATAGACGTTCGCATTCTTGTCACCGACTTCGGTGACGATGCCGGGCACGAGGCCGACCACCGGATGATACGGATCGAGTTTGCGGTCGAGTTCCTCAGATGAGGGATGTTCCGGCAAATCGATATGCGCTTCCGGGCCGCGGAAACCGTGGCGTTGGTCGTACGCCATCAGATCGTCGCGCAGCGCCTGATTGGCGGCGTCCTGATCTTTCGAATCGATCGTCGTATAGACGGCGTAGCCGTCGGTCAGCGCTTCGTTGCCGAGACGATCCAGCGCATCCTGACGAACGAGTTCGGCGACCCACGGCGCTTCCACTTCGACGGGCGGTTCGTGCGCGTAGGAACGATCGGGTTCCGCATCCGCCACTTTCATCTGATCGGCGTTGATGAAACCGTTTTCGAGCATGCGCTCCAAAACATACTTGCGACGTTCGGTCGCGCGCGCGCGGTTGCTGAGCGGGTTGCTGCTCGATGGGAATTTCGGCAGCGAAGCGAGCATCGCCGATTCGGCGAGCGTGAGCTGGTCGAGCGTCTTGCCGTAATAGAACTCGGCCGCGGCCGCGACACCGTACGCGCGATTGCCGAAGAAAATCTTGTTGAGATACAGCTCGAAGATTTCGTCCTTGCTCAGTTCGCGCTCGATGCGGAACGACAGGAAAATCTCGGTGAACTTGCGCGTGAGGCTGACTTCAGAACTCAGGAAGAATCCGCGCGCGACCTGCTGCGTAATCGTGCTGCCACCGGGCACGTGCAAGGTGCGCTTGGAGATCATCAAACCGACGGCGCGCGCGACACCTTGCCAGTCCACACCCGGATGGTTGTAGAAATTCGCATCTTCTGCGGCGAGGAACGCGTTCTTGAGTTGCTTGGGCACCTGTTCGATCTTGACCGGGATGCGCCGCGTCTCGCCGATCGTCGATATCAGTTTCCCATCGGCGCTATAGACGCGCAGCGGAACCTGCAGGCGCACGTCGCGCAGCGTTTCGACCGAGGGAAGCCGCGGCGCGATCAACCAATACGCGACACCGACCGCAAGGCATGCTAAAAGGACTCCCGATACACCTAAAATCAATGCGTAACGGAGTAAACGTAGAAAAATTCTCATACCGTGTCGGTAATGTGATGGCAGTCAAGGTTGAGCAAGTGCTGGACGCGGTATAGAAGAAATCCGGTTGGGAATTGTAGCAGCTCGCTACTAGGGCGAAGCGGGCGGAAATCGGGGCAAATTAGGGGCAAGTTGCTGGCGAATCAACGATTTGCGTATCTTTTTAAGATACTGTTGATAATCCGTTAAGTTTCGTATTTAATGTAGATGCACACATATCGCTCGTAAGGGCGCGTGGGAAGGGGAAAAAGTTGTGGGCCTACTCAGTGGAAAAGCGCCGCAGCTGGTTGGGGTGGACATCAGCTCGACCGCGGTAAAACTTCTGCAGTTGAGTCACTCCGGCGGCAAGTATCGCGTGGAACATTACGCGGTCGAGCCGTTGCCCCCCAATGCTGTCGTTGAAAAGAACATCGTCGAGGTCGAAGCCGTCGGCGAAGCGATCCGTCGCGCGCTGAACCGTTCCGGCGCGAAGACGAAGTTTGCTTCGGCCGCCGTTGCTGGTTCCGCGGTGATCACCAAAGTGATCCCGATGCCCGCCGATCTGTCCGAAGACGATTTGGAAGGCCAGATCCAGGTCGAAGCCAACCAGTACATTCCCTATCCGCTGGAAGAAGTGTCGCTCGATTTCGAAGTCGTCGGTCCGGTGAAAGACAACCCGGAGATGATGAATGTTTTGCTCGCTGCGTCGCGCACCGAGAACGTCGATCTGCGCGTAGCCGCGCTGGACCTCGGCGGATTGACCGCGCGCGTGGTCGACGTCGAAGCGTTCGCGATGGAAAACGCGTTCAAGCTGGTGTCCGATCAGCTCGCGGTGCCGAAGGATGCGGTGGTCGCCGTGGTCGACATCGGCGCGACGATGACCACGCTCATCGTGCTCAAGAATCAGCGCACGATTTATTCGCGCGAACAGGTGTTCGGCGGCAAGCAGCTCACCGACGAGGTGATGCGCCGTTACGGTCTGTCGTACGAAGAAGCAGGGCTCGCCAAGCGTCAGGGCGGTCTGCCGGAATCGTACGAGATCGAAGTGCTCGAACCCTTCAAAGAGGCGATGGTGCAGCAGATCAGCCGTCTGCTGCAGTTCTTCTTCGCCGGTTCCGAATACAACAAGGTCGACCAGGTCGTTCTCGCCGGCGGTTGCGCCTCGATCAGCGGCGTGGCCGAGATGGTCGAAGAACAGCTCGGCGTGCCGTGCGTGGTGGCCAATCCGCTGGCGAACATGTCGTTGTCATCGCGCGTGCAGGCGGCGACGCTCGCACAGGATGCGCCGGCACTGATGATCGCCTGCGGCCTGGCGCTTCGGAGTTTCGACTGATGGCAAAAATCAATCTACTCCCGTGGCGAACCGAACGGCGCAAGCTTCGCGAGCGCGAGTTCTACATGATGCTGGCCGCAGCGGTCGTCGCCGGCATCCTGGCGATGTTTGCGTGGGTCAGCTGGATGGATGCGCGCCTGGACAACCAGGACAGCCGCAACGCGCTGCTCACCAGCGAGATCAAGGCGCTCGACGTCAAGCTCACCGAAATCAAGACGCTCGAGGAAACGCGTTCGCGCCTCCTGCAGCGCAAGCAGATCATCGAACAGTTGCAGGCCAATCGCTCGCAGATGGTGCATCTGTTCGACGAACTGGTGAAGACGATTCCCGATGGCGTGCGTCTGAATTCGATGAAGCAGACCGGCGATACGCTGACACTCACCGGCGTTGCCCAATCCAACGCCAGCGTGGCCGACTACATGAAGCGTCTGGACGCTTCGCAGTGGCTCAAGCGCACCGACCTGCAACAGACCGAGGCCAAGGGCGGTGATCGCCGCGAACCGTTCGCGTTCGGACTTACGGTCAAGCTGACCAGCCCTGAAGAAAAAGAAAAAGAACGCCTAGCCGCCGAAGGCAAGACCGCACCGGATGCGCTGACTGCGCCGGCTGCCGCCAAGCCTGCGACACCCGCTGCGGCGCCGGCCAGCACTCCGGGGAGCAAACCATGAAGCTTTCCGATTTCCGCAATCTCGACCGCAACAACATCGGTGGCTGGCCGCAAGGCGTAAAGCTGACGTTCTGCGTGATCCTGTTCGGTCTCGTCATGCTCGGCGGCTGGTACTGGTTCATCAACGACCGTACCGACGAACTGGAACGCAAGCAGAACCAGGAAAACACGCTGCGCAAGGAGTTTTCCGACAAGCAGGCCAAAGCCGTCAATCTCGAGAAGCTGCGCGACCAGCTGCAGGAAATGCGCGACATGCTGGCGCAACTGATTCATCAATTGCCGACCAGCACGCAGATGCCGCAGTTGCTCATCGACATCTCGCAGTCGGCGCTGTCGACGGGTCTCGAAAACCAGTTGTTCAAGCCCGGCCCTGAAACCGTGAAAGAAGGTTTCTATGCCGAGAAACCCATCCAGTTGAAGATGCTCGGCACCTACCACCAGTTCGGCAACTTCATCAGCGGCGTCGCGGCGTTGCCACGCGTGGTGATCCTGACCATGCACGACGTGGCGCTGAAACCGCTCGACCCGAAGGCCGGTGCCGCCGGACAGCTTTCGCTGGAAGGTACCGTCACCACCTATCGTTCGGTCGAAGAAGATGAGACGGCAGACAAGGCGCCCGCGAAACCCGGCGCACCAGGCGCACCAGCCAATCCGCCTGCTCAAGGAGGGAAATGA
>Ga0105239_10011177_pt1 | contig 10018 bp, 10 predicted proteins | sample KBSC44metaG_FD_92761 | JGI IMG/M metagenome (GOLD analysis project Ga0105239, IMG submission 92761) | Corn rhizosphere microbial communities from Kellogg Biological Station, Michigan, USA - KBS C4-4 metaG | ecosystem: Host-associated > Plants > Roots > Rhizosphere > Soil | place: Michigan, USA...
CGAAGATCTCATTTTGAACATTGCGCAGCGGAACCTTCGTCGACGAGAGCCACTTGCCGGCGCCTAACGCATCGACAACAAATTCCTCCTCGTCGATCATCGGTTGTCCACTGTTGAGGACGTTCTGCTCGACGAGGCGAAATTTCTGGGCAAGTTCAGGAGCATGCAGGTCGAAATCGGTCAAGCCGATCATGTCACTGGTCTTGTCCCGGCCACTGTCAAGGGCAAGAGCCCTGTTGGCCACGATGAAGCGGCTTTCGGTATCCTTGACCCACAGATAGTCAGGTACCCAATCGATCAGCGTTTGCAGCGAGATGCGCTCGTCGGCGATCTGCCGGCTGGCGGCAAGCTCCGTGATATCCTCATGCGTGGAGACCCAACCGCCGCCGGGCATAGGCTGATGGCAGACCTTGATTGTTCGGCCGTCAGCGAGTTTGGCGGTCCAGATCCTTGAAGTGGTGCCCGAATTGACAGACCGGGCCAGCGCGAGATAGGCGTCGGCCGCCATAGATGATGTCCCGGCAGCAAGGCGTCGTTCGACGAGTTCACTTAATGTCAGACCCGCTTGTAGCTGCTCGGGCGCAATACGATAGATTTCCGCGTAGCGCCGGTTCGACAAGATGAGCCGCTCGTCAGTATCGAAAAAGCAGATTCCTTGCGAAATGTTGTTGATCGCCGTCTCGTAACGCAGCGCCTGCGCCTCAAGATCTTTTATTGTGGCCTGAAGCTCCCGCTCGAGAGTTTCATAGGAGCCGGCGGCGAGTTTTGCCAGTGCCACCATACCTGCCGACTCGGACGTTGCGGCCGGGCTCTTGGACAATTTCCTGACCAAACAGTTCCTCCGCCGGTCGTGCTTTGGATCGGTGCAAAGAGAGGTTGGATCGCACACTGAAGTGGCAAAGGTTATGCCCAAAGTACTAATCGTGGATGAATCGGGGTACCCTAAGCATTAAGCCGCCATGTGCCAGTCATTGGGAATTTGTCTGGCGCATCGGTCAATCCGATCAAATCGGGAGCAAGATTTTACGGGCGCGCCGCGAGATGTAAAAGAGCCTCGATCACGCGATGCCGACGCCCGCGCGGCCGGCGACGCTCAAACTGCTTGCATGACCGCCTCCCGCCAAGGCGAGGGCGGTCACCTCATCGCTCTGCGCCGAGTGATCTCCCAGCCATTTGGGTCAGGTGTAGGCGATCGGGAATGCGGTCTCCCGCGTGGGCGCGCCGATGAGGCTGAGGTTTCTGAGAAAGACCTTGAAGGCGGCTGCGAGAGTTTTCGGCGGCGACGTGGTGCCTGCTTCCAATTCCGTAGCCTCGCACATTGTCGGCCCGGTGCTTCCAGATTGCGATCGGATAGCCACAGATCTGCTCTAAATCGTCATTGAACGACCAAGGATACAGCATCGGATAGCGCACTCTCCCGAGCTGCCTGTCGATCTTCCAGCCTTAAGCCGAAGCCGCCGATCGGTACGTTAGGCAAGACGTTGTTTCTTGCCGCTGCCGCGCAAGTTATTGCTCGCCGAAGCCAGTCATCGAGGTAAACCGGCGACGGTATTGCCGGGGTCAACATAGCCTCGCCGTCGCTTTGCGCGCTCAAGCCGAATAAACGCGCAGCCGACATCTTGTGGCTCATCAAAGGTCTCGATTTTGATTTGGCCCTTCGTTCCGATCCGTCCCCAGTTGCGGATGAGTGATGCGCCACCGAACAGGGTCGGTTGAATAGCCAGCGAATAGAACCTGGCCATGTTGCGGGCGTCGTCAATGCGGTGCAGATGGGCCGGTCGTGTGTCTGGGATAAGCATGCTGCGGAGTCTCGCTCCGGAGCGCCGAAGCGTCCAACGAGTTCGATGAATCGATCACACTCAATTGATTCACAATTCTGATGGGTTTGAGGGGTGCGTTTGTGGCGCTCCTCACGTCGAGTTGACCCGTGCATTGTGGATCAGTGCTCGTGAACCTAAAGGCTGCGGAAGGCGTTCATGGGAACGAAACGCTGTCGATCAGGACGATGGAACGCCCGAACGCTCATCACGTGCCGCGGCAGGGGAATGCTCCCGGCGCCGAAGCTCGCTTTGCGTTCGACAGAATGGCTATCGAGCGATTTAGGCGCGCCTTTCCCCGAGCGAGGTGGAGTGACGAGCGCAAGAGTTGGTTCGTCCCCGGAAAGACGGCCACGCGGCGGATCGACCGCTGGTTGGCGCAAGAGGCAGAGTTGCTCGCTCTCCACGGCGACAGTAAGGGTCGTGATGTTTTCGCCTTCGATCCGATCTCTAGCTCATATCTGGAGGTTTCCGACGACCTGCGTGTTCGCACGCCTTATTCGAAGACCGTCCTTGAGGAATTGCAGGCAATTCCGTGGGCAAGCTGGGACGACGAGCTGCGAGCCTGGCGGGTGCCGTTCCGTTCGTTTGAGGAGCTTCGGCGCCGGTGGCCGAGCATCGAAAAGGCTGCCCGACATGCCGAGCCCGAAGAAAGGAAGCGACGCCGAGAAGCCGCAAGGGGCACTGAAGCTCACAAGGCTTCGAAAATGCGCAAATGCCGAACGTCGGCGTCATCGCTATCCACTGCCGGCCGAAGATTTGCCGCCTCTAGGCCGGCCGGTTGCGACAGCGCAATACGGTATCGTCGTTTTCATCGAAGTGACAGGTGAACTTGCTGAGTCGTCGGACTTGATGGCTTCATATCCAAACGCAATACGTCGCGAAGGCAAACGCATTTGGGGTAGGTGGCGTTCGGCTACGCTCGCCGAGTTGGTCAGGACATGGCCCGCACCCCATCGACCAGGACCGGATGAACTTCTGCGCGGCTGGTGGCAGCCGACGCTTGCCGAACTGAGGGTCGCCCGTCGAAATGCCCGGAGCCTTGAAAGGAAAAATCTATGTCGCAAGGTTAAGACGGCTGGCTGACTTGCGGTCTGAACGAGACGGATCAGCAAGGCAACAACGTATCGGGCGGTTCGGTAACTGCCGGTTTCAACATATGGCGTGGCAGGAAACACCGGGTCTTGGAGCCAAAGATTACGAACAGCCGAGGGCCAAGAATGAACCTGTTCGGGTGCTCAAGAGACGGCCCGCTGTTCGCCGAGCATCCTTGTGCCACGCGCTATTCGCCGATTGCGTTCGCCATTTCATCCTTGAAGCTGACTTTCGTGCCTTTTTGCACCATGGAGGCGAGATCCTCGGCATCCCAGTTGGTCAGCCGGATACAGCCATGCGAGAAGGTCGCGCCGATCTTGCCCGGTTCGGGCGTGCCGTGAATACCGTAGCTCTCGATAGACAGATCAATCCAGACCGATCCGACGGGATTGTTCGGTCCGGCGGCAATCGTGAACGGCCGCTTGGCCTTGACGCCCTTGAAAGCGAAGTGCGGATCGTAGTGGTAGGTGGGATTGTGCACGACGCGCTTGACTTCCGCCTCGCCACTCGGCGCCGGCTTGTCGGCGCTGCCGATGGAAGCGGGAAAGATCGCGAGCCATTTACCGGAAGAATCAAGAACGCGCACCAGGCGTGCGCCCTTATCGACCTCGACGCCGGCAATTGTGGCGTGAGAATCCCCCCGGTCAACATCCGGAACCAGCAACTTGGTGCCGGCCTTCCTGAAGCCGATGCCTGGATTGAGCCTCCTGAGCAATTGCTCGCTCATGTGGAAGCGCTCGGCCAGCTTTTCCGTGATGTTGTGATAGCCGAGCCTGTGCAGGCGGGCCATACTCTCCATGCGCGCCGGAATGCGCTTGGTAAACGGTCCGCTCAAATCCTTGCGCGTCAGCTCGTAGCTAACCAGGACTGGATTGGTGGAGGTTGCCGTCAGCCTGTCCCAGGTCTCCTGGGAAAGCTTCCCGTCGGAGGGCAATCCGTTCGCAATCTGAAAGGCTTTGATGGCCTTCGTGACGTTTTCTGAGAAGCGTCCCTCGATCAAGCCTGGCGAGAAGCGGGCGCGATCCAAAAGTATCTCCGCTTTTAGGAGCGTCGAGCTGAAGCCTTTCGATCTTTGTGGTGAGAATTGCGCTTGATTGACAGTGGCGAGGTCCAGCTTGGCGGCCGTTGTCCCGCTGCAAGTGAGCCCAAGCGCCGCGGTCACGACGAGAAGAAGCCTGAGCATAGATGCACTCCACCAGAACCTGTTTCTATGACGCATCAAGGCCGATATGGTTCCGCCCGGGAGGCTACTCATTGTGGGTCCAGCGCTCGCGACCTGCCTACTGGGCCGTAATAACGGGATCGACGGTGCTCGCGATTGAGAGACGCGGTCATTTTCGCTTTCGCCGCAAAATGATGCTGCCGCACGACGCCGCCTTGAGGCCACCTCGAGGAAGAATGAACCGGACCGTCAGAGGCGCCACCCTCAAGCGCTCTTACGACGATGAGAGCTAAGCAATCGTCGCGCCAAGTCGCCGTCCCCTACAACTTCGTCGGCAGGAGCAGCACCCTTGAGGTTTGACCTGCGAGTGCAATGGGGCACCGACAACGGGAAGGTTTCAAACTCGACCTGATCCAGCGAAATGCCGGGACTGAACATTCTAGGAACAACGGTAGGGAAAAAGGTTTTGCTCCAATTGCGCCGTTGGCAGGAACTGGCGCGGCTGCGCGACGTTTCCAGGAACACGCAGTCAAGGAGTGCTAGAATGCAAACCTTACCAGCGAGTCCCGAGTATCCTCCGACGGCGCCTGCCATCGTTCCCTTTCATGGTACCGTGACGGTCAGATTCTCTGACGCCATTGTTGCGTCCAGCGAGCGCGCAAAAATGCTCTGCAAAGACGGGCGAGATCCGGTTTTCTACATCCCGTTCGAGGACATCTATTTCGAGCTTTTCGAGAAGACCAACGCCATCTCGGAGTCCGCATTGGGCACGGCCGCCTCTTGGCGCGTTCATGCAGCCGGTGCATCGGCTGACAATTTCATGTGGGCCTACGAGACTCCCGAAACGGCCGCCCTTGCCGTCGCCCGGCACGGCGCTTTCGACCCGCACAAGGCCCGCATCGATGCTGATCCGGTCGAGGACAAGCAGCATACGCCGCACCTTCCCGAATAGGCATTGAATGGAAAGCAGATACGGACCGCCGAAATCTCGATTAGCAGCGCGTCGGTTGACCAACGATACATCGATGGTGATGCGTCGATCCTTGGTTTGATAGGCAAAATTCTGCTCGCGATCCTGTCAAAGCGCAGCAGGCCGAGAGAGCTGGCTCCGTCGGCCGGCGCGCTGGAAGAGAGCCCCGCGCCACACCGATGAAAACTGACTTCCGCGACACCGCGCACGGTTTCCTGGTCTGGTCCCTCGCCGGCGTTCTCGGTTAGGCGCTTTCAGCAGTCTTGAATTCTGACGTACAGGCAGTCTCGACAGTAGCCCGCAGGCGCCGCGACCGGGGCTTCGGCTGGTGCCGCGGCCAAGGGCGGTGGGGCATTCGATAGCACATCTTATCACGCCGACACTTTGTTTCGCCCGACCGATCCGACCAAGCTTGCCGGGGCCAATCCCGAGAGCGACGCGGCGGCGGTTGCGCAGGCTTCACGTATCGTGGTCGCCAGTGGGGCGGGCGAAGTAACGGCTCAGGGCTCCATGGACTAGCCAGAAGAAAAACTCTGCAACAAAAATTCAGGTTCAGCGGTTCCTTTTGTTTTGGAGGAGCCGATGCGGCCGACCGTCGATAATGGAGATGAAGCCGAACTCCAGCGAAAAATGTTGGCGGATCGACTGGCAGGCAAACTGGTATCAGCGAGGAAGAAGCCGGGCGACTGATCGAGCTCATCGGGACCGACTGGAATTCGCTGCTTCGCGAAGCCAGGTTCCTGAAAGGTCGGCACTAAGATACTGGGCGGCACAGAAGACCGAGCGGCCAGCCCGTGAGAGCGGCAAGCACAACCTTGTCGAAACGTTTGTCTGCACGACCATGCCGCTTCATTTGAGCCGCCTACCGACGTGCTTAAACTATTCCAGCAGAACTGGCTCTTCTTGAGAAGAGGCAATGCCAAACTCGGGTGCACCGGATGCCGCCGGTTGGGATTGGCTTCGGCGCCGAAAGCGAGGCCGCCGATCGAATGTAAGACCTGTTTCGACTGTTGATCTGGTCGTTTATTCAGGATTATCGAATTGTCTAAGGGGCTGAAGTGAGCCGTTTAGCGCCCAAGTACATTAACGCCGAAGCTACACGAGTTCGATTCCAACCGGCAGCTGCGGCGCGGTTTATCAGCTCGTCAACATGTGGCCCTAAGGCATCCTGGCAATCAGCGTCATACGGAATTGCGTTTACCTCATGAACTGGAGGTCTAACTACGGCTTCCTTTGCCATCAACGTTCTCGGGAAAAAACAATATTGAGGGGAAAGGCGGCCGCTGACCATGGCAACCGCCTTTTGTTGTCTTTAGACGTGGCTGGGCGTCCACCTTGCAAGGGACGGGGGCGTGACCCCATCGTCCATCAGTATGTCTTTCTTGCGAGCGAAGGCTGTAAAAACGCCTCGTGCGGTCTCTGGGTCGATATCCCCTAACAACGCCGCTTTGCAGGCTCGAACAGCCGCTTTTTGTTCCGGGCTATTGCCGCACCATTCCACTGCAAATTGATAGGCGTCGGCAACTGTGTTGAGCTGTCGGGGAAAGCCTAACCCTACCCACACGCGTACCGGTTTTTCAAAAGATTTTGATAGCATCGCGAACTACCTCCCTTCAAGCTCACGCGGCCAATCCGCCGCCACGGCTTCGGCCTCCAGGGACCACCCACGGCGTGGCGGTTATTTGTTCATGGATATTGGCTGACTTCGCGAATCCACAAAATGCTTGCCGGGCGGCGGAAAGTGGATAGTCACTGTCGAATGCTCTCTGGCAGGCGCGAAGCGCAGTCTGGTAAATAGTACCCCGTCTTTCTTTCGGCCACTCGTACAGGAATTCCAGGGCGTCCTCGAGATCAGCAATTTCCCGTACCAGATTACCGGCGCTCTTCACGAAAACAGGGCCGTCGAAAATCCGATCGTTCATAGGATCCTCCAAGTCGAACGAACAACTGAGTTTCTGATGCAGGCGCGCCGTACCGTCAGCGCCCGACGGCGATATGGGTCCGAGGATTTTGGCCGTCAAGACCGGTCAAAACGCGGGTGAAAAAAGTTAGCGGAACCGTTGGCTTCCACCTCCACAATCCCTGCGGCCGTTCGTGACCGCTGTACCGAGAATGCCGGCACACTTGCCTAGCTGCCCGTGCGGCACCGTTTTTTACACGATGGGGGTCCGCATTTTTTTGGAACACAGTCACGCTGAAGAAATCGGGGCCGCTGCGACCCTTCAGTGCTCCTCGTGAGAAACTTGCCCGCTGCCGCAGGCGTCGGGCTTCTGCCTCGCCGTTAGGAACCACGGATTCAAATAGGATTTGTCTTAATCTCGTGCCGGGTTCGCCGCCGCGCCGATCCCAGACGACGGGGCGGCGTAAGGTTAGGCCGGGGGCGCCCCTGCCACCTCGTCGGCGAGGTTGATGCCGACCCTTGGCACAATGATGGAGGTAGATATAGCGGCGCCAAAGAACGGCGAGGACTTATTCCACGGCTCGGTCGGCTGGCATAGCAGAAGCCCGCCGCAAAGGAGCGGCGGGTCATTCTCTTACCAGCCTTGCCTGTTGTACCAGTCGTCGATATCCCGACGGGCTCGGTCGCGTTCGATGCCGTAGCGCTCCTGAATCTTGCCTTCGAGTTGATCGCGTTTGCCAGCGATGCGATCAAGGTCATCGTCAGTGAGTTTGCCCCACTGTTCTTTGACCTTGCCTTTCACCTGCTTCCAGTTTCCCTCGACGCGGTTCCAGTCCATCACGACCTCCTTCGCTAGAAAAAGATCGAACGTCGTTTCGCAGCGGAAGTTCCAGGCTCCCGGGCTGTTGGACCGCAGCCGTCGTTTGAGGCCGTGGGGAGAAGGGCGCCCGATCGCGCAAGCTATCAAGTCCGCGGTAGGAGTCGCGATTTGTTTGGGTTGCTTGCATTGCGCTCCCGTTCCGCCGCAATGCGGCCTCACGGAACGATTCAATAGGGAATTTCAGAAAGGGAGACTTCAAATGACCATTCACGAAGCCACGGCCGCGATGCTAATGAGACCGAAGGCCGGCAGCGGGCAGCCAGCGGCGCCCTGCTCGGCGCCGTCGTAGGCTCCGCCACCACGCCGCAGCGGCGCGGCGAGGAAATGTGCCGCTACCAGGACCGCTACGGTCGGATTTATACGGCGCCTTGTGACGACCGGTACTACAACGGTAATTACTGAGCCGTCGCAGACTCCTTCTTCGCGAAGGCCCAGACCATCAACGGGTATTCCTCGTCGTCGCTGAGGTCCCGCCACAAGCCGTAGGCGCGTACCGGGCCGCCGATGTGAGCCCGGGCGCAGGCCTTGTTGCCCCAGCCATGGACCTTGACGTTGGCTTCGGCAAAACCGCCCTCTACCATCAGCTGCTTGAGGCCGGCGGGCGTCCATCTGTTGTAGTCGTGCGGCCGGGCATGGACCCGGAACAGGAAGGGCGTCGCCACCATCGCCCAACCGCCGGGCCTGGTCATGGCGTGGATGTTTTGCACCGCCGCCTGCGGCCGCCGGACATGTTCCAGCACCTGGTCGGCGATGACGATCGAATATTGTTCCTCGGTGCGGTTCTTGCAGAAGTCGAAGGCCGGGAAATCGACCGAGCGATAGTTGGGGCACATCGCCCGCCAATAGCGGTTCCAGCCCGGCGAGATCTCGATGACGTCGGAAGCCTTGCGGTTGCCCGCTTCGAGAAAGAGCGTGAACGCCTCGATCTGGCGTATGCGCAGCCAGTTGCGGGAATCATAGCCAAGCAGGCGTTTGGCCACCTGTTTGCCGCGGTTTTTCAGGGTGCCGGCAAGGCTTGTCGTCATCAGATCGACCTCCTCCAAAGCCCGCCGTGAAAACAGCCTAGCCCAGGCAAATGGGCAAAAGATGTCAGGACAGTCGATCAAAGAGTGCCGGGAGGGGATCAGCACAGGCGCCCTTCCCAAGGCCTATTGAACGATCCAGCCGTTTGGCCACGATTGGCCGTCCGGGCTTCCGTTTCGGGTCGGGGATAGATTCCTGCGCTGTATTTCGATCAGTCGACCGCATAGCCTCCCTGATCATCCATTTCCCGAGATCGACACCGCGCTCTACATCTCCTTGATTTGGAACATTAGCTGTCTCTAAAAGTTGATGCGAGCGGCAGGTGGTGCCCTTCATCGCCTGCCGAAGATCGGCCTCCGATCGGCCCGCGCTGTTTGCGCCAAGGAGTGCGGTTTTTCTACATTACAGTGGGGCAGCGATGGTCGACAGGCCTGCAACAACCTACGTGGTGAGCGTCTTCGAGAAGCCGCACTGGCGCACCGTTCTGACCACCAAGGACAAGCAGAAAGCGTTCGATATGGCGAAGGAGATCGGCGACAAGGTGCGGATCCAGGAGATCACGCCGCTGCCCAAGAAGCGGTAGGCCACAATCCTCAAAGCGCGAACGCATCAAGTCCGCCGTTGTATTCCATAGCCGCTCTGCGATGTCCGAATGCCACGGTCGTTCAAGGCGGTCGCAGGCCGCGCAGGCTGGGGACGCCGCAGCGAGATGCCGGGAGACACTTCGAACCATCGCTGAAACATTTTCCTTAAGTTCGCTGCGCGATGGCCTGGGCTCCGCTCTCCACTCGCTCAACTGTGATCGCGGCGGGGGTGATGCGCTGCTCCTTGTCGAAGACAGCGTAGGGCAGGGAGAATGGCTTCCACCAAACATCCAGACGACCGTCGGCGAAATCGTAAAAATTGCATATCTGCCCGACCAGGCAGCATCAGATATCGTTCGTCGGAGAAAGACAATTGCTGGCCGACATAGCGCTGCTCGCTTTGCAAGGGGAAGTGCCATTGCTCGTACAGCAGAGAGTCACATAACAAACATTATGGAACTTGAAAATACTCAATACAATCAATATGGTAAGTCCTCATTAGGCCGACCTTGGCGGTGGCCGGGACACTGGTCTGCTATCTAACCCTTCGCACACCTAAAACCTATTTTGTGGCCTTCTACGATCAA
>Ga0105239_10011179_pt1 | contig 10018 bp, 10 predicted proteins | sample KBSC44metaG_FD_92761 | JGI IMG/M metagenome (GOLD analysis project Ga0105239, IMG submission 92761) | Corn rhizosphere microbial communities from Kellogg Biological Station, Michigan, USA - KBS C4-4 metaG | ecosystem: Host-associated > Plants > Roots > Rhizosphere > Soil | place: Michigan, USA...
GCCTGTCCCGAAGACTTGAAGGCCATCTGAACTGGTTTTGTAATCGGAATTGGCAGTCGAAGGCGTGCGGAATGACCCGAAAACGGAGTGAGTAATGGCTTGTTGCTCCGGAATCTTGGCAGCCAATGTTCAAGCTCTGCACTACCGGCAGAGCGGTACAGATTTAAGGGTGGCAAATGAATACACCGCTCGAAAATGAGATCGCGAAGCGCTTCGGCGTATTGCCGAATTTCTTCCGCCTGGCTTCCAGCGACCCGCAGATTGCCGCGAATCTCTGGGGATTTGCTCAGTTCGGATATTTAGACAATCCGCTGCCGTCCCAATTCAAGGAACGGCTGTTCGTCTATCTATCGCGGTTTTGCGAGGTCCGCTACTGCATTGCCCGGCACCTCGGCTTCCTACTCGGATTGGGCCATGCAGCCGGCGATTCCTCCAGCCCGCCGCAGACCGTGGAGTCGATGCTGCCTTTGCTGCGCCGTCCCCTGCCCCAAGGGGAAGAGCTCCAGGCGGTGTTCAGGGTCTGCTCCGAGTGTGACAGCCCCCTCTCTTCATTCCCGGCGCCCGACAGCCGTGAAGAACAGGCGCTGTTTGCGTGCGCCACGCACGTCTTTCTGCAGACTCCTGACGCATCGCGGGCGCACGAATCCCTGCGGAGTCCGCTGGGGCCGATTCACTTCGAGCAACTGAATCTGCTGCTGGCGTTTGTCCGTATAGCGCACTACTGGACTAAGCTTCATCCGGAGCTCGTGTTCGAGGATGATATCGCTCATCTTTTGGCGACTCACGAAACCCTGGCGCAGTGCATTTTAGGAGACCCGGAAGCGCAAAGAGACACTTTGAGCCGCCAAGTGGCTGCGGAGCTGGGATCTCTACGAAAGCTACGGACGCAGCATGAGAGCATGACGCGGGCCTTTCAAGAGCTCAGCGTCGATCATCAATACGCGAAGCACAGTCTACGCGAAACTGAGGAAAACCTGCGCGAGCTGATTTCCGTCATGCCAGCTTCAGTGTTTGCGTGTGACAGAGAAGGCGTCATCACCTATTTCAATCCCCAGGTTATCGAGATCCGGGGCCGCACGCCTGAACTGAGCGACTCGCCTTGGTCATTTCTGGATTCGCGGCGGCTTTATCGTACGGACGGGACTCCTCTCCGAGCCGAAGACGCGCCAATACGGGAAGTGCTCGCGACGGGTGTCCCGATCGTTAACCGTGAGCTGGTGGTGGAGCGGCCCGACCTTTCTCGAATCAATGTGCTGGCGAATGTCACGCCATTGCGCGATTCCACGGGCGTGGTTTCGGGAGCCGTCAGTATTTTCCAGAACATCACCGAACTCAAACTCGTCCAGCAGGAACGCGAGGACTTACTGCATGAGCTGGAGAGATCTAATCATGAACTGTCGCAGTTCTCCTACACGGTTTCGCATGATCTGAAGGCGCCCGTCAAGCATGTGCGCGCGTTGACCCAACTCCTGGTGCGGCGTGGCCAACACAGCGCACAGGAGGATTCTTCGCACCTGCTCACCCTGATTGAGCAGGCTGCGGACCGTATGGAGCGGTTGATCGAATCGCTGCTGCGGTATGCCCAGGCCGGTCAGGGGCAACTGGAACGCAAGCGAGTGCCGGTCAACCCGATCATCGAGTCTCTGCGCCTCACGCTTGCGCCCTTGATTGCGAATACCCGGGCGCAGATTATTTGCAAGCCGCTACCGGCCGTTGAGGCTGACCCAGTCCTGATAGAGCAACTTTTCCAGAATCTTATTGTCAACGCGATCCAGTATCACCGCCCTGAGGAGACGCCGGTAGTCGAGATTTCGGGGGAGCGCCTGGGAGACGAGTGGCAGTTTGCGGTGAAGGACAACGGCGAGGGTATCCCGCCTGACTTTCAGGATGGGATTTTTGAACCGTTAAAACGGCTGCATGGCGAGGAGAGCGCCGGCACCGGTTTAGGATTGGCCTTGTGCCGGACGATCGTCGCTCGCCATGGAGGCCGGATCTGGGTTGAATCGGAAGGAGCCAGGCGCGGGTCCGTCTTTCGCTTTACGCTGTCAGACGCGCGTCACTCAACGACGAAGGTGCGCAGCGTGACGGTCGATGCTCCGGAATGAAATTCGGTTTACCGGCGTGGGGCAAGTTCCAGGCTAAGATCTAGCGACGGCTTATCTCAACGCGATCGACGCCTTTTCGCCTTCGCCTGTTCAGGTGCTGAAGTTCTTGGGGACAGCCTTAGCGATGGTACGCCTGACGCCCATATGTGCTAATTGGCGCGCAGGTACAGGCACGGCAACTCGCGACGATGTTATCGTGGGCATAGAGTGTTCCCGAAGCTGTTTCAATTCGGCGATTTCTTCCTGCCTACCTATGGCGTCCTGGTGGCGCTGGCGTTTTTGGCGGGGCTGTGGGTAACCACGCGGCTGGCCCGGCGGGCCGGGATCAACCACGAACTGGTAGTTAACCTGGTGGTCTATTGCGCTTTAGCGGGATTGCTGGGCGCCAAGCTGCTGATGTTTATCTTTGACTGGGACCACTTCAGAGCGAATCCGGCCGATATGTTCTCGCTGGCGACGCTGCGCGCGGCCGGGGTGTATCAAGGCGGCCTGATCCTGGCGGTCGCTACCGCTTTCTGGTATGTGCGGCGTCACGGGCTGCCGTGGCTCCAGACCTTCGATGTGTTCGCGCCGGGGATCGCGCTGGGCCATGCGATCGGCAAGGTAGGCTGTTTCGCGGCGGGCTGCTGCTGGGGCAAGGAGTGCGATCTGCCTTGGGCCGTGACCTTCCGCAATCCGGACGCCAATGCGCTGACCGGCGTGCCGCTGCACGTCGCCCTGCATCCCGCGCAGCTCTACGAAGTCGGCGCCGAGGCGTTGCTGTTCGGATTTCTCTACTGGCGCTTCGGCCGCGCGCACCGGCCGGGAACCATCATCGCGTTATATATGATCCTGAGCTCGGTACTGCGATTTGGCATCGAATTCACGCGTTTCCACGAGCAGGCGCTGCCCTTCGGGCTGCCGTTTTCGATCACCCAGTGGATCGCTCTGGGGCTGGCGCTGGCGGGCGCAGCGATTCTGTGGACCCAAAGGTCGCGCTCGCCTAAGGCGATTCCCTCGCTCGCGCACTAAAGAAACGGCCGTTTCAGCCGTTCTTATTAATAGTGGTGTGTATAAGCTAGTGCTGCGCCCAAACCCTCAACGGGGCTTTATCCTGATCGCCATGTCGGTGTGCATGTTCCTGCTGCTCGCCGTGGTGGGGATGGCCTTCGATCTGGGACGGGTGTATATCGCCCGCAATGAGGCGCAGATTTTTGCAGACGCAGCCTCGATGGCCGCGGCCAAGCAGTTGGACGGCACGGCTGCGGGTCTCGACCGCGCGCGTGCCGCTGTGACGGCCCTGCCCAATCGCTGGAACCTGGGAACTCAGGACTTCAGCGGTGTAATCATCGAATTCAGCGCGGACGGCAAGCAGTGGGAGGCGGAACCCAAGGAGTTGAAGGCGCTCCACTATGCGCGGGTGACGGCTCCGGATAACCACGTAACGATCCTGTTCCTGCGGGCCGTCGGCGGGCCGCTTAGTTTCAAGGTTCCCGCGCGCGCGGTGGCATCGACCGATCCGGTGAGGCTTACGGAATGAGACGTGAACGTGGGCATGCCATGCTGGAGCTCGCCATTTCGGCGGGCGTGATGGTTTCCTGCCTGGTGGGAACATTCCAATTCGGCTACACGTTTTATACCTACAACCAACTGGTCACGGCGGTGGGCAACGGAGCGCGTTACGCCGCTCAGCGCACATACCGCAAGGCCAGCGAAGACGTCGATCGCGGCAACGCTGCCATCCGCAACATGGTGGTTTACGGAGACGCGCTACCGTCTCCCGACGCCGCGCCGGTGGTTCCGAAGCTGACGCCAGCCCAGGTGGAAGTCCGCTGGGATTTGGCCGGCGACGGCACTCCGCTGAACGTAAATGTCGCGATAAAGGGGTACACGACGGACGCCATTTTCCGGTCGTTCACCTTCGATGGGCGCCCATCTGTGCAATTTCCTTACGTCGGCAGGTACGCGCCGGGGGAGCGCGAGCCATGAGGCGTTCCCGCTCAGAACGCGGTCAGACGCTGATCGAAGGCGCACTCGCGCTGATCGTATTCTTCACGCTGCTGTTCGGAGTCATCGATTGCGGCCTGGTTCTGGTGCGGCATCAATCGCTGGTCGAGCGCGTGCGTGGCGCCGTGCGCTGGGGTGTGGTCCATCCCTGGGACGGCAGGGGCGAGCAGATTGCGAACTTAATTCTTTATGACCAGCCCACGGAACCGGCTGGAGCAAGCGGCAGCTATCTGGGTCTGACTCGCGAGAACGTGCAGGTGCGCTATCAGCCCGCCTCGGCGGCACGGCCCGACGACGAAACGCTCAGCGTTTCCATCGTGAACTTCCACTATCAGTTCCTTTCGCCCTGGGTCACGCGGATCTTCATAAACCCGCGGCCGGTGTTGATTTCCGCTCCCATGGCGTATAAGGCTGCTGCTCTCTAAGAGTCTATTTAGCTATACTCGGGGTTTCGCAATTCCGGCGGCAATATAAGGTTCATTTTTTGATTAACGGGAAACGCATCGTGGTGGTCTTGCCGGCTTACAATGCCGCAAAGACGCTCGAAGCGACGATCCGTGAAATTCCCGACGTGGTAGATGAGTCCATCCTGGTGGACGACCATAGCAGCGACGAGACTGCCGAAGTGGCGCGGCGTTTAGGACTGGTGGTCGAGGTGCATCCGAAAAATCGCGGGTATGGCGGCAATCAGAAAAGCTGCTATGCCAAGGCCCTGGAACACGGAGCGGATGTGGTGGTAATGCTTCACCCCGACTACCAGTACACGCCGCTGCTGGTTACGCCGCTGGCGACGATGATCGCGTATGGCGTTTACGACGTGGCTCTAGGGTCCCGAATCCTGGGCGGCGGCGCTTTGCGCGGGGGCATGCCGCTCTACAAGTACGTAGCGAACCGGTTCTTGACGCTGTATCAGAACCTTATGACAGGAGCGAAGCTGTCCGAATACCATACCGGTTTTCGGGCATTCAGCAAAGAGCTGCTGCTCTCGCTGCCGCTGGACAAGAACTCGGATGATTTCGTGTTCGACAACGAGTTTCTGGCGCAGGCACTGCTGCGAGGAGCGCGCATGGGAGAGATTTCCTGCCCCACCAGGTACTTCCCGGAAGCGTCGTCGATCAACTTCGGGCGAAGCTTGATTTACGGATTGGGAGTGCTCAAGACTTCGCTGGAGTTTCGTTTGGCAAAATGGGGACTGTACCATGCCCCCTATTTGCGGTTCCCGCGCTGAGCCTGGCATAGGAGCGGCTTTGGCGCTGAACCCGGCGAGCGCAGGGGATAAGAAATCACAGAATTTAGCCCGGCTTTCGAGCTGCAAGTCGAATCCGCACCACAATTCTGCGAGCTATGAGCCGGCGCGAAGTTGGAGTGGGTTAGAATCGACTATGGGCCATGCCTCTGACTCTTGGAACCAGCTTGGGACTGTACGAAATTCTTGAGCCGCATCCATCCCGGCGGAAATGTAAGAGTTGAGAGTGCAGATGTCAAACGTTGGCCTTTTCATACCTTGCTACGTCGACCAGCTTTATCCCCAAGTCGGGATCGCCACGTTACGCGTCCTGCGCCGCCTGGGCCTGGACGTCGAGTATCCCCGCGAGCAGACTTGCTGCGGCCAGCCGATGGCTAACTCGGGTTGCGATGCGGCTGCCCGCCCTCTGGCGGAACGCTTCCTGGAGATCTTCGGCAAGTACGAGCACGTGGTTAGCCCTTCGGGGAGCTGCGTCTCCATGGTGCGCAACCATTACGATCACTGGCTTCACGGCAAGCCCCGCTTCGAACATCTTCGCGATCACACTTTTGAGCTTTGCGAGTACCTGACCGATATCGCCAAAGTCAGCACAGTCGATGGCGACTTCCCGTTCAAAGTCGGGCTCCAGATGAGCTGCCACGGCTTGCGCGAACTCCGCCTGGCCCGCTCCTCCGAGCGAATGGTCGCTCCGTTCAATAAAGTGCGCCAGCTTCTCTCCCAATTGCGCGGCATCGAAGTGGTCGAGTTGTCGCGGCCGGACGAATGCTGCGGCTTTGGCGGCACCTTCGCCGTGGGGGAAGAGGCCATTTCCTGTCTGATGGGCCGCGATCGAATTCAGGACCACGCCCGCGCCGGCGCCGAAGTCATCGCCGGATTCGATATGTCGTGCCTGATGCATCTCGATGGCCTGATCCGCCGCAACAATCAACCACAACGGGTGATGCACGTGGCCGAAATCCTGGAGAAGGCCAAGCTATCATGATCGGCCACGCCGAAAAATCCGCTGCATTTGTCGCCGACGAAGACCGCACGCATTGGCACGACCAGTCGCTGTGGTTCGTTCGCGCGAAGCGCGACCGGCAGGCCTCCGGCATCCCCGAATGGGAGGCCCTTCGCGAAGCCGCTTCCGGCATTAAGACACACACGCTTTCCCGGCTCGCCGATTACCTGGAGGAGTTTGAGCGCAATGCCACGGCCAATGGGATTCAGGTCCATTGGGCCCGCGACGCCGCCGAACATAACGCCATCGTGCATCAGATCCTGGCGAGCCACGGTGTCAGGCATCTGGTCAAGTCGAAGTCGATGCTCACCGAAGAGTGTCATCTCAATCCTTACCTGGAGGCCCATGGCATCGAAGTGATCGACACCGATCTTGGCGAACGCATTGTGCAGCTCCGCCAGGAGCCGCCCAGCCACATCGTCATGCCGGCCATTCATTTGAAGCGGGAAGAAATCGGCGAGCTTTTCCATATAGAGCTTGGCACCGAGAAAGGCGCGTCGGATCCCAAGTACCTGACCGAAGCCGCCCGGGGCCACCTCCGCAGTAAATTCATGGGCGCGCAAGCCGGACTCACCGGCGTCAACTTCGCGGTGGCCGAGACCGGGGGCATCGTGGTGTGCACCAATGAAGGCAATGCGGATATGGGCGCGAGCCTGCCTCGCCTCCATATCGCCTGCATGGGCATCGAGAAACTGATCCCGCGAGCCGCAGACCTCGGCGTCTTTCTCCGACTGCTGGCGCGCAGCGGCACCGGCCAGCCCATAACCGGGTACACCTCGCACTTCAACGGGCCTGTCCGCGGCGGCGAGATGCACGTGGTGATCCTCGATAATGGCCGCAGCCGTATCCTCGGACAGGAGGCTTTCCGGCGTTCCCTGGGGTGCATTCGCTGCGGTGCGTGCATGAACACCTGCCCGGTCTACCGGCGCAGCGGCGGCTATAGTTACGGTTACACTGTCCCGGGGCCCATCGGCTCCATTCTGGCGCCCCAGCGCGACCCCCAGAAGTACGCCTCTCTGCCGTTCGCGTCGAGCCTATGCGGCTCCTGCACCGATGTTTGCCCGGTAAAAATCGACCTCCATCATCAGTTGCTGGCGTTCCGCAAGGTTTTGGTCGACCTCAAGGCCGTACCGCTCCAGAAGCGTCTCAGTATGGCGGTGGCGGGCTTGGTCCTGTCGCACCCGTCGCTTTACCGCATGGCGGGAGGCCTGATGCGAGCCATCCTTCCGCGTCTTCCGCGCGTTCTGGTCTACGGAGCCTGGAATCCCTGGGGAATACAACGCGAAATTCCACGCATGCCCCGGCAAAGCTTCCGCGATGTTATCCACAAGGAACCGTCATGAGCAGCCGCAACGCGATTCTGGATTCGCTTCGCCAGAACGCTCCGCCACCGGCAGCGCTCCCTGCCCCGATCAGTGGAATCCGCTACGCCGACCGGATCAAACAATTTGAGGAGACATTGATTGGAGCCGGGGGCAGTCTGATCCGGGCCACCGCGCCGCAAGATCTGGCATCCGCGCTAGCCAGCATTGAGGTCTACGCAAGCGCGGCTAAGATTGCATCGCTGGTGCCTGGCATTCCTTCAAAAGACGTTGACTTAAACGCGATCGAGGACCCGCACGACCTTGAAGGCATTGATGTAGCCATCATTCCGGGCAAGTTCGGAGTCGCCGAAAACGCCGCCGTCTGGATTCCCGGTGAAACCTTGACGCCTCACCGGGTTATCTTCGTCATCGCGCAGCACCTGATCCTGATCGTTCCAGCCGGTGAGATCGTGGACAATCTCCACCAGGCTTACGAGCGAATTCAGTGGAGCCCGAATAGCTTTGGCATCTTCATCTCGGGTCCTTCCAAGACCGCCGACATAGAACAATCCCTGGTCATAGGAGCCCACGGAGCACGCAGCTGCACGGTGATCCTGCAGTGAGTTTTCGAAGCAAGACTAGCTTTGAAGCCGCCGCCTCACGCCGGGTTCGGGAGCCCCAGCAGCTTGGCGCCGTTGTCCCAGCGGATCTTGCGGAAAACTTCCGGTTTTGACATTCGCCGGGCCGCCGCCAGCGTCTCGCGCGCGATGCATTTCCCGTGCAGACGTGGCGAAGGGTTGGTGGCGCCGCCGCCACGCCCGTCGGAGCATGGGCAGTCACAGCCGAAAATGAGTTTGTCCTGATGCCGCACGAGGAACCCGAGGGTGAATTCGGGGTCGCGATTCAGGAAATTGTTGCAGGAATTGGCCGACATGTCGGCCCACAGGTTAGGATAGTCCGACAGCCACTGATCGCTGATGCCGCCGGGCTTGACCGGACCACTTGGGTACGCCGTGTCGTACGCGTAGTCTGCGCTTACGTTCCCCCAAAAGGTGTCCGCATGGGCAATGAACTTCGTCCCGGGAAACGCTTTCAGCATCCGGTCGAAGCGCTTGAATCCGCCGTTGAAGACAGCGTTACCGGAAGGTTGCGGCACGTCCCCGAAGTGGATTTGAATTGGCACGTTCAAGTCGGCGGCGAGCGCGTACATGCGCTTCATCTCGGGGCCATCGCACTGGACCTGATTCTTGATCTCGCCCAACCCGAGTGCGCCCTGTTTAACAGCTTTCGTCAGGAGGCCAGCGGACTCCGGGTTCGCCAAGTCGGCACTGACGAACCACGAGAACCGCCCCGGATGCTTCTCAGCCAGCGCCTTCGACCGCTCCACCGACTGCACGCGTGTGAGCAGAACAGCCCGGGTGACGCCACTGCCATTTATATGGGCCAGGTTCGCTTCGTCGTCGGCCCTGAGATGGAGATGGATGTCGAGCACCGGGCCGCCCCATTCATCGATCTGCTGCGCCAGCAGCCTAGTCGCCGAGGCAGCCGCGGCGGCGCCAATGAACTCCCTTCGGTTAATCATAGGTTTCATCATCGACAGTGTACTCCTGTCAGTCTCCCATTTCCTGGCCTCACAGAGTTCCCGTGCCAAGCTTTCGGTCCATGGGGCCCGCGGAGCCCCAGGGGCACGGGAATCCGGCAGTGAGTAATCCGGCGCTCGAAGGCTGATCTAGAGAAGCCGTCCAGATTAGAAGCCCGGTTCCGGGCGAAAATATTTTCGCAAGCAGAGAGCGACCCAACCGGTTAGCGGCCGCAATCCGCAGCCAGCATTTCAACCCACGTTACATTGATCTTGACGTCGGTTCCCGCGCGCATCAGAAAGCCTTTGGCATTGACCTTATGACCCGCCTGAGCGTCGGGATGAAAGGCATTGCTGAAGTATTCGACATCCAGAAGCTGAAACGTCTGGCTGCCAAGCGGCTTGGCTCTAGCGGCCGCGATCTCAGGTTCGGTGGGCTGCATCGGACTTCGCGTCCGAACCGGTTCCGTGCCGTCCGTCAGCATCCAGGTATCTTGCGGCCCGCGCGTAAAACATCCGACCACATCCACCAGAGCGAAGTTAGGGACGGCAGCCGGCCCGTTCTTCCCCTGCACCCGAATATTGGATACGGCTTCCGCGTTCAATTCCTGGGCCCCGGCCGGAAAGGCATTCGCATCCAGCAGAAAGGCTAGCAGGTCGAGGTACCCGGTGTCGCCCAAATTTGTACGATTTGGCGGCATGGACTTCACGCGCGCAAACAACGCATCCAGGCCGCCTTCCATCCAGTGGCTCAGGAAGACTTCGCCCTTGAGCGAGGGATGATTCACGCCGCCAAGA
>Ga0105239_10011184_pt1 | contig 10017 bp, 7 predicted proteins | sample KBSC44metaG_FD_92761 | JGI IMG/M metagenome (GOLD analysis project Ga0105239, IMG submission 92761) | Corn rhizosphere microbial communities from Kellogg Biological Station, Michigan, USA - KBS C4-4 metaG | ecosystem: Host-associated > Plants > Roots > Rhizosphere > Soil | place: Michigan, USA...
AGCAATAGCTTGCTAATATGCTAATCATTAACAAGCTTGAACGTATACAATTTTTTTTCATCTCCTTCTCTTCTTTATTTACCCTTAAGATACACCCACTCCACGCAACCACACAGCAGATTAAGACAAAGCTTCGGGCTTATGAAAGTGCGATGTATGTAGAAACACTAAACTGTGCCATTGGTATTGCTTCCTATCACCTTTTTTAATCCAATAAAATTAAAGATGACGTCCCAAAGATCAAATATTTCTATCAGGAACACTGTTTATCCTGAACAGATCATTACTATATATGATTTTTGTATTCCAGGCCAGGCTCCTTTTATTAGCATTTCTAACAATAATGCTCGATTAAAACCTTATCACTATGTATAAAAATCCGCCAACTCCAGGCATAGGAGCCTTTATACTTAAAAATTCTCATCTAAGTCCATTCTTATCCAATTTATATTAAAAGCATGAGCGCATGAAAAAGAAGAACACCTTGGAAAGACACAGAGCTACCGCGAAACACATTAGATTAAGTCCTGCGGACCTTCGCTGTATCGATCAGGCCCTGAAATACATTGAAAAACATTATACAGAAAAAATATCCGCAGAGCAATTGTCCATGGAAGTAGGGCTCAGTAAAGAAAAACTACAGGCTGGATTACAGCATTGTGCCTGTCAGACTCTACATAAATATATTCGCAAGATACGCTTGGAAAAAGCCAAACTGCTCCTAGCAAACACCAATGATCCAGTGAAGGCTGTAGCCGACGCCGCAGGTTTTATCAATGAAAGCCATTTTTGTAAGGTGTTCAAAAAAATGCACATGGTCAGTCCTGTACAATATCGATACCAGCAGATTGTATAGTTGAAAAATCCGCTAAATGGAACACAGTTCATATTGAAAAGAACACGGAGTTGCAGTAACTTACAATCATTAAGCCTTTACCATGCCATTAAACCATTTTATTAATAGTCCGGCCAGTAAAACCCCGGAGTTGCACCTACCGGCATCCCTGTTAAAACAGGAACCCAGTGGTAAAAGCTTTTTCACCTATCTCTATATAGAGAACAAAATCTACAGTCTCTTAATCATGACATTTGTTATCGTCCAGTTTATTCTTTTCAAGCTTCTCTATCCTTACCCTGACTTTTTTTCTGACAGTTACAGCTATATACAAGCCGCTTACGAAGACTTGGATGTGAACATCTGGCCCATTGGTTACAGTAAATTTCTTCTCGTCTTTCACTGGTTTACCCATTCGGCGTTAGCTTTAAATCTCTTTCAATATCTCTTCCTTGAGGTATCGGCCCTATATTTCTATCATACTATCATTTATTTTTATCCTACTGGCAAAAATACTCGAACCTTTCTTTGTCTTTTTCTATTCTTCAACCCTTTAAACCTTTACCTGGCTAATTATGTATCGAGTGATGCAATTTTCATAGGGTTAAGTCTCATTTGGTTGACACAACTGATCTGGATCATGCACAGACCGAGTCCCCATCAAATCGTCATTCAAGCGCTGGTCTTTCTCGCTGCTTTCACTTTCCGATACAATGCTATGTTTTATCCACTGATTGCTGCCCTGGTTTTTCTCCTGTCTCGACAAAAACTATGGGTAAAAATGGCAGCTATTTCAATTGGCCCCTTATTGATCATTCTCTTTATTATTTTTTCCTCCAATGCAGCAAAAAAACTCACTGGCACCGCTCAGTTCCCACCCATCCTTGGCGGCTGGCAGTGGGGTAACAATGCGCTGTATATGAGGGGATTCATCGAGGAAGATAGTACCCAATTCCCTACACCTGAGACTGCAGAACTGGACCGGATTGCACGTAGGTATTTCAGCCATCCTTCCCGACCTCAGGATCAACTGTCTTCTTATGTGGCTAATTTTTTTATCCGTCAACCGGAAGCGCCGCTAAAACAATATATGGCAAGAGTATATAAGCATACAAAAGATTATGGCAGCATACAGCAATGGGGAAAAGTGGCTCCCGTCTTCGACCAGTACGGAAAGTTTCTTATCAAAAGACATCCGATTGCTTATATTCGATATTACTTGCTGGTTAATACAAAAAACTATTTACTCCCCCCCTTGGAAAAACTTGAAGTTTATAATCTGGGGGCCGATGATATCTGGCCCATCGGTGCCTATTGGTTCGACTATCACAGTCTTCAAATAAAGGCTTTTTCTAAAACATTCCAGGGCACTTTGCTTTTCATGTATACAGCTTTATTTGCCATCCTGAACTTATATTTCATTGTTGCTTTGCTTCTTTACATCCATAGGAAAGTATGGAAAAAATCCGATCGCGTTTTTAATTATACCATCCTGGTAGTTGGCATTTTCCTGTTATTAAACTGCGGATTCAGCATATTTGCCAATATTATTGTTATTCGTTATCAGGTATTTCCCATGATTGTTTTTCTAGCTTTTACGATGTTGCTCACGGACTGTCTGGAATGGGACCTTAAAAAGCGTAGAGATTACACCCGTGAGAATATTAATTCCATGCCCTTACCTACCACCGGGCAAATGACAACAATTACATCAAATAGAACATAAACTCGGTTGAAAGAAACATTATACTGAAATAATTTACATTATCAAACGACTTATTAACATCTGTGTATAGGCTAAGGCTTCCTGATCATTAGCACTCCCAGTATATACGACCGGATAGTTCGGGGGCAGTCATCTCGATAACTGTTCCCGAACCGGTCGTTATCAAGAAAATTATTAACCTTATCTGCATGAAGAAAGCCATCATTATTGGTGCAGGGCCTGCGGGCTTAACTGCGGCTTATGAACTCCTAAAAAGGACGGAGATTCAACCCATTATCCTGGAAAAAAGCGAGTTTATCGGCGGAATATCTCGGACTATCGATTATAAAGGAAATCGCATGGATATGGGTCCGCATCGCTTTTTTTCAAAATCAGATAGGGTAATGGACTGGTGGCTGAATATAATGCCTTTGCAGGAAGGTGGAAACAAGGACATTACCATTAACTATCAGCATAAGTCCCGCGCTATTATGGCAGACTCTTCACCTTCCTCAAAGGAAGGTAAAGACCCGAATAAAAGGATGCTGCTCATTCAGCGCCTGACTAGGATCTATTTTTTAAGAAAATTTTTCGCTTACCCCATTCAGCTTTCCATAGATACATTAAAGGCGTTAGGATTGCTGCGAACTTTTAAAATACTACTGTCCTTTCTTAAAGCAAAACTCTTTCCTAGATCACCTAAAAGCCTGGAGGATTTTATCATCAACCAATTCGGCAGGCAACTCTATCTCTTGTTTTTCAAAGATTACACTGAAAAGGTTTGGGGCGTTCCTTGCAACGAGATCTCAGCCGAATGGGGTGCACAGCGAATCAAAGGAGTTTCATTGGGTAAAGCCATTTCCCAGGCCGCCAAAAGCTTTCGAAAAAATAAGAATTCTGACCTTCGTCAAAAAGAGATTGAGACGAGCCTTATCGAACAATTCCTCTATCCTAAATATGGCCCTGGTTCCCTTTGGGAAGAGGTGGCAAGACAGATTCAGGAAATGGGTGGTCAGATATACCTGAATCAGCAAGTTGAGAATATTTACACCGTAGACAAAGAAGTCTGTTCCATTCATGCTCTGAACACACAATCCGGAGAATTAAAATTGTTTGAAGGGGACTATTTCTTTTCTTCAATGGCCGTACAGGAACTAATTGCGGGAATGAAAGAAAAGGCACCGGTGAATGTACAGGAAGTTGCAGCAGGATTGCAATACCGGGATTTTATCAATGTAGGCATCTTACTAAGGCACTTGTCTACTCCTGGGAAAGACGGTGCCTATAGCAAACTAGAATTAAAGGATAATTGGATTTATATTCAGGAGCGGGATGTCAAAGTCGGAAGGCTTATGATCTACAATAACTGGGGTGATGGTATGATCAAAGACCCCAACACAGTCTGGATCGGCATGGAATATTTCTGCAACAAAGTAGATGATTTCTGGGCGTTGGACGATGCTACCATCCAAGGGCAGGCTATAATGGAATTGGAAAAAATGGAGTTAGGGCGGGCAGACGATGTACTGGATATAACAGTGCGGAGAATGGAGAAGACATATCCAGCCTATTTTGGAACTTATGCGCGATTTTCCGAGATCAGGGAATTCACGGATCAATTTACAAATCTTTTTCTGGTAGGACGCAATGGCATGCACAAGTATAACAACGCTGATCACTCTATGCTGACGGCAATGGTATCAGTGGACAATATTTGCGCCGGAGTGCTCACCAAAGAAAATATCTGGGCTATCAACACCGAACAAGAATATCACGAAGAGAAGAATGCATCGCCTTCCCCCAGTAAAGTGAATTCACATAGATTACCTGCCCCAACATTTCTACAATATATTTGGCACAATCGATGGAATCGAATGTATTGTATTGCTGCATTTACAATCTTCCTATTACAATTCGTTCTTTTCAAGTTTAGGTATCCTTTTGCTAATTACATGCCGGATTCCTATTCGTATATCGAGACCGCTTTCTATAACTCCGACGTAAATATGTGGCCGGTTGCATATTCCAAATTTCTTCGACTGATCAGTGTCTTCACGCATTCTGATAAATTAGTCGTCGGATTCCAATATTTTTTTATGCAGACAGGTACAATACTTTTCATATTCACCTTGATCTATTTCTTGCAGCCGGGCAAACTAGTACGAAATTCCTTGTTTGGATTCGTTCTTTTTAGCCCTGTCCCCCTTTATGTAGCGAATTATATTTCAGCAGATGCGCTTTTTGTTGGCTTTAGTCTGCTGTGGCTGAGTGTCCTAATCTGGATAGTCTACCGGCCCCGGACTTGGTTGCTAGTCCTACAAGCATTCCTCTTATTGGCATGTTTTACCCTCCGCTACAATGCCATCTATTACCCTATCGTCGCTGCACTGGCTCTCCTGCTCTCTCCTCAAAGCTGGAAATCGAAGGCCAGCGGCATCGCACTGGGCGCCGCAATGATATTTGCTTCCATCTGGTACACTAGTCAAAAGATGCAAGAAATAACAGGCCATCGCCAGTTTTCGGCCTTCAGTGGCTGGCAACTGGCCAATAATGCCCTATACATGTATGAGCACATTTCTCCACAAGATAGAAGGTCCGTTCCCCCACGCTTCGCAAAGTTAGAAATCATGGTGCGTCAACACATGGATACTTTAAAAAAAGTGAAGCTCACAAGTGAAGATTCAGCCAATTCTTATTTCTATTTGTGGAGTAGCCGTAGTCCTCTGATGCATTACCTGGAAAAGGATTGGACAAAAGACAGTACTACCTCTTATTTCAAGCGTTGGTCCGCAGAGGGACCACTGTATAAAGATTATGCTCTTTACCTGATTCAAAAATATCCCTTGTCCTTTTTGCAGACTTTCATCTTATCCAATGCTATTAAATTCGCAGTCCCCCCCTCAGAATTTCTAGGCACTTATAATATGGGGGCTGACAGCGTAGGTAGTCTTGCAAAAGGCTGGTTCAATTACAGAAGCCAAAAAGTAGCCGATCATAATAATAAGGCAGTACCTATTAAACTAATTGAATGGTACCCCATCTTTGCCACCTTGGTTAACCTATTGCTGCTCATCCACCTGATAGGTTTGCTAGTATTGGGAGGGCTTAGAAAGTCCACAGGGCTTCCGAAGCTCTTGGTATTGATTGTTTCTCTATGGATGTTAAATACTGGATTCAGCATATTTGCCTCTCCGATCGTATTGAGATACCAAATATTCCCTATCCTAATAACATTAGGTATGGCGCTGCTGGCAGGCGAAGCTATTTACAAACCAAGTTCAGATAAAGCATAAAAAGAAAATAGACTATGAAAAAATCCGCTATTGTCGATATCATCTCCTGCTTGTTTATTATCCTTTTTTTATACACAGGTGTTTACAAATTATTAGATCTACACCATTTTTTTTGGGCCCTTAATAAATCACCTCTTCTGGGGGGATTTTACAAACCGGTGGGGTATGCATTACCACCAATAGAGGTGATCATAGCGTTGCTCCTGCTCATTCCTTTTTTTTCTAACAAGCCGATGCTTCGCACATGGGGGCTGTATGGTTCGGCGGTCCTAATGTTGATATTTACGGTCTACATTACTTATATGGTGGAATTCCGTACCGACCGCCCCTGTACCTGCGGCGGCATCATCTCTCAAATGAATTGGCATCAACATATGTATTTTAACACCACATTTACATGTCTGTCCTTTCTAGGCATCTGGCTGAATAAGCATCTAATTCAAAAGAGGGAGAACGACATGGCAATTTCCTGAACCATCATTTATTTATTAATGAGAAATATTATCGTTATAACACTATGTCTGTCATTAACATCCTGCAAACACATGAGAAAGACAGGTCAGCAATTGCCAGCTTTCGACCTCCTGCTAGTCGACAGTGTGACGAAATTTAATACAGCATCTATCCCGGAAGGCAATCCTATTATCCTTCTATATTTCAGTCCAGAGTGTGAACATTGCCAAAAAGAGACAGAAGGGCTACTAAAAAAAATGGACTCACTGCGGCAGGTGCGGTTTTATTTCATCACTAATGACCCCGTTGACCAGCTAAAGTTATTTAATTATGCGTATAAACTTTATAAATATTCCAACATCACCCTAGGAAGAGATTATAAATTTTCCTTCCCGGCTCATTTTAAAAACGCCGCTCCCCCGACGATGGTGATCTATGACGGCAATAAAATGCTGGTGACCATATTCAAAGGTGAAATTGTCACTAGCCAGCTCATTTCGTTAATAGCTATTATGAATAATTAATAATATGGAAAATCAGGCACTTGTCTCCTTCATCTCGGATTATTCTGAAATACTACAAGCCCATAGATTGGAGTTTATTCCATCGAGCTATTATTGGCAAGTAGGAAAGATTACACGCACACAGGGATGGATTCTTCATTTGTCGGCGATCAATTCTCAAGTATGGGAGTTATTGGAAACAGTAATTCCGCTACTAAAGAATAACAATGCAGCCTTCAAAATTGTACGAGACCAGCTGGCATTATCACATTTGCTGGATGGCGGTTTGGGCTACATACATCTCGGAAAAATCGTCAGCATTTACCCAGAGACGGACGAGAAAGCAAATAATCTGGCCCAGCTATTGATACAATTTACAAATAGGTTTTCGGGCCCTACCATACCTACAGATCGCCATTTAGGCGGGGTCGTATATACGCGGTATGGCTCCTTTAATCCAGTGTTGGTCGACAATCAGAAGAACGAACCTGTTCCACATATTTATGATCACAAAGGCCAATTGATAGTAGATCCATATGCTATACCTTTTGTTCTCCCAGAAGGTATTAATTGGCCCTTTTCGGATATTGTGGAACCCATGCATCCGCCTCGCAGGAAATTATTAAATTATTCCTATTACCCGATTGTTACTATAAAACCTGATGCAAAAGGTGATGTCATAAAGGGCATCTATTTTAAGAAAATTTGGCAGATCCGTTCCTGTTTGATCAAGCAAGGACGTCATCATATGTTTACTGATGCAGCAGGCCGGGACATCCGGGACCGCCTAGCATGGCAATATGAATTATACCAGGCATTACATACAGAGATACCGATGCCGGAAGTATTTGATTTATTTACGGAATATGGGGACACTTATCTCGCCATGGCCTACATTAAGGGGCAATTGCTAAGAACATGGATAGACTCCATTTACCAAGGAAACTCCTGGCTTAATTTGACCCTTTCATGTCGTTTACAACTGATTGATCGGCTGTTGGAAATTCTGTCTATAGTAGGTCAGATGCATCAAAAAGGATACCTGCATAGGGATATTACTTCTATGAATTTTCTTATCGACCGGAAAGGCCAAATTTGGCTGATCGATTTAGAGTTAGCCTGGTGTATAAACAATAAAATTCCCGATCCTCCTTTTGCACAAGGCACATGTGGCTTTATGTCTCCGGAACAATATGCCTTCAACGCACGGCCTACGGTAAAGGAGGATATCTATGGATTAGGTGCCCTTGCAACGGAATTTTTAACCAATTTATATCCTTTCAAGTTGGACCAAAGATTCACATACAATTTGCAGGAGGCATTGCTTTATTTCACGGGTGACAGCGAAATAGCCAAATGTATAAGCCTTTGTCAGTCGCAAGAATCATGTGAAAGGCCTTCATTAGATGAGCTTCGTAATGCCGTAGAAAAATATCGTACCAAATTATTGAAAACAAATAATTCAGATATCCCACATACCAGTCACTCTCTTTCATCTGAACAGCTAGACAAAATTATTCAAGCAGGCTTAACTGGGCTTTCTCATCCAGATGTAGCCATTCCCCAATTGGGCTGGTGTTCTATGCGACAAAGGAATGAGGGCCATATTGGCAATCAACAAATGGAAATAAGTGTCTATGAGGGCTGGCACAGTGGAATGGCAGGTCCCTTATGGATGGTGGCAAAGTCAAAAAAAAACGGTTTCGATATAGAAAAATGCATAGAAATATACCACCATAGTTGGAAATATATACATGCGCATTGTTTTGAAGATGTTTCCTGGTCTAATTACGGTCTGTATACAGGAATGGCCGGTATTGCCTTAGCACTTGTAGAAGGTTTGACCAGTGAATTACTGAAGCCTACTGCTGAGAATCTTAGGCGCCTAGAAGTTTGTTTTGCTCAACAGACAGATCGACTTAATCTTTCTCACGGTATAGCAGGTCAAGGTATCGCACTTTTACGCGCCACAGAATGGATGGATTCTTCCTTGCATGCGCAACTCTTATCATCTTATGTACAACTAATAATGGATCACCAGCTTCCGGATGGGTCCTGGAACACAGGGCCTTCTCCCGCCAAAAGAAGAGATACAATAATTGGCCTCGGCAAAGGCGTTGCCGGCATAAGCTGGTTCCTGCTAGCCTACCTAGAAAAATATCCCAGCGACGCAGTCCGAATTTCTGTTGAAAAAGCGTTAAAATGGCTACTGCATCATGCAAAAAGAAGAGGGAATAGTTACACTTGGGCCATGAGTACTGAATTCATTGGAGAAGATAATTCGTCGCTAGGCTATGGCACGTTAGGTGTTTTACTCCTCTTTATTAAAGCGTATCCCATACTAAAAGAGCCTTTATGCAGAGACGTCGCCCAAAATAGTCTCTTATCACTCCCGGCACAACCGATATACATGGATTTTAGTCAGGATAGCGGCCTAGCCACCCTAGGAGAACTCTACCTGGAAGCCGCAGCAATTCTGGAAGACCCTGTCTGGAAAGAACGTGCCGATTGGATTGCAGGGGTCTTTGCACATTGTATGAAAAAGCGAGAACACGAAGGTGGATTCTGGTTAACCTCCACTTCTGAATTTCCAACTGCTGACCTCTTTACTGATAATAGCGGCATACTCCATTTTCTCATCCGCAACTATACTAATAAAAAAAATAGCCACCCTTTATGGCCCTCATAATTTTGTCATGACAACACTCCCGGTGGGTTGATACCTGCTGACTCCCGGTGATGTGAAAATACAAGCAGGTAATTATTCATCTAAAGTTTTTATTGTTTTTTGAATCAAAAAGCATTCATTTTATGAAACGTTCAAGAATCTTCTTAGGGGTTACCACTACCCTCTTAGCCATTGCCGGCATCGCCGCTGCTAAAGCACATCGTGGCGATCCATTCCACAGGTATTATTATACCAAGATTGTAGGAGCTAATGCGATATGCACCAAAGTAATATTTACAGCTTGTCCAGACAACTCCACCGGGCTGACTCAGTGCCTATGGACAAAGAATAATAAACAATTTGTATACGGCGTTTACACTCAAGGCTCAGTTACTACCCAGGTACCTTGTAAGACTCCGTTAAAGTATGTCATCGATTAAGGAAGTGAAGGATTAGCGTTAAAAAAAGATCCTTCCAATAGCCTTTTTATTGGAAGGATCTTTCAATAAGTATTATCGCCCACTACAAGATCGCATATAATCGGCAGTCGCTTTGCTATG
>Ga0105239_10011185_pt1 | contig 10017 bp, 5 predicted proteins | sample KBSC44metaG_FD_92761 | JGI IMG/M metagenome (GOLD analysis project Ga0105239, IMG submission 92761) | Corn rhizosphere microbial communities from Kellogg Biological Station, Michigan, USA - KBS C4-4 metaG | ecosystem: Host-associated > Plants > Roots > Rhizosphere > Soil | place: Michigan, USA...
AGCGTATAAATTCTTTATAATACTACTCTTTCTTTATTAATAGTCTTAAATACTTATTTAATATCTTCTTTAAACTTAGTAAAGTACTTAAATATTATTTAAATATTCTTATTTAATTTATTAGTTTTAATATATTCTTTAAGAATAGATTAAAACTAAACCTATATAGCCTCCTTTAAGTATATTAAAGTAAATAGAATTTATATAATTAACTTTTAATATTTAGCTAAATTAAGCTTAAATACTACCTTAAGTTATATTAAAAAGATATTTAACTTAGCTCTATTACTATAGAAGTACTCTATCTTTATATTATTCTTTCCTCCTTATAATAGGTTATAGCCTACTATATTAAGTATATTAACTATCTTTAAGTTTAAGTTCTTTAAGGTCTTACCTAAGTCAGTCTTTAAAGTATTAATAAACTTACTTATTAATACTATACTTAGAATTAGAGATTTAATTTAAGAACTTCCGATATTAAATATCTTAATATTAATTAAGCAGTAGTTAAAGTATTATAATCTAAATTATAATAGTGTTAACTAAAATAGGGTTCCTTAATAAGTAAATAATAAAATAGCTAGCTATAAAGCTTAATAATAAAAGTAATAAGGGAACTATTCTTAGTTTAAATTACTCTAAATATAAATATAGAATTATTAATAAAATTAACTATAAATAATCCTATTTAAGGTAAGGAATATATATATATATTACTAGTAACTCTACTAAATCTATTCTAACTCTCGCTAAGTAGATAGATTTATTATAACCTTAGCTCTTTAGCTCTATAGGTACTCTATATAGAGTCGCTAGCCTTAACGGAGCCTCTCCTAGTTATATAATATAGCCTCGTCCTCTATCGGCTAACCTTCCTTAAAACTCTCTTTAGAACGCGGGGCGCCTATCCTAGCGACCTTATCTATAACCGGGTTATAATAGTTTAATCTATTAATAAAGTATAATAGTTTTATATAAATACTTTAAATACTTAGTAATTAGTTTAAATCTTTATATAGTAATAATAAGAATAATATAATAAAATAGAAGTTAATATATATAATTACTATAAAGATCGCTCTAAATATTTTACGGAAATAATATTAGGAATAAAGAAATATAGATAAATATATATAATATAAATCTTAGGAGTATTAAGTAAAAGAATATAAGTATTAAGTAATATAAAGCTAGGCCTCTTTTATTTCTTCTAGATTATTAATATAAAGTAAAGTAAAGATTATAATTAGTATAGTTTAGTTAGTCTATATAAAAACTATAGTAAAATTAAGCTAACTACTTAATAAACTTAATAAGTTTTAAATATATACTCCTATATCTTTAGGAAGAAGAGAAGAATAATATAAGAGATTAGACCTATAGTTTAGACTTAATTATATAATTTATATTACTATAGCTATAAAGTAGTATAGTACTTAATATTAAGCTATATAATAGGTCGGGTTAGGCTACTAAAATAGAGGTAGTAACCTAATCTTTTAACCTAATAGGGCTAAAACTTTAGTCTTAACCTAAAACCCGAAAAAAACCGCTTTTTTAATAACCCTAGCCGAGTTATCTAATCTAACCCTATAGAGCTAAAAATAGCTCCTTTTTTAAGGTTTTTTCTATTTTTAAGCCTTTTTTCCTAAAAATAGCTATTTTTTTAAAAAAAATTGAAAAAATTACTATTTTTAGTAGTCTTAGCAGCCCTATAGGGCTATAAACCCTAATAATAAAATATCTTAACTCTATAAAAAAACCCGATAGGGTTTCTTACTTTTATTCTTACCCGACTATATTAGGTTTCGGGTTAGGTTTAGTCTATTACCCGATAGGTTTAGCCTAACTTATTATATAGCCTACTTAATATATTTAGTATATATAAGAGTTAGACTCTTATTTTCTCTTTAGCTTTACCTCCTTATTATACGATAATATAGTTAATTATAAAACTCTTTACTAAACTCTTATAATTAGAAGTAATAATAAGGGCGATCTTAAGATAATAAGTGTTCTAGTTATATATAAACTTAGAGGATTAGCGGAATTTCCTAATACTAGGGGGTAATATAGTTAGTTATAAGGAAGAAAGAAGAAAGTAATACTCTAGAGGAGGAGGAGAGCCTACCTTAAGTATATTAAGGATAATATAGTAAGGAGAGAAGAATAGTATTATAAATTAAGTTATAAATAAGGTTATTAAGATAAATACTCTGCGTTTTAAAGAATAATATATAGAAGGTTAGCCGATAAAGAATAAGATTATATTATATAACCTATATTAGGAATATATTAGTATATTTATATAATAGTACTATAGTTAGTAATATAGTAATATAGTAATATAATAATATAACCTAGCTAGTATTATATATATATACTTACTACCTTAAATAGAACTATTTATAGTTAACTTTATTAATAATCCTATATTTATATTTAGGATAACTTAAACGAGAATAGTTCCCTTTATTCTATACCTAGTTACTCCTATCTAATACCTACTTATTAAGGAACTACCTTAGTTAATACTACTTTACGGTTCGGATTATAATAGTATTAGGTATAGGTCCGTAAGCCCTTAGGGATCGCCTAAAAAGACTAGAATCTCGCACGAAGTGCGAGGTATTCTCGGACCTATAAGCTATATACTTATTAGGGGTTAGTTCCTAATAATTATCCCCCCCTCTAGGCGGCTCGTCCTCGAGTCGCTTACTTAGTATAGGCGTACTATCTACAGTACGATTCCTAATAGGATAAGTATCTATAGTATAACTACGCTCCGTACTAAGGCCTTAGGTAACTAAGCCTTATATATATACACCTTCGTATAAATAACCTAAGTTATAAATTAAGTGAAGAACTTACCTAGTTTTCACTAGGGATCGAACCCTCGCCCCGCGTGTACTCAGCGTAACGAGTACGACTCTTGTACCTAGTGTCCTACGTCGAGATCTCACGATTCATCCTAGTACTTCGTGCGAGATAATGTTAAGTATAGGTCCGTAAGCCCTTAGGGATCGCCTAAAAAGACTAGAATCTCGCACGAAGTGCGAGGTATTCTCGGACCTATAAGCTATATGCTTATTAGGGGCTAGTTCCTAATAAATAGATTTCTCGTATAAGTCGCTAAAAGGGATTAACTTACGTAATTAAAATAAAACTAGTAGAGACGGAGTAAGGACTCTCGAATCTATTATTCCTATTTAAAGTTAGCTAAGATAGCTTTGCTCTAATACTATAAAAAGATATATTGGCTACCTTCTTAGTCCGAAATACCGCCTTCCGCTAGTTAGTAATACTAATAGTTATAAGCGCTGGCCATTAGAATCACTATCTATTTTAATATAGGTTTATACTTTTTCCTTAGAAAGCCGCTGGTGGCTAGTTTTATTTTAGATGTCTACCTACTTATTATAATCTGAACTATAATAGTACGGATTAAGGTAGGGTTCCTTGATAAGTGGATAGTAGGATGGCTTAGCTGTAAGGCTTGACAATAGAAGTGATAAAGGGAACTATTCCTAGTTTAGGTATCCTAAATATAGGTATAGGATTATTAACGAAGTTAACTATGAATAGTCCTATCTAAGGTAATAAATATATATATATAGGGCTAGCCTGGACTGTAGACTGTACTAGACTATCATTACAGTCTACAGTTTATTATAGTCCCGCTTATCCTTTCCTAGCTTCCCTAGACTGCGGACTACACTGGACTGTCATCACAGTCCACAGTTCACCACAGTCCAGTTCAGCCTGGTCACGTGATGCAGCCTCGTTCTCCATCGGCTGACCTTCCGCCAGTTGTCTTTTCGGAATGCGGAGCGCCTGTCCTGGCGACCTCATCTGTGACCTGGTTCGTAACACTACTATAGAATGGAACTAAAGTAGGTTGGCGCTTATAACTAGGTTCTCGCCTGCAAGGTGCGATTCCATCTTACCCAAGGGTTCTCCCGGTTATGCAAATACCGATTAACGTCTCTAGTTACTTTAAGTGGCCCAACTTCTATAAAAGGCATGACCATGATCTCCGTTGTAGCTATAGGCATAACCACTAGATTCAGCATTAGGGTACATTAGCAATACAAAATTGATGCAGACTAAGTTAAGTCCATCCTAACAGAACTTGCCTGGTAATGCGACTACAGACCCCAAGCCCCCTGGAGTTGGTATGTCCAAGACTCTAGACTTCCTATACTAAAATATGCGGATATGCCACGACGACTGACCATCTATATATTATAGAAATAGTATAGCACGTTGCGTCTTTTGATGGGTTTATTCGAGTCCCTCTAAGACTCTTCAGTCTCCTACGCCGTGCAATTAAAAAGCGGCGAGCTAATGGCGTCCTGCTATAAGTGTTGAATGAACATTGCGATACTTCGTCCCCTGCTACTTTGGATTCTGACCGTCGACATGAGAATTTCTTAGAGGCCTTATGACAAACTTTGCAATTGAGCAGGCGCAGGTATATGAAGAAGAGGACAAGGAAGTCTTCAGCAGGTACAGCCAGTCAACCAAGCCGAAGGCACGATCCACGCCACTTTCCGAAATGCCATCACGGAGTGACCGGTGCAGCGCCTGGGTGGGTGAGATCCACTAACCTCCTTTGGCCGTTCTTCCCAAACTGGCATTTGAACCTTTATCGGGCTAGCGCAGCCTTTTGAGACGGGCGGAGAATTCTGGCTCCGCCAATTATGATAGGTCAACCCGTTCCCCACGCGGCCCAGCGTCAGTGCCATCTATATAATGAAGAGACCCTCCACTCTTTCGATATTGCTGTTGATATCCAAAGAGCTTCAAGTCATCAAGATTAGCAAAGTAACTCTCTGATATTTATATATATATATCCCGACAGACATTCGACGCGGCACCTTTTCACGAACGAACAGCATGGCGCCCATTCAGTTCGGGATTCTCGTCTTCCCATTCCAGCTCCTCGACGTCGTGGGGCCTCTGGACATTCTCTCCTCGTCGTCTGCACCATACGTTTGCGCCGTCAAGGACCTGTTCGGATTCACGGACGAGCTGGCGGCGCGCGGCCTCGAGATCGAGTTCCACTATGTGGCCGAGACGCTCGAGCCCTGGACGCACACGGCGTCCGCGAAGCTGCTGCCGAGCACCACCTTCGCCGACTGTCCGAGACTCGACTACCTCCTGATCGGCGGCCCTGGGCCCGAGTTCTTTCAGAACATCCCGCCCGCGTACACGGAGTTCGTGCGCTCGCGGCTCGACCAGCTCGAGACTGTCTTCGCTACCTGCACCGGTGGCATCGTCGCGGCCGCGATGGGCCTGCTTGATGGCAAGGCCGCCACGACGAATCATCCATGTATCCCACTGGGGCGCCAGGTCGCGCCGAATGTCAAGTGGACGGACGAGAAGCAGTGGGTTGTGGACGGCAAGTTCTGGACTGCGGGCGGCGCCGTCGCGGGTATGGACATGTTCGCGCATTGGGTCTCGGAGAAGTATGGGCGTGATGTTGCGGAGGCCGGCTGGCTGGCGTTGGACTTTGAGCCTCGAGATATCAATGGAAAGTTGGTGCCGAGAAAGACCGGCTTGAGGGTGGGAAAGTGAAGTGAGATGGCTGAGTTTGTTGTTGTTGGAGATGGGATGACGATGGTGTGCAATTTCAAGACTTACAGTAGATGCGTAGAGCATGTCTTCTGCTGAAGTTTGGATTTTGGACGCTATCATGCCGACACAGCTGTTCGTGAAATGGTCTTTGACCTCTTGAAAAGAAATTGTTCAACGGAAGTAGACGCGAAGACTTTTCCACGTTGGCGGATAGAGTGCTGGGCTCAGTCCATTTCGCTAATTTTGTTAGCTCCGGCGAATGCCCCTTGTGGGAGTATCTTGCCATTGACTACTATTTTCGTCCTGAAGACGATACATTTCGTTCTCCAGTGCTTTTTGTTGCTCCGATATCGCCTTTCTTCGCTTAGCATCTTTCTTTTCGAGTGCTATCCGCTGTTCCAGCTCAGTTCGCTTTCGCAATCCAAGCGATGACCAAAAACGCTCCAGACGAAAGACTGGTCTACTTAGCACTGAAGAACACTTTCAAAGGTGTCGGCGCTCAAGTACGCAGCTTTGTCCTGTTTCCTCAAGCGCTAAGCTAACTTTGAGAGTTCCACACGATTGACTGTGGGCTTGGATTGTGGTAGTTAAGTTCCGAGTTTCCAGATCGTTGAAAGAAAGAGTCATTTGTAAACTCTGGGAGGTGAACAGGTAAAAAGTCATTGATCGGAGATAGTTCTTCTTGCTGAGTCAGGGGTTCTCTCCCCCTCTCAACTTCTCTCCGCGTCTCTTCCAGGAGTTCCCTAAGCTCTCGGTAACCGTACATATCGCACAAGTCACGGGCAGTGGTAAAGTCGGCGTAGGTTCCTTTGTATATCCCCTTTAGAACTTTAAATGATTAAGTCGTATTCCGTTCCTTGAATGTTTGAAGGTCTCGCGGCGATAGGCCAAATACTTTGAAAAGGTTCGCTATATTAACGCTGAAGTCTGTCAGGTCAATTATAAATTTATGTTCGAGTCTAAATTGAACTTGGAGGTACTTCGGGGGTTCTTACTCCAACTCTAATCCTTCCGTTTCTAGGGGTCCTTGCTCCAACTCTAATCCTCCCGTTTCTGCGGGTTCTTGCTCCAACTCTAATCCTCCCGTTTCTGGAGGCCGATCTCGAGTTTCGCGAAGTAGCTTTCTAATATTATACAGCCCTAACACCTCACAAAAATGGATTCCTGAGTCGAAGTCGACGTACGTTCCCTGATATATGCTGTACCCTCGTACTGTCTTAAATTGGACGTTCTTCGTCATTTTCAACAGAGAAACCCCTTGCCTCGAGGCGCCAGCAGCTTTGACAAGATGTGTAATATTTATCTAAAAATCTGCCTTCCGCATAGTGACCATATTTGAACGGGTACCCACCTGATAATAGAGGTCTATATTCTTGGGTAACTTCTTGCACGGGCGCTCAGCTGGCTGTACCTGACTGGAATGAGTGTGTCCCAGAGGATCATCAGCGTGTCTCCGTTTAGCAGGCCTATTGTCGCAAGGTTTTTCTTGAGAGATAGGTGAAGTAGTCTGCTCATCGCGGGATCCCAATCTTATATAGGGTGGTTCGGCTGCGGCTGACTGTTGAATTAGCGTCGAGGGTCTACCCGCTTCCGGCTTGAAACATGAAAGACCAGAGGGGATAATAAGTGATGACAATTGGGATTGGCTCGTTTTTGCATCTTTCGATCGTGAGGGTTGTGAAGGCTGCGATGGCCGCATGAATCTGAGGGAAGGCCGAGACATATCGAGTCTATCAATCTCAGAGACACCTAGTCCATAATCGAAGTTATACGGGTAGGATTGGCTAGGATTTTCAGTCTGCGCTGCTTGACCGGGCGATCGTCCGTGGGACAGACGTTCCAGTTCGCATCTTAAAGGCGAAGGAGCCCCTTGTGATCGATGTATATCTCTGTCGTTTACAACGGATAGAAGGAACGGACTAAGCCTTTGCCATAAGGGTTCCTTGATGGTCGAAGCTTCTTCTGTATCGATATCTCCGGGGGCTGACTCGGGTCGCAGTCGGGGGTTGGCGCTTCCTGTTTGCCAAAACTCATTTTTGAAGAGTCCAATCTCGTGCCCTCTCTTGACACACTCTACTGCAGGCAGTCGCTCTTCAGGGATCCACCTTAGCATGCATTTAGTGAGAAAATTAATCAGTAGGTCCGAATCCCAGTCATCCGCGGTTGTAATGAGATGCCGACACCAGGCCTCGCCCCATGATCGATATTCTCTGCTGGAATTAGGCTTCCTGCACTGCGGAAGTCCGTACACGAATTTCATCACAATCACTGCCAGAGACCACACATCCACAGCGGCCGTGTAGTGTTCACCGAGGAAAATTTCCGGAGCGGCATACATCGGAGATCCACAGAAATTCTTGAGGTCCGGTTTGTCTTGGGCGAATCCAAAATCCGCCAGTTTGATGTGGATTAGCGTCCTAGAAAAGAAGAGAATATTCTCTAGCTTTAGGTCTCGATGCGTTATGTTCCGGTCATGGAGATATGCAAGACCTTCAAGGCATTGGTAGAACACGACCATCATTTCGTCATCCGTGATCGAAGAGAGCTTGTGTTGTGCCTGCAAGTCCCCTCGGGGGAGGTACTCCATAACAAGAAGAGGTTCAGGCGCCGCCTTGAAGTCAACAAAGCGCACGATATAGTCCTAGAGAATATTAGTAAGGGATCTATCCAAATTCTCGGTGGCCACGTACGTGGCAGAGATTTTTCAAAATCTTGATCTCTTTTTCCCAGCCTGTTCCATCGAAAAACTCCTTTCCAGCGTACTTAACGGCAGTGCTAGCATCCACGACCATTCGTACCCGTCCAAAGGCACCCTTGCCCAGCTCTCCGCGCTTCACATACACCGGTCGTTGACGGGGCGAGAGCGATTCACTAGGGGCGAAGGAGCTATCCTGACTGCGGAGCGCCAGGTTTTGGAGGGCCAGCTCATGCTCTTAAGGGGCACCGTCTAGGAACATTACCGCCGCGGCCCTATACTCTTTGGAGTGTGTTTCGTGATGCTGGGGGAGGTGGATATTGAACGCGAGCTCTCGGTCGTACTTGAGTGTTATAGTCACTCTGATCGTTTTATACTCGGGGAAGATGATCTATTTGAAGTTCCTGCGTCGCTCGTCTTTCGCTTGCCCATCGTAGCTGACACTTAGGCCACTTTTAGAGTTATCGTAAATTACGGGCCGCCGTCTATTGTCGAAGGTAAAATAAAAGCGTAGCCTTCTCGGTATAAGTAAGACATTACACTTATCCGGGTCACTACCAAAAGTAATGCGCCCCTTAACTTTAGTTTCTTGATTAAAACGCGGCTAGATGCGATGGCAGAACTCCCAGTAGGCTATAGGAGTCTCGTCATCCCCCGCCTCTCCCGGCGTCGTCTCACGGCTCGAAGCATTATCCATAAAGAGGGAAGGCTTAGTATATCAAGTACTATTGTACGGTAAGCGGAACGAATCGGCAGCTAGCCCGAATTTATTATCGAGAGTTAGTATTAAAAAGATATTAAATTCGTCCATCTTCGTTAGGATAGTCCAGTACGAAAGATAGTATTTCTTTAGGTCATCCTACTCTATAAGTATTAGGATGGCCGTGGACACTAGGCTATTAACTATTAGGGCCGTCCCCTACGGGGAAGAGCTTTAACGCCTACGCTACTGCTTTAGCGCCCTTTTACTAGAATCAACTGCAGCCTATTATTTCATGCCAGCACCCGTAACTCGAAACAGCTGAACTAAAGTCACCCGCCACCAGCCCTTTTAATTCTTAACTACCACCAGCTACCTCTACTATATATTCTTAACTTTAATCTCTCCTCCCCATCCGCCCCCGCCATACCGATCAAAGTATCTACTGACGAGTTACTCCGTCTAACAGTAGAAGATATCGGAGATGAAATGTAAGAGAATCAACACGTGCGCTCATCGATCTACCTCTATTTACTAATAGCTTTAAAGTCTTTTCGAAATCGTAGACGAAGAGAATAAGACTAACGAGTATTTAGTACATTTAAGGTGAGGATTCTCTCTAGAGTTCAAGCTCCGATACTAACGACGATCGCGTTCAGAGAGCTCTACTAGCAGCGCGCTAAAAAAGACCAATCCCGGCCTATAGACGTAAATGAACTCGGGGCTCGATTAGGGTGCGAGGACCTTTCTACGCCTTTAAAGTGAAATAGAAGTATGCATCTACTAACCACAAGAATAGTTATCTCCCTGCCGGAAACCCGTGTTCAGCCGCTTATTCCCGATTGTTATCTACGTCCAGTTTCGATAAGGAAAAAGATAAAGAGGGGAGCTAGCGCGAAGAGATAGAAGTACAGTTACACGCCATAAGTTTCCGTACGCTTAGCGCGTTTTTACGTGTTACCGCGCACGCGTCCCAGGTATCTTTTTTCTTCAAACCTCCAATGGCCACTCCACGACGTATACTAGGCGAAATCGACGC
>Ga0105239_10011186_pt1 | contig 10017 bp, 6 predicted proteins | sample KBSC44metaG_FD_92761 | JGI IMG/M metagenome (GOLD analysis project Ga0105239, IMG submission 92761) | Corn rhizosphere microbial communities from Kellogg Biological Station, Michigan, USA - KBS C4-4 metaG | ecosystem: Host-associated > Plants > Roots > Rhizosphere > Soil | place: Michigan, USA...
CGGCGTGACCGCAACCCTGGGCGTCCCCGGTAAGGTCCACCTCTCCTGGCCCGCCGTCCCCGGCGCGGACAGCTACATCATCTACCGCTCGACCGCCAGCGGCACCGGATGGAAACTGATCGGAACGCCGATCGACTCCCGGGGAACGGACTCCAAGGCGAATGCCGGCATGACCTACTACTACACCGTGACGGCGGTCAACATCAAAGGCGAGAGCCCCAAATCCAATGAGGCCTCGGCCAAAACCCCCGCAGTCAAATAAACAAAGATCGAGAAAACCTCTGCGATAGATCCGCGGGAAGAGACGTGATAAATCGTTGAGGTGCATAAATAAGGAGAGCGAAGGCCATCAGTGCCCTCGCTCTTCTTTTTCAGCGGTTTTCCGTATGAATATAAAAGGCAGTCCCTGCGAACTACTGCTGTACCGGCAGCTAGACGTCCTGGCTCCGTTGGGTTGCAGGATTGTTTCCAAGCCTTAGCGCCTCAACCACTCCGTCCAGCAACTTAAAGATCTGTCGGGAAGTAAACTTTCCGCCTTCCTGGTAAGCAATATCCTGTTTCCTCGTCTCCTTCACAACAACATGGTCCTTGTCACAGAAGGAGCCCGGTTGTTGTACAGAAGGAGCCCGGTTGTTGTCAGGAGATTTCTATGTCTGCAGAGCCATTGCCAGCTTACTCGCACAATACCCTGGGGCGCAGATTGCGTCGCCGTTATCTTTTTGATCACTTTTCGCTTTTAGGACCGCTTATGCTTTTCCCGCCTGCGATCTGCTGTGTCTCCTGGCTTCTGCATGGCCCCCTCTGGATAACGGTCAGTTGTGGTGTTGTCTGGGCGCTCGTCTCCCTTCTATCGGTATTGATGGCGATATTCGCGCTGACACTGCTGATGCACCGGAGCGTGCCTCGACAATATCCGGTTCCCAATCTCTCTTGCGTCTTTTGGTTCCTGTTCCTCTTTGCAGGGACGCTTATCGCCTTACTGACCGGTCGCGTCGACTGGGCCTTCTATGTCAATTTTGGGGTTTCTCCGCTGGGCACATTGTCGAGAATACGACCCCTCTCTTTCAGCAAAGCGCTGCATCTCCTGCTGGCGGCGGCGCTCTGTCTCGCGTTCGCAAAACATGCTGTTGGAATCGTCATCTCGTTCTTACTCCTCGAGTATTTACGAACGTTATTCGCCCGTCCTACACTGCGGGAAGCGCTCGCAAAGCGGTCCACGCGGGCACAGCATGTCGCTCGGATTCGGGATCTGAGTGATGGAGGGAAGCGAGTTACGGAGTCTCTGCTGCAAGCGGAGTGCGAAACCGAGAATTGGGAAGAGGCGTTGAAAGAGTGGAAACGACACCGTCAAGGCCAGGAATTACGCCAGAACGACCTCATTTGGGCCGCCAAAATCTATCTTGGCCTGGAACGATACCAGGAAGTGCTGCGACTGGAAGGAAAAGCCAGACGTGCCGCATGCGCTATCGAACCTTATCTCGCGATGTCCCACGCTTACCTGGGACATCACGAAAAGGCGCTAAGTATCGCGGAGGAGGCGGTGCGTCTGAAGCGACCGGGGGCTGAGATGGCTCTGGGAGAGGTGTACTTTGCGGACAATCAGTATGCGTCGGCGCTGCGATGGTACGATACCGCGGCCCAGAACCGCAGAGAACGTGCAGATGCGCTCCGTGCCGTGGGACGCGCCTTGATCGCTCTGGGCGACTACCGGGAGGCAGGGGTCGCCTACGAACAGTCGATTCGAATGACAAAGTTTGTGCGTCCGGAAGATCTACGGCAACTGGCGCAGTGTCTCCATAAGACAGGTCGTGCAAACGCTGCCGCAGAGATCGAACTTCTTGCATCTAAAAAAGAAGAGCCGATCATGTAACGGCAGGCGGAAGTAGATCCATTACTCGCACGAGGTCGTTGGGGCGGGCCAGGGTCGCAATCATCTCATCTGGGCCAAATGCGGTGATTTCGGCGTAGCCTTCGTAAGATGGCTGCCGATGAATCAGCACCTGACGCCCCACAATGTTTACAACCCAATACTCTCGAAGCCCCGCACGGGCATAGAGAGCAGCCTTCACCGTGCGATCAAAACGCAGAGTCGAATCGGAGATTTCCGCAACCAATACAAGATCGGAGGGGCCAGGATGGCGGTCCACATAAGCGGTGTTGGGTTCGGCAGTCACGGCGGCGTCCGGTTCGGGCTCATTGTGGTCAGGGTCCGCGTCTCCGATATCGATCGTCGCCTGCGTCTGTACAAACAGCGCGCCGAATACCGCGATGAGCCAGACGTTCAACAGGACAACCGCCATACGGTGAGGTGGTTTCTGCCCCATCTTTGAAATGACCTCTCCTTCGATAAGTTCGTAACGTCCGTCCAGGATACCGACGTTTCGGATGGCTTCACACTGGGCGCGGGTCCATCGAACTCGATTGGGTGTCGGCTCAGGTATATTTGATAGAGGTTCCACGATTTGCGGCATAGTGTTGCTCCAAAATCGGTGTCGTTAAGAGTGCTCAAACGGACAATAGGAACTGTTGTTTTGCGCTTCTACTCCTAGTATACACGGAAAAACGGAAGGCCATAACGACCTTCCGTTCAATATTTCCGCAAGTGCAGTTCAGTTGACGTAGACGAACTCGTTGGAGCAGAGGAGCGCCTGCGTGTAGAGTTCCCAGGGCGTGAGCGGCGTGCGGGCAACCGGGACGCCCTCGTTGCGGATGGGGGCGAAGCGGTTGCCGGGCTGGTACTTCTTCACGACCGGCTTTTGCGGCGCGGGACGCTGAGGTCCGGGACGCTTTACCGGGGCCGCGACTACCATCGAGGCGGCCTGGGTCAGGAAGTCGGTGGCCCAGCTCACCTCTTCGGGTTTGGGAGAGCGCTGGAACAGGATCAGGTAGATCGCCTTCACCTTCGACGCATCGTCGGGGGCGTTGACGACCTCCGGGCGCGCCATCACCTGCCGCGCCACATCCACCGACATCGGACTGTTCAGGAAGAACAGGGCCTGTTGCGGCACGATGGTGCTGATGCGTCGGGTGTTGGACATGTCGGGATCGGCGAAGTCGAACTGGGTCAGCAGGTCGGAGAGGTTGTTGCGATCGACGTAGCCGTAGCAGCTTCGGCGATAGGTGTAGGGTTCATCGGTGATATTGACCGGTTTGCCTCCCACGCTCTCATCCAGTTTGCCGGTGAGCATCACCATGGAGTCGCGGATGGCCTCGAAGTCGAGGCGCCGCATATTGGCCCGCCAGAGCAGACGGTCCCCCGGATCCTTCAGCGCGTAGGCAGGGTTGGGCGCGCTGCTCTCCTGGTAGGTGTTGGAGAGCAGGATCAGCCGGTGCAGCTTCTTCATCGACCAGTTGTTATTCATAAACCAGCCGGAGAGCCAGTCCAGCAGTTCCGGATGCGAGGGCGTCTCGCTCTGGTTGCCCAGATCGTCCGGCGTCGAGACAAAGCCCTCACCGAAGTGGTACATCCAGACGCGGTTGACTTCCACGCGGGCCGGGAGCGGGTCGGTGGGCGCAAGGATCGCCTGGGCCAGTTCCAGCCGCCCGCTGCCCTCAGTGAACGGCTTGCGATCCGACCCGGAGAGGATCTCCAGGAACTGCCGGGGCACGACCGGACCCTTTTTGGCGCGCTCCCCGCGAATATAGATGTAGGAGTCGCGTGGTTTGGGCGCGTCCGCCACCACCATCGCGCAGCCGGAAGCGCCCGGATGAGTCATCCGCAGATCATTGATGGCGTCGAACATCAGATCGGCGCCGGTGCGGTTGTCCACATAGAGCGCCGCCGGACGACTCGGGGTGATGGAGCGGTCTACGAAGAAGTCCACCTGCTGGTCCGCGGTGGCCAGTGTCGCGGCGGGCGGCACCGGAACCGGCTCCTCCAGCAGTTCCGCCGTCTTCGCATCGATATTCCCATCCGGTGCGCCGACCGTGCTGCGCGCCGTCAGGAAACTGTTCCTAACCGGCTTCAGGCGGGCGTAGAGGTCGCCATAGGCGCGGGCCACATCCTCCAGAGACTGGATATTCGCGCTCTTCAGCGCCTCCGCCACCAGCGGATTGACCGGACGTTTGGGATCGTTCAGCAGTTTCGGCAGCATGGCAGCGACGCGCGCTTCGAAGCCCTCTTTCGGCAGGCGGGAGAGCGTGGCGAAGGGTCCGAGGACCGGGTCAAGAGGCGTCGGGCGCAGGTTGTTGACGATGTCCCGATCCTCTGGCCACAGGCCGTACTTCTTCGCCAGATCATAGCGCTCCGTCCCACGCCCCTTCACGGCCGTGAGCATCAGATAGCCTTCGGCATGGTCCTGGAACTGCGTGATGTCGGCCATCAGGATGCTGTAGATCGCCTCCCGATTCTTCACCGTCATATCGGCCAACTTCTGCTCATAGTCGGCCTTCTGGGTCGCGTCTCCCACGGTCTCGACCACCGGTCGGGCCAGCGGCTCGATGGTGGAGGCGAAGATCCCATGCATGGAGTAGTAGTCGGCGGTAGGAATGGGATCGAACTTATGGTCGTGGCAGCGGGCGCAGGCCACGGTCAGGCCCAGGGTCGCTTTGGTGACGGTATCGATGCGCTCGTCGAGCGTATCGTCGGGGTTCTGGAACCGTTTGCCGACCGTCAGGAAGCCGAGAGCGGCCAGACGGGGATCGTTCGGCCCGATGTCGGGCAGTTTGTCCGCCGCGATCTGCTCCAGGAGGAACTGATTGTAGGGCTTGTCGGCGTTCATGCTCTGGATCACATAGTCTCTGTAAGTCCAGGCATAGGGGAATTTGTAGCCCTCGAACCGCTCCTTGCCGTTGTTGTTGGCATAGCCGCGGGTGTCCGCATAGCGGGCGGTATCGAGCCAGTGGCGTCCCCAGCGCTCTCCGTAGTGGGGAGAGGCCAGCAGTCCATCGACCACCTTCTCCCAGGCGTTGGGCGCTCTGTCGGCCAGGAAGGTTCTGACCTGCTCCACGCTGGGCGGCAGGCCGATCAGATCGTAGTAGGCGCGCCGTATCAGCGTCTCCCGCGCGGCAGGAGGCGCGGGCTTCATCCCCTTCGTCTCCAGTTTCGCCAGCACAAAGGCGTCGATGGGATTCTTGACCCACGCTCTGTCCCTGGCCGGGACGGTCGGAACCGTCACCTTTTTGATCGGCTGAAAGGCCCAGTGGTCGCGCGCTTTCTGGGTGAGGCCAGTGAGTTTGGGTTTGCCTCCGGGGCCGGTCGGCACGCGGGGATCGTCCGCGCCGTTCTCGATCCACTGCTTCAGCAGGGCGATTTGATCTGCAGAGAGCTGTTTGCCCGGCGGCATCTGGAGATTGGAGTCGGTATAGCTGATCGCCTTCAGGAGGAGGCTCTTGTCGGGTTTGCCCGGCACGATGGCCGCGCCGTGGTTGCCGCCGACGCTCCAGCCCTCTTTGGTATCGAGGGCGAGACCGCCGCGCGTGACTCCGGCGGAGGCGTTGTGGCAGGAGTAGCAGCGCGCCGCCAGCAGAGGCCGGATGTTCTTCTCGAAGAAGGCGGTCCCGCTCTTATCCGTCGCCTGCTGCGCCCCTACTCGCCCGCCAAACGGTGCAAGCAAAAGCACGCAGAACAGCGTGCGCAGAGTGTTCATGGCGGTCCTCATGCGATCACCCCATCGACGATCTTGCCGTAGTTGTCGGTCAGGCGGAAGTCCCGACCGTTGTAGCGGTACGTGAGTTTGGTATGATCGAAGCCCAGCAGGCGCAGGACCGTGGCGTGCAGGTCATGGACATGGACGCCGTTCTCAGCGACGGTCATGCCGACCTCGTCGGTCGCGCCATACGCGGTGCCGCCCTTCGTGCCGCCGCCCGCCATCCAGACGCTGAAGCAGCCGGCATGGTGATCGCGCCCGGAGTTCTGGTCCACCCGGCCCGCCGTGGTGGGCGTGCGTCCGAACTCGCCGCCCCAGATGATCAGGGTCGAATCGAGCAGGCCGCGCTCCTTCAGGTCCGCGATCAGCGCGCCCGCGGGCTGATCGATGGCGGTGGAGGTGCGCTGGATCGACTGCTGGAGATTGGTGTGGTGGTCCCAGCCGCCCGCATCGATCTGTACGAACCGGACGCCGCGCTCCACCAACCGGCGGGCGCAGAGCAGTTTCGCGCCGAGATCGGTCTTGCCGTAGCGCTCCTGAACCGCCGCAGGCTCTTTGGTGATGTCGAAGGCGTCGGTGGCGGCGGCCTGCATATGGAAGGCCAGTTCGAACGACTGGATCCGGGCTTCGAGCTGTTCATCGTGCTGGACACCCTGCATCTGCATTTCGTTCATCTTGTGGGCGAGAGAGAGCTGAAGCTGCTGTACGTCCGGACTGTTCTTGAATTCGTTGTTGAGGTTGAGGAGCACTTTGTTGACCGGCTTGCCGCGCGCAAAGTCGGCGCGGGAGCCCTGGAAGAGGCTGGGCAGGAAAGCCGCCTGCCGATAGTCTGCGCTGCCGCCGAGGGCCACGAAACCGGGCAGGTTCAGGTTTTCGGTCCCCAGTCCGTAGAGCACCCAGGAGCCGAGACTGGGTTTGCTGAGCACGAGGGAGCCGGTGTTCATCATCTTGGAGGCGGGGCCATGCGCGGGAACATCGGTGAAGAGGGAGCGGATCACGCACATGTCGTCCGCCACGCCGCCGAGGGTTGGAAAGAGTTCGCTGATCTCCAGGCCGCTCTTGCCGTGCTTCTCGAACTTGAAGGGGGAGGGAAACGCGACGCCCGAAGAGCCGGGCAGACTCTGATCGCGATACTTCTCCAGCATCGGTTTGGGGTCGAAGGTATCGACATGGCTGGGCGCGCCGCCCGCAAAGATATGGATGACCGCCTTCGCCTTCGAGGGCAAAGGAGCGGCATGTGCCGCCAGCGGATTGATGGCTGCCGCGCGCGCCCGAACCGGCGCTGTCTCCTGCAGAATCGCCTCCAGCGCCAGCACGCCCAGTCCCATTCCGGTGCGAGAGAGAAAATCTCTGCGCGACGTGGCGCTCTGCACGTTCCCGCAAGCCGCATCCGGATTTCGCATCGCCTTATTCTGACCGTTCATGCACCCCTCCAACTTGTGTTGCCTGGCGCGGCGTTCGCTCGACCCGCCGCCCCTTTGTAAATCTCCGGCCCACTCTCTCGACTGCCTGTCTATAGGGAATACGACACCCAACACACGGTAAAGGTCGCAGAGACTACCGACCATGTCTGTCGGCTCCCTCACTTTCGGTGAGCACAATAAGGAGATAGACGCACTCTCCCGACACAAGTTCAATCTACCGCCTCCGTTTTCCATCTGTTCCACAAGAATGTAGGAGTTTGCTTGAGGGATAACGAACCAGACCTCATGCAAAGCGAAGTTGAGAAGACCGAAGAACCACCGTTTTATCGTGCCGCGCGTCTCGGCGACATTCCGGAGATGGAACGTCTTCTCAGCAGTGTCAAGATCAACGCCAAGGTCGATCTGCCTCATTCCGGCCTGTATGAAGTCACGGTTTTCATGGTCGCGGCACAATCGGTGGATGGAGCGAATGGAGACACCCTGGCCTGGCTGCGGGGTCATGGTGCTGATCTGCACGCCAGATCCGCCAATGGAGGAACTGCGGCCTGGTACTGTGCGGGGGGAGGCGGTCGCGAGCAGTTTCGCCCCTGGCGTCAGATGCCGGATCATGGGGAGCGGCTCAGATTTCTGCTGGACGCCGGTCTGGCTCCGGACGAGCGCGTTGTGAACGGTCAATCCCTGTTGACGCAGGCATGTACAGCAGGCGATCCGGCACGCGTGCGCCTGCTTCTCGAACACGGTGTATCTCCCAATCCTTCCAAAGAGAGATCGACCGCGGCCTCAAAAACCTCACCTCCCGCTCACAGTGGGTTCTATGCGTTTCAGATTCCCCTCTATTGCGCGGTCCTATCGGGTTCTGTAGAGTGTGTTAAACTGTTGCTCGATGCAGGCGCAGATCTCCACCTGCGCGACCTCGATGGCTCTTCCGTGCTTGCCCACGCAGGATCGCCCGAGGTCGTGCGCGCTCTCATCGCCGCAGGAGCCAACCCCAATGCGCAGGATGTCATTGCCAGGGTGATCCACGACCTGAACTACCACAGTGATCCGGAAGATCTCACGGTCGCACAGGCTCTCCTCGATGGAGGCACATCCCAGGAGAACGCCGCTTTTCACGCATGGACTCCGGTCTATGCGGCTGCGTTTCGCCATCAAACGGAGGAACTCGCCTCCTTGCTCGCGGAGGGAATGTCCTGTCGGATTACCAGAAGCGGTTCGCCGCTCCACGGGATCTGCTGGCAAGGGGAGTATTCGTATCCGGAACCCAATATCGCCTGCGAGCAGATCATCCGTATGCTGATCGCTGCGGGGGTGCCTATCGACGCTCGGGATGAGAACGGGGACACCGCTCTCCACAAAGCAGCGGGCGGCGACTGGAGTAATCCGACAGCGGTACGCCTTCTGCTGGAATTCGGCGCTCAGCCGGAACTGATCAATGACGCGGGCGACACGCCTCTGCATCTGGCTGCCTGCCAGGGCTCACTCTCCTCTGTCACGGCACTGCTCGCCGCTGGCGCCGATCCGCTTCACCGAGACCGTCAAGGCGAAACCTCGATTACCCTTGCATTCCACCATCTCCGCCACTGGGCGAACATAATCGATGGAGGTGGTCTTCGCCTATCAATAGCGGTGGCCTCAGAAGCGGATGGCGAGTACGAAAAGAAGCAACTTCAGGAAGCGGAAGACTGCCTTAACGCGCTTATCGCCGCTGCGACGCCTTCCTGAACCCATGCACCGCATCCCATCGGCAGTTTGCCCGTTCCGAATCCTATTTGACAGACCCTAAGATCGAACCGCGCAAGACGAAATGGGACGTGGAGGCAGCGATCAAACTGGCCGACGATCAGCCCTGATCCGAGCCTGGCGTCCTCGATAAAACCTTTGCGCGAACGGCCTCTACCAGTTCTTCCGGTGCAGACAGCCCGGAGGCGATGCCGACGACCTTGCAGTCTTTGTACTGCGCCCCGTCCAGTTCTTCGGCGTTCTGGATGTGTAGGGTGTTAGGATTGACGGTGCGGCAGAGGGCGGCGAGGCCCTGGGTGTTATGGCTGGCTTTGCCGCCGACGATGAGCATCAGGTCTACTTGCTTCGCAATTTCGAGCGCATCCTCCTGTCGTTTCTGCACGGGTCGGCAGGTGGTGTTGATGATGCTGGTCTCTTTGCAGAGAAGGGGCAGTTCGGTGACGATCTCGCGATAGAGTTCCAGCGCCAATGTCGTCTGGAATACCACGCCGACCTTACGCTTGAGTTCGTAGCGGGCTTTGGCTTCGCGCAGTTCCTGCACATTGCCGATCACCAGAGCAGGCGTCTCCAGCGCCCCGACGATCCCGATCACTTCGGCATGATGGCGGTCGCCAATAATGACCACCTGATAGCCGCGTGCCTCCAGAGACTGCGCCGCCTCCTGAGTGCGCAGCACGATCGGACAGGTGGCGTCCACGATCTTCAAGCCCTGCTCTTGAGCCGCCTGAATTCTAGCTTTCGGCATCCCATGCGCACGGATCACCATCGTCGTCCCGCTCGGCTCCGTCGTGAAATCCTCTGTTTTCCGCAAGCCCTCGCCCGCCAGTCTGTCGGTGACATACTTGTTGTGGATCAGATCGCCCACAATAAAGACGTTGTCGCTCTCCGCCAGCGCCTTGCGGGTCAGATCGATCGCCCGCTTGACGCCGAAACAGAAGCCCACCTCCTGCGCCATGATCACAGTGCGGTCCACGGCAGCCATCGTATCATCTGCTTCCTGTGTTTCGCTTGCGTCGTGACGATTTGGACTGTCCGATGGTGCGGGCAATATGGCCGCGATGAGCCTGGCAGCTTTTTCCAACTCAACTTCGGTAGGAAGATGTCTCTCGGAAAGATAAGGCGCTTCGGTGATAATGACAGACATGGTACGATTCTCCTCGAAATAGAAATAGGCTTCGATACCTATCAGAATTTTATGCGATGGAGCCGCGTGAATTTGGCCCTGTGAGTTCAGCATACACGACTATCCCAAACCTATCCCAAAC
>Ga0105239_10011191_pt1 | contig 10014 bp, 8 predicted proteins | sample KBSC44metaG_FD_92761 | JGI IMG/M metagenome (GOLD analysis project Ga0105239, IMG submission 92761) | Corn rhizosphere microbial communities from Kellogg Biological Station, Michigan, USA - KBS C4-4 metaG | ecosystem: Host-associated > Plants > Roots > Rhizosphere > Soil | place: Michigan, USA...
GTCTCCTTAGCGCCCTTTGCGTTACAAAAACGTCGAATATAGCATCGCAAAGAACGCAGAGAAGACGCAAAGGACGCTAAGTAAAAAACTTTATATGAAAAATCTCGTGGTGGTCCTTGCCGCCGCAGCATTACTGGTCTTTTTTGTTTGGCTATTACTCAGCAGGCAACCGCGAAGAACGTACCTGCTGTTTATGCTATATGCTTTGCCTGTAATTGATCTGCACGTTACACCCTGGCAATTGGGTAGCCTTACTGTTTTTGATGGGCTTTCATATGTGATGTTGCTATTCCAGTATAAAGACTTTCTTACCATTTTTAAACCGAACAAATTTTATTTCGGTGGATTTTGCACGCTGATATTCCTGTTGTTGATCGGCAGTCTTACTTCGCATTTTATCACCAACTCGTTACTGAGCATTTTATCGGTGCTACCCGTTTTTATTTATGCGCGGCTGCTTATGGTAGAATGTGTAAAGGATCCAGCGTTCATTAATAAAATGATGAACGGGTTAAAGATTGCCTGTTTAATCTCAATCGCATTTTTAGCAGCGCAATTAGTAGTTGGTCTTGACCTGAAATTTTACACAGAGCTTAATCAAAATACCCTCGATACAAATGGCGTACGGTACCCAAGCTATTTTCATGATTCACAGAAATATGCACAGTTCCTTGCCATGCTGAGCTTTCTGTTCTTAATGAACAGAGAGAATATTCAAAGGCCGAAGTTTAAAAACCTGATGCTGTTTCTGGTGGTGATAGTGGCTATGTTCCTCACTGGTGGCCGTTCGGCTTTTTTGGGATTATTGGCAGGCATAGCATTTCTGCTGCTATTCGCTGGTGGACAGTATAAGAAATATATTATAGCGAGTTGTATGGCTGGTGGTATTGTGATTGCCTTTTTCTCGCACTCACTTATTTTATTTAACCGCGAGGACGATATTAATAATTCACTTGATTTCAGGGAATCTATATGGAGAGAAGCATACGGTATTTACCAGACCCACCCGTTTTTAGGGATCGGCGTAGGCAATTATCAGAATTATGTAACGAGATATTCGCAGGACCAATACCTGATCCTGGAAGATGAAATTATTTTCCTTGACCAGCCTGAAAATGGCTATTTAAAAATATTAACTGAGTTTGGAGCACCTGCATTTATTGTAGCATTTGCTTTGATTCTTGGTTCTGTAGTCGGCGGGCTTCGCGCCTGGTATAAAAAACAAGCCGATGGCCGTGTAATGTTTTTTATAGCGCCTATTGTATGTTGGCTGGTTTCATTTGTGTCGTTGTATTCAATCAGCGACAGAAGAAACCAGCTTGTACTGATATGCCTTGTATGCTTCCTGATCTATTTATCCAATCGCTCAAAAATCGTTAATGAAGAACAAATTGATGCAGCAAATAATGAGGCTGTTTAAATCGCGGCTCATTAAGAATAGTTTCTGGGGCATCGCTGCTAATGGCCTGCAAAGCGTATTACTAAGTTTATTTTTTGTAATTATAGCCAGAAAATACACTACCGGTGAATTTGCCTTTTTCTTAATTGCCAATACTATTTATCAGTTTTTGTCTGCGTTTTCTACATTAGGTCTGGGCCAATGGTTTACACGCGAAGTGGTAAACACAGCCAGCAGGCAGGAACTGATCAGCCGGTTTTTGAAAATACAATTGTACAGTGGCGCCTTTTTCTATATCTGTAATATAGGAGTAGCCTTCTTATTGTATCAGGAACCCATGCTGCGCTATCTGATCATACTACTGGGCGTAAATATCATTTTCGATAATATCATTTATGCCATCAAGGCATTGAACATTGCAGAGTTTAATCAGAATAAAACTTTTATTATCCTGATCATTGATTCGATTCTTAGATTTAGTCTCGGTTGCCTGCTATTCGTTTTTCCGTTTTCGATCATCACCTTATCTCTGTTGCTCATTGGCGTTCGGTTTATAACGCTCAATTTTTTCCTGGGCTTCGGTTCGTCAAAAGCGATCAGCTTAAAGTACCTGTGGAAATTTAAGCTTTCGTGGAAAGAAGTGAAGAAGATCGTTTTTGCGAACTGGCCCTTTATTATCATTGGAAGTGTGTCAATCGCATACTGGCGTATTTCCAATATCATCATCTCAAAAACACTCAGTCTTACCGACGTAGCCAATTTTGAAATTTCTTTCCGGGTTTTCGCAATTGCCCAGGTGTTACCGCTGATTGTATCTATGTCGGTATTTCCGGCTCTGGTACAACTGTTTGGTACCGGCAGCATGCAGAATTTCAAAAACTATTACCGTAAGGTGTTTATCTATTATTTATTGTTTGGTTTATTTACATACACCTTTGTTTACTCATTTGCCGATACATTGATCCCCTGGGCATTCGGACATAATTATGCCGGCACCAGTGTGTTCACGAAACAAATGTTCCTCACGATACTGATCTTCCCAACAGCCTTGTTACAGGCCAATGTACTTGTATCGATGAATATGGAGCGTGCCGATATGTGGATCAATTGCGTTAGCCTGATATTAAATGTAGTATTCTGTTTTGTGGGGTTCACGTTTGCAAAGAACCTTACCACAGTAAATATGTCAATATTTCTTTCTTTCCTCATGTTCCATGTTTGTCAGGATGTACTGCTGGTGCGAAAGGGAATTATAACCCTGTGGCATGTAATACGGTTTTACATTCTGTCGGCTTTACTGGTAGCTGCATACATTCTGCTGGCGCCAAGGGTTTCACCCGTCGTATTATTTACGGGATACTGGCTGCTGATAGGCATCGGACTTATTATCAATAATAAAATTCAGTTAGCTCAAAAGATCGACCCATTACCGGTTCCCGGCTCCGAATTGCAGGGCTGATTCCGGTCGCAGAGCTTATAAAACTATAACCGCAATAATTTTTTTATGACAGTCGTGTATTACATGCAGGTGGCGTTTTTAGACAATTGTATTGAAATGGTGAAGGCACTGAAGAAACATGTGAATTTGCATGTATTGATAGAGCTTACACCACAAGGTAAAAATCTGACCATTCTTGAAATAAAAGATTTTCCGGAAGGGAAAACACTGGTTCATCCCCAGGAATTATTAACTGAAAAAAGTTATAAGGACTTTCAAAACTATTTTGACGGTGTAGCCAGTGTGCATTTTGTGATCCATCCGCATAAAACCGGTTTTTCGTACAGCACGCTGCAGGTTTCGTTTACGGCATGGAAATACATAAAAAAGTTCCGTCCCGATATTATGCATTTTGAAACCATTAGTCTTCGTGCTATTGGTATGTTACCATTTTTAAGGGCATTTAAAAAAGTATGCATTTCAATTCATGATCCCGTGGCGCATAGTGGTGAAGAAACCTGGAAAATGAGTTTGCCACGCAAATTCTTTTTCAACATACCGGTTAAAAGACGCTACCTGTTTTATTCCAATTTTGCAAAAAAACAATTTGAAGATTATTATAAATGGATCAGGGAACCTAAAATGGTACTGCGTTTAAACCCGTATAGTTTTTTGCCACGCCTTATAAAGGATGATTACGAGCAAAAGAAGCACATTCTGTTTTTTGGACGTCTGTCGCCCTATAAAGGAGTAGATGATCTGTTGAAGGCTATGCCTGCTGTTCTCAAAGAATTTCCAAACGAGCGATTGATCATCGCCGGCAAAAGATATTTCGGTTTTGTTATTGACGAAGAAATGGTGAATGCCTATAAAGATAATATCACGGTTATCGACAGGCATATTCCCAATGAGGAACTGGCCGATTTAATACGGGGGGCAAAATTTATTGTTTGCCCTTATAAAGACGCCACGCAAAGTGGTGTATTAATGACTGCGTTTGGATTAAACACTCCGGTTATTGCCACTAACGTTGGCTCGTTTCCCGAATATATTGACGATGATGTGAACGGTCTGCTGGTACCTTCTGGTCCCGAAAAACTCGCTGAAGGCATTTGCTATGCTTTAAGAAATGACCACTATAAGGAGCTGGCGCAAAATATCAGCCACAACGATACAGATGCCATGTGGGGCCAAAACGTTGAAATTTTGTTGAATACTTACGCCTCATAACGCCAGCTTCATGATTTCTAATTTAACCACACAGCAATGAAGTTTTATGAATTTTTTCTCATTTGTATTCCAGGATTGGGCAGCTAATAAAACGAGCTCGAAAGGCCGGATAATTATGGTGCTTTTCAGGATCGCCAATTTCTGCTCTACGAGGAAAATATACCGGTATATCGGATTACCATACCTGATATTTTATAAAATACTGGTGGAATGGATCTTCTGCATCGAAATTCCATGGAACGTGAAAATAGGCAAGGGGTTAAGGATCTATCATGGGCAAGGACTGGTGTTGAACAGTCAGGTAGTAATCGGAAATTATTGTACGCTGCGGCATTGTACTACTATCGGTAATAAAGTATTGCCAAACGGATCCATTTCAAAGTCGCCTGTTTTGGGTGATTACGTTGATGTTGGCTGCAATGTGTGCATCATTGGCGATATACATATCGAACATCGTGCTGTTATTGGTAGCGGTTCGGTTGTTACCAAAAGCGTGGCCCCTAATACGATAGTCGCCGGTAATCCTGCTACTGTGATAAAAGCAAAGATGCAGGAACAGGAAGCTGTTACTGACATTGAAACTGAAGTTGAGATTAAGGTTGAGACTAAGACTAAAGCTAATACTGAGGCTGCTGTAGCCTGATATTCTCATATAACCCTGAACACTTTCATGAAAAAAATGACAAAGGCTTACACTGCTACTACAAATTAAAATATGAAAAAGATTCCCGTTTCAGAAGGTGTTGATGTGTTCAACCTTATTAATGCATTAAGTCATTATAACATGAAAAAGGTTTTATTAAGTGCTTATGCCTGCTCGCCAATCAGGGGGTCTGAGCCGGGTAATGGATGGAGCTGGGCGGTAAACCTTGCACGCAAAGGTTACGATGTATGGTGCCTTACGAATGTAGAAGACAAAGATGTTACTATTGAGGAACAGAAACAGCTGGGCTTACCAAATCTTCATTTCGTTTTTGTAGACCTGGCGAAGTTAGATAAGCTGCTGCTGGATGTGTCGTCTAAAACCATTTATCTTCATTATTACCTCTGGCGAAAAAAAGCAGCGCGTATTGCCTTGCGTTTGCACAGGGAGGTACATTTCGATATCGGTCACCATGTAACATTCGGCAGTTTTCAGCAAGGCACCTTCCTGTGGAAGCTGAAAGGAATAAAACTGATTTTTGGCCCTGTGGGTGGTGGGCAGGAGGCGCTGCCTGAGTTTAAAGAATATTTCGGCGCCGCATGGAAAATTGAAATGATCAGAAGCTGGATCTCGAATTTCAGTATACGATTCAGCGCCAATTTAAAGAATACAGTTTCCCGCTCAGATCATATTCTGGTAACCAATCAGGATACTGCCAACATTGTAAAGAAGATGGGCCCAAGACAATCGGGCAGTGTTCACCTGGTGCTCGACAATGCAATTCCCATTGGCATGCAGGACCTGGATTTTATCGAAAGAAAACCAGGTGAAAAACTGAACCTGCTTTGGGTAGGAAGAATGCTGCCGCGCAAAGGTTTGAACCTGATACTGCATGCACTGTCGCTGGTGCCTGAACATGTTGATTACACTTTTACAATTGTAGGCGGTGGTGAACAATACAAACTGGTTGATGGCTGGATAAAACAATACGGGCTTAACCCCGGCCGGCTTCGTTTACTGGGACAAATTCCTTTTACCGAAGTAGTTCATCACTATGAAAAAGCCGATGTATTTATTTTTTGTTCTCTGCGCGATTCCTGTCCTGCGCAATTAAATGAAGCAATGGCATTTGGCCTGCCGGTAATTACACTTGATATACATGGGTCGTCACTGGCTGTTAGCAATGATTGCGGTATTAAAATAAAACCAACTACAAAAGAAGATACAGCTATGGATATTGCAAAAGCAGTTACCCGATTTTACGAAGATCCGGAATACAGAAAGGCCTGCTCACGAAATGCATTTAATTACGCCAAAGGAAATACCTGGGAGCATAAAGTTGATTTAATAACATCTCAATTTTATAATTAAATGGACAAACGGATAATGGTTGGTGTGCCACCTAAACATCATGTTCTTTTATCGTACGACGAAATAGAAGGGCTTAGTGCTTTGGGTTATACATGCAAACCGGTGTTATATGGTCGTAACGACAGCTCAGCTGGTAAAGTAAGTAAACTGCTTGGAGTAGTAACAAAGGCCATAAATATTGTAAAGGAGATGTACAGGTTTTCACCCGACATCCTATACCTGAATTCGCGATTTGAACCGGTTGGCACCACCCGCGATTATATAACAGTACTGATCATAAAACTGCTGTATGTGCGCAGGGTGAAAATAGTTATCAAAACACATGGTTCCGACGCTTCTATTTTGCAAAGCAACTCCTTCTTTTACCGGAATATGGTAATTCCTTATCTGGAAAGAAAGGTTGATGCATGGTTCTTTTTGTCGAGCGATGAAAAGGAGATCATCAGACAATACAATTCCCGGCTGGCCAATAAAATTTTTATAACGGCAAATATTGTTGATCCAGGCCGGTCGGTGGCTTCTCTTGAGTTCAGAAGGAAGTATGCACTGGATAACGACAAGTTTAAAGTGCTGTTTGTTGGCCGCATCGTTCGGGAAAAAGGTGTGTTCAGTTTGCTGGAAAGCATTCCAATGCTTGATTGTAAAGACGATTGCCAGTTTCTTTTTGTTGGCGACGGGCCCGATATGAAAGCACTGGTGCAGCTGGCGCAAAAACTCAATGTAACAGCATACACCCGTTTTCTGGGTTATATTCCCGACAGTGAATGCGATCACTTTTACGCCAATGCCGATATGCTGGCATTCCCTACGTTTTTCAATGAAGGCTTTCCAATGGCCCTGTTCAAATCGGTTGCTGCAGGCCTGCCTGTAATTACCACCCGTATCAGAGCCGCAAAAGATCATTTATCAGCTCCTGATAATGTTTTATGGGTAGATGGTGAATCGGCTGAAAGTGTAGCAGAGGCTATTAATACGCTCTACCGGAATCATGGATTGCGTGCAGCCATGTCGGCAAACAACCGGCAGATAGCCAAAAAGTTTTCACGCGAATATGTATGCTCAGAAATGAGTGAAGTAATCCTATCTATTTAAACCCCCGCTTTAACCGTCCGGTTCTATTGGTAGCTCAATCAGTTCTACAATCTGTGACGAAAAGCGAGCGCTGAGAGTAACAAAATTAAATAATGCTGAAAAAATTCTACAGTGTTAATCAATAAACCTCTTACTCTTGATTTGCTATATGATATTAAATCGGGAATAGTCTCCCGAAAACCCGGAAAACATTCAATTATGTGGATTGTAAAGACTATTAAACAATCACGAGATCTCTATTTGCGAAAGGTCACTTTCAGGAGATTCAACATAGGAAGTGGATTCCATGCCGGGTTACGTGTACGGATCTGGGGCAGAACGAAAGTTGTGATAGGACGTAACTTTTACATAGGCAGAGATTCCTTTATTGAAACCGACGTGATCATTGGCGACAATGTAATGTTTGGCAACAGAGTAGCTCTGATTGGACGATATGATCATCACTACCAGCAGGTAGGAACACCAACACGTCTTGCAGTGCAGATCCGTGATCCGGACTATAACTGGAAAGGACTGGGCATGACGACTGTTATTGAAAACGATGTATGGATCGGTTATGGATCCACCGTACTCGGTGGTGTAAGAATAGGTGAGGGCAGCATTATCGGCGCCGGCTCGCTGGTAACAAAAGATGTGGAACCATATAGCATTTATGCGGGTATACCTGCTAAAAAAGTGCGCAGCCGGTTCGACAGTTGCGAGGACCTGAAAAAACATCTTGAAATGGTTAACTCAAAATACCTGGGTATTCTGTAAAACTTTCATCCCAAAATCTTTAATAGTATGGAAAGAAAAAGTATTATCAATTTCCCGATAACAACGGGTAATTATTCTTCTTTCGTCAATCATATTGTAACGCTGGCAAACCAGAAAGAATCGGCCAACGTGTGCGTTGCCAACGTTCATATGTTCATCGAAGCTTATAAGGATGAAAAGTTTAAGAATATTATCAACGAGGCAAGTATAGTGACGCCCGACGGCAAACCGCTTACATGGGTATTGAACTATGTATATGGCATCAGGCAGGACCGCGTGGCAGGCATGGACCTGTTGCCTGATCTGCTGCAGCAGATGATGCTTAAACAATTGCCCGCTTTCTTTTATGGCGGTACGCCGGCTTTGCTCGAAAAAACAGAACATTATTTGCGATATGCATTTCCCGACCTGCCGATCGCAGGTATGTACAGTCCGCCATTCAGACCAGCCACCGCTGAAGAGGAAGAAAAGCTGGTTAAAAAGATCAATAGCTCCGGCGCAGCCGTAGTATTGGTAATACTTGGATGCCCCAAACAGGAAAAATGGATGGCTTCTATGAAAGGAAGGATCAATGCCGTAATGATTGGAGTAGGAGGCGCTTTGCCTGTAATGGTAGGCATGCAAAAAAGAGCACCTGCCTGGTTACAGAATTTAGGGCTGGAATGGCTGTTCCGTTTAATGCAGGAGCCCCGCCGCCTGTTCCGCCGGTATGTTATTACCAATTCATTCTTTATTTATTTATTCTTCAAGAAGATCTTTATAAACCGGGCATTGCGCCGAACTGCGCATCCCTCTCACTAATATCCGAAGGTCATTAAACTAACTAGTGTATGAACAGTAGATTTTTGCGCCATTTGCAGTTAACTTTACTGGCATTGGATGTGCTTGCAATCAACATTGTGTTTTTTTCAGCACAGTTCTTTTTCAGAAAAGAAATGCTGATCGAAGCATACGTGGAGTATACTTATTTCGGTTTCTTCTTAACGATTGCATGGTTGCTGATCACACTGACTATTAACGTTTACAACGAAAAAAATATTTGTTCATTTGAACTGTTTGCCGGGCGGTCGGCACGGGCATTCGCCTATTTCCTGTTAATGGTGTGTGCCTTTCTTTTCTTCTCGCATTTTTATATTATATCGCGTTTGTTTATCGCTGTTGTAATATGCGGTATCCCTTTATTGTTGACCTGCAACAGGTTTATTTATCTGGGCCTGTATCATTACTTTAAGAGGAAAGATTATTTTGTAAATAAAGTGGTAGTGCTCGGATATAATCCCCTGTCTAAAAAACTGGTAGACTATCTTGAAGAAGACGGATTTAATAAAGAAGTAGTAGGATACTGCGAAGAGGTGGAAAACATTCACGAGCTGTCACGCTACCCGATCTTAAGCAATATAAATGGCGCACTGGAAGTATGTAAGCAATATGGCGCCACTGAAATATATTCTACTATCGTTCCCGAACAGAATCCCGGCATTTACCGGCTTATTAAAAAGGCCGATCAGAATTGCATCCGCTTCAGAATTGTACCTGATATAGGAGCGTTGGTAAAACGCCAGGTATACATAGATTATTTAAATGAAATACCCGTTTTGTCGCTTCGAAAGGAACCGCTTGACGATTTGGGAAATAAGATCAGAAAAAGATTCTTTGATTTGGCGGTGAGCGGAGCTGTAACCTTATTTATTCTTTCGTGGCTGATCCCCATCATTGGTATTCTTATAAAACTTGAATCGAAAGGACCCATATTTTTCAGGCAATTACGCTCCGGACAGGATAATAAAAATTTCTGGTGTTTTAAGTTCAGAAGCATGCGGGTAAACGAAAATGCCAATTCACTGCAGGCAACAAGGAACGATGCCCGCATAACCCGGATAGGAAAGTTTTTGCGTCGCACCAATTTGGACGAATTTCCGCAGTTCCTGAATGTGCTGATAGGCGATATGAGTATAGTGGGACCACGACCGCACATGTTAAAACACACGGCTGATTATTCAAAGATCATCGATGAATATATGATCCGTCAGTTTTTAAAACCGGGTATTACCGGCTGGGCGCAGGTAAATGGATTCCGCGGCGAAA
>Ga0105239_10011193_pt1 | contig 10013 bp, 5 predicted proteins | sample KBSC44metaG_FD_92761 | JGI IMG/M metagenome (GOLD analysis project Ga0105239, IMG submission 92761) | Corn rhizosphere microbial communities from Kellogg Biological Station, Michigan, USA - KBS C4-4 metaG | ecosystem: Host-associated > Plants > Roots > Rhizosphere > Soil | place: Michigan, USA...
CCGCCGGCCGCTATCTCGACTTCGACAACAAAGTCTTCCCGCGCGAACGCACGTGGGACGTGTTGCTCGCGCACACGAACACGCCGGGAATCCACTTCATGGACTACGCCGAATTGCAGGGTTACGAGCTGCCGGAGTGGTCGCACATGACGCAATCCGAAGCCGAACGCTACACCGAAGCGCTGGCGACGATCATCCAGCGCGATTTCTGGAAACCCGCGTCGAAATAGACGCCGCGTTCACGCCGCGCGCATGCGATGGCGCTAAACTGGCCGTCTTTTCGACGGACCGGAACGATGGCGAACGAACGCAGCGACGTGCTCATTCTCGGCGGCGGCTTGGCCGGATTGTGTCTGGCCATCCAGCTTCGCCGCGAATTGCCGATGCTGAGCGTGCGCGTACTCGAACGTCGCAAGCATCCGGTGCCGCACGCGGCGTTCAAGGTCGGTGAATCGACCGTCGAGATCGGCGCACACTATTTCGACACCGTGCTCGATCTGAAATCGCACCTCGAACGCGATCAGCTGCGCAAATTCGGTTTCCGGTTTTTCTTCAACGAAGGCAAGGACGACATCGCGCAGACGACGGAACTCGGCGTGAGCAGCGTGTTTCCGACGCCGAGTTATCAGATCGACCGCGGCATCTTCGAAAACTATCTGGCTACGCACGCGACGGAACTCGGCGCCGTGTTCGAAGACGGCGCCACCGTCCGCACCATCGATCTCGATGCGAACAGCCATCGCGTGCGCTACACGCGCGACGGCGCCGAACACGACATCGCCGCACGCTGGGTGATCGATGCCAGCGGTCGTGCCGGATTACTGAAACGAAAACTCGATCTTGCGCAGGAAAACGCGCACGACGCCAACGCGATCTGGTTCCGAATCGGCGAGCGCGTCGAAATCGACACGTGGTCTGACGACGAAACGTGGACCTCGCGCACCAATCCGCGCGAACGCTGGCGTTCCACGAATCACCTGTGCGGCCCCGGTTATTGGGCGTGGCTGATTCCGCTATCGTCGGGTTCGCATTCGGTCGGCATCGTCGCTGATGGCCAGATGCATCCGCTCGAATCGATCAACAGTTTCGACAAGGCGATGGACTGGTTCGCCGTCCACCAGCCGCAGCTCTATCGCCAACTCGATACGCGCCGCGACAAACTGCAGGATTTCGCATTCTTCCGCCATTTCTCCTACGGCTGCAAACAGGTTTTCTCCGGCGAACGCTGGGCGCTGACCGGTGAAGCGGGTCTGTTCCTCGATCCGTTCTATTCACCGGGCAGCGACTTCATCGCCATCGCCAACACGTACATCCTCGACCTGATCCGCCGCGATTTCGCCTGCGAGCGTTTCGCACGCGAAGCGCGGCTGTATGAAAATTTATACTTTTCCTTCTATCGCAACACGCTCGCGCTGTATCAGGATCAATACCCGATGTTCGGCCACGCCGAACTGATGCCGCTCAAGGTGATGTGGGATTACGCCTATTACTGGGGCATCCTGTGCCAGTTCTTTTTTCAGAACCGGCTCACGGATATGACACTGTTTACGCGCCTGGCGCAGCCGCTGGAACGTTGTGAAATTCTCAATCGCGACATGCAGCGATTCCTGCGCGAAGCGGCGGGCGACGGCGTCGGACGCGGCACTGCGCAGTGGCTCGATCAACAGCGCTTGCCGTGGTTCGCCGAGATGAATCGCGGGCTGCGCGACAATCTGTCCGTCGACGAACTCGAACAGCGTATCCGCACGCACGCCGCGATGCTGGAATCGCTGGCCGCCGAAATCTTTCGGCGCGTGCAGGCGCTGGGCTATCGCAGCGACAACGCCAATCCGCTCGCCGCGCTCGACGAGCCTACGACCGAACTGCTGCGCGAAGCAGCGTGACGTTCACTCCGGCGTCGACGCCGGTTTCGCCCGAAACGGAAACATCTGCTGATTGACGAATCCGTCGGGCATGTAATCGCCGACGACACCGTAGCGCGCCGGAAACGGACGATCCTTCGGTACTTTCACCGCCGTTCCGAAAACGTAATCGAGGAACGCGTAGTGCGCGGCGTAGTTGCGGTCGATCGCTTCGTCGTCCTGCGAGTGATGCCAGTGATGAAAATCCGGCGTCACGATCAGATACTTCAGCGGTCCCCACGGAAGATGCACGTTGGCGTGATTGAACACCGCCTGGAAGCCGACGATGATGATGTACACATTCATCACCGCCTCGCTGAAGCCGAGCACGAACAGCGGCGCGAGCACGCACACGCGCGTGAAAATTACTTCGAACATGTGCTGGCGCGATCCGGCCAGCCAATCCATCGTCTTCGCGCTGTGATGCACGGCGTGATAGCGCCACAGGTACGGCACTTCGTGATACGCGCGGTGCGTCCAGTATTGCGCGAGGTCGGCGACGAGGATGCACAACAGCAGCTGCGGCAGCACCGGTATGTGACGGATCGTCTGCTGGAAATCGCTGACGACCAGCCATCCGAAAACGTGATTGAGCAGGAAGTTCGCCGTCAGCAGAATCAGGCCGACGAGGAAATGATTGACCGCGAAATGTTTCAGATCGGTCTGCCATTCCGGACGGAACATGGGCTGACCTTTGTAGAGCGGAAACATCTTCTCGATCACCACGAACAGCGTGGTCGAGCCGAGCAGGTCGAGGATGAACCAGTCCAGGCCAATGTACGGCGTGTTGTCCGCGAAGTTGCCGACCGGCACGCTCGAACCGCCGAGCGCGACCGCCGCGATCACGAACAGGAACGCGACGATGTTGAGATTGCGCCGATTGCCGATGATCAGGTTGGCGAGCGACAGGCCGCCCGCGACGATCAAGCCGCCGAACAGCATCCAGCGCAGCGTATCGACCGAATATTTGTGGCGCAGTTCCGGCGTCGTCAGGTATTCGGGAAAGTGGAACGCGAGCACGGCGAGCAGGCACAGGAATCCCAGCGACAACGCGAGGATGGTCGCGATCATGCCCTGGCCGAATTTCAGCGGGCCGCTGCGATGCAGGAGTTCGGCGGTGCCGCTGACCGGCGCTTTCACGGCGTCGGCGAATTTGGCGTGCAGAGGTGTGCGTGCAGGTGTGGTCATAGCGATGGACAGGACAGGGTCGCTGAAAATAACGCACGAGGGCGCCGATGCGAACAGGCTACGCGGTGGATACGACCCCCGCAACGCCGATCATCTGCAGAATGGACTTGGCCGCCTCGCGGCCGTCGTACACGGCGCGCACGACAAGATCGGCGCCGCGAACCGCATCGCCGCCGGCGAAGACCTTCGGGTGGCTGGTCTGCAACGGCAGGCGTCCGGCAGCGCCGACGATCAGTTTGCTCGTCGCGTCGCGCTCGATGCCGAATTCGTCGCACCAGTGCGGCGGACTGGCCAGAAAACCGAAGGACGTGATGACCGCGTCGGCGGCGATGTCTTCTTCGCTACCGGCGAGGATTTCCGGATGTGCGCGACCATTCCGCATTGCGACCAGACGTGTCTGCGCGACACGAACACCCGTCACGCCGTTTTCGTCGCGCAAAATCGCCAGCGGTTGCCGATTGAAAAGGAAATCGACACCTTCGTCGCGCGCATTTTTAACTTCGCGGCGCGAGCCCGGCATGTTCTGCTCATCGCGGCGATAGACGCAGACGACGCGCTCGGCATCCATGCGCACCGCCGTACGGACGCAATCCATCGCCGTGTCGCCGCCGCCGAGCACGACGACGCGTTTGCCGATAAGATTGGGTACGGCGACGCTCGCATCGCCGAGGATGCGTTTCGCGTTGGCGATCAGGAACGGCAGCGCGGAATGGACGCCAGCAGATTCCTGTCCCGGCAACTTCGCATCGACGGCCCTATAGGCGCCGGTGCCGACGAATACCGCATCGTAGTCTTGCAACAATGTGGAAAATGCGACATCGCGACCGATCTCGGTATTCAGCGTGAAGCGCACGCCCATTTCTTCGAGCACGTCGCGGCGCGTGCGCACGATGGATTTGTCGAGCTTGAACGGCGGAATGCCGTAGGTGAGCAGTCCGCCGATTTCGGTGTAGCGATCGAAAACCTCCGGGAACACACCCGCGCGCGCGAGGCGGTCGGCGACGGACAATCCCGCCGGCCCCGCGCCGACGATGGCGACGCGTTTGCCGGTTTTCTCCGCGCTGACCGGCGGACGCCAGCCACGGCGCAACGCTTCATCGGTCGCCCAGCGTTCGATGGCGCCAATGGTCACCGCTTCGAAACCGGTTTCGAGCGTGCAATCGCCTTCGCACAATCGATCCTGTGGACAGATCCGTCCGCAAATCTCCGGCAACGGATTAGTTTCGTGCATCAGTGCGGCAGCGTCTTCGATGCGTCCATCACGCACCAACTTCAGCCATTGCGGGATGCGGTTGTGCAGCGGACACCCCCACGAACAATACGGATTGCCGCAATCGATGCAGCGTGCGGCCTGATCGCCCGCATCGTTGTCGGCGAACTCACCGTAGATTTCGCGATAGTCGAGCACGCGGATCTGCACCGGCACTTCGCGCGGCAGTGCGCGATGGAATTTGAGAAACGGGAACTGCTTGTCGGCCATCGATTACGCCGCACGCCGCAGTTCGTCGGAGAGCGCATCGAGACTCGCGGCCTTGGGTTTCACCAGCCAGACCTTGTGCAGCACGTCGCGGAAATCCGACATTAATTTCTGGCCCCACACACTGCCGGTGTGCTCGCAATGCGCGCGCAACAGGCTGCGCAGATGTTGCAGATGGTTTTCCATGCCTTCGAGCGAGATGCGGTTGATGTCGACCAGTTCGTGGTTGTAGCGATCGACGAAATCACGTTCGAGATCGAGCACGTAGGCGAATCCGCCGGTCATGCCCGCGCCGAAATTCAGACCGCTGCGACCGAGCACGACGACGGTGCCGCCGGTCATGTATTCGCAGCCGTGATCGCCGACGCCTTCGACGACCGCGAGCGCACCCGAGTTGCGCACCCCGAAGCGCTCGCCCGCGCGGCCCGCCGCGAACAATTCGCCGCCGGTCGCGCCGTATAGACACGTATTGCCGACGATCGGCGTGTCCTGCGATGCGAACACGGCATCGTGCGGCGGACGCACGACGATGCGCCCGCCGGCCATGCCTTTGCCGACGCCGTCGTTGGCTTCGCCGTGCAGCACGAGATGCATGCCGGGCGCGTTCCACACGCCGAAGCTCTGTCCGGCCGAACCGGTAAATTCGAGCGTGATGGCTTCGTCCTTCAATCCGTCGTCGCCGTAGCGTCGCGCGATGTCGCCGGCCAGTCGTGCGCCGATCGCGCGATCGGTGTTGCTGATCGCGAATTCGAACCGTCCGCTCCTGGCGGCCTTCACGGTTTCGCGCGCTTCATCCGCGATGCGCGCGGCGAGATCGGAGTGCGAGGTGTGCAACGACGCAACGCAACCGAGCGACAGCGCCGATTGCAACGCGGAACGATCCAGCAGTGGCGTGAGATCGAGCCGTCCGTGCTTGGTCGTCACGCCGGCCAGCGGTTTCAGCAGTTCCGTGCGGCCGACGATCTCGCCGAGCGATTCGACGCCGAGCGACGCGAGAATCTCGCGCACGTCATCGGCGACGAAACGGAAGAAGTTTTCAGTCATCCCCGGCGCACCGAGAAAATGTTTGCGGCGCAAAAGATCGTTCTGCGTCGCCACGCCCGTTGCGCACGAATTCAGATGGCAGATGCGCAGGTATTTGCAGCCCAGCGCGACCATCGGCGCGGTGCCGAAACCGAACGAGTCGGCGCCGAGGATCGCGGCCTTCACCACATCGAGGCCGGTTTTCAGTCCGCCATCGGTCTGCAGGATCACGCGGCTGCGTAGATCGTTCATCGCCAGCGTCTGGTGCGTTTCGGCGAGACCGAGTTCCCACGGCACGCCGGCGTAGCGAATCGAACTCCACGGGCTCGCGCCGGTGCCGCCGTCGTGGCCGGAGACCGTGATCAGATCCGCGCCCGCCTTCACCACGCCGGCCGCGATCGTGCCGACACCGGCGTGTGCGACGAGCTTGACGGAAATGAGCGCGGTCGGATTGATTTCGCGCAAGTCGTAAATGAGTTGCGCGAGGTCTTCGATCGAATAAATGTCGTGATGCGGCGGCGGTGAGATGAGTCCGATGCCGGGTTTCGCGTAGCGCAGGCGCGCAATCATCGCGTTGACTTTGTGGCCGGGCAACTGCCCGCCCTCGCCGGGTTTCGCGCCTTGCGAAATCTTGATTTGCAGCACTTCGGCATTGATCAGATACGCGGGCGTGACGCCGAAACGTCCCGACGCGACCTGCTTGATCTTCGACATGCGCTCGGTGCCGTAGCGCGCGGGGTCTTCGCCGCCTTCGCCGGAATTGCTGCGTGCGCCGAGTCTGTTCATCGCGGTGGCGAGCGCTTCGTGAGCTTCAGGCGAGAGCGCGCCGAGCGACATGCCGGCGGAATCGAATCGTTTCAGGATTTTTTCCGACGGTTCGACGCGGTCGACGGAAATCGCATCGCGTTTCGCATCGAGCGCTAGCAGATCGCGCAATGCCGCCGGCGCGCGCGAATTAACGGCGTCGGCGTATTGTCTATACAACGTCTTGTCGCCGGTTCGCACGGCCGCTTGCAGCGCGCCGACGACGGCCGGGTTGTACATGTGATATTCGCCGTCGGGAATTGCCTTCATCAATCCGCCGGGCGGCAGCGCGTAGTTCGGATCGCGCGAGGCGGCGAGTTGCGCGCGGTATTCGTCTTCGATGTCGGCGAACGTCGCGCCGCCGATGCGTGACGGCGTTCCCGGAAAACACAGATCGACGACTTCGCGATCGAGCCCGACGATCTCGAACAAACCCGCGCCGCGATATCCTGCGATCGTGCTGATGCCCATCTTCGACAGGATCTTGAGCAGGCCTTTGCGGATACCGCGTCGATAACTGCGACCGATTTCGTGCGGTGGCTCGCCTTCGCGGCCTTTGAGTTCGCCGCGGCGGTTCATGTCCAGCAACGTCTGGTAGGCGAGATAAGGATAGACCGCGGTCGCGCCGAAGCCGATCAGACAGGCGCAGTGATGCGAATCGCGCATCGTGCCGGTTTCGACGAGCAGGTTGCAGTCGCAGCGCAGTTGCCGCTTGAGCAGATGCGCATGCACGGCGCCGATGGCGAGCAGTGCGTGGATCGGCATCAAGCCGGGCGTCGGGAAACGATCGGACAACAGAATCAGAATCGCGCCGCCGCGCACCGCGTCTTCGACGCGCTCGCACAGTGATCGGATCGCCGCCTTCAGGCCGACACGCTCGTCGTAGTACAGATCGAACGTCGCCTTCTTGTCGGCGAATGCGGGCAGCGCGAGGAGTTGGCGCAGCTTGCGTTGCGACATCACCGGCGAATTGAGCAGCACGTATTTCGCGTTGACGGGCGACATGTCGAACACGTTGCCTTCGCTGCCGATCTGCGTGACGAGCGACATCACCAGCCGTTCGCGCAGCGGATCGATCGGCGGATTGGTGACCTGCGCGAACGCCTGCCGGAAATATTCGTAGAGTGGACGCGACTGGCGCGACATCACCGCGATGGGCGTGTCGTCGCCCATGGAACCGGTGGCTTCGGCTTCGTCTTCGGCGAGCGTTTTCAGGACGACGTCGCGCTCCTCGCGCGTGAGAGCGAACTGTTTCTGAAAGCGCGCGAGCAGTTCCGGGGAAAAAGGCTCGGCGGCAAGACCAGGATCGATCAGGTGCGATTCGAGGTACGTCACGCCTTCGCGCAGCCAACTCTTGAACGGCGCACGTTTGCGGTTGATGTCGTCGATCGCGTTGGAATCGAGCAGCGTGTGGCTGGCGAGATCGATGGCGAGCATTTCGCCGGGACCGAGCCTCCCCTTCGCGACGATTCGGCTGTCCGGCACATCCCATAAGCCGGCTTCGGACGCGGCGATCAGATGATCGTCGTCGCTGCGTGCCCAGCGTGCCGGTCGCAGGCCGTTGCGGTCGAGCGAGCACGCGGCGTAGCGGTGATCGCACATCACGAGTCCGGCCGGGCCGTCCCACGGTTCGGTGCTGAGTGCGTAGTACTCGTAGAACGCTTCGAGGTCTTCATCGATGTTGTCGTACGCGCTCCACGCAGGCGGAATCAGGATGCGCATCGCGGCGAGCAGGTCGATGCCGCCGGCGAGCAGGAATTCGAGCGCGTTGTCGAGGCTTTGCGAGTCCGAGCCGGTCGTCGTCAGCAGCGGGCCGAGGTCGGAAAAATCCACTTGTGGAGAAATCCACTTCGCGGCGCGTGCGAGCGTCCATGTGCGATTGGCGCGGATCGTGTTGATCTCACCGTTGTGCGCGAGCACGCGGAATGGCTGCGCAAGCGGCCAGCGCGGCAGCGTGTTGGTCGAGAAGCGTTGATGGAACGTGGCGGCACACACGGCGAGATCGCCGCGCTGCAAATCGGGATACACGTCGCGCAGGCTGCCGGGCGCCGACATCGCTTTGTATACGATCGTCGCGTGCGACAGGCTGACGACGTAGAACGCGTCGTCATCGATCGATTGTTCGGCGAGCCGTCGCGCACGGAACAGCGCGCGTTCGAATGCTGCATCAGACATCGATTCACCCGGCGCGACGAAGATCTGCCGGATCGTCGGTCGCGCTGCCGCGCCCAGCGTGCCGCATGGCGCTTCGTTGACGGGAACGTCACGCCAGCCAAGCGGCGTCAGGCCTTCGCTGCGTACGATTCCGTCGAATTTCGTTTGTACGTCGAGCGCGGAAGTTTCATCGCGATTGAGGAAGACGAGTCCGGCGGCGAAACGCTCGCCGACGTCAATGCCCGATTCGCGCGCGAGGGCGCGCAACCACGCATCCGGCCGGAACAACAGGATGCCGCAACCGTCGCCGGTGACGCCGTCCGCGTTCACGCCGCCGCGATGCGACATCTTCGCGAGCGCCCTGAACGCCTGGTCGACGAGCCACGTGCTCGCTTCGCCGCGGATGCTGGTGATCAACCCGAAACCGCAGCTATCGTGTTCGAAGGACGGGTCGTACAAACGCGGCGGTGCGCGGTGCATCATGGCGTTCCCATGCGGCGCCGGCACGGCATGCGCCCCGTAGCGCGTGCGGGCTTGTAGTGGTTGCGTCGCGGTCGACGCAGGCGTCGTCGCACTACAGCACACTTGTTGCGATGCGTCAAAGAAAATATTTAGCCGTATGGACGTCTAAACCACAGCTCGTCATTCCAGCGAAAGCTGGAATCCAGCTTTGCTGCACTCGAGAGCTGGATCCCAGCTTTCGCTGGGAGGACGAGCGAAAGCCTAGAGCGCGTCTGCGTCCGTTTCGCCGGTGCGGATGCGGATCACCTGATCGAGCGCATACACGAATATCTTGCCGTCGCCGATCTTACCGCTCTTGGCCGACGACGTGATCGCCTCGATCACCCGTTCGACCAGATTCTCCGGCACGGCAATTTCCAGTTTGATCTTCGGCAGGAAATCGACGACGTATTCGGCACCGCGATACAACTCGGTATGGCCTTTCTGCCGCCCGAAACCCTTCACTTCGGTCACGGTGATGCCCTGCACGCCCACCTCGGCCAGCGCCTCGCGCACATCGTCGAGTTTGAACGGCTTGATGATTGCCATCACCATTTTCATGCGTCGATCTCCGGTTTCATCCGATTCTATCCGTTGTAACCGCGTTCGTCGTGCAGGCTCAGGTCGAGGCCTTCGGTTTCCTCTTCGGCGCTCACACGCAGGCCGATGGTCGCGCCGATCAGCTTGAGCAGGACGAAGCTGACGATGCCGCTGTAGACGAACGTCACCACGACCCCGACGAGTTGGCGCCCGACCTGCGCGCCGATCGATGCGATGCCATCGGAAAATCCGGCGCCGCCGAGAAACGGTGCGGCGAAAACACCGGTGAGCACCGCGCCGACGATGCCGCCGACGCCATGAACGCCGAACGCGTCGAGTGAATCGTCGTAACCGAGTTTGCGTTTCAGCCGGCTGGTTGCGAGAAAGCAGATCACGCCGGCCGCTGCGCCGATCACGATGGAACC
>Ga0105239_10011194_pt1 | contig 10011 bp, 6 predicted proteins | sample KBSC44metaG_FD_92761 | JGI IMG/M metagenome (GOLD analysis project Ga0105239, IMG submission 92761) | Corn rhizosphere microbial communities from Kellogg Biological Station, Michigan, USA - KBS C4-4 metaG | ecosystem: Host-associated > Plants > Roots > Rhizosphere > Soil | place: Michigan, USA...
AAAAGATTTAGGTTATAATCCTGCGGAAGTAATACGAACGAATATTAAAGGCGATAGAGAACTGCAGCCACTTGTTCAATATTTAAAGAGCGAAGTAAAAAAACAATCTTCTATTAAAGCGATAGCCTTTGGCGGGGGCGAAAGTAGTTATGCGGTAAAACTAAAAGACACAAAGGTTGAAGCTGTGCACCAGGTAATTGATGAGAATTACCTGGCTGTATTGGGAATTTCATTAAAACTGGGCCGTAACCTGTCGCCTGTGTCTTATCCCTCAGACAGCTTTCATGCCGTTATTGTAAACGAGGCATTTGTAAAAAGTGCGGGCCTTCAGCATCCTATCGGCACGCAGCTTAAAACGGATGAATATTTTGACAAGGAAACCAAGACAATTGTAGGTGTAATAAAAGATTATCATTTTGGTTCATTGCGTGAGCCTATCAAACCAGTCGTGATGTTTATGAGTGCCTGGTATGGTGGTGGTATTTGGGTAAAGCTGCAGAAAGCAAGATTAAATGAGGGGCTGAATGCGTTTGAACAAATTTATAAAGCAGCTATTCCAGGTGCTGTATATGACTACCAGTTTGTGGATGAAATAAACGCGCTGCAATATGTGCAGGAGCAACGCTGGCAGGAAATTATAAGTGCGGCAGCTATCCTTTCTGTCATTATATGTTCTCTCGGTTTATTCGGATTGGCTCATCTGTCAACACATCAACGCGTAAAAGAAATTGGTATTCGCAAAGTTCTTGGAGCCACCATCACACAAATAGTTGCATTGCTATCGTACAGTTTTTTAAAATTGGTGATAATTGCTTTATTAGTAGCGACGCCTGTTGCGCTGGCAGTGATGCATCAATGGCTGCAGAATTTTGCTTATCGTGAAAACATCGGCGCAGGCATTTTTATCACTGCTGCTTTTATTGCTATTGGTGTAGCCATACTTGCTGTGGGCATTTTAGGAATAAAGGCGGCCATGGCAAACCCGGTTAAATCATTAAGAACCGAGTAACACCATCATTGCTGTCGGTCTTCAATTAAGAGCAAACAAAACCTCTTTGAAACAAAAAAGCAGCCATCATCCGGCTGCTTTTTTATAAACTATTCAAAGTTACTATCAGGCTACATCAAACCTGTCCAGGTTCATCACTTTATGCCAGGCTGCTACAAAGTCTTTCACAAATTTGTCCAGGCTATCTGTGCTTCCGTATACTTCTGCAATAGCTCTAAGCTCTGCGTTAGAACCAAACACAAGATCTGCACGGGTGGCTGTCCATTTGGGTTGACCGGTGGAGCGGTCATTTCCTATATAAAGCTCCCTGTCTTCGGAAATAGCTTTCCAGGCAGTGCCCATGTCTAGAAGATTAACAAAGAAATCATTGGTGAGCAGGCCGGGACGTTTCGTGAAAACGCCATGTTTGGAACCATCGAAATTAGTGTCCAGAACGCGCATACCACCTACCAATACAGTTAATTCAGGTGCTGTAAGTGTCAGCAATTGTGCCTTATCAATCAACAATGCTTCAGTAGATACAGGGAACTTTGCTTTGCGATAGTTGCGGAAACCGTCAGCAAGGGGTTCCAGGTAGCCGGCTGATTCAACATCGGTTTGTTCCTGTAAAGCATCCATACGGCCAGGTGTGAAAGGAACAGAAATCTCATGCCCCGCATCTTTCGCTGCTTTTTCAACACCGGCACATCCGGCCAGTACAATCAAATCCGCCAGCGAAACTTTTTTGCCTCCGGTCTGTGCACCATTAAATTCTTTTTGAATGCCCTCCAGTATGTGCAATATCTTTTGCAACTGCGCCGGGTTGTTTACCTGCCAGTCTTTTTGAGGAGCCAGGCGAATGCGGGCGCCATTGGCACCACCCCGTTTATCAGAGCCACGGAAGGTGGACGCTGAAGCCCATGCAGTAGAAACAAGTTCAGCTATGCTTAACCCTGATGCCAGTGCTTTTGCTTTCAGGGCTGTAATATCATTTTCGTCTATCAAAGTGTGGTCAACTGCAGGAATAGGATCTTGCCAGGGCAATACTTCTTCCGGCACATCAGGACCCAGGTAGCGTGCACGCGGGCCCATATCACGGTGTGTTAATTTAAACCATGCCCGGGCAAATGCATCTGCAAATGCTTCGGGATCTGCTAAAAATCGCCTGGATATTTTTTCGAACGCCGGATCAAGCCTTAAAGAGAGGTCTGTCGTAAGCATCGTTGGTGCATGTTTTTTTGAACCATCGAAAGCGTCGGGAATAATGCCCTCTGCATTTTTTGCCACCCATTGATGCGCACCAGCCGGGCTTTTGGTGAGTTCCCATTCAAAGCCAAACAGGTTTTCAAAAAAGTTATTGCTCCATTGGGTGGGCGTCTTTGTCCATATTACTTCAAGACCGCTTGTAATGGTGTCAGCGCCTTTACCAGAACCATAGCTGTTGCTCCAGCCCATGCCTTGCAGCTCAAGTCCGGCGGCTTCAGGCTCTTTACCTACATGTGTAGCCGGAGCTGCTCCATGGGTTTTGCCAAAGCTATGCCCGCCTGCTATCAGCGCAACTGTTTCTTCATCGTTCATTGCCATGCGGCCAAATGTGTCACGAATGTCTTTAGCGGCGGCAATAGGATCAGGATTGCCATCGGGGCCTTCAGGATTCACGTATATCAGTCCCATCTGCACAGCAGCAAGCGGTTTCTCCAGGTTGCGGGAGTGGATATCACCATCTGCATTGTCGTCTGACACGACTACACCACCATTCTTGTCCACGCCCTCTGAACCATGCGCATAACGAAGGTCGCCACCGAGCCACGTAGTTTCGGCACCCCAGTACACATCTTCATCCGGTTCCCATACATCTGGGCGTCCACCAGCAAAGCCGAACGTTTTAAAACCCATGGATTCGAGTGCGATGTTACCGGCAAGGATCATCAAATCGGCCCATGAAATTTTACGGCCATATTTTTGTTTGATGGGCCAAAGTAGCCTGCGGGCCTTATCGAGGCTCACATTATCTGGCCAACTGTTAAGCGGGGCAAAACGTTGCTGCCCTGCGCCTGCACCACCGCGGCCGTCACCTACACGATAGGTGCCTGCGCTGTGCCAGGCCATACGGATGAACAAGGGGCCATAATGCCCAAAATCTGCCGGCCACCAGTCCTGTGAATCGGTCATGAGTGCATGAAGATCTTTTTTTACCGCCTCCAGGTCGAGACTTTTAAATGCCTCAGCATAATTAAAATCTTTTTCCATCGGGTTAGATAACGACGAGTGTTGGCGCAGGATATTTAGTTTTAACTGATTAGGCCACCAGTCACGATTCCTGGTGCCACCGCCGCCAACATTTTGTTTCATGTTACCATTATGAAACGGGCATTTACTGATGTCGTTTGATTTTTCCATTTGTTTTAGGTTTTCAGTATTGAATGAATTATTGATTGCAATCGATATTTGTGCAGAGTGGTAAAATTAGAACATTGGGGATATAATCCCCATCAATTAATTTTATGTTTCAATAGCTTAAACCTATCAGTGTATATTTTGCGATAGTTAACAAATGTGCATTCAGTTTAATGACAAGAGGTTTAGCATGAAGATGGTTAAGTTGAAGCAATAACGGTCATAACTGCGCGCTTTTTAGTGAGCGCAGTATAACCGGGTCATAAGACCATGTTTACACTAATTACCTCTATATAGCTGCTATTTGTTCCTTGTAACATCATCTTTCTGGCAGGCAATTAAAACAATGGCCGGTAACAGTAGAAGCAAGACGCACGACCAAAGTTTTCTTTTCATACACGTTGAATTTTTTTCAAAATTCTTGTGAGATGTATGCGTAGAAAACCAATTGTGGTAAACAGTTTTGATTTTGGGGTAAACTATGGAACGGAAAAAAATAGCTTTATTTATCCAGTGCTTTTTTTAAATCATCCTCATAATTTTTACCGACAGGTATTTCTTCCCCGGAAATAGTAATGATTTTTTGTTTTACTGATTCTATGCGGTGTAAGGCAATAATATAAGAACGATGCACCCGGACAAATTCGTTGCCATTGAGTTTTTCCATCATTGCCTTCATGGTTAACCGAATAACAAGTGGTGGCTGGCTTTGAAGATGAATTTTCAAATAATTATCAAGGCCTTCAATAAATAAAATTTCCGAAAGAACAACCTTGACAACACCATAATCAACTTTCAACATCAGGTATTTGGATACTTCTGTTACCGTAGCATGATGCACAAGATTATATACCTGCCAGGCTTTTTTTACAGCTTTTTCAAAGCGGTTTAATGTAAATGGTTTCAACAGGTAATCAATAGCATCGAGTTCATAACTTTCGAGCGCAAATTCGCTATGAGAAGTTGTAAAGATCAGCATCGGTTTATGCTGTAATGATCTGTAAAAATCAATGCCGCTCATGGCTGGCATATTAATATCAAGAAAGAGCAGGTCAACAGCATTTTTTTCTAAAAATCTTAACGCTGCTGCTGTATTGGAAAATCCCTTTTCGAATTGAAGAAAATCAAATTTCCTGCAATACATTTCAACAAGATCAAGGGCCAATGGCTCATCATCCACTGCAATGGCCTTTATCATATCAAATCAATTGAAAGGTTTACTGAATAGGTCTGCGCATCTTCACTGATCACAAGCTTATGTTTTTGAGGATATAGATACTTTAATCGTTCACCAGTGTTTTTTATCCCTATGCCTGTGGATGCCGGGTGATGTAGATGCGGTACTTTTTTATTGAAAGTGTTTAAATGAATGACAGTATCAGTCATTCTTACACGTACATGCACCACGCAATCTGCAATATCCGGATTTACGCCGTATTTGAACGCGTTTTCAATATAAGTGATAAGTATTAACGGTGCAATCATTTTGCTGCCCGGTTCCCCGTCTATTTCAAAGCTGACAGAGGCTGTATTACCAAGCCTTGCTTTTTGCAATTCAATATAATTGCTGATATATTCCATCTCTTGAGCAAGCGGAATCCTGTCATCATTTGCATCCCGTATTACGTAACGCATCAACCCTGAAAGATGTATAATAGCCTCGCTTGCTTTATCATCTTTCTTAACAGATAATGTATAAATGCTATTGAGCGTATTAAATAAAAAATGTGGGTTTATCTGCGCCTTCAGTGATGAAAGTTCTGCATTAAGCTTATCTTCTTTTAACTGCGCCAAATGCTCTCTTGTTCTTAGCAGGATGGAAAAAAATATTGCTGTAAAGAACAGATAAAGATGCCTGCGAAATTCATCAAGAGAAAAAGTGAATATCGGGGTACGATGAGGAAGATTTCCAGTTGGCGGAAGAAGATTCCCTTCTGGTGGAGGCCCCGGTGGCATATGCTGAAAACCACCAGGCAATGCTTTACCAATAAGATGCGGCAACGGGAACGTTAGTATTAAAAACAACACAACAAAAAGGATATACAAAATATATTTTCGTTCAAAAAAATACTTTGGTATAAGCACATAATAGTTGAGATAAAAAAAGCACAGCAGGATAAAGTTTGCAATCGTATCCTGGATGATGACCCTTGTTATGGTAAAAACCGTTTCTCCCGGTAGTCTTTGAAATGCAAGCGCAGGCAAGACCAGGAAAAAACAGAAGAAAAACAGGTGCGTGAGTAACCCCCTTCTGGTAAGTTTAACATTCATCGCCGGCAAAATTACAATACTTAGGTTCTGCGGGATGTCTCGAAAAAGTAATTGTGGTAAAAGTTGGGATTGTTGTGGCAAAAGATTGTGCCATTGCGTTAAAAAAAGTTATCGTTTTAATGATGTTGTACATCAACAGTTAATCTTACAAAATTTCAGAAATTTAGAACTTATTCTGTTCTCAGGCTCTTCACCGGGTTGGCAACTGCTGCTTTGGTTAGCTGGAAACTTATAGTAACAAGTGCTATCAGTAAACAAATAGCGCCAACTGCCACAAACATCCACCAGCCAATACTGGTTCGATAAGCAAAATCCTGCAGCCATTTGTTCATTGCCCACCATGCAATAGGTGACGCAATGCAAATGGACAATAAAAGCAGTTTTACAAAGTCTTTGGATAGCAACATAAAAATATCTGTGATTGCGGCGCCCAATACTTTTCGAATGCCAATTTCTTTTATGCGCTGTTCTGCTGCAAATGTGACAAGACCAAATAGACCCAGGCAGGCAATAAGAATGGCAAGGATTGAAAATAGCAGGGAGATTTTTCCCCTGCGCTGGTCCACGCTGTATTGTTTATTGAATTCCTCATCCAGGAAAGCATAGCTGAATGGTTGGGAGGGTGCCATTGACTTCCACTTGGTTTTTATTCCGTTTAACAAACCCGGGATATCGCTGGTACGGATCCGCACTGCCATGCCCCCATTGTCTTGCTGAAGGTTTAATACCAATGGCGTTACCTGCTCACGCAGGGAGTTGAAGTTAAAGTCTTTTATCACACCAATAATATTATACGCAACCAATTTTCCTGTGGAAAGGTCACCGAGCCGATATAGCTTTTTGTTCACAGGGTCTGCACCACCAAATAATTTTGCCGCAGTTTCATTGATAATTACAGCAGTGGAATCGGTTGGGTATTGTGAAGAAAAATTTCTTCCACTTTTCAATTGTATCTGGAATGTAGGAAGGTAACTTTCATCAACGGGCCATGCCTGCATCAACGTAAAATTTTTGCCATCAAATTGGGGCACATTGATGAAACCCTGGGCACTTCTGGACCCATTCACAGGCAAAAAACCAGAACTGGTTATGTTTTTCACCCCTGGCATCTGCAATAATTCGTTTGTAAAAGCCTTGGTATTGTTATTCAGGGCATATGTATTTTGCAGGGTTAATACCTGTTCTTTATTAAAACCAAGGTCCTTGTTCCTGATATATTGAAGCTGGTTGTAAATCACAAGTGTCCCTATCATCAATATCACTGAAATGGTAAACTGGAGAACCACCAGCGTGTTCCTCAATACCGATCCTTTAAAGCCCATCGACAGATTGCCCTTCAATACCTTTATAGGCTGAAAAGAAGAAAGGAAAAATGCCGGGTAGCTACCTGAGATTAGGCTTACCAAAATAAGGAGCAATAAAATGCACAATAAAATGGATGGGTTTAATAACATGGATATGTTGATCTGCTTATCGGCTAACTGGTTAAAAAGAGGTAAAAGCAAGGCAGCAATCACAATGGCTATTAAGAATGATAGAAAACAGGCAACTAAAGATTCTACCAGGAACTGGGTGATCAGATTATTTTTCAGGCCACCCAATACTTTTCTTACTCCCACTTCTTTTGCACGGTTGGCAGAACGGGCGGTTGAAAGGTTCATAAAGTTGATGCAGGCAATCAATAAAATAAAAATGGCAATGGCTGAAAAAATATATACATACTGAATGCTTCCATTGATCCCAAGTTCATTGGCCAGGTTGGAATGCAGGTGTATGTCTGTAAGGGGTATCAGGCTGCACTTTATATAATTGCCAGCTTTGCTGAATTCATCTTTGGTCATGTTCAACTGCGTCTTAAACTGTGGAGATTGATATTGCTCCATTGCCCTGTTCAACTGTTTTTCAAACTCCCGGAAATCGGTGCCTGGTTTCAATAGCAGGTAAGTCTGAAAGTTTGTAGTGAGCCAACTGTTATTCCGGACTTCCTCCAATTCGCAAAGGGGCATAAACAGATCGAAATTAAAATGGGATTGCCTGGGGATATCTTTGATAACCCCGGTAATTTTATAGTTGGTATTGCCATTTACCAAAACCGTCTTTCCTATAATATCATAGCTGCTGAAATATTTCCTGGCAGTGCTTTCTGTAATCACTAAACTGTGCGGTTCTTTAAGCGCGGTTTTTTTATCCCCGGCGATCATTTCAAATGTAAAAACATCAAATAAGGAGGAGTCGGCATAGATAATCCGGTCTTCGCGAATGCTTTCATTGCCTTTTTGGATAATAACACTGGAATTAGATTTGAAACGCATATACTGCTCGATCTGCTTAAAATCCTTTGCAAAAACAGGCCCCATTATTCCTGGTACCTGTGTTCCATGGTAATTGAAATCACCGAATTTAATCTGTTCATCAATCCGATAAATACGATCGGCGTTGGTATTAAACCTGTCATAGCTTAATTCATCCATAACATATAATGCTATCAAAAGGGAACAAACCAGGCCGATTGATAATCCAGTAATATTTAGAATTGTAAAGGTTTTGTTTTTGCTTAAACTTCTCCAGGCTGTTTTAAAATAGTTTTCAAACATAAAAGCAATTATTATTTTAATCAGGTAGAACAGGTCAAAAAACAATAAAAATGCCGTTTATCTATTAGATAGAAAATCAATGTGTTATAAATTTATGGAGATAGAAAAATGCACGATTCTGGTACACTATCTGTTCACTTTTAGAATAGATTGTACCGCTCTAAAATACGCATGATGGTAAGACCGTTATCCTGCTGATTATAAAGGCAGGCAGTTGTCACTGCCATACCCTGCGAAAAAAGGAGGGGCAATTATATACTGTGCCGATACATCAGCATCCATTCATAAACGTTTCTTACCAGTCCGTTAATCGATTCTTTATATGCGGGATTGCTTGCCTTCGTCCAGCAGTCATGTGCATAGGACTGCTGGACGGCTACTATAGTTTTTTAATCAAACAGGTGACGCCAGATAACATCATAAATATCTGTAGCTATGAGATTTTGCTTCGATACCTGCTCATCGCTGATGAGTACAGGATGAAAAGAGCTATCCTTTACGAGTGCGCCATGAGCACCTTTGACGAGATTTGCATCCAGCGGAATCACATCCATCACGTAACGAAGACCCGCTTTTTTTCTTAACAATTTATAGCCAGCGCGTGCCTTCGATGTCATGAATAGTTCAACAGGGTCGTATCCCGGTTTTTTATGAATATCGACAACCCGGGCATAATCCGGAGCCACTGCATCATCCAGCCAGAAATAATAAGTAAACCAACTTCCTTCATCCGCCATTACTACCAGGTCCCCCGACCTTTCATGATCGAGATGATACTGCCGCTGTGCTTCTTTGTCGAGCACCAATGCTATTCCCTGGATGGCCTTAAGCAATGCTTTGACGGAATCGAGTGACGACGGGTCGTTTAGGTAGATATGAGCAACCTGGTGATCTGCAACGGCAAAGGCTTTCGATGCGCCTGCATCCAGCAGTTCGAGGCCACGTTCTATTCTTACACCTAATAATCCATGAGAACGTAATACCCTGTTGATATGTACCGGCTGTTTTACGCTATTAATGCCATACTCAGACAGTAGTATAATTTTTGCTCCTTTTGAAGTATAATAATTCACCAACTGTTCCACTACCTTATCGATCGCCGCCAGGTCTTTGCTAATACTTGAAAAGTCCTGACCAAATTTTTGCAGGCAATAGTCAAGATGTGGCAAATAAATGAGTGTAAGTGTCGGGTCATATTTTTTGTCTGTGAAAATAGATGCATCGGCAATCCATTGGGTTGATGTAATATCTGCACCCGGCCCCCAGAATTTAAAAAGCGGGAATTGTCCAAGCTCTTCCTGTAACTCATCACGCAATGAAGCGGGATGAGAGTAACAGTCCGGCATCTTTCTTCCATCTGCAAGGTAATTAGGACGTGGTGTAACTGAATAATCCGCGTCTGAATACATATTGTACCACCAGAACATTTTTGATACAGTAAAAGACAGATCTTTTTTTCTTGCAGCTTCCCATAATGTCTCTGCCTTTACCAGCTTGCCGGATTGTTTCCAGAATTTTATTTCACATTCATCCCTGTCGTACCAACCATTTCCTACAATGCCATGCTCGACCGGCCATTTGCCCGTAATGTAAGTCGATTGTACCGAAGTGGTTACAGCTGGCAGCATCGGTGCAATCGTGCGAAAATGCTTCTTGGCAATATAGGAACTGAGGAAAGGCGTGTGCATCCCGATAAGCGAAGAGGAAAGCCCAACGATATCTATAACGACAGTTTTGTTCATGATTTTTTTTCGAATTGAT
>Ga0105239_10011198_pt1 | contig 10010 bp, 10 predicted proteins | sample KBSC44metaG_FD_92761 | JGI IMG/M metagenome (GOLD analysis project Ga0105239, IMG submission 92761) | Corn rhizosphere microbial communities from Kellogg Biological Station, Michigan, USA - KBS C4-4 metaG | ecosystem: Host-associated > Plants > Roots > Rhizosphere > Soil | place: Michigan, USA...
CATGCCGGCCGGAGAGCGTGACAGATCGATAGCGATCCTTCCGCTGATCTTGTAGAAGGAAAGTCCCTCCCCTTAGGGCGGGTTCCTGATCAACGTAAGCGAATCCGTGATAACCGTTCCGCGACAGCAGTTCTACGCTCACCAGCGTGTGTCGGCCGATCTTCTGCTGCCAGCCCGCGCTCGAAATCGTGAAGCGGGGTTGCTTCAGGCCGGCGGAGGGCGCCACGAATTGACTGACGATCGGCGGGAGTAGTTGCACGGCTCCCGCGCTGTCATAGAACGTGTCGATCTGGCGTTGATCGGCCGCTTGAGCAATCAAGGCTAGATCGAGACCCGCGTTGTAGATTCCCCATCCCGCAGAGAATTTCGACCGATCGTCTCCCCAGGGAAGAAAACTGGCGGCAATCCGGGGCTCGATCATCGCACTCAGCGTGTAATGGTCCCAATCCATACGTATGCCGGGCTGCAACAGAAAGCGCTTTGAGAGGGACCACGTGTCTTGCGCGAAGCCGCCGATCTGCGTGTTGGAAAAATCAGGCGACGCTGATCCCGCGAATATCGATTGACGCACCAGCGCGCCATTCACTTCAAGGGCCTGAATCTCTCCTCGGTGCGCCGACTGTGTGTATTCCTGTCCAGCCACGTTTGCGCCAACCGAAATTTGGTGCGTTCCGCGCCAGTGGCGCGAAGCTGCCGTTACGCTGGTCATTGCCTGCAAACGGCGCCCTCGTCGATGCGATTGCTCGAAGAAATTGCCGCTGGTTCCATTGATCAGCAGAATGTACGGTTCGGTGCCTTTCGGATCAGAATCCACGATGCTGGTATCGGCAGACAGCCCTAGCTCGAAGAGCGTGTCGTAATACCATATCTGGTTCTTCAGAGAAACGAACGCGCGCCGGTGCTCGATATCCACCGTGGTCGATTGAGGATCGAGTGCGTCCAATCCTGTGTTCGTGTCCATGCCGCGGTTGTACAGCGCATTGACTCGCAGGATGTGTTTCGGTGTGACGTTGTATTGCAGCCGGAGCAGATTGTCGCCTGCCCATTCGGTCCTCGTGTTGGCACCCGATGGTTGCTCCCTCACCACCGAGTAGGTGTGCTGCAGGCTGATGGAATCAGAAAACCAAAATCGGCCCCTTTCGACCGGCCCTGAAAAGGCTACTCTCGGGTACCAATTGCCCAGATGCGCGCCATCCTGAATGTTGATACCCGGAATAGGATTCGACGTTCCAAAGCGCCAGTGATCGTCGCCATCAACCGTTTCCAGGCTGAGGACGCCGGCGCCAGAATGGGCATAGCCAGCTCCCACACGCCCCACTTGCACGTCCGCGGTTCGCGTCGCATCCACGTTGAAGCGCGAGGTCAGCGTTCCGCTCGCCGGGTCCCCGATCTCAAAACCATCGAGCAAGTATTGAACGTCTGAGGAACGTGCTCCTCCTGGGTGCAGGTTGTTCTGGTTGTCGCGGACAACTTCGGGCAGCGCGATCAGACTTTCTGCCAGGATGTGCGTGTTTGGCACGGGAATGTCGCGGATGTCCTGCGCGGTGAGCGCCGTGTGTTGGCTAGTGTCATGGGTATCGATTTGATTCGCCGGTGCAGCGACTTGTACTTGCTCGCGCACTTCCTGCGCGTGGTTCAGCGTAAACGTGATTTCGTTGAGGCCCACATGGAGACTGAGGGTTCTGTTCGAAAAAACGAAGAAGCCTTGTTTGCGAACCTCGGCTCGATAATCTCCAGTGCGAAGATTTCGCAACCTGAAACGTCCGGCGCCATCGGTCTCCGTTCTGTACACCTCGCCGCTGGAGTGTTCCAGCTTGATTTGACTGGCGGCAACGGGCGCGCCATTTTCATCGACCACCAAGCCGGTGCAATCCGCCGAATCTTCCGCCCAAACCTGTGTGCAAGCAAGAATGTTGAACAGTGCCAGAAGAATAGCGCCGAGACGAGTAAATACCATGGCTAGTCAGCACCAATTCGCAGCGCGAAATAGATAGCCTGCACCGAGAACCATCTCTCGAGGCTTGGAGCAATGCCTGAATGACGATGCCGTGTGCTGCAGGTCCGATATTCTATAGATCTGCATAACGAGCTTACCGGGTGAGAGGGGTTTCTCAGGAAGGCAGGTTTTTGAGCCATCCGGCGAATCGCGCTCGATCTTCCTGTTGCATGGCGACGAACTTCACGGCCATACCTTCTTTGAGTCGGCTCCTTTGCACAACGGCACGAGCCCGCACCTCGCCTGTCGGCGCGTCGAGCAACAACTGAATAAAAGTCCCAGCGGCGGGTGGATTCGGGGTGCGAATATACAATCCTCCTAACCCGAAATTTTCAACGCCAGAGACCATTGTCTTGTTCGTACTCTGCCAAGCTACGACTGTGCCTCTTGGTGATGGGAGACGAGGATAGCGTCGCCGCTCATCGCTCTCGAATACCATTCGACCTGTTCCTTTAGTCTAGGCACCCACTTCACGCCTGCTCAACAGATTACCTACAGGAGTTGCGCCAATCTACCTCTAGGGTTGCTGAGAACGAAGTTTACTGCACAATCGATTTGATCCTGGCACATGTCGGGACTTGTCCGGTGCGCCCTCGCGCTGCTTCCTGGTGACATCGACAAAGTCTTTCCCGTTCCATATCCAAATGCGCTGGACCCGCCAATTGACCTCGGTCCGACTCTTGTCCGTAAGGCTCACATTGCGTCGCAGCGAGGCTCCGACACCCAGTTTTTTTGCTGCAAGGCGCGCCTGCGTCACTGTCCCCAACCTTGCCGGGCTCGTAGTTGGGCGCATAGACCGTGAAGTCGATTCTCGTGAAACGGAGAGCCATATCTTAGGTTAGCACCCTGTTCCATCGCTTGCCGGAAAAGGGAGCTCAATGATTGCATAACAATGTCGGCTCCTTCGACACGACTCGAGACCTGAAGCAGCGAGGAATCTGCGTGCGGGTAGGCATGGAGGCTACCGGATATTCACGCTGGTTGGAGCGACTGCTGGCGGAGTTAGGATTCGAAGTATGGATGGGCGATCCCGCGGAGATCAAGGCCAAGCGGATCAAGAAGCAGAAGACCGAGCGCAACGATGCCCGACTCCTACGCAGGCTGATGCTGGAAAATAGCTTCCCGCAAGTCTGGATACCGAGCCCGGAGAATCGAGATCTCTGGCAACTGTTGTGGCACCGGCATCGCTTGGTGCAGATGCGCACGCGGATCATGAATCAGTTGCAGGCCTTTCACTATGTCTTCGTAGACTCCAACTACATTAGAAACGCAATTGCTGTCTTCGGTGAATGACTTTAGGTATCGGCTGCTGGAAGAGAAGGACGGAGTGGAATTGTTGCCCGGACTGTCGTACCTCGTGTGTCAGAAGAGATTTCGAGTTCACCCCCAAAAGCTTTAACGCGCTCCCGCATGCCCCGTAGACCGACCCCCACCAACCCGGACCCCGTCAACGCGACAAGCCTATCAGCAGGTATTCCCTTGCCGTGATCTCGAATCTCCAATGTAAGTTTTTCGTTCGAGTTGCATAGACTAATTTCTACGGAAGGACTCTCGGAATGCCGATGAACGTTCGTGAGGCACTCCTGCACGACCCGAAAGATCATCAGCTCCAGGTCTGTCGGCAGTCGTTCCAGACTTTCGGGTATATTCAAGATGACCCCTATTTTGCTCCTTGCTTTGAATCCCTCGATGTACCAACGCAGACCGGCTTTGAGTCCCACTTCATCGAGCAAAGGTGGATGAAGCAGGTAGGAGGTTGTACGCAACTCGTCGGATACAGTCCGAGTGATTTTTTCACTTTCGTCGATCTGGCGTGAGAGCTCAGGGTCGCTTCCGACTTTCATACCGATCTCGGACAGAATCATCGCTAAGGCAGCCAGCGATTGCCCGGTGCTGTCATGCAGTTCGCGCGCAATCCGACGTCGTTCCTCATCCTGCGCACGCAGCAGGCGGACCGACAAGTCGCGCAAGGCCCGCTCCGCGTTCTCCTCTCTCACAATTCGATCTTCGAGCTCGCGGGTACGCTCCCGGACTCGTTCCTCCAGCTGGTGTTTTGCTTGCTGTAGCGTCGCCTCGTTCCTGTTGCGTTCCTCAACGGTGAGGGAAACTAATAAGCCCGTCATGGCGGCAATACTTAGAAAGACCTGGATCACTAGAAGCGATTCGTTCGGGGTCGACACATCCCGCACACCCTGGAACACGCTCGCGATCGCAACAATTGAGAAGGCAAGGACGGCGAGCGCCGCCTCGCGCGGGTGCAATTCAAACGCCACCCACACCACAAAGGGAATGCAAATAAACTTCAAAGGATAACCTTGCCAAGCGGGAGAAAGAAATCCTCCAAACACCAGCGCCCCAACCAAAAGAAGACTGATAAGTGCGGCAATCTGGAGTGGGACCTGCTGACGGCTTCGCGTCACCAATGGCGGCGTGGACCACAGGACAAGGCATGGGGTCACAAGAATGGCGCCAGCCATGTTGCCCAGCCACCAGGTGACCCAGAGAGATTCCCAAGACACTCCGCGACCGAATCCGGTGAGAACGAGGCTCGCAGTCCCAATAGTGGCGCTGACAGTCGTGGCCACGACACACGCAAACAAGAAAAACTTAAAGATGCCTTCCGCTCGATTGAAAACGTTGCGCCCATTCGCAAGCCTGTTAACAAGATAAGCTCCCATCATGGCTTCCAAGGTATTGCCAGCGGCGATGCCGAGGGAGCTTGCGACCGAGCCCGCTGTTGTCAGATTGACCGCGAATGCGCCCAGCAAGATGCCCGGCCAGACCTCATACCCCAGGAGCAATATCGCCGCCAGCGCGATCCCGGTCCCCGGCCACACCGCCGTGGCGCTCGGATGAAGGATCGCAACTTTTAGTCCTAGTTTGCACACGACGAAATACACTAGGGTCAATCCGACAACTCGCCGCAGCGAACGGCTTGTTGGCGCAAATTTCCACACGAGTTTCGGGTTGGAGGGCATCTGCCGCCGCTTTGTTAGGACGGCGTCATTATAGACCCCAAAATAAGACGCGTGTTCCTGGGGAGACTCGGCCAAACTCTGGGGCAATTGAACCGGAACCGTAGAATTACAAAGTACTCTCTATCACGTACATCTGGTCAGCGGATTAGGTATCGAATGGATTTCTTGACCTCTAGATCGGGCGCGGCACACGCCCTTCCCGGGGCGGTCAGCACTTTGCCACGCATCATAATAAGAGCGTTCTCGTACGGCGTCCCACGCGCTACGGTTGTCGATTGCCAAGACGCTGCCGTACAGACTTCCAGCGCGGAGTTGCTGCAGTGGAACTGTCGCTAGTTGATATTGCGTCAGAATGTCAAAATGTCCCAAATGTTGGATGAAGGTTTTTGGGCGGAAATCAGAGTGGGCGGCGAGCACTTGCGCTTGTTCTCCGAGCGCAACGCGTTGGGCGTGCAAACGTCGGTTTACAACGTCAACACCAAAACCTGGATTGCTCCTTCCGAGCCCGTCGAGGACATCGAACAGGGCAAAGAGAGAGCAGCGGCTCGAGCAGAGGCGCACCTAAAGCAAATCGCCAACCTGGAACTCCCCGCATTAGTCTGGAAGCGATCCCGCTCAGCATAGACCGGGCGGTCTGGATGGCACCTACCGGCAAGTGAATCGAATCGTGAACACTAGCGGCAAACAGACGGGATGGAACTGCGCACTAGCGCAAGATAAAAGAGAGGAAATTCCCTTATGCGTGCAGGCAGAGAATTGGCCCCTGGCGTTTTGAGCGATGCGCAGGAAAAACAGTTTGTTCATGGTGGGTTCGTAAAGTTAGAGAATGCGTTTCCCAAAGAGATCGCGGCCGAAGCGCGCGAGATCCTGTGGCGAGAGGCCGGTTGCGATCCCGAGGATCGACGAACCTGGACTCGCCCGGTCGTCCGCATCGGGGACTGCGCACAGGAGCCTTTTCGACAGGCAGCAAATACAACGATCTTGCACGCTGCGTTCGACCAACTCGTCGGGGAGGGTAGATGGGTTCCGAGGGAGAGCCTTGGCGGATTTCCAATTCGATTTCCGCATTCAGATGATCCCGGAGATACCGGGTGGCATGTGGATGCGAGCTTTCCGCCGGATCGAGCTGTTGAGTCAACGGGTTCGTATATCGATTGGCGAATCAATCTGGAATCAAGAGGGCGAGCTCTGCTTATCCTGTTTCTGTTTTCGGATGTCGGTGAGCAAGACGCGCCGACACGAATTCGAGTAGGGTCACACCTGCGAATTCCTCGGCTCTTGGCTCCGGCGGGTGAAGATGGCGTCTCATCTTTGGAGTTGGCCAGACTAGCTGAACCCGAGTCCGCAGGAATGGAGGAAGTTATCGCAACAGGCAGAGCGGGAACGGTGTATTTATGTCATCCGTTCCTGGTGCATGCAGCACAGCCCCATCGCGGGATCAACCCGCGTTTTATTGCGCAGCCACCGCTCTATCCGAGGGCACCCTTCGAACTGACACGATGCGATGGTGAATACTCGCTGGTCGAACAAGCGATTCGTCTTGGACTCAGTGACAGGAGGCTCGCATGAATCGCACCCTCCAACCTGCCACCGCACTTTTCGCGAATGGTACTTCTCGGGCTCGGCGTCCGGTTCGATGAGCGGGGTGTGGAAACGGAAGCATGGCGGAGCTAGTGAGGCACCGACAGATCGCGCTGGGATAAGCGTGGAAATGGAGGAACCGGCAATGAAGTAGGGGAAACCATTTGATGAAGTCCAACGGGTGCAAGTCCCGTCCGGTCAAAGCTAGCGAGCAGGCCGGTAGCGAGTGTTGCCATTCACCGGGTGACTGGTGGGTGCGAAGCGTACACAGCAAGGAAGCAGGCCGTGAAGATCCAGCTCCGAAATCTGCCACCGTTGCGATGCCGACGCCGTTTTGTCTGGTGGAAGGCAGCATCCGGGTACGACCGCAATTACGAAGGGCGGCCCGGGATCGCCGGAGTCGCTAGCTCAGGGCATGTTTCCAAAGGGATTTCCCATGAACCCAGGAGAGCTCCCCATCTCCTCTCGACAAGGGAGGAAATCCGGCCGCCAAGGGAGACCGTAGGCGACCGAAGACGGATGGAAGAGCAGTCTTACGAACCCATATGTACCTGTGAAGGTGGAGAACCGCAGGGCTTCCGAAAGGCGCGGCCACGGTATCCACTGGAGGGAAGGGGGGAACAAGGTGACGTATCTGTTGAAGGAAACATAGGCGAGACACAGAACTCGAGGAACTATGTCCACACAAATCGACAGAATATCTGAACTAGCCAAGGAGGATGCAAAGCGACAATTCTACTCGATCGCCCATCTGATCACGCCCGAAGCGTTGTATGCGGCATTCCGAGGATTACGAAAGAAAGCCAGCGGGAGTGGACGGCGTCACGTACGAGGAATACGAACGAGACGTCGCGAGAAACATCCAAACTCTCCATGAGAGGCTCAAGAGTGGCAAGTATCAGGCGCAACCTTTGCGCGGAGTGTATATCCCCAAGGAAAACGGGAAACAGAGACCAATCTCGATACCTGCCCTGGAGGATAAGATCGTGCAGAAGGCGACGGTCGAAATACTGAATGCCATTTATGAGCAGGATTTTCTCGACTGTTCATACGGGTTCCGACCCGGAAGAGGACAGCATCAAGCGTTGGACAAAGTGGGGCGGGTCCTCTGCACTCGGCCCACGGGATGGGTCCTGGAAATTGATGTTACCGCGTACTTCGACTCCATCGTGCGGGAACAACTCATGGAAATGATCGAGAAGCGAGTCCGCGACGGAAGCGTACTTCGATTGATACGGAAGTGGATACAGGTTGGCGTCATTGAAGAAGGCAGGCTGCTCGTGAGCGAAACAGGAACGGGACAAGGACAGACGATCAGTCCGCTCTTGGCCAATATTTACCTGCACTACGTGCTCGATGAATGGTTCGAGAACGAAGTGAAGCCCCGACTAAAGGGCGCGGCTCATGAGATTCGCTTCGCCGATGATGCCGTGCTGTGCTTCCAATACAAGGAGGACGCAGAAAGGGTGATGGAAGTCTTACCGAAGCGATTCATGAAATACGGTTTGACGATCCACCCGGAAAAGACGCGGCTGCTAGAGTTCGGACGGTACGCAGAGGAGAAGGCGAAGAGGCAGGGGAAGAAACCTGCCACGTTTGATTTCCTCGGCTACACACACGTCTGTGCCCGCAGCCGGAAAGGGAAATTCACCGTGCATGTGAGAACGATGAAGAAACGGTTTCGACGGGGCCTGACGGCGATAGCTGAATGGTGCCAGGAGAACCGCCATATGCCTGTGGAGGAGCAGCAGAAAACCCTCAATGTCAAACTCCGGGGCCACTACCAGTATTACGGACGACCGACGAACTACCAGAGTCTCTGGCGGTTCTTTCGGGAGGTCCGACATATCTGGAAAAAGGGGCTCAGTCGGCGCACTCGCGGAAACGGGATGACCTGGGAAAAATATGCAGCCATCCTACGGAAACACCCATTGTTGCTACCGCGTATCCAGCATTCTTGGAAGGGTCCGGGGAGTCACGTTTGAGGAACCCGCTGCGGTAAATCTGCACGGTGGGGTCTGCGAGGGGGGAGAGCCGATGATGCCATGGTGAACCTAAACGGGCACGAAGCTGGAAACGGCGGAAACAGCCAAGGACCACCTACAGCCCGTCGTGCTTTCCTCTACTCGGACGAAAGGGTCGGCAACTGATAGGCTCCACCTAAACCACCGCGCCACACCTCGACTCCACAAAAGTCCAGTACTAGAACTTCACATCAGCGGGGTCGCTGATTTCAGCGGTTCTACACCAAGCGCTCCTCCATGACTTATTCATTCAAACATATCAGGACTTGGAAAGTTCAGCGCGTCCAGGTCCAAGGCTTGCTGCGCCACGATCTTCTTCGGCCGCCCGTTCTCTTCCTCTAACTGACGCAGCCTTCGAATCTCGCTCATCTCCAGATCCCCGTGTTCATTGCGCGATAGCAATGACAGCACTAGTGTTTTTACCAGGGCACAGCCGGATTCACTAAAACTAGGCTATTCAACTGGACTGTTCGTATGTGCCTGCTAGCTTTTGCAAATGAGAGCTATGCAGCTGCGCGCACTTTGTCCTTCGCCGGTGGAGTTCGGAGACACTCCCAGATAGTGTCGAACACACGAGGTCCCCAGATGCTGCATACCCACTCGAAAACCCACCCAGCCATTGCGGACTGGTTTACGGAAGGATTGGGAAAGCCTGAGATTGATGCGATCCTCTCGAAGGCAACCATTCGCAGATTCTGGGCAAAAGAGATCATCTTCAGAAGCGGAGATCTGGCGAAGCACCTGTATCTTCTCCGAATGGGAAGCGTCAAGTTCTACAGAGTCTCTCATGACGGCCACGAAGTCGTCTTGGGTTGGCTCATGCCTGGGGAGATATTTGGCCTGGGGACTCTGCTGCCTGCACACCGCTTGAACTATCTTGGAACGGCCGAGCCGTTGAACGACTGCGAGGCTTATGTCTGGGACGCTGCCTGCATCCGGCGCCTGGAGATCTCTTACCCTGGGCTCGCCGCAAATTGCTTACGCATCTCCCTACACTATGTCGCCCAGTTTGCGGAGAGACATATCAGTCTCGCATCGTATTCGGTGGAAGAACGACTTGCGCACACCTTGACTGAGCTGGGGGATCGGGCCGGACATGCAACCCCTGGCGGAGTGGAAGTCAACGTCAAGAATGAACAATTGGCATCTCTAGCCGACATCAATTACTTCACTACGAGTCGACTGCTGAACAAATGGCAGCGGATGGGGGCGGTCAAAAAAAGCCGGGGGAAAATCCTCATAGAATGCCCCGAAAAACTATTAATAGAAATGCCTTGATGCTATCGTGCCACAAGCTCCCACTCGCCCCGGGAAGAATGCCTTGGAACAGGCATTGGGGGAATGGACAAACGTAAGCTTCTTTCGCGCCTGCTAAACTAAGGCCTAGGCCCGATTACAGGCAGAGGCATCTGATCATGGCACCTTGCCCAC
>Ga0105239_10011203_pt1 | contig 10008 bp, 10 predicted proteins | sample KBSC44metaG_FD_92761 | JGI IMG/M metagenome (GOLD analysis project Ga0105239, IMG submission 92761) | Corn rhizosphere microbial communities from Kellogg Biological Station, Michigan, USA - KBS C4-4 metaG | ecosystem: Host-associated > Plants > Roots > Rhizosphere > Soil | place: Michigan, USA...
GCCAAACGAAGACTTTGCGCTAACTCATCGGGGTTGGTGACATCGCACGCATCAATCCAAATTTTTGCTTGCGGATAATCCCGCAGCAAAATTTCTCGCGCCTTTACCAACTCGTCGCGATCGCGCGCAATCAAGGTGACTTCAGCTCCCTGCTGCAACAAATTCCATGCGAGCGAAAGTCCGAGTCCCCTCGAACCACCCGTGATAAAAACTTTTTTCTCGTCGAACGAATAGGGGCCTGCAAGTTTTGAAAAGACCCAGCCCGCAAAACTTAAACCCGCCAGCGAAACCCAAAACGAGGATCGTCGCTTTAATCCGAGTAGTGTGAAAATTCCTGTGATTAATGCCAACTCTTTGCTTAGTGCTCGATTCATAGATTAAGACTCCATTCTTTAAAGCTTCTCTATAAGCCCATCCCTAAAAAAAAACTCCGTGACCATAAACCCGGCAAAAAGTGCGCGTGAAGTGGCACGGCATATGCTTGATGAGGAGAACGAGGCGTCACAATGTCGGCAGAAAGTGTTTTATCCTTTCTAGACCGCGAAGATGGGGCCCAAAAGCTCCTTTCGCATTTGGCAGATCTGAAAGATCAGAATGCGTTAATACTGGGAATCCCGCGAGGGGCAATTCCAATGGCCAAGATTATTGCCGAAGAGTTGCACGGTGATCTGGATTTGATACTTGTTAAGAAAGTCGGGCATCCACTTCAACCTGAATTTGCTCTTGGTGCAGTGACCGAAGATGGTGAAGTCGTTTTAGGCGTCGGTGCAAAAGAACATGGTTTTAGCAAAGAGCAACTCGAACAACGGGCGCAGCGTCCAGCCGAGATGCTTCGGGAACAAAGAGTCAAACTCACTCACAATCGAAAGCCAATCGATCCCAAAGGACGTCTCGTCATCGTCGTTGACGATGGCATTGCCACCGGTGCCACGATGTGTGCGGCGGTTCAGAGTTTGAAAGCGCGAGGCGCAAGACGTGTTGTGGTGGCAGCCCCTGTTGTAAGCCAAGAGGCAAAAGCTTTACTTGAACTATCTGGCGCGGAAGTTCGAACTGTCGCCATTCCGAAACATTTCGGGGCGGTCAGTTACTATTACCAAAACTTCGCACAAATCTCAGATGCCGAGATCGGATCATTTTTCAAACTCTCGGCGACACAAATCAAAGTGAGTACACTGAATCTCGATGGCCTTTTAGGATTACCAAAAAAATCGAGCGGACTCGTGGTGTTCGCACACGGAAGTGGGAGCGGCCGATTGAGCCCTCGCAACCAGTTCGTCGCGGAGATGCTCAACAAACATCATATCGCCACACTCCTCGTTGATCTCCTCACCGAAAAAGAAGAGCTGGATCGACACAATATTTTTGATATTCGCTTGTTGGCCTATCGATTGGTTGAAATCACGGATTGGCTGATTGGACAACCGCAGCTTCGCTCACTCAAAGTGGGTTACTTTGGCGCCAGCACTGGTGCCGGAGCGGCTCTCTCAGCGGCCGCTCATCGACAAACACGCATTTCGGCCATTGTGTCACGCGGCGGAAGACCAGATCTTGCAGGTGCCGATCTTGAGATCGTCAAAGCGCCAACACTCCTGATTGTCGGTAGCCGAGATATTCCCATTCTCGCCCTGAACCAAAAAGCTTCAAAGAGAATGCATTGCGAACATAAAATCGAAGTTGTCGATGGCGCGACCCATCTTTTTGAAGAACCCGGTACGCTTGAACGCGTCAGTGAACTGGCCATCTCATGGTTTCAAAAATTCTTTGGTGAGGCGACTCATCCAGAAACGGCAGCTCGTAACCTTTAACTTTTTTCGATCGACATCAAGATTCGCGTGAATTCTTTTTTGGTATCAGCACGATTCCAATCGCGTTGAAGCTCGCAGGCTAATTGCGCAACGCTAATGGGCTTTGCTCCTGCTTGAATCACACGCGTGAGCGCCGCCTCATGTGCTTCCTTCGAAGTTCCACCGACGGCATCAACAACTGGATAGACTTCGAAGCCTTCTCTCAAAGCATCTAACGTTGGGAACGCCAAACAAGCTTCGGTCCAAAGCGCTGTCATGATGAGTTTCTTCCGACCCGTCGCTTTGACTGCGTCGACGAACTCTTTGTCTTCCCAAGCGTTGATCGAGGTGCGGTCAATTTCAGGCGATTCACTTAGCAACTGTCGCAGCTCCGGAATCGTTGGCTTTTGTCCAAGACGAACATTTACCGACGAAAGCACAACCGGCACTTTGAAGAGATTCGCAAGCTCCGCAATAAATCCCATGTTTTTGATCAACCGTTGATGATCCATGGACTTCACGGTTTCGATTTGTAGCGGCTGATAATCAATCACCACCAAGGCAGAATTTGACGGTGTTAACAAATGATCTGAATTACGAATGGGAAAGCTCGACATAGGAGTGTCTTAACCCAGTGCTCACATCAAAGCAACCTGACTGCCTCACCGGAGTTGAGGCACGTGAGTTGAGATTTCTCCTTGGCTCGCACAGAGAATTGGCTATAGCCATGAGCTATGGCTTTTCGCGCACTTCTCTCTATTTGGTTATTGGGCCATCTTCCCCTCGCATTTGCTTATCCGGAATATGCGGTTCGTTACAACATGATCTCATGTAACGCCTGCCACGTGAGTCCCACCGGTGGCGGCCCTCGCAATATCAATGGGAAATTGTTTGGCGCCTACGGCTACAAGATGAATCCATTTTTGGTGCAAAAATACGTATCGGCGGATTTTCGTGCCTTGTTTTATTATCCGCAACGACCAGGCCCATCGCGCGATGGGATGGGATTAATGTCAGGAAGTGTTGCCGGTCACGTCGCGATTGATGAAGCTCAACGAATTGAATTGGTACTCGAACATAATCTCGCCGGTTTTTCGGCTGGCAATTATCGTGACACTTATGCCCTCTTTAAGTTTGTCGACGAAGGCAAACGCGGTTGGCTCGATTCTATTCTGGTCGGCCGCTTTCGAGCGCCGTTTGGAATCGTGACAGACGAACATCGTACCTATACTCGCCTTCAAACTGGATCACGTTGGTTTGATTTCGACACCGGCGTAATGGCGTCGGGTTCTCCGAGTGATCAGTTTCACTATGACCTTGCACTTGTGAACGGCGAAAAATCTCTGGGTAATTCTTTAAATGCGGGTCAAGCTGAGCGCTATGGCGGCGTCCTTAATCTACGCTGGATGCCCGGCGCATTACTCTTTGGTGTGAGTGGAAATTATTATGATCAGAAATCGCCAACACCATCACCGAAGGCCGTGTCGCTTTATTCGATTTTTTCTCTCGGCCGTTGGACGGATGATCGAATTCCTGCGGTCGTACATTTTGAATACACGCGCGCATGGGGTTGGAATTCGCTCTTATCGCAGGGCTTTGCCAATGATTCTTCGTACGTTGATTCAATTAAGACAACAGGTTCTGAGGGAATGTTGGTGCTGGCTGAGTACTATTTAAGTCGCCATTTTGTCTTGATTTATAAATACGATTTTTTAAAACCCGATCATGATTACCCGGCCGACATTTACGATCGACACGGAATTGGCTTTCGCTGGTACATTGGACCAAACACCTCGATTCAAGCGCGCACCGAAATCGCACGCGCCACCCACCCATCCGAAAGCGGTTCAACCGCCATCGGCGGCCAGAACGCGACGTTTGGAATTCTGCAAATCGAACTTTAGGGAGCAAGAGCTATGAAATATTTAATTTTGTTGGTCACATTGATCTTATCTGAGTCTCTCTTTGCTTTAGGCGATGTCGAAGCCGGAAAAGCAAAATCACAAACCTGCATCGCCTGCCACGGCCAAAACGGCATCAGCCCCAACGCCCTCTGGCCCAATCTCGCAGGACAAAAAGATCAATACATCATCGAACAACTCAAGGCCTTCAAAGAAGGCACACGTGTGAATCCCATGATGTCTCCCATCGCAAAAATGCTCTCCGATCAAGACATGGAAAACGTCGCCGCGTATTTTTCGCAGGTTAAGGACTAAACGTAAAGAATGTCGCGAGGGCTTCGATGTCTTTGTCCGACAACGACTCCGCATATTTGTGCATCATGTTGTTGCGGAAATCGTTTTTGCGGAAGCGGAAGAGTTGCACTGTTAGATATTGCTTCGACTGGCCCGCTAAGATTGGTAATAAGTCATCGTTGGGTAAGCCGCGGTTCAGTGAGTTTTGATGACATGAGATACATTGGGCTGTCGCTAAGACTTTGCCACGCTCAAATGCTTTTTGATCGACCGGTGAAACCTTTGGCGCGTCCTCAGGATTTGGTTCGGTGAAAAAACTCGCAAAGTAAGTGGCGGCTTCGTCAATGTCTTTGTCTTGCAAAGGATAAGCGACATCATTCATCGTTTCCGTTGGGTCTTCTCGCTCCCATGAGCGAAAACGCTGCAACTGTAGAACTAAATACGATTTGTTTTGTCCACGAATGCGAGGAATTTTTGGCTGTAACACTGAAAACGGTTGTGAACCATGACACTGAAAGCAGCTCGCGACGAGTGGAGTGACCGGCGGCCCCTCCACCGCAGTTGACGATGGTCCACCTTGAGTTGTTGCGCCACCATCTTTTGCTGAGCTCACCCATTTTTGAATTTCATCACGCGCCGATTGCGGAATCAAAGTCGCCTCAGGCTGACCTGGAGGTGGCATATCTTTCTTAATCACCGCACGTCTTAACAGCTCGCCGTTTGCGACAAACGTTTTGGCCTGATCAAAATTCAGCCAATCTGGTCCGTGTGTGGCCGGATGGCATCGCGAGCAATATTGCGCGAAAACTTTTTTTACTTCGGGATAACCTTGCTCGAGCGCACGCACTTGCGCGCCCGCGGCGGCGCCCACTTCTTTATGTGGACCATTTTCACTGCAAGAAAAACTGAGCAATGCAAAGAGAGTCAACGCAATGAACTTCATCATGGCTCCCTCCGAACCGGCTTAAGGCTCATGAGGTAATCAACCATCGCCTCACGATCTTCTTTGGTTAAGTAAGACGTGTTACGGATCACATCCGCCATCTCGTCGCCTGGTGTGTGATAGCTCGGCGAGTAGCCTGAGCGTAAAAATCTTAACCATTGGTCTCTTGTCCAAGGTTTTCCAGTTTCTCGATCGGGCGTGATATTTGGAATCGTTTTACCAAGTAAATCGCTTCCCGACATCCATTGATCGGATACTAATCCGCCCATTCGATTGCGAGGCGTGTGGCATTCGGTACAATGCGACGCCGACTCAACGAGATAAGCACCACGATTCCAAGAATCGCTCTTACTTGGGTCAGGTTGGAATTCGCCAACGCCACGGCGGATTTTTTGTTCGGCGTCGCCGCTAAAGGTTCCAAAGTAGAGTTCTTGCCAGAAATTCATGAGCCATCTCTGGTCGAACGGAAAACTGAGATCATGCGGAACATTTTCTCGATGCACCGGCGGAAGACTTTTTAAATAAACGAAGATGGCGTGCAAATCTTCGTCGCGCAGTTTTGTGTAAGCGCGATACGGAAACGCCGGATAAAGCAACTTCCCGTCGGGGCGCTTTCCATACCGTAACGCTGTCACAAAATCTTGCTCGGTCCAACGACCAATGCCAGTCTCATTGTCAAAAGTGATATTTGGAGTGACGAAGCTCCCAAATGGCGATGGAAGTTTTAATCCACCTGCCATCGGCTTTTGCGGATCGATGGTATGGCAGTCAGCACATCCGGCAATGCGGGTCATGTAGGCGCCTCTTGCGAGGTCCGTTTCTGGCGTCGAGTCCGCCGCAAATGACGCGGATATTGTAATGAAAGCCGATAATAGAACGAGTGAAGCGAGGGAGAACAAAACGAGCTCCTTGTCGCTTCAATTCGTACGAAGCAGGGCTTCGATTGGCAAGTGCACGCTCCTTAAGGCCGGGTTCGACTAAGACGGTGTCAAACTCCCTCTTCTAACCGCGCCCGTTCGAATGTAAACGAAATCCCATGAAGAAGTGGTTTCTTATCTACGCCGTCATTTTTCTTTTCTATCCCGTGCAAATGGCGGCGCTGACGGCCCATAAAGGTTTAACACTGAAACCCACAAGCTCGGTCAAATGCGAGGCGCTGCTTGAAAATGTTCGGCAAGCACTTGGCTCAAAGATTCACGCTTATACGACTTCTTATTTTGTGACTTTTCAAGTCGGAGTTTACAAAGAGATCCAAAAACTCCTTCTTGCTTCGGGTGCCGATCGATCAACCGCCGTTCAAGCTGCAAAATTTATTGAGCAAACTCTCGAAAAAAATCGTAATCGAGACACGGTTCTCGGGACCACACTGAAATATCTCGAACGCGTTAGAACCAATGACGAAGCTCTTCTGATTTGTGTCACGACCGAGCCGTGCCATTTGACGGAAGGAACGCTTTTTATTCCCGACCAATCCGAACTTTCTTTAGCTCAATTCAATTCAGACGACTTTCAAGCACCACCCGGAAAGCGAATCCCGAATCTCATACTGATGAATGGCGGCGCCGCCCCTTACATGTGGCAAGGTATACTGAGCCCGAGCAATGCCGTCGCACTTGCGTGGGCGATCGACTTTCTGACGGCGGCGACATCGTTTGCGGATTACGAATTGGTCAAAGATTGGATTGCAGCCAACACGGCTTTACTAAAGGCGAATCAACGTTCTGACGAATTGTTTGAACACTACGCCACCATTGTTCCGGAACTCAAAGTCGACATTGGATTTTTTCGAGCACTGTCTTCGAGTCGTGCGACGGCGGCCACTCTAGCGGTCGTGCCAAACGGTCCGAGTGAGGGACTACGCACACAAACGATGGGCGAAATCAGAACGCATGCTGAAGACACCCGCAATATCGTCAGTCGTTACAATCTTTCTGAACAAAACATAGTGGAGTTCGGCGAACGCATCACCAAACAAATGCTTGAGACCATTCGTCGCGCCGAAAAGCTAACAAAAAATTAAAGATCCCACTTTTCAAGCAGCGATTGACCAGTGCGAGCCGCATCCGAGATCCATTTGCGATCAGAGGAAGGCGCAGACGCAGCAGGAGACGCTGCGATCTCTTCGCGCTTCAAATCCATGAGTGACACCACTTCTTCCATCACCGGCTCCCACTTATCAACCAACGCATGCTCTGCACGTGCTTGTTTGATCGTCGAGTGAAACAAGCGCGCCTCGCCTGCTTCGATGACAAATTGGTAGCTGATGCCTTCGAGATGCTTAAGCAACACACGGCCGCCGTAAGATGTTTCATCCATCGGCTCTAGTTCTGTATTCATCGGCTGGCCTTGTTGGCCAAGCACGGTGATAAAAAGTTTTTCTCCGTCGTGCAAAATGATGTTTTGCACTTCGACCTGCGTGCCAATGCGATCGCCGCGCATTTTCGTCGAATCAACAAATAATGGATTGGTTTTCGACATTAGAGCATCTCCTTCGCAAGTTCCATGTAGGCGCTCGCAGCGGGGCTTGTTGGTGCATGAATGTAAACCGGAAAATGCATGTGATGTGCTTCTTCAACGGCAATGTTATCGGGAATATAATTGTCGAAAACGCGAAGGCCATATTGCTCACGAACTTGGCGGATGACCTCTTTTGCAATCTTACGATCGCGATAACGAGTGATCACAACTCCGCGCACGCCGACTTTGTGACCGAGACCGGTGCGAATGCTTTGCAAAGTTGAAAGAATTAAATCGATGCCCTTCATCGAGAAATATTCTGGGCAAATTGGAATGATAATATCTTTGGATGCGATCAGAGCATTGACGGTCATAAGACCAAGTGATGGCGAGCAATCAATGATGATGCAGTCGTAGCTACGATTGATGGGCTCCAATTTACGACGAAGAATGCCTTCACGGCCAAAGTAAGCTGCCAACTGAATGTCGATTCCTGATAACAAAATTTCTGCCGGAATCATATCGAAGCCAAAACGATCCGAGCTGACAATCACTTCTTCGACCTGCTTCTGATTCATCATCACGTCATAGATGGTGCACTCAAAATCTTGATCACCAAATACGGCTTTGGTGGCCGAAGATTGAGGATCCAAATCGATCAGCAAAACTCTCTTGCCTTGTTTGGCCCAAGATGAGGCCACATTAAGAGCCGTGGTAGTTTTTGCGACGCCGCCCTTTTGATTGATCACTGATACGATTGACATGTTGGACCCACCCCTTCTTGTTCCCCTAGACTTTCATAATAAAAACTTAGCAGTGCAGGTCGCAATCGGATTTGGAAATCATGATCCAGCGCAGGACCAAGGTCTGTAATTTGAGTTCAAGGGTTGTGACCAATCAAGAGACGCACACAAATCTGTGCTTGACGACGAAGACTCACCATCGAAAGAACGAGTCTTCGAACTTGCCGATACTGATCCTTATAATTTCGGCGATTTGATCTTGAAGCGTCCTGATAAGCCGCGAGCCAAGTTAAGAGTGAATCAAGCGCCATGCTTCGGATCGCTTCGTAACGACGATCCTCGAGAATTCCGTTAGCCCTCAATCGCTGAATCAATTCGAGCAGTGCTTCCGTTCGATCACGTTCCGTCAGATAAAAAGATTTGTAAGCTGCGAAGAGCTCACCGATCGTGCTCAAGCGAACATTGAAATTGTCAAAATGCTCAAGCAACTTGTCGAGAGCTTCAACTGGGTCACGAAGTAAAATTCCGTTTAACTCGAACTTCGTGAGAGACAAAATTCCAAGCTGAGTGAGAAGCTCGCGATAAGCTCGAAGCTCATAGGATCGGTACTCTCGATCGTAGCGCCCGCTTTCTCCGCTGGCCTTCAAGGTGGCGTAGAGTAAAAAAACCGGCTTTTTTTCGGCGAATGCCCCATAGCGTTCGCGGGCGCGCTGCAAATTTAAAAAATAGGTTCGGTAGAGCCACTGAAAACGAGCTTCTTCTTCGACCGACAATGGAACCGGTCTCGTCTCTGCTTTTTTAAATTGGCCATTGAACGGGAGTAATCCGCGATCATAAAACTCGCGATTTTTCTTTAAGAATTGATAGGCCTCGTTCACCGTTTGCGCGTCTTCAACACTGCCGCCGGCGTCGGGATGCGTCGACTTCACCAATTTTTTCCAAACGCTCGTCAAAGTGTCATCGCTCACGGTTGGATCGACACCTAAAACTTCATATGGATCTTCGCTATTAGGAACACGATTGGCCGCAAAAGAGACCGGAATAAAAAAGAAAACGGAGAAGAGAACGATTAAATGTTTCAACACCGATGCAAATCAACATCTGTTGTCTCAAAACACAACGTGGCTCCTTCCAGTATTTCAAGAATTCCTGAGAATTCAGACCAACCTCCAGTCGAGCGGAAGTTTAAAATATCCGAAATTGTTAACAATGGCTGACCTTCGCATTATCACGGACCAGACCGATTCGACTTCTGAGATCGAGCAACATTTGCGCGGTCAAGGCGGCCATTCGCTTAACATCCAGACTTTCGATCGTCTTGATGCATCCGTGTCGACCGAATCGGAGTCGATGATTGTTGATTGCAACGTGCTTCATCACCAAGGCTTCGAAAAAATTTTGCAGCTACGAAAGAGCCTGCATGTTCGCTCCACTCTCGTGCTCGCAAAACAAATTCCGATCGAAACTTATCGGAATTTGTTTTATTTGCCCAACATTGCGGCTCTCCAAAAGCCCTTTCCAATGCAAACGTTTGATTCTGTCTTCAATCGTCTTGATACCAACCAACCCGTTCTTCCGACACGATTCCCGCGCTTTGATACGGATGAAGCTGTTCGCTTCGTCGAACTGCGCTCTGGACTATTAATCCCATCTCGCATGAAAAATTATTCGGTTGGTGGAGCATTTTTGGAATATCGCGGTGTTTCGTTGCAGCCCGGCGATAAGATTCAACTCGGCTTTGCGCCAAATGAATTCGTACTCCCAAAAAACAGCATTCAACTTAAAGCCCGTGTGATTTGGGTTCGCTCAACATCGAAAGATATGTCGGATCGCGGTGTCGGCGTGCAATTTCTTGAACAACCAGCTCCCATTAAGAATCTTCGCGC
>Ga0105239_10011210_pt1 | contig 10003 bp, 5 predicted proteins | sample KBSC44metaG_FD_92761 | JGI IMG/M metagenome (GOLD analysis project Ga0105239, IMG submission 92761) | Corn rhizosphere microbial communities from Kellogg Biological Station, Michigan, USA - KBS C4-4 metaG | ecosystem: Host-associated > Plants > Roots > Rhizosphere > Soil | place: Michigan, USA...
ATTGAACGGTGTCTCGAACTTTCCGTCCTTGTTCTTTCCCCGCATCAGCTTGTGTTCGGGGTCGAAGAGGTTCTTATAGTTCATGGCCCTGCCGGCGTATAGCTTGAGCTCCGATGCCGGCCGTCCGAGCGCCTTTGCGAGGCGGTATATGCTGAAGTCGTCGAAGGCGTATTCCAGGGTACGGGCGGCGTTCTCGTTGATCTTGACGTCATAGGGCACATAGCCGAGCGTATTGTAGTATTCTACTCCTGTGCGTCCGACGGCTTCGATAGGGCCCATATTATTTGCATCCTTTTTCAGGGCTTCGTACAGGAGGTTGATATCGTAGCCTCTTATCCCTTTCAGCCAGGCGTCGGCTACGACCGAGGCGGAGTTATTACCCACCATTACGCTGCGATAGCCGGGACTCGACCACTCGGGTAGCCATCCTCCCTCTTTATAGTCGTTGACCAGTCCCTGCTGCATCTCCGTGTTGATCGAAGGGTAGACCAGGTTGAGGAAGGGGTAGAGGGCGCGGAACGTGTCCCAGAAGCCGGTGCCCGCAAAGAGATATCCGTCCTCTATCTTTCCGTTGTAGACGCTGTAGTGCACGATCTTACCTGACTTGTCCTTTTCGTAGAGCTTCAGCGGGAAGAACAGCATCCGGTAAAGACAGGAATAAAAGGTACGCATCTGGTCGATGTTGCCCCCTTGAACTTCTACCCTGCTGAGGGTTTTGTTCCATATGTCACGGCCCTTCTGGGCGGTGGTTTCAAAACTGTCGTTGCCCAGCTCTTTCAGATTTTCCTCCGCCTGCCCGATGCTGATAAAGGACGAGGCTACGCGTGCGTGGATAACAGTGCCGCGCTGTACGGCTCCAAAGCCCACCACGGCCCCTGAGTGTTTGCTGGTCTGCTCGAGTGCGTCCGTCAGGTCTTTCTCTTTCCAGGTATGTATGTTGGCGAAGGGCTTGTCGAAGACGATCACGAAATAGTTCTTAAAGTTGAAAGGCACTCCGCCGCTGTTGCGCGTGGAATAGCCCACGACCTTGTTCTCTCCCGGAATCACCTTTATGTAGGAGCCCCTGTCATAGGCATCCACGACGACATAGGTGCTGTCCGTCCGTGGGAAAGTGAAGCGGAACTGTGCTGCACGTTCTGTGGGCGTGATCTCCGTCGTGACGTCGTGGTCGGCGAGGTATACGCTGTAGTAATAGGGCTTTACGACCTCCGCCTTGTGGGAGAACCAGGAGGCCCGGCTGTCTTCGGTGTAGCGAAGGGCGCCGGTGACCGGCATGATGCTAAACTCTCCATAGTCGTTCATCCATGGGGAGGGCTGGTGCGTCTGTTTGAAGCCCTTTATCTTTTCTGCCGTATAAGTGTACTGCCAGCCGTCTCCCATCTTACCCGTCTGAGGCGTCCAGAAATTCATGCCCCAGGGCAGGGCAATGGAAGGGTAGGTATTGCCGCTGGAAAGGCCACCGGTCGACTGCGTGCCCATCAGGGGGTTTACAAAGTCGACGGGGTCGGTCACCTTGTCCACAAACTGACCGGACGCGCCAAGCTGAAGCATCAGCGTTGCGCTGAGAAGGAGAAATGGGATCCTGTACATTTTAAAGTGCTTAATTATGACTGAATTTAAAGATATGTTTGCAGTTAACGGCATGTTGTCAACGGACTTCAAACAGATAGTTAAGGGATATTAAAGGACGACAAAGGTATTGCAGATAAGGGATAAATTCGCAGGTCGATACTATTACTGCTTGCTAAACTTTTTGTTTGCGATACTCCAGCACGACCCATATCATCATTGCGATCTTCAGCTTCCTGATACTTTCGTCGGTACAGTTCTTTCTATCAGCAAGCCGTTCGATATCGACGAGCTGGTGTTGCGGATAAGGAACATTATCCGACGGAGCATGGGCTCCCAGGTGGCGGTTCCTGCGAGAACGACTATTTCCTCGGCAGGAGTCTCGACGTCTTCATTTCCCGGCTCCGCAAGCACCTGGGCGCGTCCAGTCATATCGGCATCGACAATGTTTACGGGGTTGGGTTTGTGTTCAGCGTCCGGCGCTGATCTTCGGCGTCTTCCAGCTGCTCGAGCCTGCGGATCCGGTTGTAGATGATCGGGTGGGTGCTGTTGAAGGCGATAAAATAGGGTCTTACGGTCTGCTCATTTTTTTCTGCCAGCTTTGCCAGTACATCGCGGAGCTCCCTTCCAAAGCCCAGTCGATGCGCATAGGCGTCCTGCCGGTATTCTGTCATTCTCGACAGCAGCAGGTCGAAGAAACGAACTATCCGGTTGAGAATGGCGAAGATTATTACGAACACGGTCAAAGCGATAAGACCGTACAGATAGTGTATGTAATACAGGAGCATAACTGCAAGGATCAACCAGATAACGCCACGGAACAGGGCAGGTCTTCTTATCCGGACTGAGCCCCTGGTCGTCCGGATCCTGCGTGTGTCCCAGAAACCGAGGGTCAGGATACGCGCGATCCATCGGAAGACGATGCTCAGCCAGTAGGTCAGCAGCCGCGCCTGCAAATAGGCGGCGGCGATTATCGTGTCATGGCTGACAAGGTGGCCAAGCTCATGGGCCATCACCCCTTCCAGCTCGTTGGGGGAAAGGTCCCGGAGCATCGCTTTTGAGACAGCGATGGTGCGGACGCCGATGGCGAAGGCTTCCCATTCGTCGGATTCGATGACGCGCAGGCAGACCGGTTGGTAGTATCCGGCATTTTTGCTGACGGTTGTAAATGCGGAGCGCAGCTGCTCTTCTTCGACCCGTATCGGCCGGCGTACCTGGGCGAAGTAAAGGCGCAGGCCGGTGAAAAGCCAGGCGGAGCTGAAGCAATACAAGGTCCAGCCTGTCACGATGGACCAGCCCGTCAACTCAGAGATGGATATGCCTGACAGGATCAATATCAACAGGCAGCAGAAGATCATCAGAAGTACATAAAAAAGCACCAGCGCAATTTTGAGATACCGACTCATAGAATAAGGTTTTGATGGTCCCCAAAACAACGACAACTCTTTCGATCGGCGCTTGATCTATGTCATCAAAAACTGTTAGCAAACTTTAGCTATTTGACAGGGTGCGAGGATGCCGCGCCTTCGTATCTTTAACCTATGAAATGCGTTCTTAGTTTTCTTGCTGTCTGGCTTAGTGTTGCTCTTTATGCTCAGTCCGGCGATGGCCGGCGGAATGGGAATTTGAAATACGTTGATCCTTATATCGGAACCGGCGGGCACGGGCACGTCTTCCTCGGCGCGAGCGTGCCCTTTGGGGCTGTGCAGGTTGGGCCCAGCAATATCAACAAAGGTTGGGACTGGTGTTCCGGATATAACTATTCGGATAGCGTCGTAAAGGGTTTTGCGCAGAACCACCTGAATGGTACGGGTATCCCTGATCTTGGTGATATCCTGATCATGCCCTATACGGGCGCTGTAAGGACGGAGACGGGCAGCCAGGCAGATCCCAGCCGGGGCTATTCATCACACTATTCGCACGCACAGGAGGTGGCCCGTCCCAGCTATTACTCCGTCTGGCTAAGGGATCATCGGGTCAGGGTCGAGCTGACGGCGACGGAGCGGGTGGCCTTTCATCGCTATACTTTCCCGGCAGATCGCCCCGGTCATATCATCATCGACCTGCTGCAGGGGAATTTTGACGCCGGCTGGCAGCATCCCAAAGTAAAGGCGCATCTGCTGAAGCTAAACGACTCGACGCTCATCGGCTGGCGCAATTCTTCCCAGTGGGCAAAGGACAGACGCATCTATTTTGCCATTCGCAGCAGTGTCCCTTTAAAGAATTTTTTGCTGATCGACGGCGATCGTCCCATCCAGGAGCTTACGCTGGAGGCCGATACGGTCAAAGGGCTTATTTCCTTCAAGCATACGCCGCGTGTGGTGATGCTTAAAATTGGCGTCTCCAATATCAGCGGGGAAAAGGCGCTCGCCAATATCGATGCGGAGATACCCCGTTGGAATTTTGGCGGCGTGGTCCGAGAGGGGAATGCAAAATGGGAAAAGGCGCTTGGCAAGATACAAGCTACGATACCGGACCCCGCGCGACGTACCGTCTTTTACACGGCGCTCTATCATACGATGGTGGCTCCGGCGCTTTACAACGACCACGACAGCAGCTATCGCGGCACCGACGGAAATGTGGTCGAAAAGGCGCCGTTCAACAACTACACGATCTTCTCTCTCTGGGATACCTACCGGACCCTCAATCCGCTGATGACTGTTATCCATCCCGAGCGGGTAAGCGATATCGTCAACTCGATGCTTTCCATTTACCAGCAGCAGGGTAAGCTGCCCATCTGGCATCTGCAGGGCCGGGAGACCGATTGCATGGTTGGCTATAGCGCCGTACCCATCATCGCCGACGCCTATCTGAAGGGGTTCAAGGGCTTTGATCCAGAGCTTGCGCTGGATGCGATGAAGGCCTCCTCCACCCGGGACGACTACGGGATGAAATATCTCAAGGAGGAGGGGTATATTCCTGCCGACAAGGAGAGGGAGTCGGTCAGCAAGGCATTGGAGTATGCCGTCGACGACTGGTGCATCTCGCGTGTCGCAGCCAGACTGGGTAAGAAGGACGACGAGCAATACTATGCGAAGCGCGCGCACTATTATACGCGTTATTTCGATACCGTCACCAAGTTCATGCGGCCGGTGCTTGCGAACGGGACGTTCCGCGAGCCATTTGATCCCTTCCAGTCGATCCATGAGTGGGGAGACTATACGGAAGGCAATGCCTGGCAGTATACCTGGCTTGTTCCACAGGATGTAGAATCGCTGATCCGGATGATCGGGGGAGACAAGGCATTCATAACGAAATTAGACAGTCTTTTTGTGGTCAGCAAGAGCATGGGCAGTCAGGCCTCACCGGATATCTCGGGGCTTCTGGGCATGTATGCGCAGGGGAATGAGCCCAACCACCATATCCCCTATTTGTACGCTTTTGCAGGGGCTCCCTGGAAGACGGCCACCCAGATCAAAAAGATAACCGACTCCTTCTATACCAGCAAGAACGACGGCCTTTGCGGCAACGACGATGCGGGACAGATGAGCGCCTGGTATGTGATGACCGCTGTCGGTATTTATCCTGTCAATCCGGCCAATGGCATCTTTGTCTTTGGCACTCCGCTGGTCAAGGAGGCCCGTCTGGAGGTAGGCGGGGGTAAGGTATTCACGGTGGAGGCCGACAATTGGGGGCCAAAGAATATTTATATACAGCGAGCTACCCTTAATGGGGCGCCTTACCGGAAGTCCTATATCGGATTTCAGGATATAAAGGCCGGGGCTACGCTGAGGCTGTATATGGGGGATAAGCCGAACCCCGTCTATGGACAGGCAAAGGCGGACAGACCGATGTCATTGCCGCCGGCGGCGTTGGGTGGAGGGTTGGCCGGGACGGTCCGGTAGTGGGTCCTGGCGGGCAGGCAGGTTCTGGTGGGCCGGCGCGGGTTCTGGCCCGTTGCGGGTCCCGGTGAGGCGGGTCCGGCGCGGTCGCGAGGGGGATTGTCCCGGCCTGGTTGAATTGTCTCAAAATGGATTTAGGTTCCGCGAATGGGAAAGTTGAATTCAGAATAGGTATTGGCAGACAATGTTTTATAGGTGGCATATGGCTTGCCTTTTTAAGGGAAACGTACCACTATGAAAAAATTCTTTATCACGCTGTCTATGACAGACCAGATCACGCCCGCCGGTCTTTTGTTTTCCTTTCTCCTGGGTGTCTTTGTGGCGCTGCTCTATTTTGCCATGTGGCTTTGACCGGTGCCCCGGCGGAAGAAATCAGCGGATGCAGTAGTAATGAAGGGGTACCCGAATTGCGTCCGGTAATCCCGACTGATTAGATTTGTTATCTTTCTTATACTAATAAATCTGATCAGGTGAAAAAAGCCGGCTTGCTGTTTACTGCGCTTATCGTTGTCTTCCGGTTGTCCGTCGAAGCCCGTGAGCTTCCGCGATCTGTTTTTACGCAAAGGCCCGAAGATCCTTCGGCCACCTATTTTACTCCTGACCAATTCCACATTACGGCTGATGGCCGAACTGACGTTTCAGATGCCCTGCAGACAGCTATTCGTGACATAAAGGTCAAGCGCAATTTTGGGATCCTTTTATCCCCGACGGCAGGTATCTTATTACAAAAACTATTTATATCCCAACGGCGATCCGGCTTATCGGTTATGGTAAGAGCCGGCCGGTCTTTATTCTTGGCAGGTCGTCGCCTGGCTTCCAGTCAGCAGATCCTACCGATAAGGGTCGTGGGAAATACATGTTCTGGTTTACCAGCGGCCTGCCGGCAGACGGGGGAAAGATCCCAGACGCGGGCGCTTCCACTTTTTACAGCTCGATGTCGAATATCGATCTGCGCATCGAAGACGGTAATCCCGCGGCGGTAGCCCTGCGCACCCATTTTGCCCAGCACAGCTATATCTCCCACGTCGATATATTTATCGGCAACGGGAAGGCCGGGCTTTATGATGTTGGGAACGAGATGGAGGACGTCCGGTTCTTTGGGGGTGACTATGGCATCTATACTACCAAGCCTTCTCCCGGCTGGCCTTTTATGATGGTCGACACCTGGTTCGAGGGGCAGCGTAAGGCGGCTATCCGTACGCGGGAGGCGGGGCTGGCCATCGTCCGGATGACGGCGAAGAATGTGCCCGTGGTCATCGATATCGACTCCAATTATGCCGAGAAGCTGTTCATGGAGGATTGTCGTTTTGACGGGGTTCGAGGTCCCGCTATCCGTATCAGCAACGAAGAGAATGCGCAGATCCAGGTGAACCTCCGGCGTGTTTTCTGCCGGAATGTTCCCGTGCTGACCTCGGGTATTGCAAATAATCGTTCGATCACCGGTGTCGGGACCATCTATGAGGTCCGTAGTCTTACAGCGGGTCTTCAGATCAACGGCTGGTCAGCCGATCCGGCCTATGCGACGACGAAGGACATGCAGCCGCTAGGCTCTTTTCCTGTGCCGTCCCGCAGCGATATCCCTGCCTTTCCTTCGATGGAGGCTTGGGTGAGTCTGTTTCAGCTCGGGGCCAAAGGTGACGGCGAGACCGATGATACGAAGGCCATCCAGGACGCGATCGATAAATATCCTGTCATCTATGTACCGCAGGGCTGGTATCGTATCAGCAATACTCTTCGACTAAAGCCAAATACCGTGCTCATCGGGTTAAATCCTGTCGCTACACAGCTGCAGCTGGCGGATAATACGCCGGCTTTTGGCGGCTTTGGAAGCCCGGTACCTTTGCTGGAGTCGTCCCGTGGGGGCAGCAATATCGTCAGCGGCATTGGGCTTTCTACGGGGGCTTCCAATCCCAGGGCGGTAGGCTGTAAATGGATGGCCGGCGAGGGCTCTTATCTCAACGACGTCAAGTTTGTTGGCGGTCATGGTGGTTTGAACCGTCCCGGCACGCCGCGTGCGCCTCTGTACCAGCAGCAGCAGGACAAGGACTGGGATTCGCAGTACTGGAGCCTGTGGGTGACGGCTGGCGGAGGAGGTACTTTCAAGGACATATGGAGCGCCAGCACCTACTGTACGTCCGGGGCCTATATATCCAATACGTCCACCCCGGGCCGGATCTATGCCATGTCTGTCGAGCACCACGTGCGCAATGAGATACGATTCAACAGGGTGTCCAACTGGAAGGTGTATGCGTTGCAGCTGGAGGAAGAAAGCCGCGAGAGCTCGGAGTGTCAACCCGTGGAGATGCAGGACTGTCATGATATGGTCTTTGCCAATCTGTATATGTTCAGGGTGATCCGGGTGATCAGGCCCTATCCCTGGTCTGTCAGGCTTTGGGGATGTTCGGGGCTGGAGTTTCTCAACGTGCACAATTTCAGCCAGATCAAGTATACCACTACGTCGCCTCTTTATGATGTGAATACCAATACGAAGGTGCGGCCGTGGGAGTTTGCCCGGTTGGTGATACCGGCCGCGGGTGGGGGTGGGCACGGAGGTGGGGCGGGTTTGCCGGGTGCGGGTGGCTCCCGCGGCGGGAATGACGCGGATGTCGCGCGGCTGCTCGCGACCGGTTTTGAGTTCGCACAAAGCGCGGTTACAGATAGCCGTGGCAACGTCTACTTCTGCGAGTCCAGGATGCGCCGTATCTACCGCTGGTCGCCGTCTACCCGCAGCCTGTCCCTGGTCGCGGACTACCCCTGGGAGCCGCTGTCGCTGGGCTGTGACCAGAACGATAATCTGCTCGTCGTCTTCAAGTATGTTCCCAAACAGGGCTGGATGGTCGATGGCCACCAGGAAAGCTTCTCCAATCCGCCTGATGCTGCGGGGACATCGTTCAGCGGTTGGGGCAATTCCGGTTTTGCCACCTGGGTCTATTCCATCGATCCCGAACACCCGGATGAAACGATCAGGCTGCTGCCCCGTGCGCCGATGGGTAGCATCGCGCATCCTTATAAAATATTATATCCTTCGCATCGCTGGAGGGACTTTCACGACTTCAATACCGTCACCGTTAACAGACCCGAGGAGTGTTTTGTCGCTCCAGACGGGGTTACCATCATTCCCGTCGTTTATGACCTTGCCCGCAGCACTGCGCTTGCGGCGGCCTATCCCGGGAAGCCTTTCTATGCGACGGACGAATATGACAAGCGCACGGTGCGGCTAAGCGTTAGTCCTGAAGGTTATCTGTCGGGTCTGACGTATTTTGCAGAGAGAGGTGAATTTGTCGCCATCACGGACAGGGCCGGCAATGTCTATATTGCCGACGGGGAAGTGTACCGCTACGATCCGCAAGGCAGACAGAGTGTACTTATCCGGACGCCCGAGCGTCCTACGGGGATCGCACTCAGTGGTGACCAAAGGACCTTGTACGTTACCGGGCACAGCGGTTTTTATGAAATCGCCCTGCCCTGAAGGCGATAATTATAAATTGATCGATATGCGCCATAGTCTTTTTTTTATCGCACTGCTGCCGTGCTGGCTGTTCGCACAGTCGACGCGGGTTCTTGTCAACCAGGTCGGCTATGAGGCTTCGGGACCCAAACGGGCGGTGATCGAGGCCTTCGGCCGTCCCGCCATTTCCGGCTTTGAGCTCGTCAATGACAGCACCGGTAAGGTCGTCTATACGGGGAAGCCAGTCTTTAGCGGTCCGGTTGACAAATGGAAGCACTGGCTGTTCTGGACCATTGACTTCAGCGCATACAGGACGGCTGGCGTATACCGGTTGCGGGCAGGTTCAGTCAGCTCACATCCGTTGACCATCGGCGCGAATGTGCTCGAAAAGGCGACGCTTTCCGATATGGTCTATTATTTTAAAGGGCAGCGCGCTGCGGGGCTTATCGACATGGCGGATCATCATCTTGTGTTATTGGGGGGACGGGGTGACACCCTTGACCTTCACGGCGGCTGGTATGACGCGACCGGCGACTATGGCAAACACCTTTCGCACCTTTCATTTTCTTCCTATTTCAACCCGCAGCAGATACCCCTTGTTGAGTACAGCCTGCTCAAGACCAGCGAGCTGCTGGCGGCGAGGCCAGGTACCGATCTTCGCCAGATCATGCGGAGGATCACCGACGAAGCCATGTATGGTGCGGACTATCTCTGCCGGGTACACGCAAAAGGCGGGTCGTTCTATCGGTCGGTATCGGCGCCGGGACCGGGAAAACTGCCAAAGGACAGGGGCGTCGGGCCGGAGCAGCAGAGCTATCGGATCAAACAGTCAAAGGACCAGTCCTTTGGCGGAGATCGTACGGTCAATGACTGGCGCAGCTATCAGTGCAGCTACCGGTCGGGCGGAGGCATGGCCATTGCCGCCCTTGCGATGGCATATTCTGCCGGCATCTACGGGGACTATTCCGGTGCTGACTACCTGAGGGCTTCGGAGGAGGCCTTTGCCTTTTTGGAGAAGGAGAATTCTGCTATGACCAACGACGGGAAGGAGAATATACTTGACGACTACTGTGCGCTCAGCGCCGCGACGGAGCTCTTCAGGGCCACCCGAAATACCGTTTATAAAGAGGCGGCCGGGCGGCGG
>Ga0105239_10011221_pt1 | contig 9999 bp, 8 predicted proteins | sample KBSC44metaG_FD_92761 | JGI IMG/M metagenome (GOLD analysis project Ga0105239, IMG submission 92761) | Corn rhizosphere microbial communities from Kellogg Biological Station, Michigan, USA - KBS C4-4 metaG | ecosystem: Host-associated > Plants > Roots > Rhizosphere > Soil | place: Michigan, USA...
AACGCAGCTTGTTCGGGTTCCGCTTGCCCTTTGGGTTGGCGAACATAGGTGTCGGCCGTCCCGGCACGAAAACTTTCGCCGCGCACGAGAAGGTAGAGAGCTTCAATGAGATTGGTTTTTCCCTGACCGTTGTCGCCAACAAAGACGACAACTCCTGGAGGGATCTCAATATCGAGATCCGCGTAACTTCGAAAATTTTTAAGCTTCAGTCGTTTGAGCTGCATTAAATCCGCATTGGCATCACGACGCATGTGTAAGACGTGTCGTTATGCGGGCGAATCAAACCAGGAGACAGCTGATCGTTGAAATCGAGACGAACGACTTCATCTTGCATGCTTGTGAGCACTTCAAGAATGTATTTCGCATTGAAACCAATTTTGATTTCTTTGCCTTTGTACTGCACTTCAATTTCTTCTTTTGCATCACCAAGTTCTGGGTTGTTAGAGGTGATGTCCATTTTGCCAGCCGACAATGTGAGCGTGACACCTTTTGATTTTGCATTCGAGAGAAGGGATACGCGCTTAAGGGAAGCGAGCAATGGTTCTCTCTGTACGAGCAAATGTTCACGCAAGTTTTGTGGAATAAGCTGTTGATAGTTGGGATAACGTCCCTCAATCAACCGAATCATCAACAGACTTGTCCCACTACGAACAATCAGTTGTGCTCCTTCAATCGCAAACTCCACAGAATTCTCCACACCATCGAGGATTTTTCTGATCTCGTGTAAACCTTTTCTAGGAACAATCACTCCTGCCGAGTTATTCACACTCTTCACAGAGTTATCCACTTTTTTATCGATCAAACTCAGACGGTGACCGTCAGTTGCAACCATTCGGTAAACAAGTTCACCACTCTCTTGTTTCGCTTCTAAGAAAACTCCATTGAGGTGATAACGTGTTTCGTCCATTGAAACGGCATAAATGGTTTTCTCAATCATCTCGCCCAACACTTGCGGTTCAATTTTTAAAAACTCGCGTGTGGTGAATGTGGGAAAGATTGGGTATTCATCTGGACTCATTCCAACAATGTTAAAGACCGCTCTGTTTTGAGTGATCTTTAACCAATTGTTTTCTTTCTTTTCTAAATCGATTGGAGCATCGGGGAGTTCTTTTACGATTTCAAAAAGACTCTTGGCATTGACGGCCACTCTTCCTGGTTCCTTAACTTGGGCTGGAGCTTGATCGGTCAAACTCACTTCAAGGTCGGTTGCAAAAATCTTTACATTCGATCCTTGTGCATCAAGAAGAACGTTCACCAAGATTGGCATCGCGTTTCTTTTTTCGACGATATTTTGTGAACGCGCGATGAGGCTAAGAAGGTCTTTTTTCTCTACTCTTAATTTCACCTTAAATTCCCCTTATTACTATTACTGTATTTATATATATCTATCTCTAGTAGTAGTAGTAGGTTCGTAGATATCGCTGTTTTCTTTTCAAACCCTTGTTACTACTTAACTTTCACCGTGGATAACTCTGGGCTAAAAATGTCAGTTTCGGCCCAAAAATGTGGATAATCCACATATCCACATTCTTGCTAGATCAACTTCCACATACTTATCCACATACGCAATTCACACCCCTGTGATATTGTGGATACGGACCTCTAACTCCTCTAAAGCTCTCTTGATTTCGGAATCCTTGTGTTGTTGATCCTCGATGCGACGCAAAGCGTTCATAACTGTCGTATGATCCTTGCCTCCGAACGAACGACCGATGTCGACCAACGATTTTTCCAGGTGCTTTTTAACCAGATACATCGCCATTTGACGCGCAGTCACTAATGGCTTGGTTCGGGTGCTACTTTTCAAATCGGGGATGCGAACCTTGAAGTGATCGGCCACCAATTTTTGGATGTCATCGATCGAAAGGGTCGCGATGTCGTCATGCGTTGCCAGCACTCGCTGGGTCAGCTCTAAGTTGATGGGGAGACCTTGGAGTTCCGAGAACATCTTCACTTTGTTGAGGTTGCCCTCGAGTTCCCGAATCGAACGTTTCGAAATACGGGCGATGTAGGCGACCACATCGTTGGGCAAGAACATATTCTTGCGCTCGGCTTTGTAGCGCAGGATCGCGACCCGAGTTTCAATCTCAGGCATTTGGATGTCGGCGATCAATCCCCACTCGAGGCGGGTGCGAATGCGATCTTCGAGGCCTTTAATATCGCGAGGCATACGATCGGATGCGACCACGACTTGCTGACCTTTTTCGAAAAAGTCATTCAGCGTGTGGAAGAATTCTTCCTGCACACCTTCTCCACGTCCCAAGATTTGCACATCATCCATCAACAAAACATCGCAGCGTTCGCGATAGCGCAGACGAAATTTGTCCATTTCTTTGCGACGAATGCTCGAGATCCATTCGTTTAAGAATCTCTCGGCAGAAACGTACATGATTTTAAAATGCGGAAGTTTCGTTCGAATGTGATTTCCAACCGCATTCAACAAGTGGGTTTTACCCATACCGGTTGGCCCGCAGATAAAGAGCGGATTGGGATTATTCTTTCCCGGGTTTTCAGCAATGCTGAATGAAGCCGCGTGCGCGAACTCGTTATTTCGTCCAACGACGAAGGTAGAAAAAGTGTAATCGGTATTTAAGAGATCGCGATTGTTGTTCGAGGCATTGGGCGCCGCTGGCTCAGGCGTCGTCAGGGGAATTTCCTCTAAAACATCGGGACTCAGCGTTTGTTGAATCGGAGCGGCGTTGGCATTTTCGCCAGTGACCATTAATTCCAATTGAAATGGATTTTGAAACAATGCCGAAATTTCAGAGCAAATTCGATCGAGCAAATTCTGCGAGATCCAATACTTATGAAGTTCCGTGGGTACGCCGAGAATAAAGCATCGGCCAGTTGAGCGGTCTTCGACGCCAACGAGATTCGTTGGCTCGAACCACATTTGAAGAGGCTTGTTGTTGAGATTTTTGGATTTCAGATTTTCTTTTACCTGATTCCAAAAATCGTGAGCATTTTGCATTGGATCCCCTGAGATTTGGCCCGATCAAAGACATTGCCATCGAGACCACCTTTAAAGCAATCATCTGGAACAACGCACCAGTAAAGGAGATCCAACGCCACAGAAGGCCGCCAGGCTTCTGCCGGAATTGTTGACGGCGTCGGTTTTACCTGGTTTATTCCGCAGACGATCTAATTAGATCTAAAAACAAAGACGTAAGAAGCTGTGCCCAATTTTGAGTCCTTCTCTCTATATATATGTTGAGAACGATGGCCGGCTCAATGTCGTAACAAAGCTGTCTTCAAGAGAAGACGTAAGGCGGAATCATGAAACGTACTTACCAACCAAGTCGTCGTCGACGCAAAAAGACCCACGGTTTTCGTACCCGAATGGCTACAAAAAATGGACGCAAAGTCCTTTCTCGCCGTCGTGCTAAGGGACGTAAAAAACTAACGGTCAAAGCCGGTGGAAAATAAGCGGTTAAGTTCTTTAAGAGCCGCACGAGACTTTGAAATTCTAAGAGAAGATGGCCGTTATTTTCATCCAACGCGTTGGCTATTGGTGAATTATCGGTTTCAGGATCTAGGCGAAGTGCGGTGTGCATGGACGATTTCGCGGCAGACAGCTCCGTCTGTCATTCGTAATCGTCTGCGCCGTTGGGGCCGTGATTACTTCCGTGATTGGTCTAAGAATTTTTCGCGTGGTCTCGATTTCAACCTTATTTTTAAACGCCAAGACAAAGATTTTTACCGGCAACTTGAACACGCCTCCTTTGATCAGGTTTTAACGAAAGTGGTGAATCGATTTGAGCAAACTTCTCACTCGTAGTTTTCAATTTACAGCCCAATTCTTCTTGGGTTTTTATCGCACTCATCTTTCGGGTGTGATGGGTGGAGTTTGTCGTTACGAACCTTCTTGCTCTGAATATGCCGAGATCGCTTTCAAACGTTTCTCACCTGGTTACGCTCTCTATTTAACCGTTCGTCGTTTGTTACGTTGTCATCCTTTCGCCTCATACGGCTGGGATCCAGTTCCACCTGCTTGTCACCACGGAGAACATCTTGAACAACAATGCTGAGCCGAATTTTTTTGATCGTCGCACGCTGACTGCCATCGCATTGGTTTTTGTCACCTGGTTGGGTTGGCAGTACTACATGCAGAAAAAATATCCGCAGATGTTTGCGAAGAAAACGCAGACAGAAGAGCAAGTAAAGACGGACGCAGCAAAACCATCTGAAGCTGCGGTCGCTCCGGCAGCGCCAGTTGCAGCCGCAACTCCGGCCGGGCAACCTTCAGCGGCTGAGTCGGTCTACAGTTTCAAGTCTCCTGAGTTCGAATTTCAAATTTCTAGTAAGGGCATGGGCATCAAAAATTTGAAGCTCTTGCAATACACTAATCGCAAAGGCGAAACGGTGGAGTTTTCGCAGTCAAAGTCGCCGTTGTCGTTTGAAACGCGACTCAAAGGTGCGACGGAGCCGCTTGATTTTGCGATCGAAAAAGTTTCGGAAAATGTTTGGGTTGGCCAAGCAAAAGTCGGCGCGCTCACGATTAAAAAGACGATTGAAATTGATCCAGCGAAATATGCTTTTGACGTCAGAATTACGACTGAAGGCGAAGACGCAAAATTCATTGGGCTGAGCACCTTCCTAAGCGATGAAGTGGAGCCGCAAAAAGGCGGTTCATTCTTGAATCGCAACCAGTACGATCGCCAAGAAGCGTTCGTGGATACCGTGTCGTCGCACAATAATCACATTTATTTCGGCGGTGATCTGATTGATAAATCGTACCCCGATGGACGTGTCGTATCTCTTGGCTCTCCTTATTTCACACAAGCGATTGTCGATCGTTCGCCAGTTTTGCCTGAAGTGAAAATGCTGATTAACCCAGAAGCGAAATTGGGCACGGTTCAACTTCAATATGGAGTGGCAACCCCAGGTCAGAGTTTCAATCTGCACTACATCGGCTTCGCTGGTCCGAAATCATTCGATCTTTTAAAATCGGTCGATGAAGATTTCGTGCAAGTGATCGACTTCGGATTTTTCTCGACGATTGCGCGGATCATTTTGCGTCTTCTTAAGTGGTTTCACTCAGTCGTTGGTAACTGGGGTATTGCGATCATGCTTTTGACCGTGATGATTCGGTTGATCGTATTGCCGTTCAACATCATGTCGTATCGCTCGATGAAGGCGATGCAGATTCTGCAGCCGCAAATGGCAGCGGTGCGCGAAAGATATAAAGACGATCAGCAAAAGCAAAACCAAGAGGTCATGAATCTCTTGCGAACGCATAAGGTAAATCCGCTTGGTGGATGTTTGCCGATCATGCTGCAGCTCCCGTTCTTCTGGGCGCTCTACCAAGTGCTTGGTCACTCGATTGAACTTTATCAACAACCGTTTGTATTCTGGATTCACGATTTGAGTTTGAAAGATCCGTTCTACGTGTTGCCGGTACTCATGGGTATCACCATGTTCTTGCAACAAAAAATCACCCCGAACACGATGGATCCGACACAGGCAAAACTCATGTTATTTATGCCGGTCGTGTTCTCGTTCTTTATTGTGTCGCTTCCGAGTGGGTTGACCTTGTATATCTGGGTCAGCGCTTTGTTTGCCGTTGTTCAGCAGTTTTATTTTATGAAGTCACATAACCCGTTGGTCGAAAAAGTCAGCTCACCAAAGTGAGCGTAAGGAGGACATATGACCGGGATTTTAGGTAAGATCTTCGGCAGTAAGAAGAAGAAAGCCGAAGGCGTTGAGGGCCTGATCGAAGAATTGTTGTCGCAAGTGATCGAGTTGAGCAAATGGGAGCTCACTTTTGATATTAGCCGAAGCGGCGCTGACGACGAAATTTTCGTGAACTTCTCAGGTGGCGACGAAGAACTCTTGCTCGCTAAAGAAGGACAACTTCTTGATGCACTTCAGTTGTTTGTACGCCGAGCTGTTCAGCATCAAATGGCGGATGAGCGCGGCAACATCAATTTGGATTGCGCGAATTTCCGTGAGCAGGCGAACGAAGCATTAATTGCCTTGGCTGAAAAGTTAAAAGGCATCGCACTGACTAAAGGTAAATCGGTTTACTTCCGCGCTTTGCCTCCGAAAGATCGCAAAGTGATTCATCAGTATTTGGCGGAAGATGGACGGGTGAAGAGCCGTTCAATCGGTGATGGTCATTTCAAAAAAATCAAAATCTACCCAGTTAAAGGTGCTTCTGATCAAAACGAAGTAGATGGAAACGCAGAGAGATTCGATGAGCACGAAGAGGTTAATTACAACCGATAAGGACACCATCTGTGCCGCTGTGACCGCGCCCGGACAGGCAGGAATTTCTGTCGTTCGGGTGAGCGGGTCCAACTCTGAAAGCATCGTTAGACAAACTTGTTCGTTCCTTCCAACTGAGCTCGAATCACATCGCGTCTATTACGGCTATCTTCGTGCACCAAACGAAGAGCAAGCTGTGGATGAAGTCCTTGTCACCTATTTTAAATCCGGTCGTAGTTTCACGGGTGAGACGACGTTTGAGATTTCATGTCATGGCAGCCAAGTCATCGTCAGTGAAATCTTGTCGCAACTTTGTGCGGCTGGCGCTCGCATGGCCGAACGTGGAGAATTCACGTATCGCGCGTTCATGCATGGCCGAATCGATCTGGTTCAGGCCGAGAGTGTTTTGGAATTGATCCAAAGCCGTTCGAAACGTTCATCACAGATGGCGCTCCGACAGCTTCAGGGTGGATTCTCGAAAATTTTGCGCGATCTCCTACAAGATCTGACATGGATTTTGGCGAATCTTGAAGCGAACATCGATTTCTCCTCTGAAGATATTGAAATTGCATCAATGAAAGAATTAACCGGAAGAACTGAAATTCTCCTCGGAAAAGTGCGTGGGCTCTTAAGTGAACAACGCAAAGGTCGCATCCTCAAATCGGGTTATCAAGTTGCGCTCGCGGGTCGACCGAACGCAGGTAAATCAAGTTTGTTGAATGCGCTGCTCGCAGAAGAGCGCGCGATTGTAACTGACATTCCGGGGACGACTCGTGATTTGGTCGAAGGTGAAATTTCGATCGATGGTTTTGCTGTCACGCTCACGGATACAGCGGGTCTTCGTGAAGCCACAGATGCAGTTGAAAAAATCGGTGTCGCAAAATCGCTGGCAAAAGTGAATATGGTCGATCGAGTCTTTTACTTGGTCGATGGCGAAGTCGGCTGGCAGCCCGAAGATGCCGGCTACATTTCTCAACTTCCAAAAGACAAACTTTTGATCGTTTGGAACAAAGCCGATCTTTCGCCTCAATCTGGGGTTCCCGATCAGTATCAATCGATTGCAATCAGTGCGCGGACCGGAGATGGACTCGAGGATCTGACCGGTTTCATAAAAGATTCGCTGAAGGAAGAGTTTTTGGAAGATGCACCAGCGCTCAATAACGCTCGTCACTTCGAAGGACTCGATAGAATTCGTAAATCTTTAGAAGCTTCTCTCGAGTTGATTCAAGAAAACGACAGTCCGGACCTGATTGCGTTGGAACTCCAATTGGCGCTACAAACTTTGCACGAGCTTTTGGGTTTGGTTTATGACGATCAAGTCATGGACCGTGTGTTTCAGGAATTTTGCATAGGAAAATGAGCATGCAGAACTTTGATGTCATTGTTGTCGGAGCAGGTCATGCCGGAATTGAAGCGGCACTCGCCTCTGTGCGCCTTGGCCTCAAGACCTTGGTCGCGACAACGAACTTGGATCGCATTGGCTACATGAGCTGCAACCCATCGATTGGTGGCCTAGCCAAAGGTCATATGGTTCGTGAGGTGGATGTGCTTGGCGGAGAAATGGGAAAAGCCGCCGACGAAACCTGCATTCAGTTCAAAAGATTGAATTCGAAAAAAGGTCCAGCTGTTCGCGGCTCGCGCGCTCAATGCGACAAAGATCTCTACGTTCAGTACATGGTCAAAAAACTACAGTCGTCTGAAAATTTGGAAATTCTTGGTACCGAGATCAAAGCTTTGCGACTCGATGGATCAAAATGTGTGGGCGTCGTGACTGAAGATGGAGTTGAAATTTCATCTTCGGCGGTTGTGATTACGACCGGAACATTCATGAATGCGGTCATGCACATTGGCTTGAAAAAAATCGAAGGTGGTCGAGTCGGCGACAAGGCGACGATTGGAATTTCCGATCAACTTCGTTCGTTTGGTTTCAAAGTTTCAAGATTGAAAACCGGAACACCGGCTCGGTTGTTCCGCGACAGTATCGATTGGTCGAAAACGAAACCTGAAAACGGCGATCCGATTTTTTATCCGTTCAGTGTTTACAGTGAAAGAAAATTGAAACTGCCACAGATTCAATGTTTCTTAAGTTACACCAACGAAAAAACTCACGAGATCATTCGAAAGAATTTAGACAAATCGCCGATGTTTTTAGGAATTATCGAAGGTGTCGGCCCTCGTTACTGTCCGAGCATCGAAGACAAAGTGACTCGCTTCGCTGACAAAGATCGCCATCAAACATTTTTGGAACCCGAAGGTTTGAACACTGATTCGATTTATTTACAGGGAATTTCGACGAGCCTACCTGAAGACATTCAATACGAATTCTTGCGCACGATTCCTGGGTTAGAAAATGTTCGAATGATTCGGCCAGGTTACGCCGTAGAGTATGACTTCGTAGATCCGACACAGCTCAAGCCCACTCTTGAAACACGGGCGATTGAGAACTTGTTTTTGGCCGGTCAAATCAACGGTACGAGTGGGTACGAGGAAGCAGCGGCCCAAGGTCTAGTGGCAGGTGCGAATGCGGGCTTAAAGGTCCTCGAAAAACCCGAATTTATCCTCCAAAGGCATGAGGCTTACATTGGTGTGTTGATTGATGATCTCGTGACGAAAGGTACAAAAGAGCCTTATCGCATGATGACATCGCGTGCGGAATTCCGTCTCGTTTTGAGAGAAGACAATACTATCGAGCGCTTGGCGAACACTGCGAAGAGTCACGGTTTGGTTAGTCAGACTGACTATTCACGACTCGAAAGCATCATGGATGCCCGCCGTAAATTGCTTAATGAATTAGAAAACCGATGGGCTGTGCCCGACGCGTTAACACAGCAGAAGTTATCAGAAATTCCGACACCTTTGCTGAACAAGCCGCAAACATTCGCAGACTTAATGCGGCGCGATGAAGTTGAATGTCATCACCTCCGGCGATTTGGTTTGGAGTATGAAGATGATGATAATGTCGTCGAACCTGTCGCCATTTCGATCAAGTATTCCGGATACATAAAACGTCAAAATGATATGGTCGAACAGGCAAAAAGGCTGGAGAACTTTGTTCTCCCTACCGATATAGACTTCGGTTCTGTTCGTGGTCTGTCTCGAGAAGAGATTGAGAAGTTGACTGCGATTCGCCCGAGGTCACTTGGCCAGGCGCAAAGAATCAGTGGAGTAAACCCTTCCGCTATTCAGGCGATACTGATTTACCTGAAGGCGCAAGAGCGATCCACTCTTCGACTGTAGGTCGATAGAACGGAGATTGTAAGTGGCTGCGGCACCGAAAAATCCAAATGACGCCGGAACACCGGCAGCACCTCAGGCATTATGGCGCATACCTCAGTGGTTCAAGCATTTATCGCCACAAGTTCTCGAGACTTTGCGTTTGTTCCACGTGGAACTTCTGCATTTCAATGCGAAGGTGAATTTGATCGGTCGCGGGACCGAAAGAGACGCGGATGAGGCGCATTTTTCTGACTCTATCGCGGGTGCAGAGATCGTTTTCAAGAAATCGACGGCAAAAGTGATCTATGACATCGGTTCTGGCAATGGTTTGCCCGGTATTGCGATGGCGATCATGGAGCCAAGTCGTCACATCAAACTCGTGGAAAAGGACGCTCGCAAGTCCGAATTTATGAAGCAGATCATCTTCCGACTGAAACTCCCGAATGCGGAAGTGCTCAATGTGCAGCTGGAGCAGATCGCTCAGGGCACGATTGATTGTGCAGTGTCGCGCGGCTTTGCCTCGATCTCTAAAGCACTTCTTATGGGAAACAAGGCTTTTCACAAAGACTCGCAGTA
>Ga0105239_10011222_pt1 | contig 9999 bp, 9 predicted proteins | sample KBSC44metaG_FD_92761 | JGI IMG/M metagenome (GOLD analysis project Ga0105239, IMG submission 92761) | Corn rhizosphere microbial communities from Kellogg Biological Station, Michigan, USA - KBS C4-4 metaG | ecosystem: Host-associated > Plants > Roots > Rhizosphere > Soil | place: Michigan, USA...
GCGCGCAGGTTGATGTTGTAGCGCTCGCCGTGCTTGAGGCCGTCGACGCAAAGCTGCTTGCCCTCCGAGGTCAGCGCCGGCCTGTCGGTGCCTGCGAGTGCCACGAAAGGCGAGAAGTCGAAGCGCTTGGCGAGGTCCTCGGAGAACTGGAAGCAGGCCCGCGGCGAGGCGGAGTCGGAATCGACGCTGTAGTCGAGCAGCCGGAAGCCATGCTCGTCGCGCAACTTCTCATACTGGCCGCGGACCTCGGCGACCTCACGCATATCGAGCGACAGCCGCAAGCTGTCCAGCGCCGGCCGCCACAGCTTGCGCTCGGAGAGCGCCCGGCCCAGCACGGCGAGCGCGTCGGCCTCGTCCTGCGGGCTGCCGGCGCGCTGATAGGCGATATAGGCCGCCGTCGAGGCGCGCTCCATGAAGAAGGTCTCTTCGCTGGTGGTCGAGGGCCTGATCTGGAAGATGGTGCGGGCGAGCTTGAGCCAGTTGCCGCTGTCATCGGGTGCGAGCACGGCGATCTGGCCGAGGATCTGCAAGCCTGAGCGGAAATCGTTGCGCTTGAAGGCGGCATCGGCGTCGCCTCGAAGCGTCGCGGCCGACTTCGAGACGGGGCCCGCCTCGCTCTTGATCTGGGCTTCCAGCTTGATCGCGGAATCCGCGAGATCGTCGCGCCTGAAGGCTTTATCCGCCGCCAGCGCCGAGGTCAGGCCAAGCGCCAGCGTGGCGCAAAGGGCTGCGGCGCGAACCAGACCGATCATGGGGGAACTCCATAAAGCGGCGATAATGACGCCGCCAGGCAAATAGAATTGAAGGATGGTGACGGACTCGTGGCAGCAAGGCAATCGTCGCAAAAGTCGCATACAGTTCAGCCAAGTTAAACTTCCGGACGCTCCCGGTTCAGCTTGATGAACGAGGCGGGCACCGCTACCGGCGGACCACAGGCAGTCCACCGCCCCCTTTAGTCGCGACCTCGGGGAAACCGGTTCGAACCGGCTTCCCCAAACAGCGGATTTTTCATATTGGCAGTGCTATGAAGGCGCCGCGCCAGCGTCAGCCGGCTCTCCGGTCCCGTAGCTCAACTGGATAGAGCATCAGATTTCTACTCTGAGGGTTGCAGGTTCGAATCCTGCCGGGATCGCCATTCGCCTACAACGCCCTTTGATTTAACTTCGCTTTTCAGTAAAGCGGCTCGTCCGCAGCCAAGCGGCGCTTTCGCTGCTCCGACACCACTGCTACATCGAACTGGTGTCGGAGCGATCGCGGCTATTCCAGCCTGGCATCTCACTGCTTTAATCAGTCCTCGTTTTCGTCGGCCTGTGCACGGCGCCGGTCCGCGACGTCACTCATCTCGCGGAGGACAAAGATCGAGACGGCCGCCATGCGCTGTCTCTGGTCCTTGCTCAACGTGTTGTAAAGCGGCTGCCATGCTTCGGCGAGCTTGTCCAAATCGGCCGATCGTTGAGCCAGTGCCTGCGAACGTCGTTGCAAAAAGGCGATGGGGTCACGATTGCGCAGGATATCGGCGCGGTTTTCGTCCGCCCGCAGACCCACAGTTTCCTGGATTTTTGCAACACGGGCCTTCCGATCCTCCGCCCCGGCACGAATGGCGCTCTCCACGGCCGGCCAGTATTTTTCCTGCTCGGGTGTCAGCTGCAACGCGGCCTTTACAAGGTCAACCCTCATGTCCGTAAGAGTATTCCGGTCGGTTGTGTTTAACCGTTGCGGACTCGCAGGCGGAGAAGGGCTTTGCGAGGTTTGCGCATTCGCAATCGAGGGGGCCGTGAGGAAGAGTGCGGTTGTTCCGATCACTACTGTTTTCAGCATGGGAGATCTCCTTCGAGTCGCCCCCAGGGCACTCGGGAAAAGCCCATGCACTGCGAGATCGCTTTGACCTAAATCAAAGGAACCAGCGGCGCTGCTATCTCAAGCGGACTGACATCGATTCCGGACGCTGATCGCAGAGGTACCTGAGCACACGGCCACGAGTAACTGGCTGATGTACAAGTTTCGCATCGTCGTCCGCCTATTCGAGGAAGAACCATTGGCAAGATCGATCCGCCGCGCACCAGGTGATCGTCGAACCATAACCGCCTCGTTGATGGTTCGGTAATATTATCGATCCAAAGTCGGACCGGTTAGTTGCGTTGGAGTAACCTGGTGCTCGATTTTGAAGAGCTGCGCGAACTCGCAGCAGATGTTCGCATTTTCCTCGATCTCGCTGACGACAAGGCCGCCGCACTACGGGACGTGATCGCCGCTTATGACGTTGTATTGGCGATCTACCCGTCTGAGGATGATATGGGTCTCTATGTGATCAAGGGCAGCGACATACTGAACAAGATCGCTAGATCGCAAGGCCATGAGTTCTACAGCCATACGGCAATCGCGGTTCCCGACCTTGACCATGCCAGGAAGCTCAAGCTTCTGACAGAGCCGCAGATCGTCGAGCAACTGGCTGCCTAGTCGCGGCGCCCAAACGCATCATCAGCTGACGCCCATTGGGCCCGACATCTCAAGCCATCTTGAGTGTTCCATCCGACTACGGCACCATTGCGCCGCTATTCGGGGAGAGCACACATGCCGTTCGCGCTAAACCAGGGTGTCCGCATCCACTACGAGACCGCCGGACAGGGGCCGGCGCTCGTACTCCATCACGGCACGATGGGCAGCGGCCCGGACTGGCGGGACCTCGGCTACGTCGATGCACTCAAGGACCGGTATCGCTTGATCCTCATCGATGCCAGGGGACACGGCCGAAGCGACAAGCCGCACGATCCCAAAGCCTACGACCTGAGCTTGCGCGCCGGCGATGTCGTAGCGGTTCTCGACGATCTCGGCGTACCGAGCGCGGCCTTCCTCGGCTATTCGATGGGCGGCTGGATCGGCTTCGGCCTGGCGAAGCATTTTCCGGAACGGTTCAACGCGTTCATCATCGGTGGGGCCCATCCCTACGCCGAGAACACGCAGGCCATTCGCGACCGGATGCCGGCAGACCCCGCCGCTTTCGCCGCTGGCCTCGAGAAAACCTACGGCGCGCTGCTGACACCGGCGCGGCGCGCGCGCCTGTTGGCCAACGATCTCGTTGCGCTTCGTGCGCTGACGCAGGATCGCGATGACATCGCCGATGTCCTGCCGACGATGACGATGCCGTCACTGATCTTTGTCGGCGAACTCGATCCCCGGCTGGCGCAGGCGCGCCAGGCCGCTTCCAGAATGCCGAACGCGACCTTCCTTGGCCTGCCCGGCTGTGACCATGTCGGAACGACGAGGCGCACGGACGTCATCCTTCCCAGGATCAAGGCAGTTCTGCTTGAGGTCTCGCGGCGTGAGGCGCAGGCCTTCGAGGCATAAAGCCGCCTGTGTCAAAGCGGGACACGCGCAATTTCGGTTCTCGCAGTAGACTGCATCCGCTCGACGGGATTTTCGGTGCCCGCCGAATGCCCCCCTCCGTCGGGTAGCGGCCCTGCCATGTTCTGCGTAAGGCGGGGCCGCTTCACGGCCTGCGCGCCTCGGACGGGAGTTCAGGCGGCGACCGGTACGATCAGATTCATCAGCGCCGCCAGCTCGAGCTCGATCGGGTCTCGCTCCCCTCGCGCAGAATGATCAAGCAGATTCCTTGCGATCTCGGCCGCATTGAGCGCCGTCCGCATTTTTGGTGGCAATGAGTTGAATGCCTGGTCATAGACGTCCCCCAGGAGCGAAAGATCTTCCGGATAATAGACCGCACCTTCGCGCGTCATCTGCGCTGCTCCCCACTTTACGCCCCCACTGCCGGATTCATCTTGAGTTAGTGCCCATGTCGGTGTCAGGGCAAGAAAATGACCGACTCCGGCATTGCGAAGGAAAAGCCGGGGCTCGTGCAATAGAGGCGTCAGTAGGTCAATGGCCGGAATCTTCCTGGCTGCTCGCCCTGACCGGCGGCGCACGGACTTGACGACGAGCGGACCAGGAGGGGCGATTGATAGCAGACTGGCCCTCGGATACGCTGGTGAGGGCTAAGGGAAGAACCTGCGATTTGTCGGCTGTCAAAACAGGTCCTCGACCTCTGAAGTTGACGTTTCAAACTGCAGTACACGCCATGAAATTCCTCCCTGCGATCGTCTTTCTTGTCCTTGCAGCCTCACCAGCTCGTGCGGAGGACTGCCGGATTTATCCCCCTGGGCGCGAGCGGTTTGCATGCGCCAGCGCTCAACATCCAGGGTTGCTCGCCAAACGCGAGCGCTGCAAGCAAGAGGCTGAAGGCGCGGGTTCGCAGCGCATCATGCGCGGCGCACAGGGCGTCGCATTTCACGACTATGTCATGCGTTGCATGCAGCGCGGGCACTAGCGGAAGACAGCCAGCAGCATCCGCTGATTGCCAAACTTGACCATTCTCAAGAACCGCAGGCACGGCCATGGTAGCCTGCGCAATGCCGAACCGCGCGGCCGGCGACGGCTTCTCCCGAAATTTGGGCGGGATGATGAATTGGCAAACGGGACATCCATGAAGCTTTCGGCGCCCCACCTGCGGCGGCTGCAGGCTGGGATCGAAAGCGAGCTTCGCTCAAATCGACCTGCACGCGACTATCTCATCGCATTCGCCGGCGCGGCCGTCATGGCGGTAGTGTTGTTTTATGCTGCGCTGGGCGTCCTGCGCGCGACGGATCGTCTGCCGCCGCCCCCGGTGTCGGGGACGTGGTGCATCGACAGTCGACTGACATGGCTGAAAGACAATCCCGATTGGAAGGATGCAGGTCTTATCGCGGTGGGATCATCGGCGACCTGGCATAACCTCGATTTCGGCGTCGTTTCCCCCGAAGCGCAAACGCGGGGCGGCGTCGTCAATGCGGCCCCCTGCTTTCTCACCTTCAACCAAACTCGCTATCTGGCTGAATTTCTCATCCAGCGAGCGTCCAGGGTCGAGACGGTCATGATGGTGCTTGCACCGCGAGACTTTCAAGGCTGCTCGAGGAACCCGACGGCCTTTTTCGATCCCGATCTCGTCGATCAATTCATCGCCGGAGACATCAACAAGGCGTGGCTGCGCTTCCGCAATTTTCGTCTCAAAGACGTCTTCCTTCATGCGATCTACGCCGACGAGCGCAAGGCTCAGGTGCAATTCGACCAGTTTGGATCCGGCCCGCTGTTCAGCGAGGCGCCCCATACCGGATATCCGTTCAAGCCCGAGTCGGACTGCTATTCGGAATTGACGCGCCTTGCCGACATGCTCGAGTCGAAAGACATTCAGTTCATTGCCGTGACATTTCCAGTCATGCAGGGGTGGGCCGAGCGTTACGACCCATCCGGCGTCATGCAAGCGCATTTCAAATCAGGGATAGAATCCGCTGTTGCTTCCACCAAGGCCATCGTGGTCGACGGCATGGCCAAGTGGCGCGCGCCTGACTTGTCTTTCACAGATCCGGTTCACCTGCAGTGGCCTGAAACGGCGGCCTTCACCCGCTTTATCTGGCAGGAGGCTCGGCAACAGGGCGCAGATTTGCCGCCTTTGGCAGAAGGCGATCTTTCGGCGGATGTTGCAATAGCCACACCGATGGCGGATGCCATCACTCAGAATACGCCTGGTCAAAGTGAAGGATATGCTGCCGGAGTACCCGAGGGATTTGGGTGGTGCAGCGGCTCGTACAAGCCCGAAGGGTCCAGGGCGCCGCCGTCCGATTTCACAGCGGTGACCGGAAAGGGCCAAGTCTATCCGAAAGCGGGCGCGCCCGCCCACGCGAGTCCGGGCGGCAGCATCACAGTTGCAAATGCCAAAACCTACGTTCACCTCAACGCCAGCCGCGAATGGGTATTGGTCCAGGACCAGGCCACGGACGAGATCGCGGGAGCTCACTTTGTCTCGGACTTCTCGCAAGAGCCCGGCAAGCGGATGAAGCAGAATGCACAATCGGATCGTAGTGTGGTCATTGGCCCTCCTCCGGCCGGATACAACGATCATTTCTGGCTGAGCAAACGCGGCACATATACGGCTGGAACCATCGACGGTGTCTATGTGCAGATGGACATGCGCACCAATGATCCGAACGGGAAATTCGTTGCCAACGTAGGAGCCGACTGGTGGCGCGACGCAGGCGCGGGATCTGCAGACGGTTTAGCCAACCAGTCGGCAGCCGGCATGAGCAATTGGGTTGAGCTCTCGACGCAATGGACAACTCTCCGCTTTTATTCCGGGAGCACGGCTCAGCTGCAGGCCGACCCGCCCCCACCGCTGGCCGACGGCATGCCCGAAACAAGCCATAGAATTGTGCGACGTGGCGCAAACACCGCATCGCCCTGCCTGTCCGCATCGCAAGAGCAAGCCCGTTAAGTGTCGCCGCCGCCTTACAGTCCGCGATTTTGCCGTTCTCGGCTGGTGTCGATCAATTGAAGGCGAGAGGCATCGCTCCGTCCGAGACCTGCGAGACGAACCCGCTCACCGAGTGGATGCTGAGCAGAAGCACATTCTGACTGGTGCTCAACATCAAGGCGGCTGCCTTGAAAGCCAGAAATAGTGATGCCGTGTTTGCGACATAAACAATCAGCATCAGCGACAATCTGCTCGTATTGCGCGGCATTTACGAAGTCCTCGGCCAGTGCTTGCTCTCTCAAACAACGGCATGGCGACCTGCAGAGCATCCGTTTTGTCAGGGAGCTGACCAGTGCGTGCAATCGGCGGACAGCCGGCACACCGTGCCGAACGGATCAGACAGCGCAAGACCGCGGAGACATCCGGCCCCACTCAAGTTGAGAGCAGGAAATAGGCGTAGTTGGTATTCTTGTTCAGTTTGTCGTACGGCAGCAGCCGGACAGCCTGAGGCACGAATCCGCATTTCTCCGCTTCGTCCCAGAAGACTTCGACCCGGTATGCGTTGCCGGTGAAATGCCGCTTGTAAGCAAAGCGCCTCGGTTGCGAACTCCAGGATTCGGAGATGAAGCGTATCTGGATGATCGCCATGCCTCCGTCATTGAGCAATTTGCGCGCGATTTGCAGCACATGGAGCCCGTAGTCCGGCGTCGGGAAGACCTCGAACACATAAGTCGCGAGAAACAAGTCGCATTTCTCGGTAATCTGCGTGAGGGCGGTTTCAGGAGCGCCGGCGTCTATCAGCACCGGCTTGAAGTTACGGAAGCCAACGGCATCGAGCTGTCTGGCACATTCCAGCAGGCTCGGCCGGGTAACATCGATGCCGATATAGGTTTCGGCGAGTGACGCGAAGTGTACGGCGTTGGCGCCGCCGCCACATCCCCATTCGACGATACGCCGGGGCGACGTGCTCACGCCCAACATGCGGCAGAATTGCCGATAGAGTTCAAGGTTTCTCCGGCCGAGCGCCAGCCAGAGATCCTCGTCGGCAAAAATGCCGGCGCCGCGCCAATGCGAATACTGATTGAGTAACTCGGTCCCCGGAGCATTCCAGTAGCGCTGTGCATCCTTCTTGAGCTTTTCCTCTGTCTCGGCAGGACGGAGACGAAATTCTGCCCAGCGAAAAAGATACCGGATTCCCCGGACAGGATGGCGTGGCAGTTTCTTCAATTGCTGTACGACGGAAGCCGCCATGATCAGTGGTCTGCCGCTAATGGGTGGCTGCCGCCGGACAGCCTCGAGCCGGGGCTGCGCCGGCGAAAGACGGGCTGCACCGGCCGGCCCACCAGGTAGGCTTCGGGACCGTCCTCCAGTGCCCTTCTATAGACGCCAAGAGCGCCGTCGATCGCTTCCACGGTCTGGTCGATGTCGGCGTCCGAATGCGAATAGCTGACGACCAGCGAAGGTGCGAGCACGCCGCGGCGAATGGTCTCCTGCAGGAAAAGCGAGCGGAATATCTGTGATGTCGTGCCGTCGCGGTCGCGGCAAGCGTAGGCAAGGTTGGCGGGCAAGCCGGCGAGTTGAAAATGCCCACCCAAACCGTGGCGAGCCACGGCGGACTCAATGCCGGCCTTCAGTCGTTGGCCCTGGCGCTCGAGCGTCTCGACAACCGGCTCGCTGCGATAGGTTTCCATGACGGCCAGCGCAGCGGCGAGCGCATGGGTCTCGGCGCCGTGCGTGGTCGACAGCAGAAATACGCGGTCGCAATCATCCTCGAAACCGCCGAGCCGCATGATCTCGCGCTTGCCCACCAGCGCGGAGATTGCAAAGCCGTTGCCGAGCGCTTTGCCAAATGCGGAAAGATCCGCTTCCACGCCGTAGTGGAGTTGGGCGGAGCGCTGCGGCCAGCGAAAACCGGTGATCATCTCGTCGATGATCAGCAACGCGCCATTGCGATGGCATAGTTCGCGTAGCCCGGCCAGAAATCCCTTCGCGGGCTCAACGTCCCTTGCGGCCTCGAGGACCAAGGCTGCGATACGCCCTGGATGGGCGGAAAACAGCGCTGCGACGCTCGCGAGGTCGTTATAGTGAAATGTCAGCGTCAGGCGCGTGACATCGCGCGGGATTCCGGCATTCAGAGCTGTCGGACCGATCGCCCAGTCATCGTAGGAAAAGAAAGGATGCTCCACACAGAACCCAACGAGATCCCGGCCGGTATAGCCACGCGCCAGGCGGACAGCCGCAGTCGTGGCGCTTGAGCCATCCTTGGTGAACTTCGCCATGTCCGCGCCGGGCACAACCTCAAGCAAATTCTCGGCGCATTCCACCTCCAGCGGCGAAGGCCGCGTGAAGTTGGTACCAAGCTTCATCTGCCGGCTGACGGCCGCAACGACGCTCGGAAAAGCGTGGCCAAGCGCGACCGCGCGCAACCCCATTCCGTACTCGGTGAATTTGTTGCCATCGACGTCCCAAACATGGCAACCGAGGCCTCTGGCGATGAATCCCGGCGCGAGCACCGGATATTGGTCATCACCCTTCGCATAAGTATGCGCGCCGCCGGGGATCGCCGCATGTGCGCGAGGACGCAATGCGTCCGACGCCGCAAATCTTGTTCGACCCCGGCCGGTCGATTCTTCAGCCTGCATGTCCTGCCCACAGAAATCGCTTAATCAACTTTTGATCGATCCACTTTCCGATGAACGACCCTGCGGAAGTTGAGATATCTCAAGTCGGCGTAGCGACCTGCCATCGCGATCCCCTGTGAAATTCTTCCCTCCTCGCCTTTGCCTTTGTCTTCCTGGCATCGTCAGCCGCTCGCGCGGAGGATTGCCGGACCGTTTCTGCAAGACATCAGCGTGCGCCGGCGCGACGATGTGATGCATCGCATGCAGCCCGGGCAATAGCACACGCAGGTCAGCGGACGCCCGCGGAAACCGGCTCGGGCGCTGCGTTAACCCAAAGTTCCGCCTCGACCTTTGTCCAGCGTTTTCGCACCTCACCCATTGATCTCGCCCTCTGGTTGCGCTTGGATAGGTTCGGCTTTGGGGGAGACTAAGAACATGCGCAATCTGGGAATCGTGGTGCTATGCGCCGCGTTGATTGGCTGCGCCTCATCGGCGGCTGACATCACTGCGACCTATGTGTCGCCAGTCCAATACTCGTCGTACAACTGCCAGCAATTAGGACTTGAGGCTCAATCCGTATCGGCGAGAGCCGCGGCACTGTCCGGCGCGCAGGACAGCCAGCGCACCAAGGACGCGGTTGCCACAACTGCAGCCGTGATCATCTTCTGGCCCGCCGCATTTCTTGTCGGTGGCGACAAGCAGACGGCCGCCGAACTTGGTCAGATGAAGGGACAGTTGGTCGCCATCGAGCAAGCCTCGATTGCGAAGAAGTGCAACATCCAGTTCCAAGGTAAGCAGCCGCCAGCGTAACTTTGCGAACTGGTGATGTCGTCTGAAGGAAGACCGGCTTTGACGCTCTAATGCAAGAGCAACTTGGATTCTCGTTGCGCTCCCACTCATCAACCTCGGTTGCGGGTTCATCTACTGCATGACAGGCGTCACGAGCGCCAGGCGTTCAACAGGAACATGATGCGGCAGGAGGTGTCCCAAGCCTCGATGTCCTTCGCCGCCACGCCTCGGGCCGCGAACTCGCGACGCCCATCGGCGATCACCCGGTCCAGCCGGGCAACGATATCGCGAAATGAACGATGCGGACCTTCA
>Ga0105239_10011223_pt1 | contig 9999 bp, 10 predicted proteins | sample KBSC44metaG_FD_92761 | JGI IMG/M metagenome (GOLD analysis project Ga0105239, IMG submission 92761) | Corn rhizosphere microbial communities from Kellogg Biological Station, Michigan, USA - KBS C4-4 metaG | ecosystem: Host-associated > Plants > Roots > Rhizosphere > Soil | place: Michigan, USA...
CAGCTGGTGGCGGCGCTGATCGTCGTATGGCCCGGCGGGCTGTATCTTACCAGCTGGCTGGGGTTTTTGGGCTGGGAGGCCATGCCTTACTGGGTGGGTGTTATGGTCAGCGTGCTGTTTATTTTACTGGTGACGAATGCATTCAATCTCATCGATGGCATCAATTGTCTGGCCGGCGGTATTGGGTTTGTGGCTTCTATCGTCTTTGCCTGGCTGTTTTGGCAGATGCATGAGACCGGATATTTTCTCCTGGCCCTGGCCCTGTGCGGGTGCCTTGCAGGATTCCTCGTGTACAATCGTACGCCGGCGCGGATCTTTATGGGGGACACCGGCGCATTGTTACTGGGTTTCCTGCTGTCCGTGTTTTCCATCGTCTTCATCGAGAACAATCAACCGGGGATATTCATGGTTTCCTCCTTTAAGGCCGCGCCTGCCATTGTGCTGGGACTGCTGGTGATCCCTATCTACGACACGCTGCGGGTATTTTTTATTCGATTGATCCAGGGCAAGCTTCCTTTTTCGGCCGACAGGAGTCATATCCATCACCGGCTGATCGACCTTGGGTTGACGCATATGCAGGCTACCGGGGTCCTGCTGCTGGTAAATATTGTGACTATTTGGTGGGTGTTGACTTTTCGTTATTTGGCTTTGGAGTCCCTTCTTTGTGGCGTTGTGGCTTTTGCCCTGTTGCTGAACTGGGTCCTGGGCAGACTCTATGGAAGAAAGGTCCGCCGCTGGCAGAAAGCCAATGAAGAGGTGCTGGAAGCATTACGCCGGGCGGAGAAAAAAAGCAGTGTGGTACGGTATCACTCCAGCCCTGCCGCTGCGGCCTCGTCCACAAACCAGTGAAGCTCGCCCGCCTGGGGCATGATCGTCTGCGACGGATACATGTCCGGGTTGTATGTTCCCTTCAACACTTCTTTCAGCGCATGCGCCTTCTTTGGGCCAGTCGTCAGGAATGCGATACGGGCGGCCCTGTTGACGATGGGGCGGGTCAGCGTGATGCGGTACATGTCCTGGGCTTTTAAGAAAAAAGAGGTTGCCCATAGTTTTTCTTCATGAACAACGGCTGTCCCCGGGAAGAGGGACAGTGTATGTCCGTCGTCCCCCATGCCCAGCAATACGAGGTCAAAGCTGGGGCCTGTGGCGCCGAAGTATTCGTGCAAGATCTTTTGATATTCGGCTGCCGACTGTTCGGGTGTAATGTCGGTGCGCATGACATGGATCTGTGCTGCCGGAACGGGTACAAAGTTCAGCAGGGTGTCGTATGCCATCTTGGCGTTGTTACGGCTGTCCTCGAAAGGAACGGCTCGTTCGTCTCCCCAGAAGATATGCAGCTTTGACCAGTCGATGCGCTCCTTATAAGGTGCAGCCGCCAGTATCCTGTGGAGGCGTTCCGGCGTGCTGCCTCCCGAAAGGGCAATGGTAAAACGATCCTGCTTTTTGAGGGTCTCTCCGATGATGCCGGCGATCCACTCTGCGACGGCGTAGCTCAACGCGTCGGCGTCCTTGAATATATGTAGTTCCACGTGGTGGTTATTTGTGACCGCCGCCATCCTGACTGGGCTGCGGAATATTGATCCAGTTATGTCCGTCCCTTGCGATGAGCGCTTCCGCGTCTTCGGGTCCCCATCCGTCGGGTGTATAGTTGGGGAAGTCTACCGGCGGCCTGCTTTCCCATGTCTCAAGGATAGGCATCACGATCTTCCAGGCAGCTTCTACCTGGTCGGCGCGCATGAACAGCGTGGGATTACCTTCCATGACATCCAGCAGCAATGTTTCATATGCCTCGGGTTCGTGGGTGGAGTCCGAGCTGAAGATCATGTCCACGGGGTCGAGGTTCATGGACTGGCCCGGGCGTTTGGCCTGGAAGCGCAAACGTACTTCCATTTCGGGCTGTATGCTGATGGTCAGCCTGTTGGCTCTCCATGTATCTGCTGCTTCCGGAGGGAAGGCGTAGTTGGGGGCCGTCTTGAACTGGACCGTGATGTTGGTGGTCTTCTGGTTCATCCGCTTGCCCGTACGAACGTAGATCGGAACGCCCTGCCAGCGCCAGTTGTCGATATAGAACTTGACAGCGGCGAAGGTCTCGACAGAGGAGGTCGGGTTGACGCTCTTCTCCTGTTTGTAGCCCGGCACTTTTTGTCCTTTCATCCATCCATCGCCGTATTGTCCACGTACAGCGACCGCATTGACATCTTCCTTATTGATCTTGCGGATGGCGTTGAGCACGTCGACCTTCTTATTACGGATCTCGTTGGCGTCAAAAGAGACCGGAGCTTCCATGGCCACCATACACATCAGCTGCAGGATATGGTTCTGCACCATGTCCCGGAGGGCGCCGGACTGTTCGTAATAGCCGCCGCGGCCTTCGACACCGACCGTCTCGGATGCCGTGATCTGTATGTATTCTATATAGTTCCTGTTCCAGATGGGTTCGAACAGGGCATTGGCGAATCTTAATGAAAGGATGTTCTGTACGGATTCCTTGCCAAGGTAGTGGTCGATGCGGTAGATCTGCTCTTCCTTGAATTTGGTCATGAGCAGCTCGTTGAGCTCGTGTGCGCTCTTCAGGTCGTGACCAAAGGGTTTTTCGATGACGATGCGTGTCTGGCGTGTGTCGGAGCAGAGATTGAGATTACCTAATTTCTTGGCGATGTCCGGCATCAGCTGAGGGGCTACCGACAGATAGAAGATCACGTTGGGATGTTCGCCAAACTCCTCTTCTTTCTTTTTTACGACATCGGCGATCTTCTGATAGTCGCCTTCCTTTTCCGCGTCCATCTGGAGATAGGACACGTGCTGGGAGAATTCGGCCCATTGACCGTTGGGTTCGCCTTTCCGGCGGCTGAATTGCAGGATGCCGTCCAGCAGGCGTTTGCGATAGTCTTCGTCATTGTATGGGCTGCGGCCGATGCCGATGATGGCGAATTTTTCGGGCATCCAGCTGTCGATGGCCAGGTTATATAAGGCGGGCGAAAGTTTTCTGAAATTGAGATCGCCACTACCTCCGAAGATGAAAATGATGGAGGCGGGTGGTCTTTTATGGTTTTGCATAAATTATCTGTTGGTTCTGCTTATTCATTTGTCTGGCTCGTTACTGTCTGCATCCTGCTGTCCTGTACCGATGCCTTCGGCATCTGGCAGGGCTGATGATGGGCCTTACGGCCTCTTTTCCCACTGCGTGTGAAAAGTGCCGGGTTCGTCGATGCGATTGTAAGTATGGGCTCCAAAGTAGTCTCTCTGTGCCTGGATGAGATTGGTCGGCATACGTTCGCTGCGATAGGCATCGAAGTAGCTGAGCGCTGCCATCAGGCCACCCACCGGGCAACCCATGTGGATGGCGTGGATGATCACGTTGCGCATATTCTGTCTTTTGGCAGAGAGCAGCTGGCAGATGTCTGCGTCCAGCAGGATGTTGGGAAGTTCCGGGTTTTTTGTAAAAGACTGGTAGAACACTTCCAGGAGGGTGCTGCGTATGATGCAGCCGCCGCGCCATACCCGTACCACTTCATTAAGGGGTATTTGCATATCCAGCTCGCTGCTGGCCTTATGGAGCATGGCCAGACCCTGGGCGTAGCTGATGATCGTGGCGAAATAGAGGGCGTCGTGCACCTGTTGGATGAACACTTCCTTTGGCACCGGGATGTCCACCGTAGACGTCTTGTACATGGTCGAGGCCTTGGTCCTTTCATCCTTATAGGCGGAGAGCTCGCGCATGGAGACGGACATGTCGATGACGGGGATGGGGAGACCCAGGTCCATGGCGTCCTGTGATGTCCATTTACCCGTGCCTTTGGAGCCGGCTTTGTCGAGGATCATGTCTACGAGCCTGTTCCCTGTCTTGTCATCCTGCTTGAGGAAGATGTCGCGGGTGATCTCTACCAGGAAGGATTGGAGCTCGCCTTCGTTCCAGCTCTTGTATATCTTGTGCAGCTCGTCGTTGTCGAGACCCAGGCCACGGTGGAGAAGGTCGTATGTTTCGCTGATCAGCTGCATGATGGCATATTCGATACCATTGTGCACCATTTTTACATAGTGTCCGGCTGCGCCTTTGCCTAAGTGAGCGACACAGGGGGAGCCATTGACCTTGGCGGCTACCGCCTCCAGGAGGGGCTGAACATGGGGATAGGCTTCGGGATCTCCACCCGGCATGATGCTGGGGCCTGTGCGGGCTCCCTGTTCGCCGCCGGAAATACCTATTCCCATAAAATGAAAGCCTTTTTCCTGTGCTAATTGCACTCTGCGCAGGGTGTCGGTCCAGTGAGAGTTACCGCCGTCGATGACAATATCGCCTTCGTCGAGCAGGGGTATGAGATCGTGAATAACGTCGTCTACGGGCTTGCCGGCGGGGACCAGCATCATCAGCTTGCGCGGTTTTTCCAGCGCCTGTATCATTTCAGCCAGTGTATTAACTCCTTTCACCGTAGTGCCGGGTGTGGCAGCGGATTCCAGAGAAGTAGTTTTTTGAGTGTCCTTGTCAAAGCCAACTACGGGGAAGCCGTGATCGGCGAGATTTAGTAATAAGTTACGACCCATAACGCCAAGGCCGATCATTCCGAATGTAAATGCGTTGTTTGCCATGTTTAGAACAAGTTTGTGGACCTGCGGTCCTTCTTAAGAGGCCGTAAATTTAGGCAATTTATAATTAGCAGAAAGGGCGCCCTGGGGCGCCTTTTCTATGATGATGATCTTTATGTTATTTTTCTTCCGGATGCGGATTGCCATGATGGCAAGTCATACAGGAGACGACGGGGATTGCTTTGCCCTGGTCGTCCTTGCTGAAGCTGAAATATTTTTTATTGATCTTGGCCGTCATCTTGAACATGTGACGGGCGATGTCTTTTTCCGGCTTGGCATCGCTGGCAAAGTCCAGGCGATGAGATGTGCTGTCGGCGGAAGGTGCGTGACAGAAGTTACATTTCACGCCCAGCGCGGCTTTCCAATTGTCCATGACCTTGTCGAGGTCTTCATGGCTGATGTCTTTGGGCAGGACCTTCAGGTTTTTGTGGTGGGGCTTCTCGTCGGTGGGACGGGTGGCGGCCATACCAATTATCATCAGGGCTACGAGCGTGGATGCGACCATCAGTTTTTTAGCGTGAAACATAAGGAGGTGATTTTTTGGACCTTGTAGTCGGTTTTAGGTTCGAATTTAGGGATTTGAGCGTAGAAAAACTGCTTTTTTTGACAATATTTTGACAATCGCGAGCGGCCGGAGGTCGGTGGTCCGGGTGACGCTGCCGGCCAATGGAGCCGGCCAAGAACTTTTATAGTGAAGAGATTGTTGTCCGGCGTAAGTAATTTTGCATGCATTATGGAATCATTAGAAAAGGACAGGCTACCGAAAGGATTGATCGTATTGATGGCCGTTTGTACCGGGTTGATCGTCGCCAACATCTATTATTGTCAACCGCTGATCGTACTTATCAGTAAGAGTTTTGGGGTGGCCGAGAGTGAGGCCGGGAAGGTCGCTTTTTTTACCCAGGCGGGGTATGCGCTGGGGCTTTTGTTCTTTGTTCCGTTGGGTGACAAGCTCGAGCGGAAGGGCCAGATCCTATGGATGACGGGGTGTGCGGTGTTGTCGCTGTCTTTTGCGGCGGTGGCTCCAAATTTATGGAGTCTGGAGATAGCCAGTCTGCTTATCGGCGCTACCTCTGTTATTCCACAGCTGATCCTGCCCATGGCGGCTCATCTGGCATCGCCGGCGCGGACGGGAAAGGTCATCGGCGGCATTATGAGCGGCTTGCTTATCGGGATCCTGTTGTCCCGTACGTTGAGCGGGCTGGTGGGGGCCTGGCTGGGCTGGAGAGGCATGTTCTGGGTTGCTGCCTGTCTCAGCTTTGTCATGCTGGCCGTGATGCGGAAGGCGTTCCCTCCCAGTGTGCCTGCTTTTACGGGATCTTATGGGGGATTGATGCGGAGTCTGGGAACCCTGATCCGGGAGCAGCCTGTGCTGCGGGAGGCGGCATCCATCAATGCATTGGGGTTTGCCACGTTTGGCATGTTCTGGACCACGATGGTGCTGCATTTATCGGGGGCGCCTTTTCATTTTAATAGTGATCTTATCGGATTGTTTGGGTTGGCTGCGGCGGCAGGGGCGCTGGCGGCTCCTCTGGTGGGCGGCTCGGCGGACAAACGTAATCCGCGTATCGCCATCGGGTATGGGCTGGGGCTGTTGTTTGTCTCTTTTATTCTCCTGTATATATTCCGGAGCAGTGTGATCGGGATCATTGCGGGCATCATCCTGCTGGACCTGGCTATGCAGTGTATCCATGTATCCAATCAAAGCCGGGTATATGCGTTGATACCGGGGGCGCGCAACCGGCTAAATACAGTATATATGACCGTTAGTTTCATGGGAACTTCGCTGGGGTCTTTTGTCGGATTGTATGTCTGGGCGCGGGCCGGCTGGAAGGGAGTATGTGTGACGGGGATGGTCCTGGCGTCGCTGGCATTCGTTATTTTTTCGTTGACACTAAAACGGACCGGAGGTTCGTTCGTCCGAAGGACCGGCATTACACCGGAAAGCAAAGAATGTTAAATCGTTGGCGGTTTGAAGTAAAAAGCATATCTTTGCGTAGTTAAATTTGAGCTTACAGCATTAGTAATTGAATGATCGCTTCCGCTAAACCATCTCCGGTATCGTTAGTTTTCTTTACTCCCTGCTATTTTTCTCAGATTAGCATTATTTATTTTTTTAATCAGTTAGTTAATTTATGAACATTTACATTTCGAACTTAAGTTTCAACGTCACTGACGAAGACTTACAGGATTATTTTGCAGAGTACGGCGAGGTATCTTCCGCCAAGGTTATCATGGACAAATTCACCGGCAAATCCCGCGGGTTTGCATTTGTGGAAATGTCTGATGACGCAGCTGCCCAAAAAGCCATCCAGGAACTGGACGGGGCATCTGTTGATGGAAGGACTATCGGTGTATCCGTTGCAAAGCCCCGTGAAGACCGCGGCAGCAAGCCCGGCGGTGGCGGTGGTTTCCAACGCAGGAACAATAACTACAGCAACAGCAGATATTAAGTTAGTATTCCTCTTAAAAAAAGGGCGCTCCAAAAGGGCGCCCTTTTTTTGTATGAGATTATTTCGAGATGTCCGGACCTTTGGTCCGGGGCCATTACACGGACGCTGTTTGATGGCCGCCTTTCAGGCGGCGGAGCGCCTGTGGCGCTCCTTGTGCACTCCTTGTGGCGCTCTAGGCGGCTTTTAATGTCAATGCGATGGTAGTTGTCGTATCCGTATGGTAGTCGATGCTGATGGTGGCGCCCATTTTTTCGGCGGCGTGTTGCACCTGGCGGAATCCATTGGAAATGGTGCGATAGAAATAGATGCCGGCATTCCTGACACGGATATGGGTGATGCCGTCCCCGACTACCGACTCGATATGAATACATTCATTCTGGGTGCTGCTGACCGCTCTGTCCAGGAGATTCCATAGGACATACGCCAGCATGTTTTCGTCGGAGCCAACTCGTAAATTTCTATCTATTTGGTTGATAAGTATCGTCTTGCGACTGACGGCCAGGGGTAATAATCCAAGGGTCAGCTCATCCACGAAATGGTGGAGGGAAATCTCACTGTGCATAGGCCTTAACATTCTATTGGATTTTTGAAGGTATTAAATAGCAATTAAATTACCATAAAATAACAGCTACAAAACGAAAAAATGAGCTGGAAAATGCAAAAAGAGGATAGAATACAGTGAGGAATTACAATCGGGTACATAAATCTACTTAATGAAAAGCCCGGCAGGAGTATAAACTGTCCTGACCGGGCTAAAGGTTTGAGGTTCAGGTGTGCGCAACGCTCAGGACTTTTGCCGAGCTCTTGACACAATGTTAGCGCCAGTGACCCCTGTTCCAATGATAGCCTCTTGATGTGTGTGACCATGTGCCGCCTACCCAGGCCCGGCCTGGACGGCCACGGCGCCAGTATCCGGGATGCCATCTATATGTTCCTCCTGACCAATACCAGTCCCCGTCTATCCAGACATAATCCGGACCGGGGGATACAGGATGGGTGTATACCACGTCAGCGGGCTGGGTCTCTACGTACCCATCCACCGCGCAGCCGGTGAGGCCCATAAGGCTGCCGGCAATAACTATAGCTAATAATAATTGCTTTGTCATAATCGATGGTTTTAATTCACCTGTAGAAGGTCCAATAATATGCCATGGCAAAAAATCCAGGAGAAAAGACATTTATTGTCATTTAAAATCAACAAAGTGCCTGCGTGGCACGACTATGGCATATCCTTTGTCTTAGAGGGGTAAATTCTCTACAAATTAAACTGATTTTCGAACCCTAAAGTGACAATCATGAAAGTAATTAAGCACGTATGCGTATTGGCCCTTATATGTATGACCTTCACTACCGCGCAAGCGCAAGCAATCATCCCTGGTTTTAAGGGCGGGCTCAATGTGGCGAACCTTTCGAATGCCGACGATGACAATCGTATCAGCGGACAAATCGGATTCTTTTTACATACAAAAATTGCCAGGGGCTGGGCATTTCAGCCGGAGATCCTTTATAGCGGGCAGGGAGACAAATATTGGGACGGAAACGTTCATTATACCTGGGCGCTGAACTATGTGAATATCCCGCTGATGTTCCAATACTATCCTGTTCGCAGGTTTTACCTGGAGTTTGGTCCTCAATTGGGCATCCTGGTAGCGGCGAGGGATAAGGGGCCGCATGGCTATAATGCGGATATCAGCGACGGGATCAAGAAGGCTGACGCCACCCTCAACCTGGGATGGGGTGTCCGGGCCACCGACCAGCTGGGCTTTTACATGCGGTATGGCATCGGGCTCTCGGACGTCACCCGCGACGATAATTATTCCTATTCCAACAGGGTATTCCAGCTGGGCGTAGATGTAAGATTGCACTAGAAGCTAGTCCAATTCCTGCACAATTAGTAGATTTGTGGTATTACCAGTAATATTATGAGCACGACTACCACAAACCCGTCAACTCTTACGGCAAAAGATTTTGCCACCGACCAGGAGGTACGCTGGTGTCCGGGATGCGGGGATTACTCCATATTGGCCCAGGTGCAGAAGGTGATGCCTTCGCTGGGTATACCCAAGGAAAATATTGTTATTATATCGGGAATCGGCTGCAGCAGCCGGTTCCCTTATTATATGAATACCTATGGCATGCATTCCATCCATGGACGTGCCACGGCTGTTGCGTCGGGGCTGAAAGCTACCCGTCCGGATCTAAGCATCTGGATCGTCACGGGTGATGGGGACAGCCTCAGCATTGGCGGTAATCATACTATTCATCTTCTCCGGAGAAATTTCGACATGAATGTTCTTTTGTTCAACAACCAGATCTATGGGTTGACGAAGGGGCAGTACTCGCCTACGTCGGAAGAGAATAAGGTGACGAAGTCTACGCCTTTTGGGAGCATCGATCATCCTTTCAATCCCCTGGCCCTTGCCATGGGGGCGGATGCGAGCTTTATAGCACGAAGCATGGACAGGGATCCCAAGCATCTTCAGCAGATGCTGTTACGCAGCTATCAGCACAAAGGGGCCAGCTTCCTGGAGATCTATCAGAACTGCAATATATTCAATGACGGCGCCTTCGAGATCTTTACGGAGAAGACCACGAAGCCTATGGAGGCCTTGTTCCTCGAGCAGGGACAGCCATTGGTATTTGGTGCGCAGCAGGAGAAAGGTGTTCGCCTGGATGGGTTAAAGCCTGTCGTGGTCACGCTGGGTGATGGTGATAGCAAAGATGATCTGTGGATACATGATGAAAAGGATTTTTATAAGGCGCAGATCCTGACCCGCCTGTTCGATGATGTGCGTACGGAAGGGCATTTACCGAGGCCTTTTGGGGTGTTTTGGGAGACGGAACGGCCGTGTTATGAGGATATGCTCAATCTGCAGATAGAGGAAGTGGTGCGTACCAAGGGGAAGGGTGATCTGGACAAGCTGTTACGGGGTAGGGAGACGTGGACTATTGGGTAAGAGATTGA
>Ga0105239_10011227_pt1 | contig 9997 bp, 10 predicted proteins | sample KBSC44metaG_FD_92761 | JGI IMG/M metagenome (GOLD analysis project Ga0105239, IMG submission 92761) | Corn rhizosphere microbial communities from Kellogg Biological Station, Michigan, USA - KBS C4-4 metaG | ecosystem: Host-associated > Plants > Roots > Rhizosphere > Soil | place: Michigan, USA...
TCCGCCTGTCGGAGAAGCAGGACAAGCGCAAGCAGGCAAGTACGACAGAAGCGCCGGCTGCTGCCCCGTCCGCATTCCGGCCTTCAACGCCGGATACAGGACCGTCCGCTGCTGAACTTGCAAAGACGGCACAGGCGATGGTCGATCGATCCAGCGAAATCATCCCCTCGTCGCAAGCGCGAAAGCTCGCCTTTGTCGGCGCGAAAGCCGACACGGAGACCACCAATCCCCATGCGCTCAAACCAGCCCTATCCACCTATGCAGTGATGGCTGGATCGATCATCCCGGCGAGTCTCGTCACGGGGCTGAATTCTGACTTGCCTGGGGCCACCATCGGCCAAGTCTCCGAGAACGTCTATGACACGGTGACGGGCGAGCATCTCCTGATCCCGCAAGGGACTCGGCTCGTCGGCAAATACGACAGCGTCGTGGCTTTTGGCCAGAAGCGGGCGCTGGTCGTCTGGACGAGGCTTATCCTGCCGAATGGAAATTCGATCGTGATCGAAAACCTTCCGGCGACAGACGTTGCAGGCTACGCCGGGCTCGAGGACCAAGTGGACTTCCATACCTGGCAGTTGCTCAAGGGTGTGGCCTTGGCAACTCTGATCGGGGTGGGGACACAGTTATCGATCGGCAATGATGAGAGCGATCTCGTAAAGGCGCTGCGGGAAAGCACGCAGCAAACGACCAATCGTGCGGGGCAGCGCCTGGTGGAGCGAGAGCTTGACGTGCAGCCGACCATCACGGTGCGGCCGGGCTGGCCGCTGCGGGTGATTGTTTCGAAGGATTTGGTGCTGAAGCCTTACCAGGACGTTCAGACAGTTGCGAACGGCAGGTGAATGATGAAGCTTGGAAGACTGCCTGATCGGACTCCGGTTAAAATGAATGTTGTCTTGGCGCCGAGCCTCGCGAAGCGGCTGCGAGAGTATGCTGATTTCTATGCAGAGACCTACGGCAACAAGGAGGAAGTGGCTGAATTGATACCGTTCATGCTCGAGGCATTTCTTGACAGTGACGCTGGCTTCAAGAAATGCAGCAAGAAAAGAGACGGCGAATCAATGGGCGTCGCATCCTAGGTGGCAAATCTGCTCCTATTTCGACTTACCTCCGAGAAGACGGATCGAGTGCTCGACCGCTTCGACGGATCTGCGGAGGCGACCGAGCAATGTTCTCAGCTCCACTTCGGTTGCCTCTTCCTTGTGAAGGTTATGGCCGGCTACGAACGTGTCCACGAGGCGGTCAATGGAGACGCTCGTCCTTGCCGAACAGCAATCAGATGCCGGTCCAATGACGGTGGAGGCAATCTCTCCGTCGCCTAACAAGGTGATCTCCACGGAAGCATTCTCGAGAACCGCACGTTCCATCACTTGGGCCGGAATTTCGATTGAGGCTATCACGCCTCCCGAAGAGGCATCACAATAGCCAACGGTTGCAGTGCTTGGGCCACATTTGGCGAAGGCGCCAAATGTGGGCTCCGCTTGTGCTGTTGGCATAGCCCCGTGAACTTGCATCAGAAGCGTAGCGTAGTCATTTTATGACTCATAGTCTATGGGCTGATGGAGCTGTTTCTCTCGATTTTCCTGCATGCGCTTGCAGGACCGAGTCGGCTTAAATATTCAGGAGTTGCGCCGAGCAAAGAAACTCAGCCAGGAGGAACTCGCCGACAGATGCAAGGTCCATCAGACCTACCTAAGTGGCGTCGAAACGGGCAAGAGGAATGCCTCTCTCCTAGTACTTGAGCGGATAGCTAGGGCTTTGGACGTCGACCCTGAGGAGCTAGTTCGTCGTCGGCGACGACGAACCGGCGGAGCAACTGACTCTTAATCAGCGGGTCCCAGGTTCGAGCCCTGGTGCGCCCACCAAAATCTCTTACAAAACAATAATTTAAGAGATTGCCCGCAGAGGCCGATCAGCGGCTTTTGCCTGGGTCACGCCTGGGTCACGCAGATGAGGCAGGCGCACTCTTTTCCACACCTCAACGGTCAATTTTCATCTCTGCAAGGATTAGATTGCCGCGACCGGCCAGAGCGCAAAGCGCCAATCATTGATTGCCCGAGATACTGGCTCGTTGGCTGCGAGGTATTCCAGTCCTTGAGAGACCCTCATGTTCAGCCTGGGTGCTGGCGGCATTTGGCCCGAGTTCTTCGAATGCGCCAGGCCGGCTTATCACTCGAGACCGTTGACGAGCGGTGCAAACAAGTTGGCCAAATCCCTGTCGTCAAAGCTCTCGCGTTCCGGCGTCGGCATCGACGACCGCGACGGGGAAGGCGCGGTTTCGGTCTCCTCGCCGATTTCCGCAATGCGTTCGTGTACCACGGTGATCGCCCTCTTCAACTCGTCGTCCGGGATCGCGAAGCGGCGGCCGAAGCGTTCGATCGTCTTGATGTGATCCTTGAGCTCCGATTCTGAATCGAGACCCTCGACGAACGATTGAACATCTCGAATATAGTCTGCGATCGCGTCCCTGGCGGCGTCGGCCACGCGTGGGCTGAAAGACGTTCGTCTCGCGTCGATCTCATCCCATATGCTCTCCAGGTCGTCCGGCATCATGTGGCCGCCAAGCATTTCGGTCAGACCTTCCTTGAGACGATTGACCAACGAAGGCCGATCGTCCAACGCGTAATCGTCCTGCTGATCGGAAAGTTCGAGCAGCAGCTTGACTAGGCGACGACCGTCTCCCTACGCGTCGAAGCGGCCCACGCGTTGCGTTGCCAGGGCGAGCGCAAGCTGCTCGAACTGCGCGTCACCCGAACAGGCGCGCCAGGTCAGCAGAAGCGAGATGCGTTCTGCATCACCTATGTCGTGATATTCCCATGCGTTGGGCGTTGTTTGTGACGGTATGCATCCGGGGAGCTCGTGGAAGCGGGCGGCAAGCGGGAGGAAGCATCGCGCTACTTGGGTATGCCGCTGCGGGCTCCAAAGCTTGTCGATGCGAACATAGTCCCACAGACGGCTGGCCCAGTCGGCCTTCTGCGCGGCTGAGGCGAAGTCACAGATCAAATCCACGTCGTCAAGACGATCGGAAAGATAGTCGCGAAGGGATGGATTGATGAAGCTGACGAGTCTGTCTCTTATTGCGATGTAACCTCCCTCCAGGATCCGCAAGGATTCCTCGAAGTCGCTGGAATCGTGCGGTACCGCATATTTGCTCGAGACGAACTGATGCAGCCCATTGAAGATCACCTGTAGCTCGTCGATCAGGACGCCGTAGTCCGCGCAAAAGAAGAGGCTGTAGAGCAGATGTTGGCATTTTCTCGGGATGTGGGAGCGAAAGGACACGTCCCAAATCCGTTGAGGGTTGTCCAGAGACTTGATGAATTCGGCGGGATAGTCGTTCAGACCCGTTTCTCACTCGACGAGCGGCGCGGCCGGGCCGACGACGCCCGCTTCATCTACAAGCACGAGCTGAGCATCCCGATCGACCGATCTGACCGCAACCTTTGCCGCCGAGATCGCGCGCAATCGCGAAGCGGCGGAACGGCCGGGAACGGTGGCTGCGATTGTCGGCGTTGATCCGCAGAACTGGACGATCGCGCGCATCCTGCTGTCGGATCGTGACCCGGCGGGAGAGGGCGATGCGGTCGCCTATGAGGTGCTGCATCTCGCTCAGCCGCTCCTGAACTCGCTGCCATCTGCGAGGTGCGATGAGCTACCGGTTCGAAGCCGGACGCATTTATCGGATGCCGACCCATTTCGGGCCGGCACCGGGCCCGCGTCAGATGCCGGGCGGCGTTGTCGGCGATCGGACTAGGAGTCCTCGCCGGCTTTCTTTTGCGGCGAGCTTTTTGACCGACGGCACGCTGCTCGAACGGCATCTGCCGGAAGGCTTTTCGCTGGCTGGCGAGCCCGTCGTCACTATCGAATTTCATTACGTGACGGAGATCGTCTGGCTTGCCGTGATCGTTGCTGTCGGCCAAAATGGAGACTCTGCTTGGATCGAAGTACGGGATGACGGCGCCGTCTTCGATCCGACGACAGCCGAGCAACTCGTTACTCCCTTCGCAAAGGGTGAGGGCTCGGGGCTCGGACTCTCGATAGCCGCTCAAGTTGCGCGAGCTCATGGCGGCTCGCTCAACTTCGCGCGCTGTGATGGCTTAACCACAGTGCGTTTGTCGATCAGACGAGACGCAGTTTAATATATTGAAAAGTCCACGTGCGGACGTAGCAGAAGATCGAGATGCCATCCGAGGGCTTCAGCGCATTCTCGGGCGCGGCCTATGACAAGGGGCCGGCATTGACTGGCTGTCCCGAAGGCTAAATTTCGATCATTCCCATCCAGAACATGCTTTGAGCGCCCACATCCACATCGTATTTGCGGATGAACGTCAGCTTGCCATCATCACCGATACGGAACACCGACAACCCGGCAGCGACGAGCCTCAAGTCGTCGCCGTCGCGCACGGTGACAGGCAGGTTGTGTTCGGCCACCAGCATTCGGCCGCTCGGATCGATGTGGAACGTGCGTGGATGGATACCGCGTGACTCAATGTGCTGTACGGGGATCGATTCGCCTGTTTTCTGATCGATCACGTAGACCGCGATGCCGTTCTCGCCGCCCTTGAACACTTGCGTGCCCCTGAGCTCCTCGGTTTGCTCCGCCCGGTTTGCCACGTAGAGAAATCTGCCGTTGGGGTGAACATGGATTGCGCCGGCGGCCTGGCGTGCGCGCCGCCTATCGGGCTCGGCCAGGGTGCCGGTCCGGAACAGCAACTCCGGCTCTAGCCGGCCATCCTTCATGCGGAGAAGAGCGACTTGGTTCTGAGTCTCAATAGAAAGAAAGATCCAGGGTTGCGTCGGGTGGAAATCGAGATGCCGTGGCCCGAAGTTACGACCGCCATCCGGCGCGATCGAGATTTCGTCGCTGAGCCGTCCCCGTTGGTAGTCAAACACCTTGATCGCTCCGGGCTCTTCGATGTGGGCGGGCGTACCTTCGTTGCCACGAGTGACCAGGATGGCCAACCTGTTGTCCGGGGTCACGCGCGCCTGGTGGGCATAGATGCCCGCATCGATCGGCGCCGCCTGAGCCACTTCGCCGCCCACGGTGAAGTCATCGTTGATCTTATAGACACGCAGGCCGCTCGGCTTGTTGAAAGCGACAAGGATGTTTTCCGACGGGATGTCGGTGCTGAGATGGATCGGCCGCGAGGGAATGGCTAAAGGTGGGCCGTGTGGCGTAAGCGCGCCGCTTCCTTCCGCGATTTTGAGTGCCAGCAGGTGGTGCGAATTTCCCGGCGCCGCGCCGTTGCCTGGAGAGGTGTTACTGGTCGCGACATAAAGAAACCGACGCGAGCGATGCGGCCAGGCATACTGCACGTTGTCCGGCAGAGTGATTGTCTCTCGTCTGGTGAGAGTAAATGCTTCGAGGTCGACCTCATAGCGACTGAGATCGGGGCCGACATTCGCGTACAGCGCCACGCGGCTCTGCATTCTCTCACCTATGGGGCGGGCGGCCGACGTCATTGGAGCTGCGCAGCTTGCCGCGATGGCTGTCATGAAGGTTCTCCGGTCGATCATACTGATATTCCGCGCTGATAGCCATGTTGGCGAAGGTATTGGCGCGCTCACTCGTTCCGAACGACGAGCTTGAGCAGCAGGGCGACCATCATCGACATAGCCAGGAATCCGGCCATGGCGAGCAGCCCGGCCTCAAAGGAGCCGGTTGCGTCCTTCAACCAGCCTACGATGGTAGGCCCAAAGAACCCGCCTGTGGTGCCGACTGTATTGATAAACGCGATGCCGCCGGCAGCGGCAATGCCGGTCAAAAACCGTGTTGGAATTGACCAGAAGATCGCGCGCGCCGCGGTGAAGCCAACGAGGGCAGCCGTGAGGCCCATCAGCGACAGGTCAAAACGGCCTGTTGCGATCGCAAGCACAAAACCCGCCGCAGCCAGGAAGCAACATGTCGCGAGATTGATGATCTTCTTGCCAGAACGGTCGGCGATGCGTGCCCAAATGATCATGCCGACGCTGGCAATGAGATAGGGCAGCGCCGAAATCCAGCCGACCTGAAGATTGGTGAGATCCTGCTGTTTCAGGATCTGCGGCAGCCAGATCTGAATGCCATATGAGCCAACGGTAAAGCCGAGATAGACGATCGTGCAGAGCCACACCCGGATGTCGCGCAATGCCAAGCCCAGCCGGCTGACGGCACGATCGCGTTTTTCGTTGTCGAGGCTTGCGATGATGATACGCTTCTCCTCCGGCGTCAGCCATGTGGCCTCTTGTGGGCGGTTGGCCAGGAGTTTCAACAACGCCAGTCCGATCAGAACGGCCGGAATGCCCTCGATGATGAATAGCCACTGCCAGCCGGCGAGACCGAAATGACCATCCATCTCCAGCAGCATTCCGCCGAGCGGACCGCCGATCACGGAAGACACCGGGATTGCCACAAGGAACCAAGATAGGATACGCGCGCGATACTCGGCGGGGAACCAGGCGGACAGGAAGAACGCGATGCCGGGGAAAAAACCGGCCTCGGCGACGCCCAACGCCAAACGCAGCAGGTAGAAGCTCGCCGGGCCCGACACGAGGCTCATGGCGCAAGACAGAAGGCCCCACGAGATCATGATCCGGGAAATCCAGAGGCGGGCCCCAAACCGGTACAACAGCATGTTGCTCGGTATCTCGAAGCCGCAATATCCGATGAACAGGATGCCGGCCCCCCAGCCGAACTGCGTCGCCGACAAACCGATATCGCGGTTCATCTGCAGGGCAGCGAAGCCGATATTGGTGCGATCAAGGAAGTTGAAGAGATAGCCCAGCGTCAGGATCGGCAGCATACGCCAGATCACCTTGCGGAAGGCGGCTTGTCTCAGGGCGTGGCTGTCGGTGGCTGGTGCAGCAGGACTTGACTGCAGGACAGATGTTTCGCTCACGAATGTTTCCTCTCCTCCGCGCCTCTTGTTGCCGAGGCTTTTGACGACGATGCCGAGCACAACTCAGCGATGATGCTCCTCCGTTCAGGCTGCGGCGGCCGACCCGGCGAAGGCCTGAAGTTTCGCCAGAAGCGACGGATCGAGGAGGACGCCTTCCCGCCGAGCGCGGGCAAGATTCCTGTTTTCGATCTCGCCCGGCACCAGCACGGGGGTGCTGGAATCGGCGGACGGCGTGGAGTGCAGGATGTCCGCAAAATCATTCATTCGCGCGGACAGCCAATTCGTCTCACCGAGCCGCCTTGTGTCGATCAGAAGGAAATAATGGCCAAGATTTTGGGGCTCTTCGGGGGAGTCGACCCATGATTTGACATGCGTAAGATAGGCCGCGCCCGAGAGAACGCCCGCAAGGAGGTCGACGATCAGAGCGAGACCGTAGCCTTTGTGGCCGCCGATAGGCAGGAGGAAGCCGTTCAACGCCTCGTTCGGATCGGTGGTGGGCCTGCCAGACCGATCGGTCGCCCAAGTATCCGGAATCGGCTGCCCGGCCTTGGCGGCATTGCGGATCTTGGCCCGCGCCGCGACGCTGATCGCCATATCCAGAATGATCGGATCACCGCCCGGATTGGGAAAACCGAAGCCGCAAGGGCTGTTGCCAAGTCGGGCTTCGCGTCCACCCCAAGGCGCAATCGTCGTGGTCGCATTACTACCGATAAGGCTGGCAAAGCCTGCCTCGGCGGCGATGTGACAATAGGGCGAGACTGGACCGAAATGGTTGCTGCCACGCGCGAGCGCCAGCGCAACACCGGTCGTGGACGCAGCTTCCATTGCCGCGTCGAGGGCGCGCATTCCGACCAAGGGGCCGACACCATTGTCTCCATCGATCCTCACCAGAGCGGGAGCCACGCTCTCCAGCGTGATGGACGGACGTGGATTGATTCCTTCGATCTGCAGCCGCTCCCCATAAGATTCGATGCGGCTGACGCCGTGCGTGCTCAAGCCGAACATTTCAGCAAGCACCAGGACACGGGCTGCGTCCGTGGCATCCTGACGAGTGAGTCCCAATCCGATAAGCGCACGTGTTGCCAATTCCGCGAGTTCGGCTTCTGACCAGACGCGCTTAGCTTGTTGATCCGTCAATTTCTTCTCCTCCCCGAAAGGGTTTGCCCTTTCGCTGCGTGGTCCGGCTCTCGGCCGGCCGCCGCTATTTATCTGTCGGTAGAAGCACCAAGAAAACTGTGCAATATATGGTTTCAGACAACAGGAATCCTGAGCAATGGATACGCGGTTCCTTGAATGCTTCGTCGCGGTCGCCGAGAGTGGCTCGGTTGCAGAAGCGGCGCGCCGCCTCAACATTGCGCCGACGACGCTGGCGCTGCGAATTCGGGCCTTGGAGGGGGAACTCGGCTTCGCCCTAGTGACCCGTTCTGGACGAACGGCCAAACCGACGCCGGCTGGCCAATCGCTTGCGCTTCGTGCGACCGGACTGTTGCGCGATCTTCGCGATCTGAGAACGCTGCCGGAGGAAGAGCAGCCAAGGGGGCAGCTACGGCTCGGCGTCGCCCAGACCGCGATTGCTACCGTTCTGTGCGATGTACTTCCTGCTCTCGCTCAAAAATATCCTGAACTCGAAATCGTGGTGCAGAAAGGCTCGTCTGCCCAGGTGTTTAAGAAGCTGAACGCTGCGGAGATCGACGGCGCATTCCTCTTCCATCCGCCGTTCAAGGTGTCGAAGAGCTTCGTGTGGCGGCCCCTGCGGGCGGAGCGTTATGTAGTTATCGCATCCGCAGCCGAGCCCGTCGCCGACCCGCTTCAGCTTCTTCGAGAGAAACCCCTGGTGCGCTATGATCGGTCTCTTTGGTCCGGCCAGATCGCGGCGAACTACCTGCGGCAGCAGCGCATCCGCCCAAACGATCGCATTGAGTTGGATGCGCTCGACGCAATCGCAGTGCTGGTTCACCGTGGCATCGGTGTTTCGCTGGTGCCGGATCGATCTCTCCCGTGGCCGGAAGGGCTGTCGATCAAGAAGCACGTCCTCCCAGACCCGGCTCCCCAACGAGAGCTAGGATTGCTCTGGCCAGTCGCTTCGGCTCAAGCGCGTCTTATTCAGGTCTTGGAACGAGAAACCGTTCTCGCGCTCGGTGATGATCGTACCAGCTAGGGCGCCCCGATGAGGATCGTGCGCGCAATGAACGATCATCGATTGATTGGTTGGCAGAAGCGTCCCTGGCAAAGCTTTAGGCCCAAGGAAGCTGCTGCTATGAACCACCAATCGAAAGAGTACATCGAAAGCATGCTACGGACCGCCTTCGACGGGCCGACGGTGGTGGTCACGCACCACGCCGTGCACTGGTCTTCGATCGCCTGAAGGTTTCGGGATGATCACGTGACCGAGCAGGCCAAAATCGCCGAGGTCGAAACCGATCGAGCGCGCCAGATGGTCGCGGACGAACTTGGCAGCCGGGAGCGCGAGCTGGCCGATCTGAAGCAAATGCTTGCCACCAATGCCGATAAGCTCGCCGTGGCTCAGGCGGCGCACGCCGAGACCTTGCGAAAGCAACGCGAGCTTAATGATGCGGCGCGTGAGCTGGAACTGACGGTGGAGAAACGTGTTCGGCAAGAGCTGGCCGCCGTCCACGAGCGAGCCAAGATCGACGCCGAAGACGACCTGAAAGCCAAGGTCTCAGAGAAGGAGGCGCAGATCGCCGCGATGCAGCGTCGGATCGAAGATCTGCGTCGGAAAGCAGATCAGGGCTCACAGCAGCTTCAAGGGGAAGCCCACCATCCTTTGGGAGTCCAAGAGTACATTCGATCTCGTCGGAAACGTTTGGGTTGTCAAGCCGCGGTTTGCGACGCCGGTTGCGATCGTCCTGAGGCAAGCACTAGTCGATATCGCAGGCGCACGCGTAAGTCAGGAAGGACAGCAGACGAAGACGGAACTCGTTTATCACTATTTGACAGGGGCGCGCTTCCGCCATCGCGTCGAGGCCATCGTCGAGCGGTTCTCGGAGATGCAGTCGGATCTGGATCGGGAGCGCAAAGCGATGACGAGGCTATGGGCCAAACGTGAGGAGCAGCTCAAGCTGGTGCTGGAGTCCACTACCGGTCTGTATGGGGACCTCCAA
>Ga0105239_10011228_pt1 | contig 9996 bp, 16 predicted proteins | sample KBSC44metaG_FD_92761 | JGI IMG/M metagenome (GOLD analysis project Ga0105239, IMG submission 92761) | Corn rhizosphere microbial communities from Kellogg Biological Station, Michigan, USA - KBS C4-4 metaG | ecosystem: Host-associated > Plants > Roots > Rhizosphere > Soil | place: Michigan, USA...
ACCGGTGAGAGCAACGCCCAGGTACATGAGTGAGCTTGAGGAAAGCCTTAGCGGATGCTAAGTAAGAATAGGCAGAGGACTTACCTGAATAGAGGCTTCGGATCGGTCAGGTAATCCTTGACCACCTGCCAGGTTGACTTTGTCTCAACATAATCTTTGGTATCGCGGGCCAATTTTCGAAGAAGTACGGCCCTCTCATCAATGGTCAAGAATTTAGCTTGTTCTTGCAAGTCTGGCAAGACACAAAAAGCGATTAATGAAGGTAGAACAGTGAATGCTCCCTCGAGTATGAAAATCCATCTCCACGGGAGATAACCACTGACTCCATTCATATGTCCAATTTCGTAGGCCAGAAGATGGAGATATCATCAGTAAAGAGCTCATAAAATAGAGACGCTATCATTTATGCACAACTTACTCAGCCAAAGGCTGTTGAGAGCACACTTGCTGAATACCAGAGGGTGACTCGAGTGTTGAGCTCGTGTCGGGAATAATACATTGACATTAGGTATAACGCTCCTGGGGAGTAACAAGCCTCAAATGATCCAAGCAGAGTTCTGTATACTACAAGACCTGCAAAGCTTTTGGTGAATCCCATCCCGATGGTCACAACTCCTGAAGAAGCCGATTAGTTGGCGACCCTGTACAATGAGGAGGCGGGCAGGAACGGGAAGGAGCACTTACCCCAGCAGAACGCAATGGTAGTTAGATATAGAGATGGTCACAGCTTCTTCATAAGGATGTTCGCAGGGATATCCAAAGTGATATAGGGTATGAAGAAAACAAACAAAGCAATGTTGTAGTCGCTCCCTTTCATACCGAGTCTTCCAGCCCCATAATGCGTGCGTTGCCGATGTTGGTGCGGTCCAAGAATGCGACAAATATGAGAAGCAACAGGATTGGGACGAGTTTCAAATAAGTTTTCCTCAGAATCATGCGTTGTAGTTCAAGCTCTGTGGCATCTTCAATGTCGTCCCCAGCTGCAGGCATTTCGAGGTCAACAAAGCTTCCAGAAACTATTGCCTTTGGCTCGAAAGTGCCATCACTAGATTCCACTTGCTGTGACATGATGACTGCTACCTCGATGAAAGATCTTTCGCTGTGACTGATGAACAACCGAAGTGTGGCTATGCGAGGGTGTTGATGGTAGCTTTATATTAATCCCACGGGGCTACCGAGTCTCGCTATTCCACAGAGTGATTTGGAATCTGGGGCTTAGCTGTATCCCAGCCCATCACTTCTCAGATTCAAAAGGGGGAGGCCTTGAATCCAGATATCTCCTCCTAAGTGGATATTTCGTGCTAGACGAGATGTACTATCGCATTTCTGCATTGCTACATCGGAGCTTAGTTGGCAAGTGCCGAACGCGGCTTTGTTTACCAGTGTATGTTTTGCAAAGTGGTTAGGTGTTCAGAGTATCCTGATCCTTCTTAGATCGTCTGAGACTTGACGGTATATTAGAATCAAATATCTCATTTAGTAGCGGAAGTGCCGAGGCCGTGACATATTCCAGGTACAGTTTCATTGGGGAGTGGGGAGAATAACGTCCGAGTACCGAAAAGGCTACCGAAGATGGGTTTGTGGGAAGCTGTCTTGAATCAGCGAGAATCATCTCCTGGGCCTATTGAGGGGATTTGGGACAGTTCAGAAAGCACAAGTGCGCTAGCTGAATAGCTACATAGCTTCGCTCCTGAAAAGACATTTAGTGCAATTTCCATTCCTTGATCTTCTGAATCCTGCTCGACCTAAATACTATCAGCAGCTGAAACACACGTCGTCTTTCGAGAATGTCTGAAGTGATTGACATTCCAATCATAATAGTGGGTGGTGGAGGTTGTGGTCTCAGTCTCTCTTGTTTCTTGTCAAATTATGGGGTCAAGCATGTTCTTCTCGAAAAGCACCACGACACGTCACTCTTGCCGAAAGCTCATTATCTCAACCAGCGCACCATGGAAATATTTCGTGTGCATAACCTTGAGGAGGAGCTGAGGACCAACAGCTGCCCTGCACGCTATATGAGCCAAATTGCGTGGATGTCAATGTTAGGTGGAGACGGCCCAACCGACCAGAAGCTCATTTACAAAACCTCATGCTTCGGAGGAGAAGATGGAACGGATAGAAACACCACCTACCGGTAGGTGAAAAAGAAAATAGGGGGCCTTGATACTGATTTTGGTGACAGGAAAGATGCCCCAGTTCGGTCAGTAAATCTTCCACTGTGTCGCATGGAGCCGATATTGCGACGACTAGCAACAGAGAAAAATAACGCCAGAGTGCTCTTTGACCATATAGTCACAGATTTTAGGGATGAAGGAGAACATTTGTACGTTCGAGGGAAAGACATAGAAGGTGTGGAGTTCCAGTACCGCGCCAAATACCTGGTTGGAGCCGACGGTGGCCGGACTGTTGGCCCTAGAATCGACGTGAAGATGGAAGGTGAAAAGGGGCTCACGGACATGGTTTCAGTGCATTTTTTCGCAGATCTGTCGCAATACTGGGATGAGCGCTTCTTCGCATGCCATATGATCAATGGCAATTGTGGCACCATCTTTGAAAGTGGTGCTATTGTTCCCATGGGTCCCAATTGGGGAAAGCACTCCAAAGAATGGATCTTCCGCTTGGTTTTGATCTAAATGACAATGCCAGATTCGAAGAAGAGAAGTTGATACCACGCATCCGGGAGATCTTGAACATTCCCGACCTCGATATCAAGCCAATCAAGACGAGTCATTGGATCATCGAAGCTGTACTAGCGAATAAATATCGACAAGGGCGTGTCTTTATTGCTGGTGATGCAGCACACAAGAGACCACCAACGACTGGTCTTGGTCTAAATACTGCAATTGAGGTAAACATGGTCTCTCAAGCAAGAATGTGGGCTTGACAATTTATAGGACTCGCATAATCTTGCCTGGAAGCTGGCATTAGTCATTAAAGAAAAGGCAGATCCGAAGATTTTGGACACATATGAGTGTGAAAGAAGAGCGGTTGGAAGAAGGAATGTTGGTTGGGGTCTTTTCACGTTCCAGAACTCTTCCGTAAACAATGCAGCGATCGGGCTTGTTCCTGGACAGACATCCGGCAATCGCGCCAGGTTTGCTAAGCTTTTTGAAGACTCCGAAATGGGGGCAGCATTACGGGCACAAACCGTCAAGATCATTGACACTCAGCGGATTGAATTCTCAGCCCACAACATCGAACTCGGCTTCAAGTATGGAACTGGAGGATTTGTTATTGATGATGGTACGGAGCCTGATGAGAGTGATCCATTGGGACAGACCTATGTACCCAGTACTCGACCTGGATCTCGCCTCCCACATGCGTGGATAGAGGTCCTTGACAAGAAGATGAGCACTCATGATGTCGCTGGGAGCGAAGGATGCTTTGCATTGTTTACGGATGCTGAGGGTGACGAATGGATCTCAGCCGCCAATAGGTTCGCAAACGTCACGGGGATCAAGATCTCAGTAGCGCAATTTGGACCGCTGCTGCACCACTTCAAAGACTGTGATGATATTTGGGCTCAAGTAAAGGGGGTCAAGCGAGGAGGTGCGCTGTTTGTCCGACCGGACAACATGGTTGCGTGGCGATCTTTGCACAGGAGTAGAAGTGAGGGAGACGAGCTAATACAAGCTCTGGAACTGCTATTTGGAAGGAATATTGGCATATTGCAAAGGACGGGGTAAATGGTACAGGGTGCTGAGAGGAGATTCCAAGGAATGATTGATTTTAATTGCTGTTGTGGATAGAAATCTGCAAGTGTGTCACATGACTACAATGGAATGCTCACGTGCTGGAGTACATACAGCGTCCTTTGAACTCCTTTCTCAATGTTCATTAAAGACCTGTCGCCACAATATGATTTATATCCAGGCCCCACAAGCGCCCTACCGAGGTAAGACTATTTAGACAACATGAAAAGCGATCATCCAACTCGTTGCCAACTTGGTGTAAATAATGAATTCTCCACATCCCCCACATTTCGGAGTTGGGTTGAGCATTCGCCGAACTGTCACTCCTTCTGACACAATATCGGAGGCTGTTGTATCGGGTATAGAAGAGTTTGAGGCTGCTAATCGGCCTAGGCGAATTGAGAAGCCCATAGGTCGATCTTGGGAGAGTCTTTCTAGATAGACTTACCAGGCGGCAGCTCAGAGTTTCGCACTTGACCATTCAAATGGCTTTTCCGAAGGCCTATCACATGCCTCGTTGTCGCCCGAGCAACACAGAACTTCAAGCGCCACCTACCCTGAAAATATAAAGTCTTTAGACAGCGAGGAAGGAGTGATCCAGCTCCAAAGTGTCAATTGGGAGCATCATGGTCCTAGTTCATGGGTTTCGGTATGTTCTCCACCGGGCCTCAAGTGGGTCTGTGGGCGAATGGGTACGAACGAGTTCATGGACAGCACGAGGCTTTTGGTCCACACATGGTCAAGTCACCTGACCATGAAGACTCACCCGATCACAACCAAGAGATAGCCGGAGCCAGATGTTGTGACGGCTTGGGCGTACACCTCAGTTGTGAATTGCCCCTTGCAGTCAGCCATTAGGTAGCTGGCGAACGCTTTACAGGACTAGCTGACTCTCGCTAGCCGTACTTTGAGTACGGTTATGGCGCCATATTTGGCGTTGTGCATCGTCCAGCATTTGAAGTTCGCCTTTCCCAGCATTTGGAACAGCAAAAGCAACAAGCAACTCCGGAGGAGGATCCTTCATGGTACGCTTTGAGAAACGTTGTATACGCCGCTGGCTGTCGATGCCTGCTTGCTCGAGACCGTCAGGTGGCGTTTGCGAAAGCTCAAGCGGAAGCCTGGGGCATATTCTCGAATGCCTTGGCTGTATTTACCGACTTGTTGTTTAAGCCCAGTGGTCTGCTTACTGTGCAGGCCATCACTTTGATGGTAAATTTCTGTCAATACTCCCTTTGTGGGTTGTCTGTCACATAGCATGCTTCAGACGTTTTACGTGGAGGGTTTGGGTAGCCCTGCTTTGGAGTACTATCTTTCTTCGTTAGCGGCACGCATGGCCCAAGGGAAAGGACTTCACCGTCAGCCAGCCAAATCCTGGCGATTACCAGAATCTGAAATTCTTCAGAGAAATTGGCTCTGGTGGACAACCTACTGCCTAGACAAGCAAGTGGCATTTCGTTCCGGTCGGCCCTCTGCGATAGATGACGAGAACATCAGCGCTGAGATACCAAAGGCTGCTCCTCCTGGAAGTACCATCGATGTTAACATCCTTACCTACATCATCAGACACGCTCAGATATCAACACAAATATCGCGTCGGATCAAGTCTGTCCGGGCTTCTCAACAATCGCTAACAAATCTCATCAACACCCTCCGTGACATTCATCGCCAATTGGAAGAATTCAAACAGTCTCTGCCGCCAGATCTTCAAATCGAAGAAGATGTCCTTCCACTCGAGGATCGACAGTCCACATCACGCCTCATTCATCTAGTCTACATAAGATTTGCGCTGTATGGGAGTATAATGGCTGTGCATATACCATTCTCCTATCCCTGGATCTCTGCGAGATTACGAACAGCCGAACCAAATTCTGCCCTTGATGAGCAGATCGCATTATCTTCGGCAGCCGTAGCTGCTGCCGCCCCAAAATCATACTAGCACTTAGATCCCTGACCATCGATGTTTCCGTGCCAGCGTGGCTTGCGTTCTACTACCCAATGTACGGAGTACGCTCACATCAATATGTTTGTGCAGATTCTAAAGAGCCCAACTTCCGCTTCAGCGGCATCAGACCTGGCGCTGCTCGATGTTTGCGCGGGTCACTTTGGCCACGTCGACTTTGTGACTTTATCCGAGATATCGTTCCCATTCGCAAAGGAATCTGCGTGTTTGGCTTACAAAGTAGTCAAGACGCACGGGGAGACAAGTCAACATGAAAATTCAGGCCCTCTGGCTGTGAGCACAAAGTTCGGTAGTGGCCTTCTTGCAGCCGAGGATTCTGGTGATAGTCGATCGATACAGACAGGGTTCGAGCAACCTCTGTACTTTGATGCGATGGCTGATGTAAGTGGAGATTGTCCTTTAGTGTGTTTCGAAGTTCGTATTTGGCAAGCGATCAAACCCCCTCCTCTAACCTATCAATAGAACAACTTCAGTTCCATGGAATTCAACATGGATGCTTGGAACATGTTTAGCTCTGTCGAAGATGTTGACGGGTTGGGGTATATTGATGATTTCCGGGCTTGAAATGTCCAGGCTGATGACTCCTCGCGCAGTATGGTGGAATAGATAGCGGTAACCATCTTTCTTACGGAAAGGCCACTGACACATCTGAATCTCTAGACCGTCATGGCTCCGACATGGTAGGAGGGCAAGGAGCGGGCAGTGTCCGTTAAAGCTCAAGTATTGCCAACAGACCCTGGCTAGCTCATGTTATGGCATCGGACAGGGGCATTGATGCCCTGGAGCTGGTTACTTATCACTACCATTCTTTTGAACAGGGGCCACCTCTTTGTGTGCGGGCTCATGATAACAAAAATGGAGCCAGCTGAGCCTCGTGCGTTCTTAGACTTAATTCTCAACAAAAACTTCGAATCAACTGGATACATCGCCGCTAATTGTTTTCATAATTACCTTTGGCTGCTAAACACGACGCTTATCATTCATGATTCTTCCCATGCTAGAACGCGACCTTCTACGGAGCAGTGGAGTAGAAATACGAACGGTGGGGATAACTCATCCTGAAAAGAGCAATTGGTGATCCATCCGGACGACGTATTTCGATCCCTGGACCTATGATTGATAGGAAGCACCACTCCTGTGGCGGCCTCGAATTGTGTCGGAACCCCTTTCCCCGCCTCTCCCGCACGTTCAAATACGGAAGCACTAATTAGTTCTGACCTCCAAAGACCTTCAACAGCCAAGCCCAAATTCTTACTTCGTCACTTGGCATTGTACCAGTGGTGCTTAAAGTTCTACCACGACCGTAAAACGATCCTCGGGCTGAAAAGGGCAATGTTCGAATTTCGGATGCCTCGAGATGCTCCGTACATCGGTAAAAATGACACCTACCACTCCATCCCACAGCACGTGTATGGGTGAACGGCGACATGCGTTGCATTCTGATTGACGTGGGAAAGACCTTTCATGCCCGACTCTTAAGACTCATGCAGTTCAAGAAGCCACACTCGCTTGGAAGGACCTAAAATCCATGTTCTAGCCCTCTACTGGGGCCTCTTACCAGACGAGGGAAGCGAACTCGGTCAATGGGCAGCTTCATGGCCAGAAACGGAGATCACACATACAGAAAGCACACTGCGATCCAAGAGTAGCTCTAAAACGCACCCTTCAGTCCTAGGATAACAAAACAATCCCTATTCAACCTTGGGGAATTTAGTGGCATTCAGGGGCAGAAGATGGTGGCGTTTCGTCCCGGGGCCCCGTCTCGTTTCCCTGTCGTCAGGCTCAACCCAGACAATACTCCGTAATAATTACGAGGACGGGGTATTTGGGGGGTTGGTGGGAGATCTCACTGTTAGTCTGTGCCTCTGATTGTCAGCCTGTGCACATCGTATCGTCCCTTCTCGGGTCCTTGGTATTGGGGGGGCTTTCGTGCACCCTAACTTACACCCAGAAATGCGGCGCCGAAAGTGATCGAAAGCGCTGCAAAGGAGAAATCCGATGCACAGACCCAACTAGGAGCTCCTAGCACTGTTCACCACATCAACCTCCATGAGGAAGGCCTCAACTTGGCAGCTTCCAGGTCTTCTTCGCACCATGATGTGTAAAAGGGTCGTCTACTAGACACTACTCACTGTTGTCGATAGCTTTTCAAAGGCCATATCTGCATGAATGTGGTCGTTGCATGGGTTCCTCAATGCTTTACCGGCGAGATGATATCCTTGGTGCGACAGGCCCTCCTCCTGGGGTCACCCCCAACTTCATCAATCCACCGAACAGAGGCAATATTGTTATCGTCGTTAATACCGTTTGTGCATCGATCTCACTTTTGTTTGTTGGGCTACGCGGTTATACCTCAATTTGTATCACACGGCGTGTGAGGGTGGATGATTGTAAGCCTTGCCACCGTTCCTTGCAGGGAAATCTGCTAACATCAATAGATCTCTTGTTTGTCTCCTGGGTATGAGCTCCTTTAATGCTTCAGTACCATTAGGGCAATGGCTTATCTACTTTCATGAGCCTAGTTCCTCGCTCTGCTATTCTCCATATTTGACTGCCTCAGTAAGTGGAGCACACCCTCCGACATCTGAAGATGATGGGACGTACACTGAATGCTTTTCAGGTTTGAATTACGGACTTGGACGACATCTGTGGGACGTCTCGTTTTCCACGTTGAACCCTGAATTTATGATAGTAAGGAAGCATCGATATCACCATTAGCACTCTTGCACAGCAGTCACTGATATAATGTCAGCACGGGGTGATTTGTGGCGTTTTCTTCGGATTTTCGATCATGCTCACTAAGCTCTCCGTTCTCACATTGTTTCTTCGATTTGTCCCTCCAGGAAATCTCAGAGTCACCATTTACATTATCATGATCACGGTTGTGTTATACAATCTGATAGCTTCATTCGACTGGGTGTACACCTGCCGACCAATGGCGAAATACTGGGATCTGACTATCACGACCGGCTCGTGCATCAATTGGGTAAAGGTCTCGGTGTTTTCCAGTGTCATGAACGCCGTCACAGACTTCCTGCTTCTTCTTCTCCCAATCATCTTTTTGCGCAACCTCCGCCTCCCAAGGAAACAAAAAATTGGCGTCATGCTTGTGTTGATGACTGGAGGATTGTATGTTGAAGTCCATGGTCCGCTAAGTTATATCAGTAAGAACACCAGGCTGATTGGGTTTCTTAGTGTACTAGTGGTCAGTATCATCAAAGCCAAACGGACAGTCAGCTTGGTCGACAGCACCGACCTGACATGGGACATCGTTGCTTCCACCATATTCTGGTAAATGTGCACGACCTCGAGCTGGGATTTCTACTGACACTCAAACTCATAACAGGGCGCTTGAGGTGCACCTGGCCATTGTTTGCGCATGTCTACCAGCAGGGAAACCGTTCCTGCGGAAACACATGCCGCGCCTCATCAACAGTGATAACAGCAACGATAATTCAAACGGAGCAAATAGAGCTCCAGTACACCAGCGGCGAACAAGACCTTTCACTTCTAGGGCTGAGGGTTGGGATACCATTGATATTCCATTAGCAGAAAGCAGCGAGCCGAAAGTATTTACGAAGCGCGCTATTGATGAAACTGGAAAGTAGAGCGCCAATGACATTGACACAGGGCATGAGTTCCAGTACCAGTGCAGCAACTACCACAACGAACACCGCCACCACCATATCAGAAACTCCAATTCATACAGGATCCCTGCCAAATTGAGCCCTCCAGCATGATTGAATCGTTGTTGACAGATGTTGATTCACTGCGGGGAGTTTTGCGAAGAGAACATACATAGGACAAAAGCAGACTCCAGCTACGGAATTTCAGGATATAATTCTTGATACTTCCAATCAAGTTTTCAATTGACATGACGATTACAGATATCAACGGGACATGATATTGAAGCGGCGAGTACGAATCACCGAATATTGTATTTAATAATTAGGCTCCGAGCACCCTTCCCTTTTGTTTTCCTTCTCTTTTTCTTTTTCTTTTTCTTTTCCCTTATTTTCGCCTGCAACAGACCTGTATTGGTATGTATGTGGCTTGAGCCTGATCTGGGGCGGGGTCGCCCACGGCCCCCGATTTGGAAAACAAACAACCAACATCCTGTTTTGGGGGACATTCTGGCTTTTTCGAATCGTCCAGGCGGCAGGCGTGGCTCTCGAGCGATAGGGATGGGCGATCGATCACAGGCAACAAATACTAGTTGAGATGTTGAAATTGGGAAAAATCGAAACTTAATACCTGTACGGAGTGCAGGCTACAGTAAGGCTACAGTAGCATGGGGCCGTCAACATGTCATTCATCGAGAGTTCACGTCGACCTGCCCCCCCA
>Ga0105239_10011229_pt1 | contig 9995 bp, 9 predicted proteins | sample KBSC44metaG_FD_92761 | JGI IMG/M metagenome (GOLD analysis project Ga0105239, IMG submission 92761) | Corn rhizosphere microbial communities from Kellogg Biological Station, Michigan, USA - KBS C4-4 metaG | ecosystem: Host-associated > Plants > Roots > Rhizosphere > Soil | place: Michigan, USA...
CCTCGACACCCCCCAATTCCCTCTCAACTGGCAGCCCATGTTCGCCGGCCTCCTCATCGCCGCCCTCTTCTACTCCCTCGGCCTGCTTCCCAACCTGCGCCAAACTTCAGAGATTGACGGTCACGCGTAGGAAGGTGGAGGGAATCAGGGTGCTGCCGTCGGCGCTCTGGTTTTGCGAATAGGCGAGATCGAGGAGCTTTTGCTGAAACGCCTCCAGTTGTTCGCTCAGTTGCGCGGCATCGAAGGTGGGTTTGTAGAACTGAGTGAAGGCTTCTACCAGACCTTCCGGTCCGTGGTCGGGAGAACTGAAGCAGTAGGTGTCGCGGACCATGGAGATCTGTTCCGCAGAGATTCCGGCCTCGCCGAATCGTTCGATGATCTGCTCCTCTACGCCCCATGCCATCGGTCCCAGAGAGTTTCCCGAAGAGGGTGGCGGCAGCAGCGATTCTTTGATTCCTCGCATCTGCACCACGAAGGCGGGATCGTTGGGGATCCAGTTGCCCATCACGATGCGCCCTCCCGGTTTGGTGACGCGAACCATCTCCTTCGCGACATCGAAGGGATTGGGCGCGAAAATCGCGCCGAACATCGAGAGGGTCAGATCGAACGCATCGTCCTCGACTCCTTCCAGATTGCATGCATCCCCCTCTTGAAACCGTAATCGGTCGAGGCCCGCCTCCTCCGCGCGTCGCTTCCCGGCCTCCACCAGATTTGAGGCGATGTCGATCCCTACTACCTCTGCTCCCGTCCGCGCCAGAGGAAGCGCGGTCGTGCCATCGCCACAACCGAGATCCAGTACGCGCATGGGAGGCACCACCCCGAGAGAGCGCACCAGACTCTCCCCGGATTGGCGCATATAGGCGGCAACCTCGGTGAAGTCCGCCTCTTCCCACGCCGCTTTGTTTGCATTGATGCCTTTGGCCTGCTCCAACTCCGCGATACCCGTGATTGCCGCCATGATCGTCCTCTCCTTATAATCTTTCCTGTGGGTTGCATCGTTACCGAGATGACTGTCCTCTGAGCCATCTCCGTTCTGAATGGAGTATCGCAGGGAGGCGTACCCGAAACCGTACCCGAATTGCAGGTAAGTTCCGGGAAGAAACGAAAACGCTTATTCCTAGAGCGGGAGGTGTATCACAACGCTGGCAGTTATCTCCTCCACTTGACACCACGGCAAAGTGGTGTCATAATATTGTCACCACGACAACGTGGTGACAGGAGAGAGTATGGAACCGTTTATGGATGCCTTGTCGGAATTAGGACTGAGCGGCTACGAGGCGGCGGTCTATCTGGCGCTTCTAGCGCGTGGAGGTCTGACGCCCACAGAACTGGCGGGGCGCGCCAAAGTGCCCCGCCAGCGTGTCTACGATGTGTTGGAGAGTCTGGCCGGGAAAGGGCTCTGTACCAGTCGTGATACTACACCGAAAACCTTCTTCGCGATCGACCCGACTCTCGCGGTCGAAGGCTTGAGCCAACAGCGGGCCGCCGTCCTGGAGAGAGAGCGCAGGAAGGCGGCGGGAACCGCTCAGGAGTTGATTCTCCATCTGCTGCCTCTCTTTGAAGCCGGGCGCGGGCAGAACGATCCCCTGGCGTACATCGAGGTGCTCACCGAGCCCTCCCGCATCGCCACGCGCGCCCTGGAGTTCGCCTCTGCCGCGCAGGTCTCCGTGAACTCCTGTATCCGCCGCCCGCTTATCATTTCGGAAGAGCAGAACTGGCGCTTCATCCGGGAGCCTCTGCAGCGCGGCCTTCACTATCGCGCCCTCTACGAGACGTCGGCGCTGGAAGACGAAGAGCTGCGCGAGTGGATGAGAACGTTCCGCGAGTGGGGTCAGCAGATCCGTCTGATCCCGGAGTTGCCGGTCAAGATGAACGCCTTCGATGCCAAGGCGGCGCTGCTCTCGATGCAGGACCCGGTCGGCGGCCCGCCCAGTTTTACGGCGATCACGATCCGGCATCGCGGCACCGTCGCCTTCCTGAATATGGCGTTTGAACATCTCTGGGAGCAGGCGAAGCCGCTCGACTGAGGTTTCCGGAAAGGAAATTTTCTAATCATGACACATTCCGCACTGCCTTCGACCGTCACCTATGTCGAAGGATTTGAGCCGGGGTATCTGGGCCGGATCGCGCAGATGCATGGAGAGTACTACGCAATGGCCTGGGGATCGGGCGTGGGCTTCGAGGCTCTGATGGCTCAGGAGATCGCCGAATTCTACGAACAGTACCATCCCGAACGGGATCTCCTGCTCACGGCCCATGTCGCGGGCAGACTCGTCGGCTGCATCGCGATCCTCGGCACCCTCTCCGAACGTCCTGGAGAAGCACGCCTGCGGTGGTTTCTGCTGGAGGAAGGCTTCCAGGGACAGGGGATCGGCAGCCGAATGCTGGCGCGTGCGCTGGAGTTCTGCCGGGAACAGGGCTTTCCGACCGTCTATCTGTGGACCGTCGAAGGTCTGCCCGGATCGCTGCATCTCTATGAGAAAACGGGTTTCCGCATCGTCGAACGCTTTGCGGATGCGCGGTATACGCTGGAGCACACGAACCTGAGGCTGGAGAAGCCCCTCCGTGAGAAGACTCCGCCTGCGGAATAGGGGATCGTCTGTCTAATCCTCTTGCGAGCCTGCCCGCAAGAGCTGCTCCGCAGAAGTCGCGGTCGAGTTCTGCGCGGCGCGCAACAGGGTATCAGACGCTTCGAGGCGGTCGGAAGCGCGCAGGAGGGTCTGGTTGGCCTCCATTCCCAGGACGCGTTGCTGCAAGTAGGGCAGGCACTCCTGCGCCGCCTGACGGACCCTCTCCTCACGCTTCGCAAGGCCCCCTCCTGCTGCTAACCGCTCGACGAGAGGCAGTTCCCGCTTATCTCCGATCTGCTCCAGGGCCTTCAAGACGGCGAGCGTCAGGCCGACGCTTCCGCTCGACAGGACCTGATCCAACAGGTCATGCTGGCGCGCATTCAGCAACGCGACGTCTGAGGCTCGGAACAGAGGAAGCAGACGCACCAGGGACGCCTCGACCAGCAGGCGCGTCTCCGGATCACCGGAATGCCATAACTCCAGGAGAGGACCGCACACCCGCACATCTTCGATTTGAGGCAGCACCCCCTGTGCCCGCCGAATCCGTTGACGAGTCTGAATCAGAGGCCATCCCAGGATCGCCCCGAGTACCAGAGACATCCCCACGATCTGGATATGGTTGTGAGCGAATTGGACCCCAGGCGTTCCCAACATAGACAGTTCGCTGAGCAGGATCTGACCGATGCCGACCGCGCTTGTGACGGCAAAACGTGAGCGCCACTGTCGCTTCAGGCCCTTGATACGAGTCTGGATCGACGTCAGAGTGGCCCCTAAAGCCGACGAATCCAGACCCTGCAGGCGCTGCAACGCCTGTTTACGCACGGTATACTGCTCATGCTCCAGATCGTCCACGAGGGTGATCAGTCCCGCACTCGAAACCTCGTTTTTCTGCTCCGGATGCGCTTCGGCAGCGAGGTTCGAGACAAGAGTCCCTTCTCGCTGTTTTTTCAGTCGATCCAGGCAAGCGATGGCGGTACGACGCACCAACGGATCCGACTGGGCGACGCCTTCTCCCGCAGCCAACTTCTGCACGATGGGCAGCGCCTGCGGATCGTCGAGGATCCCCATGGCTTGCAAGATCACCGGCGCAAGGGTATGGGACGCTCGGGGGAGCAGATTCCATAGCCTCTGTCGCTGCGGGGCAGCGATGTGTTCCACATCGGAGGGCGCAAGCCGAGTCAAGAGGCGCAACAGGACCGTCTCGGACACCTTTCGGGTTTCACGATCCGTATCCTGCTGCGCCTCGATCAGAGCGCCCAATGCCTTCCAATCTTCCAGGGAGGCGGCTGCCCGATTAAAAGATTGGCGCAGATAGGCCGCACCGCCTAATCCGAACAGGAGTTCGCCCGCCAGCATCACAAAACCGGAAATGCCCAGATCTCCATCCAGCCCTGCATACGCAAAGGGGAAGAAGGCAGCCGCGGCCAGAAGCGTCCCCACGGTGAGCCTGCGACTCCGGCGAAGTCGGCCAGCCAGTTTCTGAATGAGTTCACTCGCGGAGTGCTCTTCGTCTGTCGTGATCTGTCCGGTCTCTTCTTCATTCTGCATCAGAAAACGCCCTGCCTCTCCTCACCTGAAATGCGTCCCCACGATACTACCATAACTCTACTGAGCGGGTTTCAGGATTGGGTTCCGGTTCGAAGGAGAGCAGATCCAAACAATTCCGATACATTCGATAAGCCCTCTTTGCTCTACTCCTTGACACCAAACGAGTATGGTGTCATAAAACTTCCTCATGGTTCCGTGGCGAGAGGAGAGAGGGATGACACAGCCTGCACCGATTTCAACCGTAAATTATGTCGAAGGTTTTGAGCCGGGATATTTGGGCCGCCTCGTGCAGATGCATGCCGAATACTATGCGAAGGCGTGGGGAGCAGGCGCGAAATACGAGGCCCAGACCGCCCAGGAGGCCGCCGATTTCTGCGAACACTACAATCCGGAAAAAGATCTACTCTTCACGGCTCATATCGGAGGCAGACTCGTCGGAACGATCGCGATCGTAGGAACCCAGACGGAGCGTCCTGGAGAGGCGCGGCTGCGCTGGTTTCTTTTGGAGGAGGGATGTCAGGGCCAGGGGATCGGCAGCCACATGCTGGAGCGTGCACTGGATTTCTGCCGGCCTCCGGGGTTTCCGTGCGTCTATCTGTGGACCGTAGAAGGTCTGCCGGGAGCGTTTCGTCTCTATGAGAAAGCAGGTTTCCAGGTTGTCGAACGCTTTGTGGACGCCCGATATACCGTCGAACGCAGGCATATGCGGATGGAGAAGCGCCTCGATACGTAGAAAGGGAGAGAATTCACCGGAAACGGGCCGACTTTTGAGAAGCGAGTTCCCATGTCGGTTGGAGGAAAAAACCTTGACATCAGTCATCGATCCGGGCGTGCGTATCGGGCATGCCCATTTGAAGGTCTCGGATCTGGAGCGTTCGCTCGCCTTCTACTGCGGCGTGCTGGGTTTCCAACTGATGCAGCGCATGGGCAATCAGGCCGCCTTTATCAGCGCGGGCGGCTATCACCATCATATCGGGCTCAACACCTGGGAGAGCGCGGGCGGTTCGCCTCCTCCGCCCGGCACGACCGGCCTCTACCATGTCGCCATCCTCTATCCCTCGCGCCGTGCGCTCGGCATCGCGCTTCAGAAGCTGGTCGAGGCAGGCATCACTCTGGACGGCGCCAGCGATCACGGTGTCAGTGAAGCGCTCTATCTGCGCGACCCGGACGACAACGGCCTCGAACTCTACTGCGACCGCCCCCAGGAGCAGTGGCCGCTCACCCCGGACGGCAAACTCGCCATGTTCTCCCATCGCCTGGATCTGCACGCGCTCCTGCGCGAAGCCGCCCTACCGGATGAACCGATCCCCGACACAGGAGCCCCACCGCAAGACCTATAAACCTCGATTGGACGACAGAGTAGAGCGCAACAAACCGAGTGCGTGGCGCCCCCTTCCTACCGGGGAAGCCATTACGGCCCGGCAGGTGGCTCTCCAGCCCTCAATAACTGTTCGGGAGGCGTATCGGGGAGGCCGATAGCGGGACGCAGCAACCCATCAGCAAGGCTTGTGGGCGGACTTGACCCGCGGAGTAGTTGGCTGCTGGCACGCTGCTCGTTGGCATTGCGCTGCACAAAAGGCAGACACGCCTGGGCGGCATCACGGATCTCCTCTGGAAAGTTGACCGTGTTGAAGAGGGAGCGAGCGAGCGTGGGACGTCCGCCCGCTAATCGTTCGATAACGTCCAGTTCCTGAGCGCCGCCCACATGCTCGAACGCTTTGAGGATCGCCAGACGCAAATCGATCTCAAACCGATACACTTCCTCGGAAAAAGCCTCTTCCGGAATGCTGTCTCCGGAGATGCGAGGAGAGAAGTTCAGCAGGCGCAGGAGGATGTTGCGATCCGCGATACTCAGCAGATTGTCATCTCCGGCGCGCAGGGTAGGCAGCAACGCAATCAACTGATGCTTGGCCAGGTTCCGCACATTGCGGTAAGGTAGATCCAGCGCCTGGAGAAGCGCTCCTATCTGCTCTTGATCCTGAGGTTCAGAAAGAGTTTTGGCAAAAGCGCGCTTGCGTCGATAAGCGCGATAAGCGAGGTTTGCATAGGCTCCCCAACTCACAGTCCCTAACAGGCCGAAGCAAATCATCAATATCATCCAGATCGGGTTCACGGGTCCGGTGGCCCCCTCGTCACCTCGACTGGTACTCCATCGTACCCAGAACATCAAGGTCAGCACGGTGGTCGCCTCGACCGAGAGTATCGCCCAGGGCTTCCGACGGCGGCTGCGTGCTTCCCGCTTCAGCAATGTCTTCAGATTGTAGACGCGGGAGGAGACAGCGGCCGTCGAGGCGCTTTCAGGAGCGGCCTCGTGTGTCGCATATTGCCCGCTGAGGAGGGTATTCTGTACCTCGCTGCGGGCAGGCGGTTGGTCCTCTGAGAGATGTTGCTGCTTCATAATTTTCCTGACGAGGGTGAAAAGCAAACGGGTTCAAAGATTGAATTTCCGTTCTCTCCAACAGAACTGCACAGATTCCGGGAGAACCTGAAAGATTCGGAAATGCCCTACTTCCTCTTGAAGATCCGAGCCAACAGGCCCGGTTTCTCGGCGCTCGACGCTACAGAAGAGGTATCCGAGGCACGCAGCAGTTCTTCGGGAGGGATAGGATCGGACGAACCCGAGACGCCGCGCAACAGCTCTTCCTTCTCCCGTGTAGCGTCGTGGGCGCTCGCGCGTAACAGCACTCCGGAATCGGCGCGATTGCGCAGTTCCGCCAACACCGCCTCCGCGCCGCGTTTGAAGCTCTCGTCGACATCGCTCCGCTCACAAATTCTCTCGCAGAATATCTGCACATCCCCGATTGCATACCGCATCCACTTCCTTGCACTTCCTGGGACAGTCCCCGACGCCATGACTCTAGGCGCAGCCTCCCTCAAGACTTGCAGAGTACTCAACAGTTTTGCCGGTGTCAGAGTCATCGCAGCAAGTACCCGCAGCGGGAGCGTGTAGGCGGTTCCCAGTTGGTCCAGCGCTCCTGCGGCGGAGCGGCGGACGGTGGAATCCGGATCATTGAGCGCCTTGCATAGCGCCTCGATCGCCCATACATCCTCCATCCGTCCCAGAGCGTCGGCAGCAGAAGAACGCACCAGCGATTCCGTATCTTCCAGCGCCCAACATAGCATTTGGACCGCCCGTCTATCCCCTATCTCCATGAGCGCGACAGTAGCAGCCACGCGAACATAGAAGTCGGTGTCCTGGAGAGTGCTACAGAGCGGTTCCACGGCCCGCGCGTCCTTCAAACGCCCGAGTGCCCCCACTGCAGCCATCCTCACATGCCAGATCCTATCCGTCAACGCGATACAGAGGGGCTCGACGGCCTGCAGATCCCCGCGTTGCCCCAGCTCCTTCGCCGCCGCAGCGCGCATCTCCCACTGCTCCTCATTCAAGAGGCGTCCGGCCAGCGTGCGTATTTCGGCGGCAGGCAGCGAAGGAGGAGGGAGCAGATTATAGTCGTCACCATCAGGTTCCATACTGCAATTATCCCACATCCTCGAAAGGAGGTGCGCCTTTTAGGTTTTGTTTAGGGGCGGTTGGTAAGATGAGTTCAGACAGAGATACCCGCCATGCAAAAATAGTCGGCATGGCATTTCGATACCAGGGAGATCACCATGAACACCGCTTCTACGCACACAAATTCTCACAACGCGACACCGAGCCTGCGCGCAACGCGCTTCCTGATCCTGATAGGCGTCCTGCTTTTCACCGGTCTGATGGCAGGCCAGACGTCCACTGCAATCGCACAGTCGCGTCCCACCATCACCGGTTTCACGCCGGCCAGCGGCCCGGTCGGGACGGTCGTCACGATCAACGGGACGAACTTCAATCGGGATAAGAACGGGGTCGTCTGGTCCGGGACCACGCCGCCCTATCAGGCCGTTTTCCCGATGAACGGCGACATCGCCTTCGTCCCGGTGACCTTCGTCTCCGCCACCCAGATCAGAACCACAGTGCCCGCCGGTGCGGTGACCGCGCCTATCTCGCTGCGCCAGGGCTTCACGAATATCACGACCAGCGCCACCAACTTCACCGTCACCGCTCCACAGCCGGTCAACGGCACGCTCCGGGTCACCAACAACACACAGTACGATGTTGTGAGCCTGAAGATCAACGGGCAGGAAAAGATACCGTCCGGGACCAGCCTGGCGGTAGGACTCACCGGCACGATCTCGCTTACACCCGGAACCTACAATCTGGTCGCAGGGATCGGCTTTATCGGCGCGAACGGAACCCGCGATATCTGGTTCACCATTCCGCGCACCGCCAATATCACCGGCGCACAGACGACCACAACGACATTCGTCCCGATGACGATTGCGCAACTACTGACTCTGGGAGCGACATTCACCGATTGGCAGGGCGAGTTCTTCGACAACAATGGAGGTTTCCATCTGGCACGGCTGCGCTTCTTCAGCAATGGGACCTGGCAGTTGTTCAGAGACAACGTCTTACAGAGTTCCGGTCCCATCACCCTGGTGTCCTGGCCTGCCCGCTCTTCGACAGTACAGTTCCGTATCAGCGCCGATCAACCGGTCATCACCATCGGCTTCCCGTTCGGCAGTTTCTTCTTCCGAAACGGCCCGCCCAATTTCCCGATCATTCAGTACACGCGACAGTAGCGTGGACTTCCCTCCTTAGAGAGACAGGCGCAGCGGACAAAAGCCCGATGCGCCTGTCTCTCTAATGTACTTCCACACGACATGTTGTGTACAAGACAACGTGCCCGCGAAGGCGGTCACTCGGGCCGAAATCCTTTGCGCGGAAGCGAAGGATTGGGGATGCCCGTAGGGCGACATTTTCTGCCCCCAGCGAAGGACTTCAGTCCATCGCCACGACGTACGAGCCCAGGCACTCCCATGGAAATGCACAGAGTCGGACCGAAATTGCGGATCGACGTGAAACTACTCCCAGGTGATGAGCGCGAGTTCGATCGGCAGTTCGGCATCGAGGTTCGTGGGCAGAACGCGCACGGAGAAGCCCTGCTGGCCGCTCTGTTCGCAAGGAATGTCGCCTTCGTAGTGATGCAGGCCGTCCGCCTCCGCCTTCCAGGTCAGCGGGGTCGCGAGACCGTCTACGACCTGGCGGTTGGTATCCAGCACGCCATGCACAGCCTGTACAGTGACGTCGCCGGGAGTTAATGCGCCGAGGTGAACGAGCGCGGTGAAGTGCAGCGTATCGCCGACATGGTAGTTGCCGCTTCCGCCATTCTCGGTGGGCCAGCCATCGGGGCTTGCCGGCTTGACCGTCATCTCCACGCGTTCGACCTTGACTCCGCTCCACTGCTCCCGCATCTTCTGCTTCCAGGCGACCAGAGTCTTCGCGCGGGCCAGATCGTCGGCGAGCAGCATGGTGCTGCGCCGAGACGAGGGCAGATAGAAGCGATCGGCATACTCGGCGACCATGCGGTGCGTGTTGAAGATCGGGCAGAGCGTACGCATGGAGTTGCGGACACGGCTGATCCAGGCGCGCGGGATGCCGTTCACATTGCGGTCGTAGAAGAGCGGCACCACCTCTTTCTCCAGGATCTCGTAGAGCGCATTGGCTTCCAGGCGATCCTGTTCCGCGGTGTCGTGGTACTCTTCGCCGCGCCCGATCGACCAGCCGACGCCGGGCTCGTAACCCTCCGCCCACCAGCCGTCCGGGATCGAGACATTGAGGCCGCCGTTCGCCAGCACCTTCATGCCGCTGGTGCCGCTCGCCTCCATGGGGCGGCGCGGCGTGTTGAGCCAGATGTCGACGCCCTGCACCAATTCACGCGCGACCGTCAGATCGTAGTCTTCCAGGAAGACGATGCTATGCCGGGCTTCGTTGCGATTGGCGAACTGCACGACCTGCCGGATCAACTCCTTGCCGCCATCGTCTTTCGGATGCGCTTTGCC
>Ga0105239_10011233_pt1 | contig 9992 bp, 5 predicted proteins | sample KBSC44metaG_FD_92761 | JGI IMG/M metagenome (GOLD analysis project Ga0105239, IMG submission 92761) | Corn rhizosphere microbial communities from Kellogg Biological Station, Michigan, USA - KBS C4-4 metaG | ecosystem: Host-associated > Plants > Roots > Rhizosphere > Soil | place: Michigan, USA...
AAGAAAGTAGGTAAACATAAAGCGCGCAAAGGAACACAATACTCGAAACGCTAAAGTTTCTTTCTTTGTGGACTTTCTTTGGAATCCGTTGGGGGATCGTCTAGCGGTAGGACCGCGGACTCTGACTCCGTTAACCTAGGTTCGAATCCTAGTCCCCCAGCCACTTTTTTCTTTTCGCGCAAAAAAGTAGAGTTACAGCTTTTATCTGAAAGCAGCTTGCTATCAGATAATGGAAAAGGTAATCCGTAACGCGAAAGTGCGTCTTTTTTTACATAACAATAATCATTGTGAGGAAGAGGTTAGCATGGCAATCATTACAAATAAACGATCCGTCATGACGCTATATTCAGGTGCTATCGATATACATAGCCACCGCGTACGCATCGTCCTCGCGGAAAAAGGCGTGTCTTATGAGGTAGTCAATATCGAGGCTCGTGGAAAACCAGAAGATTTACTTGAATTAAATCCTTATGGCAGTGTTCCTACCCTGGTTGATAGAGAATTGGCGCTTTATGAGCCGAATATTATTGCGGAATATCTTGATGAGCGCTTTCCTCACCCTCCATTAATGCCTGTTTACCCTGTGGCAAGAGCCAAGGCAAGATTAATTATTTATCGTTTTGACCGTGAATGGGGTCCATTGATTCGAAAATTGGAAACCGGAAAGGGAACTGATTTACGTGCAACAGCAAAAGAATTGACAGGTTACATACAGCAACTCGTCCCACACTTTAATGCTTCTCCTTATTTTATGGGCGATGAATTTACATTAGTAGATTGCTGCATAGCGCCAGTTTTATGGCGGCTTCCTGCATGGGGCATCACATTTTCTCCAGCGGAAACAAGAGCAATTAATAAATATGCTGAACGAGTATTCCAACGTGATTCATTTCAGGCTAGTCTTACTGAAGCAGAACACGAATTAAGAAAATTAGATAAAGTAGAAGCAGTTTAAGGGAGTAACTTCATGCTGTCTAACAGACCATATCTTTTACGAGCATTTTATCAATGGATAGTTGATAGTAATTGTAATCCTGTACTTGTGATTGATGCAAACAATCCAAGTTCAAAAGTACCTCAAGATTATGTTGAAGGTGGAGAAATTGTATTTAACATATCTCCTTCCGCTATCCGTGATTTGAAAATGCTGAATGACTTGATTGAATTTAAAGCATCATTTTCAGGTGTAATACATATTATTTCTGCTCCAATCAGGGCCATTCTAGCCATTTACGCAGAAGAAAATGGCGAAGGTATATTCTTTGATGCTGAAGATGATATCGGCGGCGATGATAGTGGCACAGAAGAAGTAGTCAAACTTAAAAGCATAGATGGTTCTAGTGGCCTTGATGCGTTAGACTTACAGTCTGCTGCGAGCAATCCTTCCGTAAATAAAGCAAAACCATTTTTAAAGTTGGTTGAATAACAGCCAACTATTTTCTGTTAATTCCAAAATGTATATTGTTTGACATCGTGCCAGCCTAAGGCTGGCATTCGATCCTTCGCTGCGCTCAGGATGACGAGTGGTTATGCTCAGGATGAGTGATAGTTACACCTCCTGCGCAGAGGACGTTCGTTACGGTTACGTGCGCAGGATGTCGGTAGAGTTACGCGCGCAGGATGGGGTGACTACTACTCAGTATGATGGGATAGCGTATAGGTTGGACTGAGCCCTGAGGGATAGTCTCGAAGGGCGAACTTCACACAACGACTGGATGCCAGCTTTCGCTGGCATGACAGTTTGAGCTGCTCTGGTGCGATAGTTTGAAGCACTGTTGCCATGACAGCCGAAGCGCTGGCATAGCATCCTTGCCCGTGTCTTGGCTATCTTATGGTGAGTCCACTACTACACTGTATATCACTCTCTGAAGAGTATTGGCTCTCGGGAGGGGTGTTTTCCTTGCCGCAAGCATGAGGCGTAAATAATCGGAGTCGTTGAGTAATCAACTTCAATTGATTAGCCGCTTCTTCAAAATATTTTTCAGGATTTACTCTGTCTGCATTGGAAAGTTCCTTGTCGGATTCTTCATCTGCCGAGTTGTCATTATCACTGTTACTAAACGATTCAATTTTTGTAGATGATCCACTTTTTGTTAACAATGGTCTTTTAGTGCTTTTATGTGGTAACTTAGTCTGCGTTGAAATATATACTTTTGTATCATTAATATTCTGCTGGGTGAGCGGAGTATGAGCAGTAACTTCCGAGCTCAAGCTTTCTGTGCAAATTGGATTACTACAGTTATGAAGATTCGCAGCTGTTGCATATAACTGCATAATGTTAGTGCTTTTTGGATACTTGTCGACATCGCAAAATGATTTCAGTAGAAGATTCACATGTTCTTCCAGTGCCTTAAGATGTGTTTCAAACATAATAGGCTTTCTGACTTTTACTTCCTGATTAATAAATTTTTCCAGGGACTGCGCCAACTTGCTGACGTTGCTATACCCACATTTAAGTGTGAAATAAAAAAGCAAGTCTTGAAGTGTTTCATCTTCGCAATCTTCACTGTCTAAGTCATTCTTATCCAGGAATTCTATGATGACTGTGTCTATATCTTTTTCCGAGCTATTCTGTTCCAGGAGCTCTAGTATCTTGGAATCTACATCTTTTTTCGGTAAGACATGTACTTCCAGCGTGTTATTTATCGTTCGATATACGGATATTTCTTTTGCTTTTTTTAGAATCGCGATGGTTTGATCGTCAAACACATCATTATTGGTTGGCTCATCTTTTAACACCAGTAAATTACGATATTCTCTATCCTGTTTTAATAAAGCACGATGGTCCTGGTCAACCAACAAAGGATCGTCAATAACAGATAAGGTCTCAGCATGCCTTTTCCAACCACCGAACTTGTCATTGTATTTAGCGGCGGTTTGATTGGTAATCAATGAAATAATTTTATGGAATTTTGAATCGAATAATTGATCGGGCGCATTAATGAGATTGTAGATATCTTGTTTTGCAATCTTGATATTTTTTGCAAATTGATCTTCATCAATAACTGAGGAGCAATTTTCGATAATCACTTTGGCTAATGCATCTATACATTCTGCAGGTGACAGTAATACCAGGCTTTCTAAATACTCTGAGGGGAATGAAATATTTTCTTCTTTAAAATTGACATTTTTTGCAGATAAAGTAGTTGCATATTTAACAACATTTGATAAATCAGTTGTTAAGGATAAGCTGGGGCGTGAAAAATATTCTTTTGCACAATCTGGCGATGGACCATCTATGAGAAAGAGTTCAATATCAATGCCTGACAATATATTGGCTACTGCTGCGGCAAGACCGCAACCGTAGGAAAAACCTACCATCAAAAGAACAACGGAAGGATCTAGACCAAGCTTTCTGATACTCTCGGCAATTAAAAGCGCTTGTTTTTGCAGGCTGGATTGATCGTAATCTTCGAAATTTGCATTACCAGTGATTTGCGGGTTGCACCAGATGTATATATCCCGGTTATCTCCCATATCTCTTAAGGTTTCAACTAACTCTTGATATTCAGCAGGGTTTCCTAAAATTCCTGGAATTAATAAAAGTGGAACCTGGTTAGGCATGGTAGGAATTGGTAGGATTTTAGAATTGGATGGCGCAAGTTTTCCTGAAGAATTTCCAGGTGTTTCTCCGCTGATTCGTGCTTTCCTAAATGTCATAAAATCGACTCCCCAAAGAGTATGTAATAATTATTTTTTTATGTTGATTCATGTTATTTTATCTAAACAACTGAAAATTATATACGGGTATTCGTATACTTCCACATCTATTTGCATTACTCATATAGATAACCCTCAGTTGCAGTTGTATTGATGTTGCGCAACCATTCAATATAGTAGCTGGAAATGTATTTTTGTACTATTTTCGAGCTGAATTAAGAATGATAATGACTGCTGATGAAATCGCGACGAAACATCTATGAATAATCGTTTTATCCTAGAAAATGGCTGACTTGTCAATCATTCTTACTGAAAATCTAAATGTTCTTTTTGGGAGTCATGATTTATATCTTCCGAACTGGCTGATGGCGATTGTCTTCTCTCGGGTGTGCTTCCACGAGATGCTTTTTTGCTTTTGAAAATGACATCGTAAGTTCCATCAAGATAAACATTAGGCGCAAGCCTGCTTTGAGTCACTGGAGCAATCAATAAAGGTTTTAAATCTTCACTCAAACTTTTGATAGTCATTAATCCTGACAAAATATTGATATCAATTTCAGATATTAAAGGTAATATTTTGTTTAATCTGCGCTCAATATTGGCAGCAGCAATGGAAGTTCCACCTAAATCCTGGAAAGACTCGTTAATATCTATCTGATCTTCTTTGATATCCAAAACATTGGACCAAATTTTTCTGATTTTGGTTTGTGTGTCAGTAAGCGGTTCTCTAAAGATCATGCCTGGTACGATCGTTTGATAGCTCTGTAGTGCTCGTGTATCTACCTTGCCATTAGATGTAATAGGCATTTCTTTTAAAATTTCAATATTTTTTGGGAAGCAGACAGAAGGAAGAAATGTTTTTGAAAGATATTGTCGAACTTGTTGGCGAATTTCTTTTGCCTGAAGACCATTAGTACTTGGAACGATATAGGCGGAGAGTCCAGTCAGGTTTTTATTTGGGATGAGAGCAATATCGTTTATGAGAGGGTGCATACGCAATATTTTTTCAAGAACATCCAGTTCAAGTCTTACGCCATTGATTTTGATTTGCTTATCTTTGCGGTGCATGTATTTAACGGCAACCGTATTATCATTTTGTAATTGATAACAGCAATAATCACCGGTTGCATACAGCCGCATCTGTTTTCTGTTACCAGAATTGTCATCTGTAGGGAAAAACATGGCTTTTTCACGATCAAAATAAACCGTTATAAATTTTTCTGCATTTGCTTTTTCATTATCAATATATCCTAAGGCAACGCCTGGTCCAGCGATATACATTTCACCAGGTACGCCAATCGGGCAGAGAGAAAGATTATTCGGGTTTAGAATAAATATTTGCATGTTACGAATAGGAGTGCCTATCACATTAGGATCTGTGCCTTCTTTATAGGGATAGAGACACAGGCATATGCTTGCTTCAGTAACACCAAATCCATTCCACATGACTCTATTCAGACGAGCATCTTTCCATAATTGCATGGTCATTTCATTTGGCGGCGCGCCCATGCTGATGACATCCTCATAAGGTAATTGAGGGTCGTACGTGTTTAACAGGTTGGCGAGCAGGACGATGTAATTGAGCCCTTCATTTTTGGAGACAGTGTTAACGACTTTCGGTGAAAAACGTCCTGCTTCAAAAGTAAAATGAAATTGGCCACGATCGGAGGCAAGAGCAACCAATATATCAAATAAAAACGCATCAAATTCTTTTTGTGCGGAACAATACACTGTTCTGAATGGTTTTAGTCCATGATCTTCGTGTAATGCATAAAGCAAATTGGAAAATCCGCCATGAGGTAATTTGACTCCTTTGGGTATGGCTATCTCGCCACTGGTTCCAGAGGTATACATGATGTATGCAGGATCTTCCGGCTTTAAAGCAACCGCAGGATAATCAATTTTACACGACTGGATTGCAGTAGCAGTCATATTATCCTGAAGATTAATTAACGGTTTATTGATGTCTGAAAAAAGAGATTTAGTATGATCATCAATCAGAATGATTGCAGTGTCAGATCGATTCGTTTTAAGAAAGAATTTGGGACAGTGTTCATTTTCTATGGTAAGAACGACGCCTCCTGCCTTGTATACTGCAAGCATGGCAACGATGAGACGGGGCGATCGTTGCATGCAAATACCAATTTCTGTGTTTGGAACTATGTTTTGCTGGATAAGATGGTTTGCTAATTGAGAACTGAGCGAGTCGACTTGTTTGTAAGTCAGTCTCTCTGCAATAAGGTTTTCATCGTGATAAATGACAAATGGTTCATCAGGATACTCAAGAGATCTTTTGTGGAAAAATTCGGGAACCGACATTTCACTTTCAGATTTTTTTTCTGTTGCATTCAATTTATCAATCAGTATTTTTTCTTCTTCGAGTAAAAGAGGAATAATTGAAATATTATGACGCGGATTTTCTGCAATAAATTGTAAGGTTTTAGTATAGTGACTAATGATGCGATTGATAGTGTTGAGATTGAATAAATCACTATTATATTCGATGAAACACTTGCATGACCCATCGGGGTATTTATCAATACCAAAGCCAAAATAAGGAAATTTACTGCATCCCAAATCAAGTTCGATGGGATAGGATGCTTCAGTCTTGCCTAAGGTCAACGTTGGTTTTTCTTCATTGAATACAAGCATGATGCTGAAAGGTGACGCGGTACGCAGCGTTGATTTTGTATTGCTGCTAATAGCGTTTTGAACAATGATATCCAAGGGAAGCTGATTGACCAAAGCTTCCTTTTGTGTTTTTTTAACCTGATCGAGAAGATCCAGGAAGGTCGTATCTTTTGTGAATTGTATGCGCAAGGGAATACTGTTAAAAAAGCAATTAACGAGAGCATCTATTGCATCTGCATTTTCATGTTTGCGATTTGCTGATGTGATACCTATGCAAATATCTGTTTCATCACTATAACGATGTAGTAATGTATACAAGCTGGCGATGAAGATTTGATTGAGTGAGTGTCCATCATAATTAGCTTGTATCCTGGAAATTAATTCACTATCTAAAGTAAATCTTTGTCGTTTCCCCTGAAAACGAAACGCTTTTTGCGGAAGAGCATCGGTTTGTAAATTAATATTATTAAGGTCAGAAAGTTTTTCTTTCCAATATTTTAATCTTTGTTTGGTGTCAACTGGATTTATATCCAGTTTGACAGATCCTAAAGAGGGAAGCGGAATTAATGCGTTTTTTTCATCCTGATTAACAATATTGTTATAGAGTGCAGATAAATCCTTGAATAAAATTCCTCTGGATTTTTCATCTATGATGGTATGACTGAATATCATGGAGAATTGATAAGTATTCTCGGCAACCTTGATTAACATCGCACGCCAAAGTGGATCTACGCGATGGTTGAATGGTTGAGTTATAAAATCTTCTTTGTTAATTTTACTGAGAGTAAGATAAAAATCTTCGATATTGGGTATGGTTGGCGGAGAATAAGCATTGATATTCATAATTGTGAGATCTGCATATTCAAGCGGCATTTGCTGAGATGAATAAATCTCCTGGGTTGGATTGATATAAAAATTTAATCCTGAATTATCTTCTCCCACGACAGCTCGTAACATTTCATGTCGTGTTACCAGTAAATGAAATGCACTTCTGAATGCTGCGATATCAATGGGTCCGGAAATAGTTACAGCGACACTGAGATGATTGCTTGTCGATTTTGGATGAAGCTTATCCAGAAGTAATAAGTTAGACTGTGCGCCATGTGGCTGGATTTTATTTTGTCGCTGCATACTCCGAAACCTCGTGCTTTTTTGCTTTATGTGAATCTAATGATAAGATACCCCAGAATATATACCATATTACTCATTTTTTATATATCTAACAGGTTGTTAGAATCATGAAAGTATTAACAGATTCAAACGTAATCAACCTCGGAAAGTATTTTTATAAGCTGGCAGAGCGCAGCCAGGATATATTTTGGATACGAGACGTTGATTATAAAACGCAACTTTACATTAGTCCCGCTTATGAACAAATATGGGGGCTGACTTGCGAGAGCCTGTATGAAGATGGCGGATCCTGGTTTACTATTGTACACCCGCAAGATCAAGAGCATGTACATCATCAACTTGCTCAAATTAAAGACGCTCCTGCGGAGGGTAATAGTTATTCACTCGAATATCGCATTGTGCGTCCAGATAATGAAACCCGGCGTATACATGAAATCAATATTCCTCTTTACGATACCAATCATTCGCTGATTGGCTTTGCGGGCATTGCAAAAGATGTCACCAAGGAAAAGCTGCGTTTGGCTGAATTGGAACAAGCAAGTGAATTTTTTCGGTTTTTTTCTGAAAAAGTGCATGCTGTATTTTGGGCCCGGGACGCAACCTGCAACAGACAATTATATTTAAGCCCTGGATATGAAAAAGTATGGGGGCGTAGTCGTGAAAGTTTGTATGCCAATCCTGATTCCTGGATATCTACGTTGCATCCCGATGACAGGGAAGAGCACTCTAGAGCTGCTCGCATGGAAACGTATGAAGAAATGGGTCAAGATGCGCAATATGAACAGCGGTATAGAATTTTTACGCCGGAAAGTGGAATGCGCTGGATTAAAGATACCAGTTTTCCCATTCAAAATGAAAAAAACCAGTTTATTGGTTTTGCAGGGATTGCTGAAGACATCACCAAAGAAGTATTGCACGAACAAAAACTTCGGGATGCAATGGAGCGAGCAGAAGTTGCCAATCAGGCTAAATCTGATTTCCTGGCTATGATTAGTCATGAATTGCGTACACCATTAAATGCCATTTTAGGAATGGCGCAAATTTTAAAAGTCAAAGGCTTGCCAGAAGGGTCTGAGGAATATGTGGATATCATCAGTAATGCAGGTAACAGTTTGTTATCTCTGGTGAGTGATATTCTTGATTTTGCTCGCCTGGAAGCAGGAAAATTATCATTTTCTACGGATCCTTTTGATTTGCAGCGTTTAATAGCGCAAATCGTTCATAGCTTGCAATATCAAGCACGTGAAAAAAATATTGATCTGATTTTAGAATATAATTCGTCTTCATCAGATGCGGTGATGGGAGATGCTAATCGTGTCAGACAGGTATTAGTAAATTTAATTGGTAATGCAATAAAATTTACTGAGAAAGGACATATTAAAGTCATTGTAAATTGCATCCAACAAACGATAACAAAAGGATTGTTTGAAATTATCGTCGCCGATACCGGCATTGGAATACGGCCTGACAAGCTCGATAGCATATTTGAAAAATTCAGCCAGATTGATTCTATTTATCATCGTAAACAACGCGGAATTGGCTTGGGACTCGCTATTACGAAACAATTAATTGAAGCCATGGGTGGGGAAATTCATGTGCAGAGTGAATATGGCAAAGGGTCCGAATTCAAATGTACCATCTCATTGAAATTGCAGCCTTTGCAAGAAAATGAAAATCAATATACTGAATTAAGTAATCGAAAATATTTGCCGCGTCAATCGCAATATAATTTAAAAGTGTTATTGGTAGAAGATAATTTAATTAATCAGAAAATTGCGAAAATCATGCTGGAAGATTTCGGGTGTCATGTAGATATTGTTGATAATGGCCAGGAAGTCATGGAAAAAGTGCCTGAATTATTGAGTTATCACATTCTTTTTATGGATGTTGGTCTGCCTGATATCAGTGGGTTTGATATTGTTTCCAGCTTGCGCAAAATTCCGGAATTAAAAGAATTACCTATTGTTGCCATGACAGCGCATATCCTGGAGCGAGATCGTCAGCAAGCATTTGATGCAGGTATGAATCAGATCATAGCCAAGCCTATCAGTTATGATGAGATTGCGATGGTATTGGATGAGTATTCAATTAAAAACTAGAAAGCAGGTCAAACCTTTCCTGGTCCATGTGAAAAGCTTACACTTTGTATGCCTGGCTGCAGCGCGGACAGATGCGCAATTGCATAAAACACGAAGTAAACCGTAGCAAGCCATAGCCTGCGATTTATAGATCAAAATCATATCCGTATTTTTTACCGTTATTTTCCTTTGAACATTCTGATATGCTGCACGGAATAAACGACGAGAATGGTTGGTCATGCAAAGTCATAGAGAAAGGCAACAAATAGCATTAAATAATAAAGATAATTTAATCCAGGCTGTAGCGAATGCATTTCCATTACAAAAAGAAGACGGCTTTGAAGCTATCTATCCTTTTTTCATCTCGGAATCCGAAAACGGAAGATCGAGTTTTACGTACCATACCGACTGTTGGATTGAATCACTACTTATCCTATTATGACATGTTTGATGATTTGGTGGGTCGATATATTTATCTTCATGAATATGTAA
>Ga0105239_10011234_pt1 | contig 9992 bp, 5 predicted proteins | sample KBSC44metaG_FD_92761 | JGI IMG/M metagenome (GOLD analysis project Ga0105239, IMG submission 92761) | Corn rhizosphere microbial communities from Kellogg Biological Station, Michigan, USA - KBS C4-4 metaG | ecosystem: Host-associated > Plants > Roots > Rhizosphere > Soil | place: Michigan, USA...
ACTCAAAAGACCGGTTATTTCAATCTAAATAAATCAACAGTCATTATAGCCAATACTGCTTCCAGGCACAATGCAGACATGTTGAATTTTTATTTGAAAAAGCTTTATGGGTTTAAACTATCAGTAAAAAATATTTCACCGTATCAAAATGTAAAGAATATCATTTTTCTTGGACTCCCCTATCCAGAAAATTATAAAAAAGATCAATATAATTTAAGCATTGAAAGTAACAAAATTGCCATCAATGCAGCCAGCAACCCGGGATTGTTCTATGGAATCCAAACTTTACTTCAGTTATTGCCAACAGATAAAGATTCAATCAATAACAGTCAATTTCAAATTCCGCAACTTAGTATTACAGATTATCCGCGCTTTCAATACCGCGGCATGCACCTGGATGTGGGCAGGCATTTTTTCGGAGTGGATGAAGTAAAAAAATACCTTGACTACATGGCTTTCCATAAATTCAATACTTTTCACTGGCATTTAACCGAAGACCAGGGATGGAGGATAGAAATAAAAAAATATCCATTACTTACTTCTGTTGGCGGATTTAGAAATGGAACTATCATTGGCCATCACCCGGGTACAGGAAATGATAGCATTCATTATGGTGGCTTTTATACGCAACAGGAAATAAAAGATGTTATTAAATATGCGAAGGATCGTTATATCACTATTATTCCCGAAATAGAAATGCCCGGACATTCGTCTGCCGCTATTGCGGCTTATCCAAAACTGAGTTGCTTTCCCGATGAATCTACATTAGTTAAATCCAACACACCCTGGGCCGGAAGCCGTTCCGGAAAGCAGGTGCAGCAAACCTGGGGCGTATTCGAAGATGTGTATTGCCCATCTGAATATACTTTTAAATTTCTTGAGAATGTATTGGATGAAGTGATGCAACTCTTCCCCTCAAAGTATATACATATTGGCGGAGATGAATGTCCGAAAGAAGCATGGAAACGTTCTGCATTTTGCCAAAAATTGATTAAAGAAAAAAACCTGAAAGATGAAAATGGCTTGCAAACTTATTTCATCAGCAGGATAGAAAAGTATTTAAACAGTAAAGGAAGAAACATCATTGGCTGGGATGAAATTCTGGAAGGAGGTTTGACTCCTAATGCCACCGTTATGAGCTGGCGTGGAGAAGACGGTGGTGTGGCTGCTGCTCAGCAACATCACAATGTAATAATGACGCCCGGTAAATATTGCTATTTTGATCATTCGCAACTTAAAAATGATGACAGTCTTACAATTGGCGGTTACCTTCCGCTCGATACAGTATATAGTTACGAGCCGGTCCCAAAAGAATTAAATGCACAGGAAGCAAAATATGTTTTAGGTGCGCAGGGTAATGTCTGGACAGAATATATCGCTAACAATAGTAAACTGGAATATATGATACTGCCTCGTATGAGCGCATTAAGTGAAGTGCTTTGGAGTCCGAAAGAAATGCGTAACCTGGAAGACTTTAAGACCAGGCTACCGTCTATGGTTAACCGATATAAAATGTGGGGCGCAAATTATTGTAAAGATTTTTAACAACTGTGTAGCAATCAGCAAAATATTTCTAAATTTCCGGGTAGTTGGCAAAGTAAATTATTACCATTATTTATTCAAAAAATAATACTGAATTACCAATCTGTTTATCCAATGACAAAATAAATACTATTCAACTTATCTTCGCGCCGTTCTTAATTAGATTATAATATTTCTTTAAAGGATATAACGGTTGGTAGCATGATCGGTAAACATTTTTCAATATACCTTTTTACAAAATCGAAACAGACATGATTGACTCTCTTGAAAAAATTCCCGTTTGGATCTTTAAAACTCCAAAAGAAGGCTCACAGCAAGTAGCACGCATTATTTCCGATCTTATAAGAGAAAAAAACGCAGCCGGAAAAAAGGCAGTAATTGGTCTGGCAACAGGCTCAACGCCGAAGTCCTTATACGCCGAACTCGTAAAACTTCACCAGGAAGAAGGATTGAGCTTTAAAAATGTGATCACATTTAACCTGGATCAATATTACCCGATGGAACCGGATGCTCTTAACAGCTACCATTATTTCATGCGTAAATATTTATTTGAACAAACAGATATTGATCCTGAAAATTATTTTTTACCCAACGGATTAGTGCCGAAAGAAAAAATAAAAGAGCATTGCGCAGAATATGAAAAGAAAATCGCAGATGCCGGTGGTATTGATTTACAAATTCTGGGAATAGGAAACAATGGCCACATTGGTTTCAACGAACCCGGCTCTCCTGTATATTCCAAAACAAGACTGGTTACGCTGGAAAATTCTACCCGCATTGCTAACTCACACGAGTTTGGAAATATCTCGCAGGTGCCACGTATGGCCATTACAATGGGCATCAGCACCATCATGAAATCGCATCGCATAATTTTGATAGCCTGGGGCAAAACCAAAGCTCCTGTTATTCAAAAATCGGTAGAAGGAAAACCAACCGAAGAAGTGCCTGCATCTTTATTGCAAAATCATGATAATTGCACTTTCGTTGTTGATGAATTTGCTGCCTCTGACTTAACAAGATTTAAATCTCCGTGGCTTACAGGCGAATGTGAATGGACACCTAATATTGTGAAAAGGGCTGTTGTCGATCTTGCCTTAAAGTTAGGGACACCTGTGCTGAGCCTCACCAATCATGATTACAACGAGTTTGGCCTGAGCGATCTATTGGTAGAAAAGGGAGATGCCTACGAAATAAACCTGGAGGTATATTATATGCTTCGTGACAGCATTACCGGTTGGCCGGGCGGCAAGCCTAATTCATTTATGCCACACCATCCTGAAAGAAGTATTCCATTTCCTAAACGAGTACTCATTTTCTCTCCGCACCCCGACGATGATATTATAAGCATGGGTGGCACCTTCATGCGGTTGCACGACCAGGGACATAATGTTCATGTAGCGTATCAAACAAGTGGCAACATAGCAGTAACGGATGAATTCGTAACCCGTTTTCTTGACTTTACAGTTGGCTTCGAGAAAATTTTTGACATAGATAATACAATCAGCAAAACAATATTAAATAAAGCCACTGCGTTTATCACCGACAAAAAAGCGAGTGAGAAAGATACCAGCGAAATAAGGAGCATAAAAGGTTTAATACGCCGCTGCGAAGCAAGAGCCACCTGTAAATATGTTGGGTTGAAAGAAGATCAGATTCATTTTATGAACCTGCCATTTTATGAAACCGGCACTATTGAAAAAAAGCCAATGAGCGATGAAGATGTGCAAATAACGGTGAAGCTTATGCGAGAAATAAAGCCCCAGCAGGTTTTTTGTGCAGGAGATCTTGCGGATCCTCATGGCACACACAAAGTTTGCATAGATATTATCCTTGCCGCACTTGCTTTCATGAAACAAGAGGGCGATGAATGGCTGGCAGATTGCCGGGTTTGGTTATACAAGGGTGCCTGGGAAGAATGGGATATAACCGAAATTGAAATGGCCGTGCCGATGAGCCCCGACCAGGTAAGAAAGAAACGATACGGAATTTTTATTCATCAATCGCAAAAAGACAGCGTTCCATTCCAGGGTAGCGATAACCGGGAATTCTGGCAAAGGGCCGAAGAAAGAAATGCCAACACTGCGGACCTGTATGCAAAACTTGGCCTTACACGATACGCTGCCATGGAAGCTTTTGTAAGATTACCTATATAAGATTTAAGAAAACTTTTATAAATTAATAGTTTAATCCCGTAATACCTTTGCCATCCATGAAAAGGCTACTGGCTTTTATTTTATTATTATCTCACATGAATACTTCAATGCTCCTCCCCCAGGCGCCTGAAGAAGATGTGTATGATGGCAATGGCAATCAATTAGATGATATTACAAGTATAGTGGAATTAGTTATGGTGAAGTTAGGAATTGATCACCATGCTGATGATGAAAATGATGACCAGGGCCAGAATTTTCACATAGTTAAAATTTTTGAATATTGTTTCCAACCTGTATTCAGCGAAATAAGCGATAAAGGATTTGCAATCGACAAAAAGGCAATGTTTGGCATATATAAAGAAAATAAGACGCCTGATGTATCTTTCGATATAATTATTCCTCCTCCCAAAGCCAATATCTAAAAAAGGTTTTTCAAAAACTGAAGACCTTTCTGTTCACCTTCAAGTATTTCTTTCAATCTTAAAAATGCATTATGAATTTATGTTCATGGTATAAGCTATGCGTTATTGCATTGCTGGCGCCGGTGTTCAATTGCTTCGGATCACCACCGGTTGATACTTTAAAAATAACACCAGCCGAAAGCGAGAAAATATTTCTCGAGAATAATTTATCGATACTTGCGGCCAGGTACAATGTAGATGCAAACCGGGCTTTAATCAGGCAGGCAGAATTTTGGGACAATCCGGTTATAAGCACCGACCAGAATATTTACGATAGGCACGGACAATTTTTTGCACATAACGGAACTAACGGTCAAGTGTATGTGCAGGTAATGCAACTGATAAAAACAGCAGGTAAACGCAATAAACTGGCACAACTGGCCATGGATAATGCCACCATTTCAACTGCACAATTCGATGACCTCGTAAGAACACTCCGGTATGCGCTCATTAGTGACTTATACGAAATTGAGCACCAGCTTAAAATTAAACATGTTTACGATACAGAGATTGGTGAATTGCAAACATTGGTTACAGGAATGGATGCAGAATTAAAAGCAGGAAACATTTCAATAAAGGATAATATTCGCATTAAAGCCTTACTGTTTAGTCTTCAAAACGAACTTGTAAATGTAGATGCTCAACTAATTCCCCTTGAGAGTGAAGTAAAATTATTGCTGAGAAATAACGACAGCACTTTCATACTTCCGGTTATGAATTACTATTTGCCTGATCTTATAAAAAAAGAAATACCTCCAAAGGCAGAGTTGATACAGGTTGCAGACTCAATTCGTCCTGATATTAAAATTGCGCACACTCAACTTGATTACGCCAATCATAATTTCATTTATCAAAAAGCGTTGGCCAAAGCCGATATAAGTGTTGGAACGGAATACGACCAGCACAGCAGTTACGCACCGGATTATGTGGGTCTCGCTATATCATTTCCCCTGAATATTTTCAATCGCAACCAGGGCGGAATTGCCTCTGCACAATATACTGTTAAAGAGCAACAAGCTGTGTATGATGGCGAGGTTTCACAAATTGAAAATGATATTTCGTCAGCGCTTGCTAAAGTAAAATTTTACCAGGGTGTAAACAATATCGAACAGCTCGATTTCGCACAACAATATGACGTCGTTTTCCAAAACATGCTGAAGAGTTATAAACAACGGCAGGTAAGTTTGTTGGAATTTATAGACTTTGCTGATGCCTATAAGGACACCAAATTAAAATTACTCGAACAACATACCGGTCTTATAAAAGCGCTTGTTGAATTGAATTACCAAACAGGTAAAGATGTTATCATTTTAAACAAATAAACATGAAAAATACTATTCCATTTATTGTTGCAGGCATGTCACTTATTTTCTCCGCATGCAAGTCAAAAGAAGAAGTTGCTGCGGTTACCAATGTCCCGCTTATATCGGACTCCCTTGCGCAAATTATAAAAATAGATACTGCAAAAATTGAAAACATCGAAGACCAGCTTTTATTAAGCGGTGAGGTAAGTTATGATGATAATAAGGTGATAAAAATTTTCCCTAACGCCAGCGGCCAGGTAGAAAGTGTAAATGTTTCCTTAGGCGACAAAGTTCAAAAAGGACAAACGCTAGCCGTAATCAAAAGCGCGGACGTAGCAGGAAACTATGCCGATCTCTCCACAGCAAACAGTGATGCTGCCATTGCCGAAAAAGAATATAAAAATGCAGAAGAGCTATATAAAAATGGAATAAGCAGTGAGAAAGAGTTTAACCAGGCAAAGATTGAATATGACAAAGCCCTGAACGCCGTAAAAAAAGTGCAGATGCAAATTGAAATAAATGGCGGCGGAAAAACAAAAGCAGGCGGCAGTTATATTATCACGGCGCCACGCGATGGTTTTATCGTAGAAAAAAATATTAATGCGGGAAGCTTTATCCGCAATGATAATAGTCAGAATTTATTTACGATTTCCGACATGCAGGATGTGTGGGTTTTGGCCAATGTATTTGAAACAGATATTCAAAAAATAAAAGCAGGCCAGCCTGCTGAAGTTACTACCCTTGCATACCCCGATAAAGTTTTTTATGGAAGAGTGGATCAGATTAATACAGTGCTGGATCCATTAAGCAAAGCAATGAAAATAAAAATTGTATTGCCCAATACTGGCATGCTCCTGAAACCGGAAATGTTTACCAACATTATCCTGGCACAAAAAGAATCAGTCAAAGCGCTGGAAATACCAACTGAAGCGGTAATCTCAGATGGAGGTAAAAACTTTGTCGTATTATATAAAGACAGGTATCATGCAAAAGCCCAGGTAGTAAATATTCTAAAAGTTTCCGGTACTAAAACGTATCTAACGGATGGAGTAAACGCAGGCGACCTTCTGATAAGTAAAAATCAAATTCTTGTTTATAACTCGCTGACTGAAGAGTAAATATTTCTTTTGCTAACAATCCGATAGCTATCGGATCTAAAATTTAAACAGTGGTTAAAATCATAAAAAATATTATTCATTTCTCATTACGCCACAGGTACCTTGTTTTTTTTCTTACGATCGTGTTGGCGATTATTGGAATATGGAGTTATAAAAATACGGCTATAGAAACATTTCCAGATGTTACAAATACGCAAATCATCATTATAACGCAGTGGCCCGGGCGCAGCGCAGAAGAAGTAGAAAAATTTATAACCATACCATTGGAAGTGGTCCTGAATTCTGTTCAGAAAAAAGAAAATTTAAGAACAACTTCCTCATTCGGCTTAAGCTATGTTCGCATTATTTTTGACGATAATGTAGATGACGCATTTGCAAGGCAACAGGTTACCAGCCGGCTTGGAAATGCGGACCTTCCGGAAGGTGCAGAGCCAGAAGTGGAGCCGCCTTACGGCCCAACAGGCGAAGTTTTCCGCTATACGCTTACAGGAAAAAATTATTCAATACGCGACCTGACGACTTTACAGGATTGGGTACTCGACAGGCAACTTAAAAGCGTACCTGGCGTAGCAGACGTTAACAGTTTTGGCGGTGAAGAGAAAACTTTTGAAATAAGTGTCAATCCTAATTTGCTGAATCAATACAACCTGAGTTCACTTGATGTATATTCTGCAGTAGCTAAAAGCAATTTGAATGTAGGAGGTGATGTAATTGAAAAAAACGGGCAGGCTTTCGTCGTACGAGGCATTGGTTTATTAAACGACATAAGCGATATCGAAAACATTATTATCACCAATATTAACGGTGTTCCTATTCTTGTTAAAAACATAGCGAAAGTTGAGGAAGCGGGGAAACCAAGGCTTGGACAGGTTGCCAGGGATTTTGACAAAGATGTAATCGAAGGGATCGTCGTTATTCGAAAGGGAGAAAATCCCAAAGAAGCGTTGGACAAGATACATGCAAAAGTCAAAGACCTCAATGATAATATTTTGCCGAGAGGTGTAAAAATTAATACTTTCTATGACCGCACTAACCTTATGGATTATGCAACTGATACCGTTTTGCATAATCTTACTGAAGGAATTATACTGGTAACAGTAATTGTATTTCTCTTCATGGCAGATTGGCGAACAACCTTGACCGTTAGCATCATTATTCCGTTGTCATTGTTATTTGCTTTTATCTGTATGCGTATTAAAGGCATGTCTGCAAACCTGTTGAGCATGGGAGCTGTTGACTTTGGTATTATTATAGACGGTGCGGTCGTGATGGTAGAAGGGCTTTTCGTTGTACTCGATCAAAAAGCCCGGGAAGTGGGAATGGAAAAGTTCAATAAGCTGGCAAAGCTTGGTTTGTTCAAACAAAAAGGAACAGAGATGGGAAAAGCAATTTTCTTTTCTAAAATCATAATCATTACCTGCCTCATACCAATTTTCGCTTTTCAAAAAGTGGAAGGGAAAATGTTTTCTCCTTTGGCTTACACCTTAGGTTTTGCATTGATCGGCGCTTTACTCTTTACACTAACCCTTGTTCCTGCATTATCAAGTATTTTACTTAGAAAAAATGTAAGGGAAAAACATAATCCTATTCCGGAATTTTTTGAGAAAGGAATTGGTAAATTATTCAGGATAACTTATGGCAATAAAAAAATAAGCATCCTTATTGCCCTTGCCATTATGCTTGTTACATTTTTTTCTGCAAAGTTTTTGGGAACTGAATTTTTACCGCAATTAAATGAAGGCGCTCTTTGGGTGGAAGCGGAATTGCCGATGAGTGTGAGTTTGCCTGAAGCCAATGAAATCAGTAACAAAATGGTAGCCATCCTGCATAAATTTCCGGAAGTAAAACAAACGCTGGCACAGGTTGGAAGACCAAATGATGGTACTGATCCCAAAGGCTTTTATAATGTGCAAACGCAAGTAGATCTGTATCCCGAAAAACAATGGAAAAGAAAAATCAGCGAGGATGAGTTGATTGCAGAAATGGATACGCAATTTAAAAAATACCCGGGCATAGTATTTAACTATTCACAACCGATACGCGATAATGTTGAAGAGGCCGTATCGGGCGTGAATGCTTCCCTTGCTGTAAAAATTTTCGGGAGTGATTTCAATGTACTTGACAAAGCTGCAAACGATGTGATGGCGCAATTAAAAAATGTAAATGGCATAGAAGACCTGGGGGTTGAAAGAAATCTCGGACAGCCTGAATTCAGGATAGAACTCGACCAGCAAAAGATGGCAAAATATGGAATTGTAATGGCTGATGCGCAAAGCGTAATTGAGATGGCAATTGGAGGTAAAGCGGCAACACAATTGTATGAAGGCGAAAGAAAATTTGATGTAAGAGTTCGATACGAAAAGCCCTACCGCGTGGACCAGGAAGCCATTGAAAACCTCATGATGCCGGGAAAAGACAACAGCAAAATTCCTTTAAAGGAAATTGCAGATATAAAAACCATTACCGGCCCTGCCTTCATTTACAGGGATAATAATTTACGTTACATTGCTGTCAAATTTTCTAATCGCGGCCGCGATTTGGGAAGCACCATTGCCGATGCACAGTCACGGGTAAACGCAAATGTTCGTTTGCCAAGAGGTTATTATACCACATGGAATGGTGAGTTTGAAAACCAGGTACGGGCCTCGAAAACATTATCGCAGGTGGTACCTATTTGCCTGCTGGCCATCTTTCTTATTTTGTTTGTAACATTCAATAACGTAAAAGACGCTTTCCTTACACTATTAAATGTTCCGTTTGCTTTAATCGGTGGTATTCTCGCACTGCATATAACAGGCTTTAACTTTAGCATCAGCGCCGGTATTGGTTTTATTGCATTGTTTGGTGTTTGTATTCAGAATGGTGTAATCCTTATCAGCGTATTCAGAAAAAATCTTGAGGAAAAGATGCATCTCGATGATGCCATTTATAAAGGAGTTATTTCACGTGTACGCCCGGTAGTTATGACGGCATTAATGGCAGCCATTGGTTTATTACCAGCCGCAATATCGCATGGCATTGGAAGCGAAACGCAGAAACCACTGGCCATTGTTGTAATCGGAGGATTGGTTACTTCAACCATTCTAACGCTGTTAATTCTCCCGGTAATTTTTTCATTGGTACACCAATTGATGCACAGAAGATCGAACAGGAACTTTTTAAGAAGAATTGGCGTGGTGAGTAAGTTGGAGAAACCCAACAGGTGATCCCAGGATAATTGAGACGGTGATAATGGTTGCGGCAAACTAAGATAATTGCCGCAACCATAAAAATAAACATAATACTTATAAAAGAGACTTCGAAATATTATCGCACCGTATAATCAAAACAATCGCTGGTTAATACTGTCGCCATCGTTACCCCATCAATTATTTGAAAATGAATATGAAATTGTGAGCCGCGGGCAATGGAAGT
>Ga0105239_10011238_pt1 | contig 9990 bp, 5 predicted proteins | sample KBSC44metaG_FD_92761 | JGI IMG/M metagenome (GOLD analysis project Ga0105239, IMG submission 92761) | Corn rhizosphere microbial communities from Kellogg Biological Station, Michigan, USA - KBS C4-4 metaG | ecosystem: Host-associated > Plants > Roots > Rhizosphere > Soil | place: Michigan, USA...
AACAAATCTGTCGATCAGAACAAATCTGTCGATCACAAGAAGTCTGTCGATGACAACAAATCTGTCGATCAGAACAAATCTGTCGATGACAGCACGTCTTTCGATCAAAACAAGTCTGTGAATGTGAATGTGCGAGGAAACAAATGGAAATCAAACGGAGGGGTGATCTTGGCGAACCGGTTTCATGAACACAAGTTACGTACGAGCGAACTCGAAAAACAGAAAGTGCTCGAGCAACAACAAAAGGAACTTCAGCAACAACACATTGAAAAACAGCAACAGAAAGAATTCGAGAAACAGCTACAACGGAAAGACGAAGAAGAAGACGAAGATGCGACGCAACACTCCTATGAATATGTGCAGAGCACCGATCTCAGCGTCTTCAATCCTGGGCGTTATCGCGCATTTCATTTGGCAAAAACGAAGCACAACGGTAACGAATCACATTTAAGTCGAACACAAAAGAGAAAAGGCGGACGATTTTTGCCAACGGATCAGGTGGGTGTTCCGGTTCGGTTATTTGAACGTCATGAGAACGTTGATGACGATGAATCTGCGAGCACCGACAGCGATGCAGAAGCGGACACATCCACCTCTGTTTCCGCTTCTGCATCGCTGTCGACATCACAGGCCATCGCCCGGCGAGCAAAAAACAAAAAAAAACGTGAACGCGTGAAGCGAAAAAAACAACAGCAAACCAAGGCAAATGTGGCCACTCTTGCAGCAAAAAAGGAGAACAAGGACTCAAAAGCGGAAGGAGAGACGGGAGATGGAAAGAACGATGGAAATGATCCGATCGTGAAAAAAATCGTTTCCATGTCTGACCCTGAAAGCGTCATGCTCATGATGGAGAAGATTCGTGGTCGTTTTGCAGAACATTACGCACACGAAACCGCACTCATGCGGATTCCGCCCAAAACACATAATGGTTTGACGATCTTTCCCTCACACACTGGTTTTTTGGATCCGTTGTATTCGTTTGGACGGCGTACGGAATTTTATCGGATCATGCGGACGTTTGAATCCATCGATATGGAGAGCATTCACGAGTTATTATCACCGTCGTCATCGTGGATAAGGAATCTGTTCATGGAATCAAAAACGCGGACTTTGACCCGGAACGAATTCGAAAAACTGCAATTGGCTGGGATCGTGGAATTTTTGACATCCATAACCGCTGCGTATCGATATACGGGAATCGATGCGTTGGTGGTTTCCATATGGACTCGAGCACCATCTTCTGCGACTGCGACCACGACAACGACTGGGAATGCAACAGCAACGGCAGGATCAGGAGGAATAAACGGAGCAGCATCGAAACGCAATGCTTCTTCAGTAAAAGATCGGCTGTTAAAAAAGCTTAGCGAACACAGCAAAAAAAAGGAACAGACCGAACAGAAGTCCAAACCTATGGGAGATGATCATGATGCATTCGAAGCATGGACGGTTACAATCCCATTGGTGATTCATTGTTCCGAATCTCTCTGTTTAGACCTGAACAGGTGCCACGTATCGTGTCCGAATTGCTGTTTACGATTCTGTGAGTGTGAATCACAATTGCACACGGAAGAATTCTGTGCTTGGGTTGTGGCACACTGTTACCCGACTCCTGTGTGGGGTAGCAACTCCGGTTTACTCGAAGCGGCGGTCGTCGGTGGACCCCTGCGTTCGTGTCTGCGCTGTTCAAATTTGACGTGTCAAAGTGAGTCGGTGCGTCGTGTGTTTTGCGACAATTGCCACGTTGCATCCTACTGTTCGGAACCCTGCCAGGTGGAAGACGAATTATTCCATCGGGCCGAGTGTCGAAGATTGCAATCCATGCAGTATAAAATACGGATTTCTCCGCAGGAACGTGTCAAATTACAACTTTCTCGTTTGGAATTGAGCAGACTTACCACTGATCACCTGAAACGAACAAACGTGGATGTGGATGCTCTTGCATCATTTCTCGAGCATCATCTACCATTCGCAATTCCTGTTGACGAAAAGAAAGATCCTGTTGCTGTTGAACAGCTGCAACAACAACAACGACAAACTCAACGGGAAGAGACAGAACGCGCTGGAGTTCTTCATACAAAGTTTTAATCGTCATCATCATCGTCGTTATTGATGTTGTTCTGTTGTTGCTGTTCTGTTTGTTGTACGTTGATATGATGTTGTAAACGCATGGTGAGTGCTTCTGTTTCATCAAGAAGACGTTGCATGGTTATTGCATTTTGCGCGTTGGATTCGGAGAGGACATGAGAAGAAAGTTGTGCTTGAGATTGGGATGGTTCCTCGTGTACGACAGCCATGACCTTGGGTGGTACGCGTGTGTGTTGCTCGAAAACGGGCGCATACGTGAGTGAGTCGTTTCCAAACGGTAGAGCGGCACGTTTTTCATCTCCACCACTGTGTTGCTGTTGAGTGTTTGGGATTGCCATGGGGGTCGTTTTGATGCTGCTGCTTTTCGGACTCGTGACAGGAGTGTTACCTCCTAACGGGGTATTAAACGGTGTGGACGGTTGGGTTTGAATCCCGGCTTGTTTGGAGTCAGAGTCATTCGATAAAGGACTGACTTGAAACTGTATCGGGGTCAGTTCTTGTTGTTGTTGTTGTTGTTGTTTTTGTTCTCCAGGTTGATCGTCTTCAGCTCCAACCTGTCCTTGTGCTTGTCGTAATAATAACGGTTGGATTTGGACAGGTGATGGAACGGTGACCGGATCTCTCATGCGATGCTCAAGATTCAACACAAACGTTCGTAAACGCTCTTGATCGCGGTGTAGTTCTTGAACAGTTTTGTTCAGCTCTTCGGTTCGGTTTAATGCTAACAATCGATTGTACATCGATCGATATCCGCGGTAAACTCCATAATTCCATGATATCGTAAACGCCACAAGAATTTCTATCATGTACAGCCATCTCTCAGTGAAGCAGACTTTTAGAAATCCACACAAGGCCATGAGTGCTGCCGCTTCCAGGCCGTATAAAAAACTCATACAAATCACAATATGCTTGGCCATTAGCCGTTGTTGCTCATGTGAAAAGACCAATTCACCAAAGATCGACCTGTTGTTCGTATTGTTCTCGTCATGCTCGTCATCCATCTGTTGTTGTTGTTCTCGTGCTTCGTACTTCACGTCAACATGCATCGTTGGTCCGTCTTTTGGGTGAAAGCCGGAAAAAAAACGTTCTGATAAAGAACGTGAGAAAAAAATAAAATCAAGATGGGGGCAGCACTTCCAATCCTTGACCCACAAAAAAAAGAAAACAAAGCAGTTGCTGACGACAAACACGATCTTGAAAAACAATGTACATTGTTTTTGCAGCACTACAAAGTCGACGCCATCACAAAACAAAATCATGTCGGGACGGGAATGTATGGTTCTGTGTATAAATTGTTTGTGAATTCAAAACCGTGTGCCTTAAAGGTGATTCCACTGACTGATCGTGAAAAAGAAGTACAAGCCGAAAACGAAGTCGCCTTTTTAGAGCGGCTTGCGCCAACGCATGCTGTCCCTCGGTTGATTCGTTCCTGGAAGTGTGTCTGTAAAGAGGCCCCCAACGTTCGACAGATAAACATCGAGCAAAAAACGCGATACGTTGAAAGTCATAAACTGAAACACGTTCAGGTGGACGAAATGGTGGGCTCTGACTCGTTGTGTATGTTTGTCCTCATGGAGTTATACCACGGTTCGATTGAGTCCCTCGTACGAGAACACGACACATTGTTAATAATGATCGGTCACACACTACTGACACTCGCCAGACTTAGCTGTTCGATGTGTGTCCATGGCGATTTGCGACCCGAACACATTTTGTTTCGAACCGACCCGAAAACAAAAGCAACAACGTACGCCGTAATTGACTTTGGGTTTGCAACGATCTTGAACCCGGAGAAAGAACAGCAACATATTTCTTTAAATTGGGTGTATCACTCCTATCACACGCAACACCCAAAGTTTCCCCACTTCGTGACTTTGCGACTCGACCTCCAACGTGACAGCTCCGCAATGCGAAAATTGAAATGTCAAGTGTTTGCAATGTTTATGAATTGTTTACAATTGTTTGCGTTCATGCGGATGGATGCTGCCCAATGGTATTGGAATAATAAAGGCATGTTGTACTATTTCGATGGGCTTGCGTTAGGTCCGTATACGAATTGGATTCAAGAGTGGTCAAAAACATTACCGTGGACAATTGATTCCATTGGTAATGTAAACAATGCTGTCAAAATACCGCTTGTGCTTGTGCTTGAACGTGCTGGGATTGTGCCTGTTGAGTTGTAACTCTTAGACCGCAACCGCTCTCAACCCCTGAATGGTAAGCTCCTTGCTGGGGGGTAAATATTCTATCACAACGGTGATCAGTGGTTGAAGGAGCACACGTTTTTTTCGCAATATTCGTTCTGCCCTTGTTCGTAATGCATTCCGATATGCGCGAAAGGGAGATAATTCATCGACAATGGTTTGTGATTCCGCATCGTTACAGAATGCGTGCAATTTCATTTTTATATTTGACCCATCCAACCCTGCTCGATTAAGAAGTACAGCGCGAAACTCTCGAGAGTTTCTTGTGATGATTGGATTCGTCGCAAATTCGAAAACACAGGTGTAGGAGAGATCGAATGTCGGTAAATGGTTCCATTTTTTGTGATCTACAAATTTAAACGGTTGATTGCATTCCGTGTCAGTTAGCGATAAGATCGTATCGGCAATGATATCCCTGAAGGCAGATGGGTGTATTGCGTGTAGAAAAATCCATCGAAGCAATCCCATTCGACTTGACATGGAATTCGAAACACCAGTAAGAATTGGCTGTTTATAGGTTGTGTACAATTCTTTCGCAAACTCCGTCCTCGAGCACTGAACCGCGAATTCAAACAGTGTTATCGGAATTCGACCGCCGGGCCACATAACGGGCACATTAACATTTCCATGGAGAACATGTTTCACAAACGGTTCGGCAAACCCGACATAATGAATGTCCGTTGATTCACAACACGCGCTCCGGCTATCTAACCATAACATTTGTACAAGCAAGTATTTTGGATCGAAGATTAAATGACCCAAGTCGGTGAATCCCCGGTACAATTTTGCATGTCCAGACGCGATCAGTGCTTTCTTAAGAGCTGACCCATCCAAGTATTGGGGGTCTGCAGTGCCCCTGTAGAGCGATTCCCAGGGGATGATACGTTTCTGTTGTTGTTGTTCGAATGTCATTGTCGCTTCTTCTTTTCGATCGTCTTTTTTTCCCGCATCGTGGTCGAATTTCCGTTTTCCCAACATTCAAGCAAAAAAATCGTAAAAATGACACGCTGAAAAAAGATAAAAAGGCGATGTTCCGTGTTTTGTCATTAAATTTAGCGTTAAGGCCCGTTGATGTTGCCGCTGGGTCATCGTCATCTTCATCAACGGGCACTGAAACAAAAACCAACGAGAGCAAAGAGCAAAAAAGTGGTGGAATGGTTGCACCAGAGTGCGGGTGTTATCCCGAGTATCACGTGTACAATTCGAACGAAGTTCGTGTTCGTGGGTTTGTCAAATGGTTAATGTCCATTCCCAACAAATCTCAGCCGGACATTTTATGTTTTCAGGAGTTAATGTGGTTGCCAACAACAGAGTATTTGTCCTCACAACTTGAAAAACTTGGGTACACAACAGGAATCAATATTGATCCGCTCTCTCCTGATAACCAAGGTTCCACCGTTCAGCTTTCACCCACCGCCAAATTCAAGCGAGCTGGTTCGGGTCTTGCCATCTATTACAAGGACAGCAAATTGACGTTACTAAAAAGTGGGAAAGCGATGTTTGACAAACGTTTAGGAGCAGATTATTTGTGTGAAAAAGGATATATGTGGTGCGTGTTTCGAACCAGCTCTCCTTCTGCCCATATCTTTGCGGTTCTCACATTGCATCCACAAGCGTATGTCAATATCGCCACCCAAGGTCCACCCTGTGAAAACCCAATGGTCGGCAAGCTGCGTCTGATGGCGGTCGAACAAATGAAAAGTCTTGGTGGGTATCCGCGTTGCATCGAAGCGGTGCACATGGCACAATTTGCACAAATTGCACAAACCGTCAAAGAATTGCAGCAAAATGAAACCAAAAACATCATTATTACCGGTGATTATAACGTGAATAGTTTTCTCCCTGAAATCGATTCCAAAGAGGAACAAAATCCTAAGACGGCAACAGAAGGAGAGAACAACAATCGGGAATTTAAACTCGTGGAAGGGATATTACAGGCACAATCCGTGCCGTCTGCGCAAGGTCAAACCTTTAAACTGACATGGGATCCATCCATTAACTTGTTTTGTCGTTCTCTCGATCCTCGCCAGCCGAGTGTCTATCAAAAAATCGATCACACGATGACGACGAAAGGAAGTGCATTCTCCTATGTGGACCAGCAAATTGTGCCGTTATCATTCCAGCAATTATCATTTCAGCCCTTTCCGGAACTTGATTTGTTTTGGACAGACATTTGTGGTGCCATTCGCGCCGGTTCCGGCCCTTCACTCTCCTATCCCAACCAACTCATGAAAGATCGCATTACACAGGGAATGATCCAAAAACAAAAAGCGCTACAAAGCGCGACAAGCGAACAAAAAAACGATCCCGTACAATGGGCACTATATATCCAATCATTGCCATTTGAAAAATCCAGTCAGCTCTGGAAAGGATTGGAGTTTTACGGATTTTTAACGGAAGCAACGCTCACAGAATCCAAAGATTTCGCGATTCGACAATTTCAATCCTTGCTCACTCGGTACAAGATTGGTGATCCACACCCCTTTCGTATGCTCGCAGAAGTCAGCGATCATGCGGCTCTTATCACGCGCTTTTGTTTCTAGTGTTATAAAACATTGGTTAGTGTGATGACTCCTTTGCGCTCCGCTTTCAACACGCGCGTTTGAGACGATCCGACTGCGATCATCGCATTCAGATGCGATGCATATTTGATTGACGAGAGGCATTGATGAAAGTCTCCGCGCAAACGAAAATTACAACTTTCGTGAATGTTTAACTTCGACATCTGAATGCGAATCAACGAAATTTCGGACGTGTCCGCATCCGTGGGATCGCGGAGCGATTGGCCAACCACATAGACATCAGTTCCCGGTCCAACCGAAAATTCTTTTGCGATCACACTTGTCTGTTGATGTGTAGAACTCGGAAGAACACTGATGTTGAAGGGTTTTTCGTTGTTGATGTCGATGCACCCTACGAACGGAAAGGCGTGTTTTGCATTGTTCGGTGTTGGCATGGCCGTTCCCAAAAACAATATAGTGTTTTGCTGTGCGTTCCATTGCACGCGTTGAATGACAAGGTTGGGGACGTTTGCGAATTCAATAATATGGACGCCATGTCCAACGTATCCTGATCCAAGCAATTGCAGACCACCCAAACCACCATTCGTATTCGAATCAATTCCTCCTTTCGGTTTTGGTACTAGCGGACGTAAGTGTGTGGGCCGAATTACCGTCAGTGAATGAAACTGCTGTCCAGTGGATGGTCTTGATGCCGCACGTTTTTCGTCCTCGACGTAGCGCTCCACGATATCTTTTTGTTTCGTTTCCGTATTCGTTACGCTCAAGCTGCCGGCCTTTAACGTCAAACTACCTCCCATTAAAGACATCCCTCCTCCCTCACTCAGTTCTTTTGTTCCGAACGACAGCAACGATGATGATGTCGACGACGAATTTGAACCAGCGCTGCCGTCCATTGTAATATAAAAGCCATCGCTTGACTTGTGTTTTGCTAGTGATGCGGATGGGGTGGAGGGAGCAGAGGAGATTTCTTTGTTTTGCGAAGGTGTTTCTTTCGCCTCTCGCGAAGGTGTTTCTTTCGCATCTCGCGGAGGTGTTTCTTTCGTCTCTCGCAAAGATATCTCTTTCGTATCTTTTATTTCCCTAGACTCCTGTGTAACAACTGACGATGTGACCGACGCGGTTTCATCGTTGTTCTCCGTATCGAGTTGTAATGGCGGCACAATAGGATTTCCCATGTCGTCAAACATGGCGAGAAACCCGTGGCATTCTTCAATCGGCGCGGCCGGATACGACACACGACCGCTTACAATAAAACGCCGACCTTTGTCGTTTGGTACCCACGCAATGTCTTTGCCAATAAACGTAAATTTGTGAAACAGGTTCGACAATTGATCGAATTGAACCAAGGGTGGCGAATGCTTCGCGGTACTGACGAATTGTCGATGTTCGTTGAGTCGCGCGACGATGGTTTGCAACTGCGGGCCGTCAGAATGTTTCTTTTGAACGGCACAAAGAAGCAACAAATCATTTGTGGACGGATCCAGCGACATTCGAATCCCGTGCGATCCTTCGTACAATTGAGAATCAGTTTTTAACGCCAACACCGAGGACGGTTGGTTTCCGTCTTCTTGGAAAAAATCAGATACTGGATCACCGGTGACACCATCCAAAGCAATTAAGCATGCTGTTTTGCGTTCGTTTACTTCCGTTGTGGCAAGAATCAACAGGACACTGTTTATGAATTCTTGGGGAGCGGAATAGAGGAGGAGTTGGCTTGCATGAGTACATCCTGGCAAAATATCGTGTTTCAGTTTTCCGGAATTCCACTTCGTGTCCAACTCAAAGGTGGCAGTGTGGGTAAAATAACGCAGTTTGCCTACGATTAAGCCTTGTGTTTGAATGTCCGCCTTGTAGGCGTGACCGACAACAAAAATATAGCATGGATCGTCTGGTTTCGCTTGCGGGACTACAATGAGATCGCACCATTCCAGGTCGGCCCGTTTCTTTTTCTTATCGTTAAGCCACCATACGTCTTCGCGTACGATTATCGTCTTTGCGGTATTGCGTTTTTGTTGTTCTTCGACGTCCATGTACCATTGGGATAAAATCGGGTCATCAATACAGCGCAACGGACTGCGCTGAATACGGGCGGACAATTGTGCGGGGTCCGATGTGACGTTCTGCACACTTTGTACAACATCCGTGACCATGGACAACGCCTGTGTGGTTTTGTTTCCATTGTCAACAGAATCGCGAATGCGTCCCGTGAGCGCATCGATGGCACCTTTCATATCCCCTAATTGTGCCATACCTTGTTGAAACGACGCAACCGCGCGTTTGACGTCTTCGGTTCCTTTTTGCTGAACATCGATTAAACGCGATTGGAAATTGGTCTTTTGCGCATCGACATCTTTTTGGTTGTTAAGAATGCCGTTCATGATTTGTGTGGATTGCTCGCGATAGGCTTTCAAATCCATTTTGCTTTTGTCGGATGTGGACGCGGACGGGGGATTAATTGCAGAGGTAAATGCAGCTAATGCTGCGGAAGCGGATGCATGTCCGGATTGTAATTGCAGTGCATTGTTTCCTGATTGTTGTTTTTCATTCTGTTGTTTTTCACCAAACCGGCGCGGATGTAAAGGGACGGTCGGCGCAACAGTCGCAGTTTTTTCTTTTTCCTTTTCGAGCAAGGAAGGATGTCGTTTGTACTTTTCTGCGATTTGTGTTGTTTTCAACGAGGCGTTGACAGTCTCTTTTACGTCTTTCATGGTCAAAGAACGTTTTCCCGTGTCTTTTGTCACGCTGGACTGGTGATGTTGCAATTTATCCATCAAATCTTTATGTTTGGCGTCCAATGCCGCGTTTCGATTGTAGAGTTGTTGCGTGTCAGCTCTGTTGGATATGGTTTTGATTTGTGCATCCGCTCGTGCAAGAAGAGATCGACTCTGTGTGGAACGTAAATCAGCGGGAGTTCCCACTAGAGACGTCGGAGGCTGAGCTTTTATGTCCACATTCTGTTGCTGTTGCTGTAAAGAGGGCGGGAGTGCAGGTTTTTGTGTGCATGTGCTGCAGCCCACCATTGGTGGTATTGGCGCAGGAGACGCCGCAATGGCATTGGGATTCAACGTCGTGGCTTGCATTTCGTAACACAACGACCACTTATTTTTTCTCCAGTTGTTTTTTCAATACAATCGATAGGAAAAGTATATTGTCCTTTCGACGAAAAAATTACATATGGA
>Ga0105239_10011239_pt1 | contig 9989 bp, 9 predicted proteins | sample KBSC44metaG_FD_92761 | JGI IMG/M metagenome (GOLD analysis project Ga0105239, IMG submission 92761) | Corn rhizosphere microbial communities from Kellogg Biological Station, Michigan, USA - KBS C4-4 metaG | ecosystem: Host-associated > Plants > Roots > Rhizosphere > Soil | place: Michigan, USA...
CGCGCAGCGGCAGCGCGCTCTTGCGCACCGCATTCGGCGGAATCGGCGCGGCTTCGGCGACGTCCCACGGGCCGACCGCGAACGCGACGAGGTAGGTCGGCAGCGGCGGCGTGGTCGCGTAGGCGATCGTCTTCCACTTCGCGTCGGCGGACTTCTCCTCGCGCAGCGGCCGCGTGTTCGCCACCGCGACGTCCTGCACCGGCACGGTCAGCGCGAGGTCGAACGGCACCTTGAAGCGCGGCTCGTCGAAACCGGGGAATGCGAGGCGCGCGCTGACCGGCTCCATCTGCGTGACCGCGTAGGCGTCGTCGCCGACCTTGACCTTGTAGACGCCTTCGAGCTGGCCGTTGAACGGCGCGTCGTAGTCGAACGCGAGCTCGATCTCCTGCGCGGCGAGGCGATGCGCGAAGCGCACTTCGAGCACGCCGCCGTCGGCATGCGCGACCGCCTTCGCGTCGCTGGTCGCGCCCGCGGCGTCGGTCACGCGCGCGGCGCGGATGTTCATCTGCTGCGCGTGCAGCCAGACGTGGTCGCTCGCCTTCGCGAGCCTGACGCGGATGCGCGCCTCGCCGTCGAAACGGTCGCGGCGTGGATCGACGGTGAGGTGCAGTGCGTAGTGCAGCGGCGCCACGTCGGCCGGCAGCTTGCCGGTCGGCACGCCCTCCTCCTTCGCGACGGCGGCGCCGCTGGCGAGCAGGCTGGACAGGATCAGGGCGCGCATGCGCATCGGGACATCTCCGCAAGGTGAGCCGCGGACCCCTGCCCCCGGCACGAAGCCGCCACTTGACCATGCCGGCGCGGCCATCGGCAATGGGCGGAACGTCATGCCCCGGCGATCGAGCGGCGCAGCGCGGCGCGCGCGAGCAGGCGGGTCGAGTCGAGCGTCGGCAGGCAGGCGTTGCCATCGTCGACGACGAGCGGGAGTTCGGTACACCCGAGCACGACCGCGTCGCAGCCGGCGTCGCGCAGGCCTTCGATCACGCGCAGCAGATAGGCGACCGAGGCCGGTTCGCGCACGCCCGCGACGAGTTCGTCCATGATGATCCGGCCGACTTCCACGCGCTGCTCGACCGGCGGCCGGCGCCAGTCGAGGCCGTGCGCGACAATCGATCGCGGGTAGACCTCGCTGTCGACGAGCCAGCGCGTGCCGGTCAGGCCGAGCCGGCGCAAGCCGCGCCGCTGCGCCTCGGCGGCGACGACGTCGGCGATGTGCAGCCACGGCAGCGGCGACGCCGGCTCGACCCACGGCATCGCCTGGTGGATCGTGTTGTCGGGGCAGACGAGGAACGCGGCGCCTGCACGCGCGAGCCGGTGCGCCGAGGACAGCATGAGGTCGGCGACCGCGGGCCAGTCGTCGCGCTCGATGCAGGCGACGTAGTCGGCGAGCGAGTGCGTGTGCAGCGACACCTCGGGATGCGCATGCGCCTGGCCGAGCCCCTGCGCGCCTTCGATGCAGATCGTGCGGTAGCAGAGCGCGGCGCCTTCGGCGGAACAGGCGACGATGCCGATCGGCTTCGACATGGGCGTCTCCGGGCAGCGGGCGGATGCGATCACGCGGCGTGGTCGCGCCACCCGATCATCGGCGAGTCGCGCGCGCGAGTACAAGGCTACGCCCGCCCGCGACCGGACCGCCCGCGGCGGCGGATCTGCGACGATCGCCGGTCCGGCCGCGTCTGAACGGCATGAGACGCTGGGAACTCGCCGTTTCGCTCGACCCGCACAGCAGCCAGCCGCTGTTCCTGCAGCTCGCCGACGCGATCGCCGACGACATCCGCCGCGGTCGCCTGCGCGCCGACGACGCCCTGCCCGGCTCGCGCGAACTCGCCGGCCTGCTCGGCCTGAACCGCAACACGATCGTCGCCGCATACGACGAACTCGCTGCACAGGGCAGCGTGCGCACGCGCGTCGGCGGCGGCACGTTCGTGACCGCGGCGACGCCGCTCGCGCGCGTGCGGCCATGCGCGCCCGTGTTGCCGGCGGCGCCGACCTTCGCGCTCGCGCCGCTCGCGCCGACGCGCTTCGTCGCGCCGGCGGTGCCCGCGCCCGGCGCGCTCCAGCTCGGCAACGGCGCGCCGGATCCGCGCCTGTTTCCCGCGCGTGCGCTCGCGCGTGCGTTCCGCCGCGCGATCGAATCGCGCGGGCGCGGCGCGCTCGGCGCCGGCGGCCCGTGCGGTCATGCGCGCCTGCGCGGCGCACTCGCCGACATGCTCGCGCGTTCGCGCGGCCTGCCGGCGATGCCGGCGAACACGATGGTCACGCGCAGCATCGAGCAAGGCATCGACCTCGTCGCGCGCGCGCTGGTTTCGCCCGGCGACGTCGTCGCGGTCGAGGAACTCGGCTATCCGCCGGCGTGGAACGCGCTGCGCCTCGCCGGCGCCGAGCTCGCGCCGCTGCCGCTCGACGACGAAGGTCTGCGCGTCGACGCGCTCGCGGCACTGCTCGAGCGAACGCGCGTGCGCGCGGTGTTCCTCACCCCGCACCACCAGTTCCCGACCACCGCGGTGATGTCCGCGGCGCGGCGCGCGCGCCTCGCCGAACTCGCGCTGCGCCATCGCGTCGCGATCGTCGAGGACGACTACGACCACGAGTTCCACTACGCCGGCAAGCCGGTGCTGCCGCTCGCTGCGGGCGCGGGCGGCGGCAACGTCGTCTACGTCGGCTCGCTCGCGAACCTGCTGGCACCGGGCATCGGCACCGGCTTCGTCGTCGCGCCGGCGCCGGTGTTCGAGCGCCTCGCCCAGTTGCGCGCGGCGAGCGACCCACGCTGCGACGCCGCGCTCGAAGGCGCGATCGCGGAGCTGTTCGAGGACGGCGAGCTGTTGCGCCACGTGCGGCGCCTGCGCCGCGTGTTCGCCGCGCGCCGCGACGCGCTCGCAGGCGCGTTGCGGCGACGTCTCGGCAGCGCGCTCGATTTCCGCGTCGCCGAGGGCGGCCTCGCGCTATGGGTGCGCGTCGATGCCGCGATCGATCTCGGCGCATGGGTACGCGAGGGCGCTCGCGAAGGCGTGCAGTTCGCCGCGGCGACGCCGTACGACCTGCGCGGACGCGAACTCCAGGCGATGCGCCTCGCCTTCAGCTGGCACGACGAGGCGGAACTGGAGCAGGCGGTCGAACGGATGGCCCGCGCGCTTGCGCGCTGCGCACCGTTGCGCCGCGCGCCGCCGACGCGTGCGGCGATCGGCACGCGTGCAGCATCGTTGCACGAGGACGACCGGCGCCAGCGCGCCTGAATCGGCAGCCGATCGCACCGGCGATCGGCTGCGGGCGGTCGGCGATCAGGCCGCCGCGGCGAGCGCCGGCGCGGCGGCGCCCGACTGCTCGGCGGTCACGCCGACCGCGTGCAGCACGGCGGCGATGCGCACAGCGCTCTGGATCGCCTGCGCGGCGACGCCGTGCTTCTGCAAGGTCTTCTCGTGCGACTCCATGCACATGCCGCAGCCGTTGACGGCCGACACCGCGAGCGAGGCGAGCTCGAAATCGATCTTGTCGCAACCCGGGTTCGCCATGACGTTCATGCGCAGGCCCGCGCGCATCGTCGCGTACTCCTCGTTGCCGACGAGGTGGGTGAAGCGGTAGTAGACGTTGTTCATCGCCATGATCGCGGCGGCTGCGCGCGCGCCGTTCGCTTCGGCGTCGCTGAGCGCGCCGGCGAACTTCGCGACCACCGCCCGGGTGAGCGGCTCATGGCGCGCGGAGATCGCGCTGGCGATCGCGACGATCGCGATCTGCCTGGCGGAAAGGCCGGGCGAGCCCGACTCGCCGAGCACGGCGTCGAGGTTGAGGCGCAGGTCCTTCGCGTAGTCGGGCAACTGGTCGCGGATCGCTTCGAGGCTCATGGTGGCTCCTGTTCTTCGTTCGCGCGAGCGTGCCGCGCATTCATGGGGTCAACGGGCGATGCGTGCATCGCGCCGTCGCGGCGACGGATCGCCGGGAAAGAGGCCGGGCGGCGGGAGCACCGCCGCCCGGGAACCGGCCTCGCGCGGAGAGGGAGGGAGAGCGCGAAGCCGGGTGAAACGGCGTGAGGCAAGCCTCATCGCCCGATGCATGGGCGACGCCCGAGGGCATCGCCCATGCCGCCGTCAGGCGACTTTCAACGTCTCTTCGCCCTGCTTCCAGTTGCACGGGCACAGTTCGTCGGTCTGCAGCGCGTCGAGCACGCGCAGCACTTCCTGCGGATTGCGGCCGACGCTGCCGTCGGTCACGTAGGCGAAGCGGATCACGCCCTCCGGATCGACCAGGAACGTCGCGCGCTTGGCCACGCCCTCTTCCTCGTCGAGGATGCCGAGCGCGCTCGACAGGCGCTTGGCGGTGTCGGCGAGCATCGGGAACGGCAGGTCGCGCAGGTCCTTGTGGTCCTTGCGCCACGCGAGGTGGACGAACTCGCTGTCGGTGCTCGCGGCGAGCACCTGGCAGTCGCGGTCGGCGAACTGCGCGTTGAGGTCGCCGAAGCCCTTGATCTCGGTCGGGCAGACGAACGTGAAGTCCTTCGGGTAGAAGAACACGAGCAGCCACTTGCCCTTGTAGGTCGTGTTGCTGATCGGGAAGAACGCCTTCTCGACGCTCTCGATCGAGACGGTCGCCTTGAGGTTGAACTCCGGGAACTTGTCGCCAACGGTCAACATGCTGAACTCCTCCATGGAGCGGGTTTCGAAACGGTGGGTGGGTAGCGGATGGCGCGGGGAAGCGCCGACGGGAACCAAGGATAGGGCCCGCCGATCGATCATTCAAATCGATTGTTGATATGTTATCGATAGAGTGGTTCAATCGCCAGCGTCGCCTTCACAGCCGCCGCCATGAACCTGCGCGACCTCCGCTACCTCGTCTCCCTCGCCGAACACCGCCACTTCGGCCGCGCCGCCGAAGCGAGCTTCGTGAGCCAGCCGACGCTGTCGACGCAGATCCGCAAGCTCGAGGAAGAACTCGGCGTCGCATTGGTCGAACGCACGCCGCGCAAGGTGCTGCTGACCGAAGTCGGCCGCGAGATCGCGCAGCGCGCGCGCGAGGTGCTCAACGAAGTGGAGCAGATCCGCGCGATCGCGCGGCGCACGCTCGATCCCGAATCGGGCACGGTGCGCCTCGGCATCTTCCCGACGCTGGGGCCCTACCTGCTGCCGCACGTGGTGCCGCGCATCCGCGAGCGCTTCCCGCGCCTCGAACTGCTGCTGACCGAGGAGAAGACCGAAGTCGTGCTTCGCCTGCTGCGCGAAGGCCGCCTCGACGCCGGCATCCTCGCGCTGCCGATCCACGACGAGCAGCTGCACCAGGAATTCCTGTTCGAGGAGGACTTCGTGCTCGCGGTGCCGCAGACGCATCCGCTCGCGACGCACGCGAGCCTCAAGCTCGACGAACTCGCCGACCAGAACCTGCTCCTGCTCGAGGACGGCCACTGCCTGCGCGATCAGGCGCTCGAGGTGTGCCACCTCGCCGGCGCGAGCGAGCGCAGCGGTTTCCGCGCGACGAGCCTGGAAACGCTGCGCCAGATGGTCGCCGCGGGCGTCGGCATCACCTTGCTGCCGAACCTCGCCGTGCAGCCGCCGATCGCGCCGTCGGCGGACATCCATCTCGTGCCGTTCCGCGGCGATCCGCCGAGCCGGCGCATCGCGATGGTCTGGCGCAAGAGCTCGGCGCTCGCGGTGTTCCTCAAGCGCCTCGCCACGGTCGTGCGCGCGCTGCCGCGCGAACTGCTCGATGCGCGCGCATCCGCACCGGCGCGCAAGCCGCGCGGCGCCGCGCGCAACTGACGCGCCGGGTTTGAGAAACCCTGCGCGTTGCACTACGGTGGCCGGATGCAGGCGCCACGTCGCGCGCCGATCCACGATGGAGTTTCGCCTTGGAACCGATGTCCGCTTCTCCCCCGATCGTCGTCTCCAGCCTCGACCTCGAGCGCATCGAAGCCATGCTCGACGCGCCCGCGTACCGCGACCAGGCGGGCGCGATCGCGCTGCGCGACGAACTCGCGCGCGCGGACGTGCTCGCGCCCGCGCAGATGCCGAACGACGTCGTCACGATGAACTCGCGCGTGCGCGCGGTCGACCTCGACAACGGCGACGCCTACGACCTCACGCTCGTCTACCCGCGCGACGCCGACGGCGACGCCGGTCGCGTGTCGGTGCTCGCGCCGGTCGGCAGCGCGATCCTCGGCCTGCGCATCGGCCAGACGATGCAGTGGCCGATGCCGGGCGGGCGCCGCATGACCCTGCGCGTCGACGCGATCCACTACCAGCCGGAGGCAGCGGGCGACCTGCATCGCTGACGTCATAGCCGGCGCCTATCGTGGCCATCGCATCCGTCGATTTAACCGCGGGCGACGACGGTGCTACCTTCGACCTGCGCGCCAGGGAAGGGCCTTTTTCGTCCGTCCAACACGAGGTGCATCATGAGCAACCTGAAAGGCAGCCGCACCGAAGAGAACCTCAAGGCCGCGTTCGCCGGTGAATCGCAGGCGAACCGCCGTTACCTCTATTTCGCCCAGAAGGCGGACGTCGAGGGTCACAACGACGTCGCCGCGGTATTCCGCTCCACCGCGGAAGGCGAAACCGGCCACGCGCACGGCCACCTCGAATACCTCGAGGCGGTCGGCGATCCGGCCACCGGCCTGCCGTTCGGCAGCACGGTGAACAACCTCAAGACCGCGATCGCCGGCGAGACGCACGAGTACACCGACATGTACCCGGGCATGGCCAAGGCCGCGCGCGAGGAAGGCTTCGAGGAAATCGCCGACTGGTTCGAGACGCTGGCCAAGGCCGAGCGTTCGCACGCGAACCGCTTCACCAAGGCGCTCGGCGAAGTCGGCGGCTGAGGTCCAGCGGACCGCAAACAGCTGCGTAGGCCGGATCAAGCCGCGCTAGCGGCGGATCCGGCGCTGCGCGCCTTGATCCGCCCACCGCTGCGTGTTCCTGGAGCCCGCATGGCCGACGATCGCAACGCGTCCGCCGCACCGCGCGAGGGCAGCCTCGACGCACCGACGCGCCACCCGCTCGACTGGAAGAATCCCGCGTTCTACGACCAGGCCGCGCTCGATGCGGAACTCGAGCGCGTGTTCGACATCTGCCATGGCTGCCGCCGCTGCGTGAGCCTGTGCCAGGCGTTCCCGACGCTGTTCGACCTCGTCGACGAATCCTCGACGATGGAGGTCGACGGCGTCGCCAAGGGCGACTACGCGAAGGTCGTCGAGCAGTGCTACCTGTGCGACCTCTGCTACCAGACCAAGTGCCCGTACGTTCCGCCGCATCCCTGGAACGTCGACTTCCCGCACCTCATGCTGCGCGCGAAAGCGGTGCGCCATCGCGACGGCGCCACGTCGCTCGGCGCGAAGTTGCTCTCGAGCACGACCGCGGTCGGCCGGCTCGCCTCGATCCCGCTCGTCGTCGACGTCGTCAACGCGGCCAACCGCGCCGCGCCGACGCGCACGCTGCTCGACAAGGCGCTCGGCGTGCATCCCGATGCGCGCCTGCCGACGTTCCATGCCGACACCGCGCGGCGCCGCCTGAAGCATTTCGACGGTGCGCTGGCGACGGCGCCGCTGCCGGCCGGGCGCACGCGCGGCAAGGTCGTGCTGTTCGCGACCTGCTACTGCGACGTGTCGCAGCCGCAGGCGGTCGAGGATCTCGCCGTGCTGCTCGCCCACAACGGCATCGCGGTCAGGCTGGTCGAGCGCGAGGTCTGCTGCGGCATGCCCAAGCTCGAGCTCGGCGACCTCGACAGCGTCGAGAAGTACATGCGCAGGAACGTGCCGCTGCTCGCGGCCGCGGTGCGCGACGGCTGGGACGTCAGCGCGGCGATCCCGTCGTGCGTGCTCATGTTCAAGCAGGAATTGCCGTTGATGTTCCCCGACGACGAGGATGTGCAGCTGCTGCGCCGCCACGTGTTCGACCCGTTCGAATACCTCTGGCAACGCCACCAGGCCGGCCTGCTGAAGACCGACTTCCGCAACGCGCTCGGCAAGGTCGCCTGGCACGCGCCCTGCCACCAGCGCGTGCAGAACATCGGCCCGAAGACGCGCGACGTGCTCGCGCTCGTACCGGGCACCGAAGTCAGCGTGATCGAACGCTGCTCCGGCCACGACGGCACCTACGGCGTGAAGCGGGCGACCTACGCGAACTCGCGCAGGATCGCCAAGCCGGTGGAGGCGCGCATCGCGCAGGCCGCTCCCGACCATTTCGCGAGCGACTGCCCGATGGCCGGCGCGCACCTCGCGCACGGCCTCGGCGATTCGCCGCGCGCGGAGAGCCCGCTCGGCCTGCTGCGGCTCGCCTACGGAATCTGACTTGCAACGAAGAGCGCCAACGCCCGAGACACGGAGCACGCGGGGAAAGCAACAGCATCGACTCGGGAAAGGCGTTTCCTCCGTATGCTCCGTGTTTCAATCTTTTCAGTGGTCACGACGACGTAGCTCCCTCCGCCTATGAACAAGCTCGCCCCCGCCGACCTGTGGAAACTCGAGGACTACGCGCGCGAACGCACCGCGTTCCGCGCGCGCGTGCTCGCGCACAAGAAGCCGCGCACGATTCACCTCGGTGCGCACCTGACCCTCGTGTTCGAGGATCGCCTGACCGTGCAGTACCAGGTGCAGGAGATGCTGCGCATCGAGCGCATCTTCGAGGCGGACGGCATCGCCGACGAGCTGGCCGCGTACAACCCGCTGGTTCCCGACGGCGGCAACCTCAAGGCGACCCTGCTCATCGAATACGACGACGTCGAGCAGCGGCGGCGCGAGCTCGAGCGCTTGCGCGGCGTCGAGCACGACATCCGCCTCGTCGTCGACGGCTTCGCGCCGGCCGCGACCATCGCCGACGAAGACCTCGAGCGCAGCAACGAATCGAAGACCGCCGCGGTGCACTTCCTGCGCTTCGAACCCGCCGCGGCGGCGATCGCCGCATGGCGCGCGGGCGCAGGCGTGCGCTTCACCGTCGACCACCCGCACTACCGCGCGAGCGCCGACCTCGACCCACGCCAGCGCGACGCCCTGCTGGCCGATTTCACCTAGGCGATCGCCTGCGCGCAGGCTTGGCCGTGGCTGCGCGGAAGCGGCGCAGGTGCGCGCCTGCCGTCAGGCATGGTTGACATCCCGCCCCCCCAGCACGCATATCGCGCGGATGAGCCGCACCTATCGATTCGGCGAGTTCCGCCTGCTTCCCGCGCGCCGCGAACTGTGGCGCGGCGACACCCAACTGTCGGTGCCGCCGCGCGCGTTCGACTGCATCGTCTACCTGGTCGAGCAGCGCGACCGCGCGGTCGGCCGCGACGAGCTGATCGCGGCCGTCTGGGGCAAGGCGGAGATCAGCGACGGCCTGCTCGCGCAGACGATCCTCGCGATGCGCCGCACGTTCGACGACACCGGCAAGGAACAGCACTACGTGCGCACGGTCGTGCGCTTCGGCTACCACTGGGTCGCGCCGACGGTCGCCGTCGACGAGGAGGCGGCGTCCGTCGCCGCAGCGGCGGCGGCGCCCGATGCCGAGCCGGTCGACGCCGTCGCCGCCGCGGCACCGGTGGTGCCCCCCGCCGATCCGGCGGCGCCTGCGCCCTCGCCCGCGCTGCGCAGCCGCAACCTGTTCAGGATCGCGGCCGGTGTACTGCTGGTCGCGCTCCTCGCCGGCGCGGTCTGGTGGGGCTGGCGCTCGACGCATGCTCCCGCACCGCGCACCGCGGGCCCGGCCGCCGCGACGGCGATCGCGCTCGTGCTGCCGGTCGAGGTCGCGGCGGCGGAGGGTTCCGACTGGATCCGCCTCGGCCTCATGGACCACATCGCGGCGCGCCTGCGCGGCGCCGGCCTGCCGGTCGTGCCGAGCGACAACGTCGTCGTGCTGACCGGCGCGGCCCGCCGAGCCGGCGGCGGCAGCGCGGCGGAACTCGCCCGCGCGGCAGGCGCGAGCCTCGTCGTCGAAGCACGCGCCGAACGCGTCGAGAAATACTGGCGCGTGCGCCTGCACACGGTGCTCGGGCGCGCGCCCGCCGCCGACGGCAGCGGCGAATCGGACGACGCGCTC
>Ga0105239_10011240_pt1 | contig 9989 bp, 10 predicted proteins | sample KBSC44metaG_FD_92761 | JGI IMG/M metagenome (GOLD analysis project Ga0105239, IMG submission 92761) | Corn rhizosphere microbial communities from Kellogg Biological Station, Michigan, USA - KBS C4-4 metaG | ecosystem: Host-associated > Plants > Roots > Rhizosphere > Soil | place: Michigan, USA...
CGGAGCATCCGCACGCCGCGCAGCAGCCCAAGCCTTATTCACTCGTTCCCACCAAGGTGACTGCATGACGGCAATCGCAACCCCGTTCCGGTGGCAGGCCGTCGGCCGCCGCAAGACCAGCGTGGCCCGGGTGTACCTGACGCCAGGCACCGGGAAGTGGGACATCAACGGTCGCACCTTGGGCGACTATTTCCCGCGCCCTTCATTGGTCCAGCACATCCAGCAGCCTTTCACGACCACGGATACGCTTGGCGCCTTCGATGTCAGGGCTCACGTCAACGGGGGCGGGCAGGCAGGTCAGGCCGGCGCGGTGCGGCTCGCGGTGGCGCGCGCGCTTATATCGGCGGATACGCAGCACCGCATCAAGCTGCGCGCCGGGGGCCTGTTGACCCGCGATCCTCGCGCGGTCGAGCGCAAGAAGCCGGGTCGGCCCGGCGCACGGAAGCGCTTCCAGTTCTCGAAGCGCTAGAGCAGGACATCATTCACGCCGCCGGATTCCGGCTCGGGGTGCCCTCCGGGTCGAGCCGGGAGACGAAGGCGGCGGACGCACAACCCTAATAGAGGAAGGATCCGCACGTTCGCATGGCACAGCCGCAATTGCAGGACCTGCTCGAAGCTGGCGTCCACTTCGGTCATCAGACCCGCCGGTGGAATCCGAAGATGCGCCGGTTCATCTTCGCGGAACGCTCCGGCATCTACATCATCGATCTCCAGAAGACGCTACGTCAGATTCACGCCGCCCAGGAGCTTCTGCGTGGGGTGGTCCTGAAGGGAGAGGGCGTCCTCTTTGTCTGTACCAAGAAGCAGCTCAAGGCGATCGTCCAGGCAGAAGCCGCGTCCTGTGGCTCGTTCTACGTCACGGAGCGGTGGCTCGGCGGCACCCTCACCAACTTCCAGACGCTGAAGAAGCAGATCCGTCGACTCCGCGAACTGGAGCAGGGTGCCGTGGACGGCGACTTCGAGAACTACACCAAGAAGGAAAAGCTCATGTTCGAGCGTGAGCGGGTGAAGCTGAGCCGCAATCTCGAGGGCATCAAGCTGATGGGCCGGCTGCCCGGTGCGCTCTTCGTGGTGGACGCCAAGAAGGAAAAGATCGCCATCGCCGAGGCCAACAAGCTCGGCATTCCGGTCTGCGCGATCGTGGACACCAACGCCGACCCGGATCTCATCACGGTGCCGGTGCCCGGGAACGACGACGCGATCCGCTCGGTTTCGCTCATCACCGCTGCGTTGGGCGACATCATCAAGGAAGCGCGGGCTCAGATGCCCTTGCGCGAGGTCTCGGAAGACCTCGAGGCGGAGACATACAGCACCGACGCAGGAACCGAAGGCGATGCCGACGCCGACCGTCGTCGTCGCCGGCCGCGCCGCAAGCGCCGGCCCAAGCCCGAGGCCATCGCCGCCCGGCTCAAGACCGACGCGGATGAGGTCCCCGAGAGCGCGCCAAGCGGGGCGGCTGACGCGGGCGCGTAAATCCGGCGGTCGGAGCTGGCTACGTTCCGCCGCTCTCGGCCCCCGCGGGCTGCGAGCGGCGGTTTTACAATTCACCGTTGATCGAATCTGACAATGACCAGCGTGACGATTTCACCGAAACAGGTGAGCGAGCTCCGCGCGCGGACCGGCGCGGGCATGATGGACTGCAAGAGGGCCCTCGAGGAGTCCGGCGGCGACATGGACCGGGCTGCCGAGATTCTGCGCAAGAAGGGCATCGCGAAGGCCGAGAAGCGGGCCGGGCGGACCGCGGCACAAGGGGCGGTGGTGAGCTACATCCACCACAATGGCCAGGTCGGTGTGCTGGTCGAGCTCAACTGTGAGACCGACTTCGTGGCCCGCACCGAGGGCTTTCAGCAACTGGCTCGGGACATCGCCCTTCATGTTGCCTCGGCGGATCCGATCGGCGTGAATGCGGACGACATCCCCGCCGATCTGCTGGAGCGGGAGCGCCGGATCGCCGAGGAGCAGGCCGCAACTGAGGGCAAGCCGGAGAACGTCCGGGCCAAGATCGTCGAGGGCAAGATCAAGAAGTTCGTCGCGGAGCGGACGCTCACCGAGCAGCCGTACGTCCGCGACGACAGCAAGACGGTCGGGCAGCTCATCAAGGAGGTCTCGGGCAAGGTCGGTGAGGCCGTCAGCGTCCGCCGCTTCGCCCGGTTCAAGGTCGGAGAGGCCTGATGGGCCTCGCCTACTCCCGCGCTCTGCTCAAGCTGTCGGGCGAGGCGCTGGCCGGCGAGAAAGGCGTCGGCCTCGATTTTCGCGTCATCGAGGCCTTTGCCGAGGAGATCAAGGCCGTCCACGCGCTCGGCGCCAAGCTCTGTCTCGTCGTAGGCGGGGGGAACATCGTCCGGGGAGCTACGGCCAGCCGGGACGGCCTCGACCGCGTCTCGGCCGATTACATGGGCATGCTGGCAACAGTGATCAATGCCCTCGCCCTGCAGGATGTGCTGGAGAAGATCGGAGTGGACACCAGGGTCATGACGGCGATCCGCATGGAGTCGGTCGCCGAGCCCTACATTCGCCGTCGGGCGATCCGGCATCTCCAAAAAGGGCGGCTGGTCATTTTTGCGGCCGGCACCGGCAATCCGTTTTTCTCCACCGATACCGCGGGTGTGCTTCGGGCGCTCGAGGTGGACGCCCAGGTCATTCTCAAGGCGACCAACGTGGACGGCATCTACACCGCCGATCCCAAAAACGACCCGACCGCGTCCTTCATTCCGGAGCTGACCTACCAGGAAGCGATCGTCAAGAATTACGCGGTCATGGATGCCAACGCCTTCGGTCTCTGCAAATCGAACCAGCTCCCCATCGTCGTTTTCAACATCAACCAGCCGGGCTCGATTACCCGGGTCCTCCGCGGTGAGCGGGTCGGCACCCTCGTCCGATGACCACCATCCCCGAGCTGACCAAGCACGCCCGAGAGGCGATGCATAAGGCGGTTGAGAGCACCAAGCGCGAGTTAGCAGGCATCCGCAGCGGCAAGGCCAACACGGCCCTGCTCGATCTCGTGCGGGTCGAGGCCTACGGCACCCCGGTGCCGCTGAACCAGGTCGGCCTGGTGTCTGCGCCGGAGCCGAGGCTCCTGACCGTGCAGCCGTTCGACAAGTCGCTCGCGCCGGCCATCGAGAAGGCGATTCGCGATTCCGACCTTGGGCTCAATCCCGCAACGCAGGGGAACCTGGTTCGGGTGCCGCTGCCGCCGCTATCCCAGGAGCGCCGCAAGGAGCTCGTCAAGGTCGTCCACAAGCTCGCCGAAGAGGGGCGCATTGCGGTGCGGCACGCCCGCACCGAGACGATCGGCAAGCTCAAGAAGCTCGAGCACACCTCCGAGGACGACGAAAAGCGCGCCGAGAAGGACGTGCAGAAGCTCCACGATGAGCACGTGAAGCAGATCGATCAGCTGGTGCACGCCAAGGAAGCGGAGATCATGGAAGTCTGACTATGGACGGCGATCTCCTGCGGCAGATTCAGCTCAACGACTCGGTACCGACGCACGTTGCCGTGATTATGGACGGCAACGGCCGCTGGGCCCGCGAGCGCTCGCTGCCCCGACCGCTGGGGCACGCGGCCGGCATGACTGCTGTTCGGGAAACCGTCGAAGGCTGTCTCGACGCCGGCGTCGGGATCCTGAGCATGTTCGCCTTCAGCCAGGAGAATTGGCAGCGCCCCGTCGAGGAGATCGACGCACTCATGGACCTCCTCGAGACCTATATCGCGAAGGAGCTGGCGGAGCTCCGCGCGCGAGCGAAGATTACTCGAGCAGCCCGGCGGCTGGCCGAAGAGGTTCACGCCGGCACCCTGCATCCCGCCGAGATCGACGAGACCGCGGTCGCGCAGCGGCTTTATACCGCATCCATCCCCGATCCCGATCTCCTCATCCGCACCTCGGGCGAGATGCGCATCTCCAACTTCCTGTTGTGGCAGCTGGCGTACGCCGAGCTGTACGTCACGCCCGTCCTATGGCCGGACTTCACCCGGCGCGACCTCTTCGAAGCGATCCTCGCGTTTCAGCGCCGCGACCGACGGTTCGGACGCGTCACCGCCTGATGGACCGCAATCTGGCGCAGCGGATCGGGTTCGCCGCCGCCGCCATCCCGTTCGCACTCGGCATCGCGTGGTACGGAGGCTGGGCGATGGTCGCCTTCCTCGTCGTCGTGGCCGTGCTGGGCACTCGGGAGCTGTTCCAGCTGTTTCAACGCAGTGGCGGCTCGGCCCTGGAGGCCCCCGGATTGATCGGCGCCGCATTGCTCCCGCCGGCAGTGTACCTCGGCCTCAGAGACTCAGGCGGACCTCTGGCCCGGGCGTGGCCCTATCTCGCCGCCTTGTGGCTGATCGCGGTGCTCACACTGGGCCTGTGGCGTCGAAGCCCGGAGCAGCGCCCCCTCGAGGCAGTCGCCACCACCGTATTCGGCGTCGCATACGCGGCAGCGCTACCAACCTTCCTGCTGGATCTCCGCCATGGCTCGCACGAGATCCGCTCTTGGGCCGGTGCCTGGCTGGTATTTTTCCCGTTGGTGGTCACCTGGGTCTGTGACACCACCGCGATGTTCGCCGGGCGGGCTATCGGCGGCCCGAAGCTCGCCCCGACCGTGAGTCCGGGGAAAACCCAGGTCGGCGGCGTCGCGGGCGTGATCGGGGGGCTGCTGATGGCTCCCCTCTTCCACGCCGTGATCTTTCCGAGAGTGGGTATCGTGGCGCCGTTGGGTGCGCTTTTGATCATTGCGGGCACGCTTTCCATCATTGGCCAGGTAGGCGATCTGGCGGAGTCCTTGTTCAAGCGCCAGGCGGGCGTCAAGGACTCGAGTCAGCTGATCCCCGGGCATGGCGGGGTGCTGGATAGGTTGGATTCGCTCTACTTCGTGATACCGACCGCGGCCGCGCTGTATCGCGCGCTGGGAATCCAATGACGCGCGGCGTGGCCGTTCTGGGCTCCACCGGCTCAATCGGGAAGAGCACGCTGGCCGTCCTCGCACGGCAGCGGGAGCATTTCCGCCTGGTGGCGCTCACCGGTGGGTGCAACCGCGCTGACCTCGAGGCCCAGGCCGCGGAATGGAACCCCGACTTCGTCGGCCTGGCTGAGACACAACCTGGGTCGCGATATCCAACGGGACCGGAAGTGCTGCTCGAAGCAGCGCTCCACCCCGACGTGGATATCGTTGTGAATGCGGTCGTCGGAATCGCGGGGCTCGATGCCACGCTCGCGGCGCTCGGTGCCGGCAAGCGGGTCGCTCTCGCCAGCAAGGAAACGCTGGTCATGGCGGGCGATCTGGTCGCTGCGGTCGCACGAGCCGGCGGCGGCGAGATCGTGCCGATCGACTCCGAGCACAGCGCTATCCTTCAGTGCGTAGCGGGTCATCCCACCGCGGTTCGTCGGTTGATCATTACCGGATCCGGCGGGCCCTTTCGGGATTGGGCGCCCGAACGGGTTGCCACAGCGAGCGTTTCGGAGGCACTCAACCATCCGACCTGGCGGATGGGGAAGAAGATCACGGTCGATAGCGCCACGCTCGCCAACAAGGCCCTCGAGATCATCGAGGCGCACCACCTCTTTGGCTTGCCTTACGACGCGCTCGAGGCCGTCATCCACCCTCAGAGCATCGTCCATGGGTTCGTTGAGTTCTGCGACGGGAGCGTCATCGCGCAGCTTGGCTTTCCGTCCATGGAGCTGCCGATCCTCTACGCGTTGACGTACCCCGGTCGTCTCCCGGATCGCGGGGTCCGAGAGTTCGATCCGGTGGCTGCCGGTCCGCTCACATTCGAGCCGGTACGAACCGAGGTATTTCGAGCATTCCGGGCCGGTGTGGCGGCGGGACGCTCGGGCGGCACGGCGCCTGCGGTCTTCAACGCTGCCAACGAAGCCGCGGTAGCGGCCTTTCTCGCGGGGTGCATCAACTTCGGACGGATTCACGAAGTAATCGAGCGAACGCTCGAGGTGCACCGGCGGGAACCAGCCGCGGACGTCGAGACTGTCCGTGCGGCCGACCGCTGGGCCCGCCGGCACGCTCATGACTTGTTGAGGTGACTGTGTTGATCACACTACTCGCGCTGGCCGTCGTTCTCGGTGTGCTCATCTTCGTGCACGAGGCCGGGCACTTCCTGGCGGCGAAATGGGCCGGCATCTACGTGCATCGCTTCTCGCTCGGCCTGGGGTCTCCGATCCGGCGGCTCACCTTCCGCCGCGGCGAAACGGAGTACTCGGTGTCGTGGCTGCCGTTGGGTGGGTACGTCAAGATGGCCAGCCGAGAGGAGGACGCGACCACGGCATTGCTCGAGGGTGGTGCGGCGGCTGTGGTTCCTCCCGATCGCGTGTTCGAGGCAAAGCCGGTGTGGAAGCGGATGATCGTGATCATCGCCGGTGTGACAATGAATCTGATCTTCGCCTGGGCGGTATACACCTATGTTGCGGCCCGACACGGGCGGTCGATTGATCCAACCACGACGGTCGGGCTGGTCCTGAGCGACAGCCTGACCGGTGCCATGGCCCCGCTCGCCACGCTCAAGCCAGGCGACCGGATCGTGCGGGTGGATGGTCAAATTGTCTCGTCGTGGGACGATGTGGTCCATCACCTGCTCTCGGGGCAGCAGAACGGGGTCACGATCGAGCTTTCCGACGGCCGGCAGGTGAAGCTGGACATCCACCCGGCGGCCATTGAAGATCGGGCTCGCGCAGCGAGCGCCGTCCTCCCGTATCGCGGGGCAGTCGTGGATCTGGCGGTCGGTGGCCGACCGGCCGCCCGTGCCGGTGTCGAGCCGGGCGATTCGATCGTCGCGGTCAACGGGCAGCAGGTGTCCCAGCGGTACGACGTGCTGGCCATCATGGATACCAGCGCGGGCAAACCGGTGACGATGACAGTAGTGCGGGGTGGGCGTCGGCTCGACCTCTCGATGACGGCGGCGTCCGAGCCGGGGATCGCCCTCAACGGGAAGCAGGGCCAGGTGGGACGCATCGGGATCCGGTTCCGCGATCCCGAGGTGACTGAGCCCTACACCCTGTTCGGTGCCGTTCGCGCCGGCACGGACGCCACGCTGAACTCGATGACGTTCATCGTGCGGACAGTGCAGGGCTTGCTGACCCGGCGGGTCTCGGCCTCGAACGTCGGAGGACCCATCCTCATCGCTCAGCAGGCTGGCGAGTTTGCCCGGCTGGGCCTCGATCCGTTCCTGGAGTTCATGGCCCTGATCTCGGTGAACCTGGCGGTGCTCAACCTGCTGCCTGTCCCGGTACTCGATGGCGGCCAGTTGGTCATGCTTCTGGCCGAAGCGGTCATTCGGAAGCCGGTTCCGGTTGCTCTGCGCGAACGCCTGACCATGGTGGGGCTGGTGGTGGTCGTCCTGCTCATGGTGCTGGCGTTCTCGAACGACATCCGGAGGTTGTTGGGAGGCTGAAAAAGGGAGCGAGGGAGCCGGTTCTGGTGCGGTGGACAGACCTCGGGCGCTGCAGTTCGCTCGGGTTGGAAGACGGGGTCGCGGATACCCGGGGGGCGCTGGCCAAGCCCCGCCAACCCCCAGCACCCCCCGGGTATCCACGACCCCGTCTTCTTCGATTCCGCTCACTGACGCGCCCGTCGGCCTTCCACCGCACCGGAGCCGGCTCCCCGTTCCTTTTTCAGCCCCTGTAGGTTATTTTGCCGAGCTAACATAGAACCGATACGCCGAATCGTCCGAGGACTTCCGCAGCATGCCTTTCGACAAGCAGACCGTGGTCGCCAAGCACCGCCGGCACGACGCCGATACCGGCTCGACCAGGGTCCAGGTCGCGCTCCTCACGGAGCGGATCAACTCGCTCACCGACCACTTCCGCACCCACTCCAAGGACCACCATGGCCGTCGGGGGCTGCTCAAAATGGTCGGAACGCGTCGCCGGCTCCTTCAGTATCTCAAGCGCAGCGATCTGCCAACGTATCGCGCGCTGATCGAGGAGCTCGGTCTCCGTCACTAAGGCCTGTGGGTCCGCGAGGGCGCCCCGAACGAGCACAGCGGGGCGCCCTCGCTGCATTGGTGTGCTCTGAACCGGAATGACACGTGACCGTACAACGGATTGAACAGGATTTCGCCGGGCGCCGGCTGATCATCGAAACCGGCCGGCTGGCGAAGCAGGCCGCGGGCTCCGCAGTGGTACAGTTCGGCGATACGATGGTGCTGGCCGCCATCACCGTTTCCCCCACCATCTCTTCCCTGCCGTTCTTCCCTCTGACCGTCGAATACCGCGAGAAGACCTACGCTGCCGGGAAGATTCCCGGCGGGTTCCTCAAGCGCGAAGGCCGGCCGTCGGATAAGGAGATCCTTGCCAGCCGGCTGATCGACCGGGGGATTCGGCCCCTGTTTCCCGAGGGCTTTAAGAACGAGGTCCAGGTTTTCGTCACCGTGCTGTCCGCCGACCAGGAAAACGATGCGGACATTCTCGGCGCGGTAGCCGCGTCGGTGGCGCTGGGTGTTTCGACCGTACCATGGAACGGTCCGCTCGCCGCGGTCAGAGTCGGCCGAGTCGAAGGGAAGTGGATTCTCAATCCCACCTTCCAGCAGCTCGAGTATTCCTCCATCGATCTGGTGGTGAGTGGGTCCACCGATGCCATTTACATGGTGGAGGGTGGCTCGCTCGAGATCTCGGAAGCGGAGATGCTGGAGGCGCTCAAGGTCGCGCAGAAGGGAATCAAGGACCTGATCGCGCTCGAGCGGAAAGTGATCGACGCCGAGCCTAGGCCCAAGATCGCCTGGGAAAAGCCGGTTCCTCCGGCGGAGCTGGTGGCGCGGGTCCGGGCGGCCGCGGAGGCGTCCATGGCCACGGTGATCAACGCCCGGGACAAGGCTGCTCGAGCGAACAACGTCAAGGAGCTGCGCCAGTCGGTCCTGCTCCAGCTCGCCGCCGAGTTCCCCGACAACGCCAAGGACATCGCGGCCGAGCTCGACGACATCGAGTACCGGGCGATGCGGGCCCAGGTGCTGGAGAAGGGCGAGCGGGTGGACGGGCGAGACCTCGATACCATCCGTCCGATCTCGATCGACACCGGGCTGCTGCCGCGGGCGCACGGCTCCGCGCTCTTCCAGCGAGGCGAGACTCAAGCGCTCGCGTCGGTCACGCTGGGCACGTCCGATGATGAACAGCGGATCGACAGCATCGACGTGCTGGGCGAGACCACCAAGTCGTTCATGCTGCACTACAACTTCCCGCCGTACTCGACCGGCGAAGTCAAGATGATTCGCGGCACCAGTCGCCGCGAGATTGGCCACGGGGCACTCGCGGAGCGGGCGCTTCAGCCGCTGCTCCCCCACTACGAGGAGTTCCCCTACACGCTGCGGGTCGTGTCGGAGGTACTTGAGTCGAACGGGTCGTCCTCGATGGCGACGGTGTGCTCCGGATCGCTTGCGCTCATGGATGCGGGCGTGCCCATGAAGGCGCCCTGCGCCGGTGTCGCGATGGGCCTGGTGAAAGAGGGCGACAAGGTCGCGGTGCTGACCGACATCCTGGGATCCGAAGACGCCCTGGGTGACATGGACTTCAAGGTCGCAGGGACCAGCACCGGTATTACCTCGATTCAGATGGACATCAAGATCGAGGGCCTCACGGTTGACATCATGAAGGAAGCCCTCGAGCGCGCCCGCAAAGGCCGCCTCCACATTCTGAAAGAAATGGAAAGGGTGCTGCCCAAGCCGCGGACTCAGCTGTCGAAGTACGCGCCGCGTATCATCACGATCCAGATCAAGCCGGAGAAGATCGGCGATGTGATCGGGCCGAAGGGCAAGACGATCCGGGGTATTCAGGATGCCACCGGCGCCAAGATCAACGTGGACGACACCGGTCTCATTACCATTGCCGCCGTGGGCGGCGACGCCGGCGAGAAAGCCCGAGAGATGGTGGCTGCGATTGTGGCGGAGCCTGAGGTCGGCAAGGTCTACGAGGGCCCGGTCAAGAGCACGACACCGTTCGGGGCCTTCGTCGAGATCATCCCCGGGGTCGAGGGGTTGCTGCACATCAGCGAGCTGCAGCACGGGCGGAC
>Ga0105239_10011241_pt1 | contig 9989 bp, 7 predicted proteins | sample KBSC44metaG_FD_92761 | JGI IMG/M metagenome (GOLD analysis project Ga0105239, IMG submission 92761) | Corn rhizosphere microbial communities from Kellogg Biological Station, Michigan, USA - KBS C4-4 metaG | ecosystem: Host-associated > Plants > Roots > Rhizosphere > Soil | place: Michigan, USA...
CCCCAGATCACCGTCCGCCGCGGCCCGAAGCGGCTCGCCATGTACCCGCCCGGCAGCGACGCGACCAGCGTCCCAGCCGCGTAGGCGGCCGACAGGATCCCAGCCTGCGCCGTCGACATATGGAGGTCGTCCGCGTATTCCGGCAGCAACGGCGCGATGGCGGTGAAGAAGGTGAGGTCGAGGAAGACCATCGCCGAGGCGAGCACGAGGAGACGACGCATGCCACCATCCAATCAGCCTCAGGAGGGGTGGCAGAGCGGTTGAATGCGGCGGCCTTGAAAGCCGTTGGGCGTCTTACGGCGTCTCGTGGGTTCGAATCCCACCCCCTCCGTCACGCGAGAGGGGCCCCACGGTGGGGCCCCTCTCAGTTCGTCCGGTTGAGATTGCGGCTAGCCGACCTTCACCTTCTCGGCCTTGCCTTCCGGGACCACGACGCGGACCGAGAGCTTCGCCTTCGGGTGCTCCGCGATCGCCTTGGCGAGCGACCTGCTCGGCTTGACCTTGACCTTCTTCTGCTTGCCGGCGGCCACCGCCACCGGCACTTTCATGCCGACCTCCCCGTCGTTGATCTCGAGGATCACGTGACAGGTTCCGCCGCTGCCGCTGCAGGCGACCGTCGCCAGCAGCTTGCCCTTGGCCAACTTCACCCCACCGACGAGGTGCGCGGACGGCTTCTTCACCGTGGGCGCGGGACTCGGGCCAGGGGTCGGCGGCTTGGGGGACGACGGTCCCGGTGCCGGCGGGAGCCCGCTCGGCGGCGCCACCACGCTGTCTTCCACGTACTTCAACGGCGGGGCGAACTTCGTCTGCTGCGCGCCGTGGGCGACGAGCTCGAACGCGTACGCCATCCCCAGCAGTTCGGGATCGGAGTAGTCCGGTCCCTCCAGCTGGAGGTTGTCGGGCTGCCCGACCGGGTTGACGCCGGCCGGGAAGATCGCCGTCGGGACGCCGGCGTTCGACGACTGCGGGTCGAGCCGTAGCCCCGTGCTGGTTTCGCGGGCGAAGCTCGGTTCGTTCGAGTCGTTCAGATGGATCGTCGACTGCTCGCCCGCGAAGACGACCGCGTCGACGCCTTCGTTGTGCATCCATTCGCCCAGCAGCCTCTGGTAGGCCTGCCGGAAGTTGACGAATTCTTCGATCGACCTGTCACTCATCGCGCCCGCTCCGGTGTACACGGTGGAGGGGGAGCGAAGCTGCGGGATCCGCAACGGGCTGTTGGTGATTTCCGGCGGCGATTTGTACGGGTTGTCGGGATGGTCCTGAATCCATTTGAGCCAGCCCTCGAAGCCGGTGTCACCGGTGATGGCGAAGCCGGATTTGCTCAATTCCGGGGCAGTGGAGATTTTCTTCATCGTGGCACCCGCCGCTTCGAAGAATTTGAACTCTTCCTTCATCGCGTTCATGGTGTCTTCGTCACCCCAGGGGCTGGTGAACTCGAGGTCGTAGTAACCGATCGTCTTGCCCTCGAGCGCATCGGGTCTGAGGTAGGAGCCCCAGTCGGTCGGCCGACGGCCTTCCCAGCCCGCTCCCTCGAGACCCTGGGCGTACTCCCCGGGGTCGCGCACGGCGATCGTGTCGAGCACCAACGCCTGGTCTTCCGTGGTGCGAGTGATCACACCGCAATAGTCCTGGATGTAGGTGAGCGGCATGACGCCCTGGCAGGTGGTCAAGCCGTCGGTGCCGCGCAGGGACACCAGGCTCGCGGCGCTGGAGGGTCCCCAGAGTGAATCGCCGGTCTGGGTGCCGAGCGCGGCGGCCGCCATGTTGGTCGCCACGGCAACGGCGGAGCCGCCGCTCGATCCGATCGATGACTTCGAGGGATCGAAGGCGTTCCACACCTGCCCGAAGGCGCTCGCGCTGTAGTAACCCGAGTTGGCGAATTCGGACAGGTTCGCCTTGCCGATGATGATCGCCCCGGCTTCCTTCAGCCGCTGGACGATGAACGAGTCCTTCTTCGGGACGTAGTTTTCGAATACGAGGCTGCCGCCCGTGGTCGGCATTTCGGTGGTGTCGTAGATGTCCTTGGCCGCGATCGGGATCCCCAGCAGGGGAGCCGTGTCGCCTTCGGCCCGTCGCCGGTCGGCTTCCCGGGCCTCGGCCATCGCGTTCGGGTTGACCGAGATCATCGCGTGGAACCCGAGCGGCCCGCCGTTGTAGGCGGCGATCCGATCGAGGTAGGCCTTGGTGATCTGGGCAGAGGTGGTTTCACCGTCCTTCATCGCGGCGAGCTCTTCGGTGATCGACTTGCCCACTACGTCGTAGGGCGAGTTCGTCGTCGGTTCGGGCTGTTCGACCACGGGGGCCGGCGCGTTGATCACGTGAGCAACGCATTCCGCCGGGTTGTAGGTGGGTTTGAACGCTTTGATCGACGCTTCGGTCCAGTTCACGATCGAGCAGAGCTGGCCGGTGGTCAGGCCGCTGAGGTCCGGCGCGGTCGCGAGTTCGGTGGCCAGCGTCTGGACCGCCGCCTTCTGGCTGCCGAGGGCGGGGACCCCCGTTTTCGCCGGCGATTCAGTTTTTTCCGAGAGGCCGATGACGACGAAGTGCACCAGCGAGCGGGCCTGCCCGGGCTGCAGCGTGAAGTGGTTGATGAAGCCGTACTCGTTGGCTTCGTCGCCGCTTGTCTGTAGCGGTTTGTTGAACGGATCGGTGAGGAAGTCGCTGGTCTGCGTGAAGGAGGAGCCGGCGGTGCCGAGAACGGTGGCCGACGGCCCGGCCTGCGAGGCGGACGCGAGGTTGCCGACTTCCGAGGGAGTCTCGACCGCGACCCAGGAGTCGGCGGGCGTCGCGGCCAGATCACCGCTGGAGGTCGCGAACAGAGCGCTCTGATGGTTGGTCGGGGACGTCAGGCCGTACCCCAGCTGACCGCCGAAGTCGATGTCGACGGCGAGCGCCGATTTCGATTCGTTGGTGAAGGTGTCGAAGAAGCGGGCGTAGTTCTTTTCCTGGTTGACCACCAGGGAGCGGGTCACGGCGACGCCGCCGAGCGAGACCGCGTGGTGGGAGGTGAAGGTGTTGCTGCCGTCGTAGGTGAGCCCGAATCCGCGCATCAGGACGCCGTTCAGGAGCGGCGTCTTCGGGGCACCGTCGACCTGCATGCGGATGCCGCCGTATCCCTGCAGTGATTTGGTCGCGGTGGACTGGATGCTGCCGGTGTCGAGGCCGGGAACGGCGGCGTCGCTGACGCCCCAGTAGTCCTGGTTGGTGTCGTAGACGTAGTTGAACGCTGAGGCTCGATGGGCGAGGAAGAGAATCGCAAGAAGGGAGATCGCGAACGCGAGACCGAGCGTTCGGCTCCTACGTGGTTGATCCGCCGCGACCAGGCGACGGACCGTGCTGGGGTCACTCAAGGGCACTCCTTTGGGGGTCCGGTTGGGGAAGTGAGGACTTTTCTCGCTTCTCTACGGATCTACATTGGACATCCGTCTAAAAATCTCCCTCCGGCGTTTGGCCGAAGGGCTCATCCGGCAGGAAACGGCGTCTCGCGGCCGAACGACCGAAGATGGATCGGTCCGGCACGCGCGGCTCCGAGGGCGAACGGTGGATTCAGCGCGCCGAACGGGTGACGGACGCCTTCGGGCTGGTCCTCGGTCTGGTGCTGATCACCTTCATCCTGACCTCGCTGATCTCCAACACCGGCTGGGGGTCGGTCCTGATCATGGCGGCGACCGGCGCGACCTCGATCGTCGCGCTGACCAGCTCGCAGGCGCCCCTGCGTTACGTCCACGCCGCGATCTACCTGAGCGCGCTCAGCCTGGTGCTCGCGATCGTCGGGGCCGCCTCCGGCGCCGACGTGTGGCTCGACCTCGGGGCCGTGGTCCAGGTGACGCTGCTCGCCGTCGCCATGGCGGCGGTGCTGATCCGCGTCGTCACCGCGGTCGAAGTCAACGCCCGCGTGATCCTCGGCGCGATCAGCGTCTACACCGTCCTCGGGCTCCTCTTCGGCTTCACCTACGAGGCCATCGCGCGGGTCCAGGACAGCCCGTTCTTCGAAGGCGCGCCTCCCCTTCAGCACGGTGACTTCCTCTTCTTCAGCTACACGACTCTGACGACGACCGGCTACGGCGACCTGGTCCCGAGCGGGCAGCCCGGCGAGATGATCGCGACCTTCGAGATGCTGATCGGCCAGATCTTCCTGGTGACGCTGGTCGCCGGGCTGGTCAGCCTCTGGCGGCCGGGCGAGGGCCTCAAGCGCCGCCGGGAAGCGCGGCGATGAACCCGCCGATCCGCTGCAGCCCGAGCTCGAGGGTCGGGACCGAAGCGGCGTAGGAGACGCGCAGGTGGCCCGCGCCGCCGGAGCCGAACGCCGATCCGGCCAGCAGGGCGACGCCGGCCTCCTCGAGCAGACGCTCGGCGAGCTCCTCAGTGCCGAGCGGCACCTCGGAGACGTCGGGGAACGCGTAGAAGGCGCCGGCGGGAAGCGCGCAGGAGACGCCGGGCAGGGCGTCGAGCCCGGCGACCACCGTGTCCCGGCGGCTCCGGAACTCGCCGACCATCGCCTCGACCTCGTCCTGCGGGCCCTCCAGCGCGGCGACCCCGGCGTCCTGGACGAACGGCGGAACGCAGGAGGTCGAGTTGACGAGGAATCGGGTCAGCGGCTCGACCAGCGCGGCCGGCACCGCCGCGAAGCCGCAGCGCCAGCCGGTCATCGCGTAGGCCTTCGAGAAGCCGTCGAGGACCACCGTCCGCTCGAGCATCCCCGGCTCCGCGGCGATCGAGGCGAACCGTCCCTCGTAGAGGAAGCGCGAGTAGACCTCGTCGCTGAGGACCCAGGCCGGGCCCTCGCCGATCAACGCCGCGGCGGCGGCGACCTCGGTGGGCGAGATGACTCCCCCGGTCGGATTGTGGGGCGAGTTCAGGATCACGAGCTTCGTCCGCGGACTCAGCGCCGCCGCCAGGCGGTCGAGGTCCAGCCCGAAGCCAATCTCGGCGGAGAGCTTCAGCGGCACCGGCGTGGCGCCGGTCCAGCGGATGGCGGACTCGTAGATCGGGAACGAGGGGTCCGGGTAGACGACCTCGTCGCCGGGGCCGCAGAGGGCCAGCACGGTGAAGAAGAGGAACGGCTTGGCGCCGTTGGCGACCAGCACATCGGCGGGATCGACCGCGATCCGGCGGCGCCGGCCCAGCTCGGTCGCGGCCGCGGCCCGCAGCTCCGGCGTCCCCGCCGTCGGCCCGTAGTGGGTGCGCCCGGCCCGGATCGCCGCCACGCCCGCCTCGGCGACGTGGTGCGGGGTCGGGAAGTCAGGCTCGCCGATCTCGAGGTGGACGATGTCCCGACCCCCCCGTTCGAGCTCAGCGGCCCGCGCCAACACCGAGAAGGCCGACTCCGTCCGCAGGAGGTCGAGGACGGCCGCCGGCGGCGCCGGCCCTGCCCCGGCTGACGGCGGACCATCCATCGCTCGATCGTAGGGCGACCGACCGCCCGACGTCCTCAGCCTTCGGCGTCGATGTCCGCCATCATCGCCTCGGCGACCCGGAAGGACTCCAGCGCGGCAGGGACGCCACAGTAGATCGCGGTCTGCAGCAGCACCTCCCTGATTTCGTCGCGGGTCAATCCGTTGTTCAGCGCCCCGCGCACGTGAAGCCCGAGCTCGTGGTTGCGGTTGAGGGCGGTGATCATGCTGAGGTTGACGAGGCTGCGGGCTCGACGGTCGAGTCCAGGACGGGACCAGATCTCACCCCAGCAATATTCGGTGACAAGTTTCTGCACCGGCTCGGTGAACGGCGTGGCGTTCTCCAACGAACGAGCAACGTGGTCCGAGCCAAGTACTTCACGCCGCACCTCGAGGCCGCGCTCGTACCGGCTGTCCTCGGTGCTTACCTTCGCCATGCTGACTCCTTGTCATCGTCGTTAACTGTCACGCGTTAAGTGCGGTAGTAGCAGATGGATGTTTGGGCTTTGACGAAGTTTCGGCGCCTCATCCCCGCATTGGGGGATACCCCTCCCACAGAGCTACCGAGTTGGCCTGAGACGCACCGGTGACTCCATATACCGCGCTTACGCTGACTCGTGTGTGCTGTCCGGGTTGCGAAGCACGTCACACGGAGAGCCATGCCATCTCGACGGGGCCGATACCCGGCGAGACTCACATTCCCGTCACCAAGGAGGCTCGTGGTGCTTAGAAAGATCCTGCTCACCGCGATGGCCGTAGCGGTATTAGCGGCAGTCGTAGGTTGTGGCAGTAGTTCGTCGAGTTCATCGAGCTCGGCCGGCTCGGAAACGTCGGCAGCGGAATCGTCGGCCCCGGAAACCGAACCCGCGGCGGAATCCAGCGAAGAACCGGAAGGCGCGGCAGAAACGACTTCGTCCTCGTCCTCCGGCGAACAAGGCGAAGCAACCTTCGAAGCGGAACCACCGGGCGGCGTCGTCCCCAAGTTGCCGAAGGAACTGCAACCCGGCTACATGGGCTTCGACGGCTTCGTCGGAACGTCGCCGTGGGCGCACTGGAAAGCCAAAAACGGGCCGCCGTGGACGATCGGCTACGCGAGCTCATACGCCGGCAACACCTGGCGCTCCGGCTCGCTTGACGAGTTCGAAAACGTGCTCATCCCGAAGTTCGAAAAAGCCGGGCTGCTCAAGGAATTCATCGTCACGCAGTCGAACCTGAACGACACCACCCAGATCGAACAAGCCCACCAGCTGATCGACCAGGGGGCCGAAATCCTGCTGTTCTGCTGCACCTCGACGGCGATGGTGCCGGTCATCAACTATGCCGGCGAACACGAAGTTCCGGTCGTGACGTTCTCCGGCCACACCAACTCGAAATACTCGGTGAATCTGTACGCGAACTACCTGAAGTCCGGATTTGACATGGCGAACTTCATCGCCACCGAAATGGGCGGCAAGGGCAACCTGCTCTACGTCAACGGCATCCCCGGGCAAGCGTCCAATACCAGTGTCGACACCGGCGTCAAGATGGCTCTGGAACAGTTCCCGGAAATCAACGTCGTCGGCACGGTAAACGGAGAATGGACCGACCAGATAGCCAAGACGAAAGTGCTGCAGTTCTTAGCCACGCACCCTGAACCGGTAGAAGGCGTAGTCGTACAGCCGGCCCAGGAGGTAGGAGTGCTAGAAGCGTTCCTCCAGTCGGGCCGCGAACTGCCGCCGATGACCCAGGGTGGCGAGATCGGGACCGCCTGCTACTGGAAAGAAAACCCCGACTGGAAGACGAAGGTGTTCAACTTCTGGCCCCCCGCGGACGAAGCGGAAGGCGCGATGAGCGTGATGCTCCGCATCCTCCAAGGCCAGGGCCCGAAAATCCAGTCGATCACCAAAGCACCAACGACCTCCGACCTTGCGGAAGTCGAAGAACAGCTGGGCTCCGAATGCAGCACGAGCGACACCTCGTGGCTCAAGCCCGGAAACTGGTGGACCGAAGAATTCCTCGAAAACTTCTTCGAAAACCCGCATCCGGTTCTGAAGGAATAGTCAGCAGACAAGCATCGGTCGAAGGGCCGCCCGGCATCCGCCGGGCGGCCCTTTTTCTTGCCCCGGGCTCGACCGCACAAGATGGGCCCCCGTCGCTGACGAGTGATGGCGACGGGGCCCGGGGTGAATCAGAACGGTCGCCGGGAACTCCGCGACCGGGGGAGAAAGGCTCAGGCGTAGAACTCCGGTGCCTGTTTGAACTGGGGCCAGGCACCGGGATCGTGGCCGGTGACCACGGTCGCGTTTTCGCGCTCGGCGATCCTGTGCAGCTTCTTCACCGACCGCGCGGTCTCCAGCGCCGAGGTCATGAACCCGGGCAGGACTTTCTCCTCCCAGTGGTCGGTGGTGTACGCGGCGTCGACGGTGAGCAGGTGCGTGCCGGTCTCCGGCAGCTTCACGGTGAAGGACTGATGGCCGGGCGAGTGGCCCGGCGAGTTCCAGCAACGCAGCGTGCCGTCGCCGAAGATGTCGTAGCCGTCCTCGTGATCCTCGAGCAGAACCCATTTGATCCGCTCGTCGTTGAAATCAGCCTCGACATAGGAGTTGGTCGAGAACCAATCCGGGTTGAGGGCGTATTCGTACTCCTTGCGGGTCACCAACACCTTGGCGTTGGGAAAGTGCTCGATCGAGGCCGCCGCGCCGGTGTGGTCGATGTGCAGGTGCGACTGGACGATCCAGCGCACGTCGGCGGGATCGAAGCCGGCCTTTTCCAGCTGCGGGACCACTGCTTCGTCGTCGGTCATCTCGGGCCAGTAGGCGGCGGCCAGCACCTCGCCCCAGTAGGCGACCGGATCGGCCACCACGGCCGGGGCGTTGCCCCCGTCGATGACGACGTTGCCGTCCGGATGCGTGATCAGGTACCAGGGGACCGGGATCTCGTAGTCCTCGCCGAGGCCGGTGTTCATCTTGATCGACTGCAGCTTGCACTTCAGCGTTCCGCACTGGAACATGTAGAGGCGAGGCGAATCGGTCATCTTGTGTGTCTCCTCCGTCGTGTCTTTCAAGACGCAACCAGAAGCGTCGGCGCCTCAGATCTGCGTCTTCGGGTGAGCTTCGCGGCCGTAGAGGGCGACCATCGGGACGATGATCAGACCGAGCACAGCCTGCTGCGCGGGCGTCGACAGACCGATCCCGACCAAGAGGGTGTTGAGCAGGGTGAGCACGGCGACGCCGAGCACGGTGAGCCCGTAGCCACCGCGACCGCCGAGGAGCGACGTCCCGCCGACGACCACCGCGGCGACGGTGGTGAACAGGTAAGGCTGCCCAACTTCGGCGAAGGCGCCGCCCCCGAACCCGAGCAGCAGGATGCCCGCGGCCGCGGCGAAGACGGCGCTGAGCGAATAGGTAATCACCCACACTCGGGTGACCGGAACCATCACGCGCGAGGCGGCGACCTCGTTGCCGGCCATCGCGTAGAGGCCGCGGCCGAAGATCGTCCGCCGCGTCACCAGGATCACGATCAGCGCGATCACCGCCCAGATCAACACCGCGGGCGAGATGTTCACGCCGAACGTCTTCGACGTGAGCGAGGTGGTCTTGGTGAGCCACATCGGCACCGTTTCGTACACCGTGCCCGCGTGGGTTGACCCGATGCTGACGATGATCTGCGCAGCGCCCAGAGCCGCGAACCCAACGCCAAGGCTCACCAGCAGCGACTTTTCCCGCTGCCCCGAGCAGATCAGGCCGGTCAGCGCCCCGAGGGCGGCGGCAGCGAAGAGCATCACGATGATCGCCGTCACCGAGGAGAAGCCCTTGCTGATCAGCCACAGCGTCAGGACGTTTGCCGCGCCGATCACGAACGGGATCGAGAGGTCGAGCCCGCCCGCCACCGCGCAGAGGGTCTGCCCCACGCTGGCGATCCCGAGGAACGAGGCGAACAGCAGCATCGAGCGGATGCTGAGCGAAGAGGAGAAGCCTTCGACGACGATGCTCCCGGCGATGAACAGGCCGATGAAGACGGCCGTGGCGACGACGGCGCTGCGGGTCCGCGGATCCTTGACCAGCTCGGTGAGCCTGCCGACGCCGGACCCGCCCATCGAACGCACACTCGCTTCCGCACTCACACCGCCACCTCCACCGATTCGCGGCGGGCTCGCCGCGCTTTGAACGTCGCGAAGGCGATGCCCGCGCCGAGCGCACCGACCAACACCAGGCCGTATGACAGCTGCACCGCGTAGGTCGCCGAGCTGCCGAAGTTGAAGGTGGCGAGCACGTAACTGATCAGGAACACGTCGACCGCGCCGATCACCGCCCCGAGGGCACCGCCGCGACCGCCGCTGACGCTGATCCCGCCGAGCAGCAGGGCGGTCACCACCATCAGCGTGTATTTGGAGCCGAAGGTCGGATCGCCGCTGGCGATCAGCGCGGTATACAGGAGGCCGCCGAGCCCGGCGAAGACGCCGGCGATCAGGTGGGCGCCGATCCGCGTCGGGATCAGGGCGATGCCGCTGGCGTACGCGGTCCGCTCGTTCGATCCCATCAGCCGGATGTTGCGGAAGAAGGTGGTCCGCGCGACCAGGGTCCAGAACACCAGGGCGAGGATGATCACCAGCAGCGC
>Ga0105239_10011242_pt1 | contig 9989 bp, 2 predicted proteins | sample KBSC44metaG_FD_92761 | JGI IMG/M metagenome (GOLD analysis project Ga0105239, IMG submission 92761) | Corn rhizosphere microbial communities from Kellogg Biological Station, Michigan, USA - KBS C4-4 metaG | ecosystem: Host-associated > Plants > Roots > Rhizosphere > Soil | place: Michigan, USA...
AAACAATGGAACTCACGAAACGTACATTCCGTCAATACTGGCGAGACCCATCATATCTGTATGCCAAGCTATTCGTGAGCGTGATCATCGGCATATTCAATGGGTTCTCGTTCTACAATCTCGAAAACAATGTCACGTCGCTACAATCACGCCTCTTCACGCCATTCCTCATCCTCCTCATCCCACCCACCATCGTCAACGGCGTGGTCCCAAAGTTCTACCAGAACCGCGCACTGTGGGAGGCACGCGAATACCCTAGCCGTATCTACGGGTGGTTCGCGTTCTGCACGGCACAGGTTGTGGCGGAGATCCCCATGGCGATCATCTCGTCCGTCATCTACTTCCTGCTGTGGTACTACCCGACCAACATGCCACGCGACAGCAGCACGGCAGGCTACATGTTCCTGATGACGCTGCTGTTCTACTTCTTCATGTCGAGCTGGGGCCAGTGGATCTGCGCGTTCGCGCCGTCGTTTAATGTTATCAGCAACGTCTTGCCCTTCCATTTTGTGATGGTCTCCCTCTTCAACGGCATCGTGCGCCCCTACGCCCAGATCCCCGTCTTCTGGCGTTACTGGATGTACTGGGTCAACCCGAGCACGTGGTGGATCAACGGCGTGCTGGCCGCGACGCTGCGCGGCCTCCCCATCCAGTGTGCAGAGGGTGAGTCCACGCTCTTCAACCCCCCGCCGGGAGAGACCTGCCAGTCCTATGCAGGTGACTTCGTCAGGACAACAATGGGCTACGTCGAGACCACCGCGAACGGCACCTGCGCGTACTGCCCCTACGCCTCCGGCGACGAGTACCTCTCGACGCTGAACATCCACGGCTCCGAGAAGTGGCGCGACTTCGGCATCTTCCTCGTCTTCGTCTTCTCGAACTGGCTGCTCGTCTACTTCTTCATCTACACCGTCCGTGTCAGGAAGTGGAGCTTTGGCATGGGCCACTTGTTTACTGCCGCTGGCAAGCTTGGTGGGCTGTTGTTGAAGTTGTTCCAGAAGCGGAATTAAGAGTCGCCCGTTGGATTTCCTATCAAGTGCTGCTATTCGTGCGTGGACAGGCGCGGTGGGGTGTCTTGTAATATCTAGTTTCCCACTTAGTTGGCCTTGACACAGTGACAATCCAAATCATGTCAGAGTGGTGTATTATAAGCACAGGTACCTTGTTTGTAGGGACTAGGCTCGAGGTTGTAGGCAGATCGAGAACGCGCATTGGATGAGACATGCATATCTGGGAATTGGCGATCACAGTACAGAGCACCAAGCACATTTTAGATTTAGCTAAGGCTTTCTCGTTCTAATCGATGACAAATGGGCGTGTGGGATATTTACATACATTTCTAGCATCCTGATGGAGGAGTTATCCGTTCATTGTCGATGCTGGGGCCACTCCGTCTGTGCAGCATTCCATCCTTCCTTAGTCAGCCAGCATAGGTATATGGTAATACCGTATATCAGATTAACTGATTAGGTGATGTCTATACGGAGAGAAATTGTTTTCCAATCATGTTTAAAATCTCTCGACGTCATGTTCAATTTTTAGGACAGCGGGCTTCTTTGTTACTCGTGAGTCTCAGCACGGGCTAAAGGGCTTCGGTAGTTACACATTCTCTCTAACTTGCGGTAGTTATGGTGGTGGTGGGTGGAGGGGTTCGTTTCATAGAAGTTTTCACCGAGAGCCCAGGGTTGCGCTGAGGTTGTTCGACAACAGGCGACAGTGGTCGGCGGTCAGGAGGTCACCAGGGTCGAAGGTGTCGCGATCGAGGCCGAGGATGGTCACACAGCGCAGGATCTGGGTCTGGATCCACGCCAGCTGGCCCTCGCGCATCGTGAACGCCAGTGATGCACCAGCTGGACCGAGACATAGGCTGAGGATCCTGCTCAGCGGGTTGATGATGTGCCAGGGACCCTGGGCGATGGCGTGTCGTGTGTGCTCGTCGCGAGGCATTATGCGTGCGTTGTGCATGTGTTCTGGTAAGCTGCCACCACCTACACCGCCGCCGCCGCCGCCGCCGCCTCTCTCTTGCTCGGGGAGGAGGAAGTGGTATGCGGGGATGGCGAGCGATGTGTCTGTGAAGTCTTCCAGGGAACACCTGCTGGCTCGGTTGCCGATGTGGAAGGGGACGCTCGCGCAGATGGAATCGACCGTCTTCTGTATGTCGATGCGGATGCTGTTGCTCTCCAGGCCTGGGGTCGGGAAGGGCACGGGCTCAACTGCTCTCGCCAGTTCGAGCGTCTCCACGCATGCTAGTAGGATGGTCTGGACTGTTAGACGGCAGACCCGCCACGAGTTCCAGAGGGACGAGATTTGGATGGAAGGGTAGATGTCACAAGCGCCCGAGTATGTTGGGATCGGTGGGTTTGTTTTCTGGGGGATGAGGTGTTCGAGATCGAATCTGAAGGGCGTCCATGGTGCTGGGACGCTGGATGCCCATGTGATCAGGTCCTTTTCAGCCGCCATGGCTTGCATGCAGACCTCGGCGAGGATGCCCAGGTGCGGGCACGAGCTGGTCGTACATCGAGAGTGGTGGCGCCACGTCTGGGCGAAGATGCGCTGCGTCTCGGCCACATTAATTCCCATGGCATCAAGATCAGAGCTTTGCGTTCGGGGTATCTCGCTCGAGCCGCACAGGCTGTACAGGTCTTCTGGCACGGGTCGGCCTTCCCTTATCGCTGACGACACCTCCATGTTGATGAGGCGGAACAGCAAGAATTTCGCGTTGGCCGTGTCAAATCCTGCTTGGCCCTGGTGCCGGGCGAGTGCGAGGGCGCCGTTCTGATGCGTGCGCGAGGGTTTCTGTAGGCGTCCCACCGAAGTGACGTTGTCCTGGAACTGTAGGAGTAGAGTTGCAACGAGGGTCGCGTGGGTCTTGCTCTCGACGGGGTCCTGCAGCGCAGCTTGCAGTCGTTTCAGGGCCTGTATCAGACGCACTTTGGCCAGGCCGCTCGGCTCAACCTCTCCACGGCGCCATTGGCTGTACATCTTCGTCGCCACCGCAGAGAAGGCCAGGAAAACCGGCGACTCAACGTGCGCAGTGGACAGTGCTGGCATGATGTTCTCAAACAAGCCCCGCGTCGAGTTGTATTCTTGCCCGGACGTCACGAAGCAGCTCAGGAAGAAGCCAAATGCGAGGCTCTCCTCGTTCGCTGGAAGGCTTCCCAAAACACCCATGACGTGATCACGGCATCGATCGAGAAGAGTGTCGGGCGACTGCTCCTTGCGGTTTGGCTGTGATTTTTGCCGACTCTTTTTCAGGCTGTGGTGTTTGAATTTGACCTTGATGGTCTTCCTTGGCTCATATCCTTCGCATTCGACGTCGACCCTCGCGCACCGCTTGCATGTCGGTCTGCCTTCATCACACTTGACTCTTCGTCGTTTGCAGGTGTGACACCCTTTGGAGCGCCCTAGGTTGACCATATCGGCTCCAAGAACAGTTCAACGGCCGGATATGGGGAAAGATGGTGTTTGTGTGTCGTTGATGGTAGACACTTGATATCATCGGCCGTAACCTCGGCTAATTAGCACGAGATAGTTGGATCGTTCAAGGTCGAGTGCCGCCTGAGGAATCCTCACCTATCAGTGGCCAGCCTTGGGGAAATGGTGCTGCCTGGGGCGTCCATTCGGGCCCGAGGGCCTTGGAAACGGTGCTGCCTGGCACTCGGGCACCTCTATTAACTACTAGTTAGCAATATTCCTCAGAGGAGATCCGTTGAACAGCCCACAAGCTTTGGGAAATTGGCTGTTTCCAACTTGGCACCCCCAGAGCGCTGCCCACCACCCAGCCCTCGAAGCTTTTTGGCACCCAGCCGCCCTGAGCATACACACTGGTACATGGGCCCAAGGTCGAAGGGGTTCGGTTGATTATGCTCAAAGTGGTGAGCCTTGAAGCCTCAAGGCCTGGAGTGGTGGGCGGAGTAAGTACCAGGTACTCCGTACTCATAACCAGATCAGAGCCTCTATCTAAGCCAGAGATTTTTGACCATTAATCCGTGTTAACCTGGGGTACCAAGACCAACAACAAGTACCAGAGACTTTCATATCTCATAGACCAGCCCCGACGGAGAGCCGCTCAGGTATGTACATAGACCAACTGGAGCCCTGATAAACGCTGCTACCTAAACATGTACTCCGTACCGTGAGTTGAGCGACCAGCACAGCACGACGACCGAGCATCGACCTAGCCTGTTTTAGGTATAAATTTTGCGAGCTCACCCTATCCTCCGCATCAGCCTCGTCATAATCAACCACTCCCTCAATGGCATTCCCGTCGATACTATCATTTCTGAGGTATCAGGTCGCCCCTTTCTCAGTAATCAATCAAAATGCAAAACTCCTTATTAGCCGCACCGCATGTGTTGCATGTGTTTGAGCTGTGCACTGCCCACCCGACTATCATGTTACCAAGACTGCTCGCAAAAAAAAGGTGATAAACGGGAACGGGCGACCGCCCAGTGGGCATGGTTTCTTGAACACTGAAATCATGTACTTAAGGTCCTGGCTCAGTCACGCTCTTAATCGATTGCTCCTTATACAAACCGTTCCAACAACCTTCACGTTCTATAAGTTGCTCTATCGGTCTTACCTTGCTGAACATACGAGCGTCTGCCCGACCTATCGACCCTCGTTGCCGATCAACGAGCCGGCAAGAAATCCTTTCGCTTTAGCCTCGTAAGCATTAACATCGACGTCAATATCACAATGGGTGAGATCGTCTGCCCCGGTGACGCCCCTCCTCCATACGACTTTCGCCCTTCGATCGCAGGTTCCGTGATATTCATCATCCTATTCAGCAGTTTGGCATTAGCTCATTGCTGGCGGATGTGGGCGTCAAAGCAATGGTTCATGACGGCTTTCATCCTGGGAACAAGCAGTAGGTGTCCATCATATATGAGTTCGGAGGTGTCAAGTTCGCTGGCTAACTTGGTTTTTCTCCCCTACAGTGGAAATTGGCGGCTATGTCGTCCGGATAATGGGACACAACAACCCGTGTAACGAAAACACCGAAATTACGCAAAAGATCCTGCTTCTTGTGGCACCCTCAGTCTTCGCTGCAACCATCTACATGATCCTTGGACGAACCATTCTAGCTGTCCATGGAGCTCACCTTTCTCCAATCAAGCCTTCTCTCTTGACCAAGGTCTTTGTTGTTGGCGACATCATTTGCTTTTTCGTCCAGTTGACAGGTGGTGCCATCATGTCTGGCGGTGGGTCAAGGACCAGCCTAGGGAGAACCATCATTCTTGTTGGTCTGGGCCTGCAGATCACTCTCTTTGGTTTGTTCGTCTTCGTGGCTTACGTCTTCCACACCCGCCTTCAGGTACAACGCACTGAGGCTTCTCACCGCCCTGAAATCAAGTGGCAGATCATGCTCACAATTCTCTATGTCGTCAGCGGTATCATCATGTTCCGAAATATCTTCCGTGTCGTCGAGACTTCCGGAGGAAAGAGCGGATATCTCCTCAAGAACGAGTGGCCTCTCTATGTCTTCGACGCCATCCCGATGGTTTCAGTGGTTGCCATTATCTTGTACTGGTACCCCACTCTCATCCGGCCCACAAATTATTCCAGGGACAGCATTGAGGTTCAACCCGTCCTGGGCCACAGGCAACGCACCGGATACAAGCGATCTCCTTCCCCAGAGGACAGCAACAATCAGGTCTAGATTGCACGACACAGGATGGATCGCCAAATGGAGATACAAGATTTACACCTGTAACAAAAGTTAAAAACCCGTACTATGGGAAATAGACAACAGCTTACACTGGGATGGCAAAGGGGGTCCACAATTGCACGACTCTCTGATACTTGAGTGAGTATTGCGAGATGGGTGTTGCATGACGATGGAAGGCCCTGAACAGGGCACACAAATGGAGAAGAGAAAATATTGAATATACAAGATGGGAAGTGTGTCTCACAGGAGGCACAGGAGCACTTCTCATTGCTCTTGCATCATGAGAAAGATATAGCATGGACAGGGGGGAAGCAACTTCCTCAGCGTTTGCCTACTAATTACTTTACGGGGCAGATATGATTGGAATCATTTAAATAGCACGAGAAGGGCCCACTTTGAGGAGTCTCGGAACTGGCATATTTTTGTACATGGAACTGGGCATTTCTTTAGAGCTCCGCAGCACACAAGTTAGATAGATCTCTTGCAGTTTTTTTCATAGTGGTTTGTATCCAGAATATAACTTAAAAACGTGAACTTTTGCTCTTCAGCGACGTTACCAATTCTCGTTCTTGCTTGACGAACTTTCTGGGTGTCCGGTGAAGGGAGGGAGGGAGAAGAGAGGGTAAAGGAGAGCAAGAAAGCGACAGGATGTAATCGAGGCGTATGTATCCACCCACGTTAATTGGGGTTAATCATTGAGCAGCTTCGGCATAACACTCCTATCTGCTGGACCTCAGGTCCTCTGCGAATCAAGCGATTCTCAACAACAGTGCGTGCTCGTTTGATTCATTAAAAAGAGTGCTGACACTCCGACAAATGACGGGCTCCTTAGGTTTTTATGCTAGTGGAAATTAGTTCGGAGTCATCGTCCACTATTACTGGTAGGCGAGCAATTTTTCCTTCGCTTGGGGTGAAGTTGATGCACGCAGGTAACCACAACGGTCGTATCTACACTGGCTACTCATTTTCATGCTATCTAATGATAGGATAGGGTTCGTAAGGAGCAGTACTCCGTACAGAGTACAACCAACGAACCGTGAATTCTAATACCGCGAGCCGCGAGACTAACTAGGCTAGATGGGGAGGTAGACTCTTGATGAAGCGAATTGAGGCCGCCTATATCTAAGCATTCGCAAGGTCTAGGAAATTTCAATAATTGTTGAACCTTTTGGAGTTCATGGCTCGACCTTGACGTGGGATACGCGTATACGATGGATACCCTGGATAATAGACGGAGTTCCGTATCGACTCGGATGCCGGATGAAGTGCAACCAACCAATCAACAACCGTCTATCTAAGATTCTGACTGAGTTACATCATAGGCTGGCCGTCTACCACATTATTAGGTCTCAGTACGATCTCCAGGAGTGTCGAGTGATCATTCCATCTGGCCTATGTATTCAAAAGCGCCCTTTACTACATCGGACTTTCGTCATTCGGATGACAATACTTTAGGGGTTCGCGTTGATGACTACAACCTTGGGGTGGGGAGAGGGAGGCCTAGTTGGATGGGGAACCGCACACAGCTCGCGCTCTTACACATACATATGTAGAATGTGGATTAGGTTGAAGCATTGCGCAGCAAATGCTCGGTCAGCCTGAAGATGGGATGAGGACAAGACACCCAATGATATTCTGACATTGATTTGCCCGTTTCAAGAAAGGCTAAGCAGAACCATGTGTCCCTCATTGGGCTAGCTGTTAATACGACGAAGCATAATCATTCGGGGGCCGCTACAAGGATGTCTCCCAACTCTATCTACCACTAGGGGCACGCAGCCTGGAGATGGACATTGTGCGACATCTCGTATACAACAATAACCCCTTTCTTTCTCATCAAGAATTGAAGGCAACAAGTGAAACCATGGACCAGTGGCATATTGCTACATGCCAGGGGGTGCCTTGCTCGCCATTTACCATTATGGTCTATCTACATGGCATAATTAGCCGCTTTTGATAGATTAACTGAGACCATGGGAGATCTGATGAATGCTGTAGCATTGTAATTTGGAGCGGGGAAATGTTCCTGCGTTCTGCCTACTATCATATACGCGGAACAAGGGCGTGCAAATTGGGGAGATAGGTGCGGGTCGGGCTAGCCGGGGTGGAGAGGATCATGTTTGTGCAAATGTGGATAGAGAAGGATAGAGAAAATGCATGAGCCGGAAAGACAGTTTGCCAGATCCGTTGGGTTGGATCGGCTAGATAGATGTGTCTGAGTTGACACCTAGGATAAGCATAATACAGTGTCACTGTTACTATTTTCAAGCCAGGGCATTGTACGAAAGGTTGATGCTCTCTGGATATGCTGTCCGAGTACCGAAAGAATAGTCATAAACCTGTTGTGGTCAGGAAATTTCCCAACTCTGAACCAAGCCGCTAGGATCGCGAGTCGTTACCTACTAGTTGGCCCTTACGAGTAGCAATCTATGCCAGAAAGTAAACATCGCCCTGATTTTTAAAACGTCCAATTGTGTGCGGATAGGTTAAGTCCTGTGGGTGGTCCCTGCAGCCTTGTGTGCGGTTGATTGTGGTGGTCGCCTTCATGAGACGTCATGTACTTCCAATATTTGCACTGGGAGAGACTTTGTTTGAGACCATCTGGAGTACTAATTGATCCACTCTGTACGTAGATCTGCGTGCTCCGTACTCTGTACTTGGATGCAGAACCTAGATGACGTGGAGATTAATCTGTCAAAAGGGCATTCGCTTCAGCCACCCCCTATATTCCAAGCCAGTTTTAGGAAGAACTCTCGAGATCACACAAGGGAGTACATGGCGCCACAACCTGTGTCTGGGCGTTATTGTGCTGTGATGGTTGGCACTCAAGAGGCTCTCGCTGATGATCAGGATTCTGGGCCGTGAGCATTGTTGTCTCTACGAGTAATCAATTACCCGGATGGCTGACCCCTGAGCTGCGTTGTCTGAGGAGTGAACAAAAGTACGAATAACAACGTGCCACTCGGTCGCTAGTGCAAGATCTATTCCATTGCTGCGATTATGCCATGATTACTCTGCCCAGCCCAATGACAGGAGTCTCACGAGTCACTTGTTGGCCACATATCTGCCCAACAAGATACTCTGTACGTACGGGAATTGGGTGTGAGTTTCCTGAAAATGCCGACATTAGGAAACTTTTTTCTCGGACTGGCACTCGTCTATGATGAAAGAATATTTCTTCGAAGCACGAGAGATTTGCCACGTGTGAGGCGTCCTGCCGATGAACCATTAAGAATATTAACTCACGAGTACTGGTGCAATGAAAATCGTAGTACGCGTAGGATTTGGGCAAGTGGTCGGCAGAGGCCACGGTGATCGGACGAAGCCGTGTCGTAATCGCCAAGAGATGCTGATTCCTGAAAGAGCAAATTTCAGCCTTTGGAACCCCTTCGTGGGATAGTTTACGAACCACTAGACCAAGCGCACGTTTAGAAGCGCAAAAAGCGCAAACTCTGATCCGAAGGAAGCCCGCCTCACTTGCGCTGGGTATTTGAATGAAAGCGGACTAGCGTGATAATCACGTGTGGTTTTGTCCGGCCGGCTTTCGGGCTCTTCGACTTTCCTTATCTTGAACTTCAGCCAAGCACGGATCGTGTGCTTCCCGAGCAGATCTCGTCAATTCTTCCCACCTGCCGGGTACCGAGAAGTCGGATGTTGCACAGGATTTTGTATCACATTCGTGAATGCTACCGTGTGCTGTGTGCTTGTCTTGTCACTGGCACCGCTTTGTTGCTAAATAGAGAACAAGATGCGTCATATTTCCACGATATCTATGTACGAGAGTAGTAATAGGCAATGGCTTGCGACTTCCACGAGCGAACCCGTGGCATTATCGTGAAGAGTGACCAGATGGGATTTTCAAGGGACACAGAAGCAGCTGGGCAAACTCTTAGCAGTCCTTAGGGTCGCAAGGCTGCGGGGACAGGGACGGGAAAGCTCGTGTCAGGACTGACTCACCCAAAAACACGAATACGATACTACTTTGTGCACCTCGTCGAATTTTGGAAGCTTGCGAGGAGAAACTCCCTGGTCTGTAAATACGAAGCAGATGGCGCACGTCCCCCAGTTGGGTTTGGTGTCCGCAAAGGTTTTACTTGACGATCGGGCGGAGAAGCCGCTCCATCGCTTATTTGCGCCCCCTAAGCTTCCCTAATGCCTTTCCTTGGGGGCATGGCAAAGCGTTGGCGTAATAGGGGTGTGGCATGCTGATTTAGGTGTCGTTGTTGCAGATGTTCGTCTCAAACGGGAGTTGTTGTGTCGCATCAATTCAAGTTCAAGCGCTTTACAAGGTATGTTATCCCTATGTCTGGCTTTATTT
>Ga0105239_10011244_pt1 | contig 9986 bp, 6 predicted proteins | sample KBSC44metaG_FD_92761 | JGI IMG/M metagenome (GOLD analysis project Ga0105239, IMG submission 92761) | Corn rhizosphere microbial communities from Kellogg Biological Station, Michigan, USA - KBS C4-4 metaG | ecosystem: Host-associated > Plants > Roots > Rhizosphere > Soil | place: Michigan, USA...
CGCGGAGTTGTTGCCCGACAGAGGCGCATAACTATGGAACTGCAGGCTGGGTGTGACATGCCCGAGATCCTCGGTATTGAATATCTGCTGACGCTCGAGGCTGTCCGCGGTAAACGCGGACACCGCAATCGGTGTGTCCTGGAGCCGTTCCTCGCGGCGGCGCGCCGTCACTACGATCTCTTCCAGGCCGCCGCCCGAATCTGCAATAGCAGAGGCTGAGGACTGCGCTCCGGCGGGCTCAATGAGGGCCAATGTTGCGAGCCCTGGAAGCACCCACGGAAGCACGACAGCTCGGATCAGGCCCGGCAGAGTCCCGGATGCGGCGTTTCGAAGAAGTGAAGCCACACTTAGCTGAGAAATCAATTCCCCCCCCTGTTCACCGCCCTCGAGCAGCGCGATGGCCTGATGCAGCTGCGCCGATTGAACAGGCGACGCAGTGCCCGGCAGGAGAGATGTTAGTGCCGACCCGGAAGAGGCATTTATTTGGCAGTGCACTCAGCGTTGACGCCCAGCGCAGAGTGGGGCCGGAATCCGCGCGGCGGTGTTCGGCTGCAGGAAGGCGAGTATCTCGGCTCAGGAGTCGAGCGGAATTGGCGGGCATGGGCGATCGACGCACGCCAGTCTGGCGGCCCGGAACTCGCTTGGCGTCATGCGATAGTGCTCCCGGAAAGCACGACAGAAATGCGCGCTACTCTTGAATCCATGCGCGCAGGCGATGTGGGTAACACTGCTTCCTGCGCGAAGCGGATCCCCGAGCAAGCGAGCGCACTCCTCCAGTCGACGGCGCTGGATGTAACGCGATACGCTCTCACCCTGCTCACGAAAGAGCAGATGTAGATAGCGCAAAGAGATGCGCCCCTTCTGCGCGATTGCGCTGGGATCCAGTTCTGGATCCCAAAGATTAGACTCAATGAAATCGATCAGCTGGACACGCAAGACTGCCCCATGGGTCCAACCTCGAACATCGGCTTGCGGCAGAGCCGCGCAGGCTGCCGCGATGACACTCATCAGGGCACGTGTGAGATGTCGTTTCGAGGCCTCATCCGTAGTCTCAGGCAGCCTTCGCCACACGTCGCGAATGAATCGCGCGGCGAGGCGGCTCTCGGCACTGGAGTGCGGCATCGGCAGCAGAGTCAGTTTTTCCGGGCAAGCCACATACTCACGCAGAAGCGTTCGCGGGATCCGCATGACGAGAATCGATGTCGGAGAATCGAAGCTCACCCGATAGGGCCGGCTGCTGTCGAATAACGTCAGATCGCCCGGTGAGAGGGCCAGCTCACGCCCGCCCTGCTGATTGACACTAACACCGCGCAACTGCAGGTGTAATAGGAAACTGGCGTCGGAGCAGCGACTCGCCTGCTCGCGCGAGTGCGTTACGGTGGCTCGTGTCGAGTCGGCGATTGCAAACCGCACTTCGGGCAGGTCCTGGCGTCGCATCCGGGCGTTGATCTGGTTTCCTGGAACATCGACCGTAAGAGAGGTGAACGTGTCACATACCACGTCATTCCAGAACTCAATTCGCTTCGCGCCGACGAGGCCTTCCGTGCTGAGCGCCTGAATACCCGTCACCGGATCCCCCTTTTTTCCAAGCGGCACCCTTGGCATTCACCCCGAATCGAGGGCGCCAGGTCTTTACGTTCCGGGTCGTGCCAGCCGATCGTAACGGGGCCTTACTATTCTTGCAAGTCGGCCAAGGCCTCGGCGGCGTCCTCAGCCATACACCAATTTGTCGAGCAAAAGGCGCAGCCGCTTGCGCTCTTCCAGCGTTAGTTTCGCGCCGACAGCCCGCTCATGCGGTGGAATCCGTTGGCGGAGCGCTTGGAGCATGGCTTCACCGCGCGACGTAAGGTGAAGGGCGTAGCTGCGACCGTCCTGCTGCGAGCGGTCGCGCCGCACGAAGCCCTTCTCCTCGGCGCGCGAAACCTGCCCTCCAACGGTGGCGCGCTCCAGTCCGATTATCCGGGCAAGCTCGGCCTGATTGGTTCCAGGATGACGATTCAACAGAGCAAGAACTCCGATGAGGTTCGGGGTGATCTCGCCGTGCCCGATCTGCGCTGCAAACGTCGACATGACACACATGTAGGCCACATGAAGGTATAGCCCGATTACAGGCTCGCCTGTCGGGCTGAGCTCTGCTTCAATCATGGCGGTCGGCGACGGCGCACGTGCGGGGGCAGCGGCCGCGTTATGAGAACGCCGCTGGCGGCCGATGGCCGTACGCTTCTTCTTGCTCGCTCTAGGCGCTACCGTCACATGAACGTACAACTTTGGTCGAGGGTCAGGATGTTAGCAGCAACCCCACCTACGGCAACAGCGCTGCGCGCTGCCGCATTCCTGATCGAAAAAACCAGGTCATAGTGAGTTGAAACACTGCATGAACTGATCAAACCGCGCCTGTTGCTCGATTCAGTGGTGCTTCAATCTTTCTTCGATCGCTTGATTGTAGAGACTGCAGAACGCCCCACGCACGCCGCCTGATTCGGGCTGCACCCGGGCATCAACCGTGAATCTGATGAGCTCCGCGGATTGCCCGACCTCGGGCCAGTGCGGCGCCCCCACACGATTGGGATTCCCCGAATGGGCGAACTGCGCCCAATAGCCCTGCAACTCATCAGCGAGCGCGAAGTCGACTTTCGTGAACCGACCGGCAAGATTCCCCGTCTTCGGAAAGCTGCCGAACACGTACGGCAACTCCGCTGAATGAACCGCGCCGACGTTCTCCTGGCCCGGAATCGCACGTTCGAACTGATATAAGTAGGCGCGTTGGTGCGCGCGCACTTGCCATGAGGCGATGAGCGCCGCGGGGCAGCGAAAGTACATATCGGAAGTGATCTGGTTGGAGAGTGTTCCATAGAGCGCATCGGAGGCGCCCTCGCCGCCGTCCGCCAGCCCATAGAGCTTCCAAGCCTGGGTTGCGAACGGCCCGAACACCTCCGCCACTCGCTTGCGTTGTTCGTCGGCGGGCGCGGGAAATTCGAGCTCGCGCGCGTTATACCCCAGCATGAAAGAAACGGGCGCGGCTCCGCCCGCCGCGAAAACCTCGATGGGCCGACGGGGAATGACCCAGCCATCAATGGTCGGGTTGAAGCCCAACGAGTCACCGCTGCCAGTGCGTGGGTGCGCAATCGCGGAGAGCAGCTCTGCAGCGGATCGCTTGCGTAGCGCCGGAATGGCACCGTCCCCCGAAACGCCCAGCAATGCCGCCAGGCTCTCACCTGCCCGTTCCATTTTTGTAAGCGGCGTGCCCTCCGGGTCGAACAGGACCGAGCCGCTCTGCGCGATGGCGCGCTGGAATAAGCCACGCGCGAGGGGTGACGTCATCAATAGCCCGACATTGAGGGCGCCGGCAGATTGTCCGAACACTGTCACGTTCTGCGGGTCACCTCCGAACGCGGCGATGTTCTGCTGTACCCATTTCAATGCCGCGATCTGATCCATCAAGGCATAGTTGCCGGAGGCATGCTGCGGCGATTCGCGCGTCAACTCAGGATGGGCGAAGAATCCGAACACGCCCAACCGATAGTTCAGCGTCACGAGCACGACGCCCTGCCGAGTCAAGGTTCCGTCGTTGTAGAACTCGCCCGATGCCGTCCCGCCACTGTTGCCGCCACCGTGGATCCATACCATCACCGGAAGCCTTTTGCGCGCCGGCCACTGTCCGCTGATGACATTCAGATAGAGACAATCCTCCACCCCGTTTTCCGCCGCGGCTCGATTCCATTCACCGGACACGGCTTGCGCGCAGGGCGCACCGAAAGTCGTAGCATCCCGGATGCCGACCCATGCTTGTGGCTCGACCGGCGGGTGCCAACGCAGACTGCCTACCGGGGGTTCGGCAAACGGGATGCCCAGGAATCTCGCGCCGCCCGCCGCGCCCGCTGTACCGCGAATCTTCCCGGCCGTCGTTGCAACCACGAGATCGTGCTGTTGACTCTCACCTGCGATTGCCACCGCGCCGCTCAACAGCAGAAGAAAGATATGCAGCAGGCGTTGGGCGCAGCAATGAAGGCTCGGCATTTGGCACCGCTCATTATGTTTATCAAGATTGTGATTCAATATAGACGAATCGATCGGGGCGTAGGGAACCGCCTGGATTCCCGGAAAGCTCCCCGTCCACTTCCATTGTCAGTAGGTGCCTAACAACGCATTGACAATCGCCCCGTCAAAGCCCGCGTTCGCGCGCTCCATGAAAATTTCCGCATAGCCGGGAACCAACGATTCGAGCGTGTGTTTTGATTTCGGATTTGCTGCAGGAAGCCTTCTATCGCCGCCAAGGGAGTCAACAATGCGTGCAGACCTCTTCAGGTCTCTATCGACCCTCTCTGTCTCCGTTTCAGCCGCGATCCTGTTCTCGAGTCCGGCCGCGGCTGCCGGCAACTACTCGCAAAACTTTTCCACGACGCCGACGAACTGGACGAATGTCAACGACACATTCGCCGTGGTGAGCGGCTCTTACAACACCCAATCCACCGCCAATCAGCCCGAGCGCGCGATTGCGGTCTATTCCGGCACGACGTGGGGCACAAACTACACCTACAGTGCGAAGCTGAACTCCGACTTCGAGAGCGACGGCAATCGTGTCGGCATCATCTTCAGCTATACCGATCCATCCAACTTCTACGATATGTCGGTGTCGATGCGTAAGAATGCGCCCGGCACATCCCAGGCAGACATCGACGCATCCGGCCACGCCACGCTGAATCGCTGGGTGGGTGGCGTGAAGCAGGTGATTGCCGACTTCCACCCGGCTCCCGGAGCTGCCTGGCCAAGTCGCGATACGTTCTTCACCGCCACCGTGATTCGCAACGGCACGAGCACCGTTCTGCAGGTGAACGGCACGACGGTCATCACCCGCAGCGACGTCGCGACGACAACCGGCAAGGTCGGCTTCTTCGCGCAGTTCAACAACGGCCGTTTCGATGACGTGAGCGTAGTCGACAACAGCTCGTCTTCGACGCTGCTGTTCCGCTCCGGCTTCAATCCCCCGGTCACACTGTCGTCACCGATCTGCCACGGCTCCTGGTTCATGGATATCACCGGCATGGACGCCTCCGGCTTCGCGTGGACCGGCCCGGTGCCCCCGAACCCGCCAACGATGCCGTGGGGCGGGCCCAAGACCGAGATGTTCAATGTCGCCGTGCCCTGCAACGACAACGACCCCAACCATACCTTCGAGAAAAATCTGGACATCCAGCTGAAGCTGCTCGCGGGCCCGACGGGCGCGAACACCAAAGTGCTGTCCAACACGGTGAAAGTCTGGCATCCCGACTATGAGAAGGGCCTGTCACCGCGCGCGGGCGTGACCTATTACGCGAATGGTCCGGTGCCGGAGCGCTATTACATCCGCCGCTTCCTGCGCTACCCGGCCGATCTGTTGTCGCGTCTGGGCGAGAACACCTGGTTCACCCAGCACGAGTACAAGACGGGCTGCACCGGCTCCGCCCCTGGCGACACGCAGATTCCCGGTCGTATCGCCATCGACTTCGCAAACGATCACGGGGCGGCGTATTACCACCTGCGCGCCGACGATCAGAACAACTGCGACCCGGCCAAGGGACCGGTGTGGGAAGCGCCTCACTGCAACTTTGGCGCCGCAGGCTGTCCGGCGCCCCCTGCCGGCGTCTGGTTCTACGATGAGTTTGAAGTCTATGCACCGCAAAACCCGAGTACGCCGGGGTTCATCCGATACGCCGTATCACCGAACACGACCGGCCCGGCCACGGTGATCTTCAACGTCACGACCAACGCGAGCCAGCCGCTGCCGGCGATCCCCACTCGGGTGAAGTTCACTCCCGGGTACTCGAACGTGCCGGGTCTCGAAACGCAGGTGGACGACCTCGAAGTACATTCGGCCGCGCCGTGCGGCTCATTCCCGTGCGGACCGCCGACGCACGTTCCCGATTGAAGTAGCAGTCGACCGTGAGGAGTGCCGGCTCGGGCCGGCACTCTCTCGCGCCGTCAAAGCGGCCGCGAATCTCCCCGCTGCGCCTCGAGTGTTTCGAATTGATATCCGCGGCAATCAACTTCGCCATCTCGTCGAGCTTCCACACAGGAGCCGGATCGCAGAGCCAGCGAGGGCCGACTGCTGTTTCGGTTGAACGGCACGTTTGGAGCGCTGCGATGAGTCACTGGTAATGTTGAGAACACACGAACGCGATTGTCCGATTCGGCTGTGTCGACCATGAGCACCCCATTGTCGGTTCAATGTTTATGTTGACGCGGCTCCAGAGGCTCCGGTACTGTTTGTCAGGATCGGGTTGCAAAAGGGAATTGCCTTGAAAAGAATATCGGTCTGGACTGCCGCACTCGTGTCTTTATTGGGCGCCGGTACCGGCCAGGGAGCCGCGCTGGTTGGTTCTACTTTGAACGGAACCCCGCTGGCTGATCAGTTCTCCGGTTCCGATATGTGCGCGAAAATCACCGCCGCGATCAGTTCACTGGGCAGCGGGGGCGGGATTGTGGATGCAACTCACTTCACTGGAGTGCAGACTTGTGCATCCGACCCCTCGACGGGAGTGACCGCACCTGTCGTAGTGTATGTGGGCAATGTGACGATGCAACTCACGGTGCCCTGGATCATCCGCAGCAGTCTTTTCAAATGGCATGGCGCCGGTCCCGGACATTCAGGCATTCACTACACCGGCACGGCCGTCATTCCCGCGATTATTACGTTCGGCCCCGCCGCGCCGACCGACCCGAGCGCCAATTTCGTGAATACCCAGTTCGAAGGCTTTCATATCTGGGGCAACAGCAACGTGACCGATGCCGTCCTGATCCAAGGCGCGCACCGCTCGCAGTTTCGCGATCTGTCAATCTGGTCCGTCGCCAACTGTGCCATACACACCAAGTTTGCCGTTACGGACACATTCGCCAACATTCACGTGACCATTTTCGAGGCTGAGTTGTTCGGGATGCTGACAGCGCCCGCAACGACGCCAACGCACGGTCTGTGTTTCGACCAATATGCGCCCAGCCAGACGACAACCGACGGAACTGTAACGGATGCGATCACCGAAGGGGTGTCGGGGAGCGGATGGTACCTGCCGGCCGCTGCCACCATGAATTTCTCGGCAGGCACCTCGGAGGCGAATGGCAAAGGAATCGAAATCGGCGCCTCCAGCTTCTCCAATACGTTTACCAATGCCGATCTGGAAGTCAACTCGCAAGACGTGCTCGACGGCGGTTCGTACCAGGTCTACGTGAATCCCTTATCAACCAGCATCTTCGAATTCTCTGCCGGTGCTCGCCATTCACTGATCACAGGGGGCACCCTCAATAGTCTGAAGATCGATACGGGCGCGGCTGACATCAATTTCAACCACACCTCCACAGGCAACAATGGTGGCACGTTGACGAACAACGGTGCCGGAACGAACAACAATGCGACAGCTGGGTTCACCGCAGAATCGCTGCCCGCGACCAACGATGTGGCTATCCTGGTCGATCCGGTAAGCGATTTGTTCGCTCACTACTACTTCGCGGCGGCATCCACCACCCAGTTCACCCAGGCAATCGACGTGACCGCCGGTCAGCCTTGGAAGGCGCTGCTCATCGGCTACTGGGCCAACAACTACGAAGGTGGAAATCTCAACCCGCCTGCCGAAATCACGGAAGTCACCTCGAGCGCGCCTGTGATCAACATAGGCAGTGTGTCTCTCACGTTTTCCATGAATTCCAATGGCCATCTGCAGGCGACGAATTCGAGCGGCACATACGCGGCAGTCTTTACTGGACACGTCATCATCCTTCCTGAGAAAACGCTCGCCTCCCCGGGTAGTCGCTCCATGGCCATGACGGGGACCGTATTCGCCTCCGCCATCGGAACGACGAGTGGTACTCCAGCCAGTTCCGGCTCGAGCTGCACCCCCAACACAATGTGGTCCGATACCAACTTCATCTACGTTTGCGCCGCGTCAGGCTCAATCAAGAGGACGCCGCTGTCGATTTTTTGACGTGGATTGGTCGATGCGGATCGAGGTGCCCTGCGCATCGCAGATAGCCTGCAATTGCCTGAGTTGACGTAAGAGAGGGCGCGCCCCTTTCGGATCCGCGCTCGTTGCGCTTCGAGGCGTGGCGGCGGCATGTTCAGGCCGGATCGGCTGGCAGGCCTCCCTGGCCGCGCGCCAGGAGCGCCAGTGGAACGGGGGGTCTCGCCAAGTGGAACGGCGGCGCACACACGCGCAGGTGTAGTGTTGTCGAGTGTCCGCGCAGCTGCGCGTGGACGGAACCTGGGAGGCAGCTTGAGCCCCGCCATAGAACTCGACTCTTTCATCAACTCGCATCCGCTCGGACGTTTTCAGGTCCGGATCGCATTGTTCTGCGCAGCGGTGCTGTTCCTCGATTCCTTTGACTCGGCCGCGCTCGGATACATCGCACCGGCACTCGCGGAAGTCTGGCACCTGCCCCGGGGCGCACTGGGACCGGTGTTCGCCTCCGGCTTCCTCGGCCAGTTGATCGGAGCCGTCGTGGCGGGCCCGGTAGCCGACCGCATCGGCCGCAAGTCCGTCATCGTCGCGGCCTGCGTCGCGTTTGGTCTGGGCGCGTTGGCCACGACCCAGGCGAGCTCACTTTCGACCCTGCTGTGCCTGCGGCTGCTCACCGGTCTCGGACTGGGCGCGGCGTTACCCAACGCTGTTGCACTTACCACGGAATACAGCCCTGTCGCGCACCGATCTCGAATGTTGGTTCTGGTATTTTGCGGAATCACTTTGGGCTCGGTGGCCGCGGGGCTGATTGCGGCGCGCCTGCTGCCGGTGTTTGGCTGGACGGCTGTTTTCTGGGTCGGTGGCGCCGTCCCCCTGATATTTGCCCCCGTGCTGGCTCGCGGTTTGTCCGAATCGCCCTATCTGCTGGCAAGCAAAGGCAATCGCGATCGACAGATCGCCGCGATTCTGCGCCGCATCGGCCCTGAAGTGCCGCCGGACACGCGCTTCACGCTTCGGGAAGAGCATACCGCCGTCTCGAGCCCCAAGCAGCTGTTCACCGCTGGCCGGCGGGTGGCGACGATCCTTCTGTGGGTGATCGTCTTCATGAACAACCTCGAGATCTACGTGTTCGCGAGCTGGTTGCCGACCCTCGCGCGGGCCTCAGGCCTGGCACAACAGGCGAGCGTACTGACCGGAGTTGCCATGACGGCCGGCGGATTCGCAGGCACCCTGGCCATGGGTTGGCTGCTCGATCGATTTCCCATCGAGCGGATGATGGCCGTGAATTACGCGGCCGCGGCCGCCTTCATAGGCTTGCTCGCTGTTGTAGCGGGCGACCGGGGGTTGATGGGTTGGGTGGCGGCGGCCGCCGGATTTTGCATCGTCGGGGGTCAAACGGGAGCGAATGCGTTGATTGCTTACCGGCATCCCACTTACATTCGCGCGACCGCACTGGCCTGGGCTCTCGGGTCAGGCCGCGTCGCTTCGATCATCGGACCCCTGGGCGCCGGTTGGGTCATTTCATTGGGTTGGTCCAGTCGCGCGACATTTTTACTGGCGGTCATTCCCGCGTTGTGTGCATCAGCAGCCGTCCTGCGCCTGCATTCGCGCGCACCACAGATTGGAGTATGCGATGTCGGAGTTTGAGCGGGCTCGAAGAGGTTGGATCGCACTGTCACTCTTTACGGTCGGATGCTTGGCCACAACGCAAATGACTTGCGCCAAGCAGGTCTCGCCGATAGCCGCTACGCGATTCGGTCCCGTGCGCGGCACTGTTGAACAGGACATCAGTGTCTTCAAGGGCATCCCTTACGGCGCGCCCACCGGCGGCGCCAATCGCTTCCGCCCACCGAATCCGCCCATTCCGTGGACATCAGTGCGGGATGCGACCAGGTTCGGTGACCGTTGCCCACAGTTGTCAGGGCCGCCCAGTGCGGCGTGGAGCTCGTGGGTGGAACCCACCAGCTCGAGTGAGAATTGCCTGTCGCTGAATATCTGGACGCCCGGCGTCGGTGACGGGAAGAAGCGGCCGGTCATGGTGTGGCTCCACGGCGGAGGCTA
>Ga0105239_10011245_pt1 | contig 9985 bp, 8 predicted proteins | sample KBSC44metaG_FD_92761 | JGI IMG/M metagenome (GOLD analysis project Ga0105239, IMG submission 92761) | Corn rhizosphere microbial communities from Kellogg Biological Station, Michigan, USA - KBS C4-4 metaG | ecosystem: Host-associated > Plants > Roots > Rhizosphere > Soil | place: Michigan, USA...
AACCAACGAAACCCGAGGCCATGCGCCAGACGCGTTGCGACCCGTTCGAATTCATCGTCGCACCTCGCCGTCAGAATGGCATTGGCGAACTCCAGAAATAGACGCTCCGCTCGCAGCATGCCCTCCCAGTGTCCATGACGGTTCAACACAGGGCAGAGTAAGGCGCCTTCAGCCGACGATTCGTATCGAACTCGACATCACGCACTGACGTCATCTTCGATCAGAACGATCCTTCCGCCGGCATCTTGCAGTCCCCACGATCACTTTCGGTCGACGTCTGCTTGCGAGTACCGTTCATGGGGCGCCGTCGCTGTTCCTATCCCCGCTCCTTTTTCGCATGACCGCGGGTGTCCGGATCTGAATCTTTTGGTGCGTCCCGCTCCGGACCGGGCGCGCGGGCTCCTCGCGGCCGAGCCTGGATTTCAATTCGATGAGATCGATGAAGACATCGGCCTGCCGGCGCAATGAATCGGCGATCATCGGAGGCTCGCTCGAAATCGTCGAGATCACCGTAACCCGGACACCGCGGCGCTGCATTGCTCCAACCATCGCGCGCAATTTGCCGTCACCTGAGAAAAGCACCATCTGGTCGATCTGCTTTGCAAATTCCATTGCATGGACGGCAAGGTCGACGTCAATATTGCCCTTCACCCTACGCGAGCCGCCCGGATCAAGGAACTCCTTGGTGGCTTTGGTGATCACAGTGTAGCCGTTGTAGTCAAGCCAGTCGAGCAGCGGCCGGACAGTGGAGTACGCCTGACTTTCGCTGATCACAGCGTAATAGACGGCTTGCAGCAACCTTCCACAGCCCCGGAATTCGTAAAGCAAGCGCTTGAAGTCGACATCGAACCCGAGCGCCCTGGCCGCGGCAATGAGATTTGCGCCATCGGTATACAGCCCGATCCGGTCAGTGGAAGAAAATGACATTTATTCGCTCGCGCAATTGTTTCTGACTCGTTCGCTCGATCCGGGGCTGAGCATCATCGCAACGAGAGCGACGAGAACGGCGTCCCCCGGGACGTGCCATGGTGCTCGGCATTCGCCCGACCAAATCAGCTTCCACCTGCCATCGTTGCCTCATCCACGCTCTATTGACCGGCGGGGGTCCGCAGGCCACGCCAGGCGTCGCGGACCTGGTCGTAGTGGACTTCGGGGAGGTAGTCGGGCGTTTTGAGCCTCAGTCTCTGCACGTTAAGGCGCCCGACCGAGCTCAGCAGCGAAAAGGCTGCGATCGTTCGATCTCTTTCCGCCTGAATGAGGCGGGCCCGAGCGTTCGTCAGCTCCTGCTGGGCGTTGAGAACATCAAGGGTCGTGCGCTGCCCTCCCGCTGCTTCCTTCTTGACGCCATCGAGCGCGATCGTTGTGGCCCGGACCTCGGACTCGCCCGCAACAACGGACGCACGCGCGCCATCGAGCGCATGCCAGGCAGCAGCAACGGCGGCCTCTGTCTGGGCACGAACCTGATCCAGGATCAGGCGACTTTGCGCGACGAGCTCCTTGGCCTGTCTGATCTGCGAAGGAGCAAGGCCACCATCATAGACCGGCACGTTGATCTGAGCGAGGAACGAGGCTTGATCGAGGCCCTTCTTGTCCAGCGTTGGATCGGTATCCCGCCCCCGCGAAATGCTCCCCTGTAGCGCGACACTCGGCAGCAGGCTCGCTTCGGCCACGCCGACGCCGAACTGCGCGGCATCGATGTCGTAGGTTGCACCCGCGATGGCCGGATGTTCCTTGCGCGCAATTGCGGTTGCCTCAGTAAGGCTGGACGGCAGAAGTGGATCGATCGAACCTGGTGGCGTCAGCGTACCTGACGGCATCCCGATGACTTGTGAGAACACGGCCCTGCTGGTTGCAAGTGCAACCTGCGCATCGTTCAGATCGGCGGTCCCTCGGCTGAGGCGGGCCTCCGCCTGAGCGACGTCCGTCGGCGTCACATCCCCTGTGCTGAGGCGCTTGCGCGCCACCTCGAGCGTGTCTTTCAGGACGACGACGTTGGATTGTTGCGTCTCTACAAGCGTCTGGTTCGCGCGGACATTCGCATAGGCCGTGACGGCGTCGAGCAGCACTCCCTGACCGGCATTGCGCAGTGCTTCACGACCTGATCTGACCTGGACCTCTGCGGCACGCACGCTGTTGGCTGTTTTGAACCCATTGAAGAGCGTTTGCGTGACCGTGAGCCCGATCGTCCATGGCCGAATCGAGCCGGTCTGGATCGTCCCATCGGGCAGCAAATTGCGCACGTCCTGCAAACCAGCGCTCAGGCTTGCCGCAATCTGCGGACGATAGCCGGCAAGCGCCTGCGGGACGGCTTCGTCGCGGCCACGCTGCCGGGCACGCTCGGCGTTGAGTTGCGGGTTGAATTGATAGGCGTGCACCAGCGCATCCGGCAAGGCCTGGGCGAAACCGGCCGCAGTGTGGAGCACAATCACGACCGCCCCGGCGCCAACGCGCACAGCAGGGCTCAAAACGCTCAAGACCGCCTGCCTCACGGGAGCACCGCGGCATCAGATGCATCACCGATCTGCGACGAGACCAACCCACGGCGCGAGAATACATCGATCAGGATTGGAAGGATGACGAGAATCAAAACTGGTGCCAGCAGGATCCCGCCCACGACGACAAGAGCGAGCGGGCGCTGCACCTGAGCTCCAATCCCAGTCGACATCGCGGCCGGCAACAGACCGGCGCCGGCGGCCGCGCATGTCATCAGCACGGGTCGAAGTCTGATCGAGCATGCCTGGATCACCGCCTCAGTACGGTTTGGCGCGCCGTTCTCGACCAGCTGATTGAAGTAGGCGATCAGGATGACGCCTTCCATCACCGCTATGCCGAACAGCGCGATGAAGCCAATCGCAGCCGATACGCTGAAGGGCGTTCCGGTCAGCGCGAGGGAGAATATCCCGCCAATCATCGCCATCGGGATCACACTGAGCGTCAGCAGCATGTCGACAATGGACGAGAAGTGGAGATAGAGCAGGAGCGCGATGAGGGCCAATGTGATCGGCACGATGACCGCCAGCCGTCCAACAGCCTCCCGAAGGTTGCCAAATTCGCCGACCCATTCCGTCCAATACCCGGCCGGCAGCGGTACCTGCTCGGCGACCTTGGCCTGGGCTTGCTCAACCGTGCTGCCAAGATCGCGGCCGCGAACGCTGAACTTGATCGGAACATAGCGCTGTTGCTGCTCGCGGTAGATATAGGCGGGACCGGAGACGAGCTCGACGCGTGCAACTTCGGTGAGAGGCACCTGGATCGCCCCTCCCCCGCCGTGGGTGCTCCGATTGTCAGATTACGAATCTTGGCGAGGCTTTCCCGATACTCAGGAGCTAGTCGCAGCCTGATTGCGAAATGGCGATCGCTGCCCGGTTCAAACATGTCTCCTGCGGCCTGACCGCCGATGGCAGCCTGGAGGGTTGTGTTGATGTCGCCCGTCGACAACCCGTAACGTGCGGCTTGCTTGCGATCGATCTCGATTTGCACGGTCGGCTGCCCGAGCGAGGCGAAGACGGCAAGATCAGTCACGCCTTCGATCGTCGACATTACCGCCTTGACTTTGCCGGCTATCCCGGTCAGCTCCTCGAGGTCGTTGCCGTAGAGCTTGATTGAATTCTCACCCTTTACGCCCGATACGGCTTCCTGGACGTTGTCTTGAATGTATTGCGAGAAATTGAACTCGATTCCGGGAAATGCCGCCGCAAGGCGGCCAGAAAGCTCCTTCGTGAGGATCGCCTTGCTCATGCCCCCGCGCCATTTGCCCTGGTCCTTGAGCGGCGCAAAGAATTCGGCATTGAAAAAGCCAGCGGCATCGGTCCCGTCGTCGGGCCGTCCCTGATGCGAGACGACGGTCTCGACCTCGGGCGTATTGGCGATGAACCGGCGAATCCTGTTGACCTGATCATTTCCCGATTCGAGGGACGAGGCCGACGGCAGCGTGGCGCGGACCCACAGATTGCCTTCCTCGAGTGCCGGCAGGAACTCGAGCCCCAGCATGCGAGTGGCCATCATCGCGGCCACGATCAGCGCGCCCGCGCCTCCAAGCGTCAACGCTCGGTTCGAGATGGCAAACCGGAGAGCCGGCTCGAACAGTCGACGCAATATCCGGACGATGAGGGTCTCGGTCTCGTCGATCCTGGCCGGGAGCAAGATCGCGCTCAAGGCCGGCACGACGACGAAGGTGGCGATGAGGGCGCCGGACAGGGCGTAGGCGTAGGTCCTTGCCATCGGGCCGAAGATGTGACCTTCCACGCCACTCAACGTGAAGAGCGGGATAAATCCGACGATGATAATTCCAGCCGAGAACAGGATCGCACGACTGACCTCGCGAGCGGCTTCAATGATCGTTGCGAGCTTGCTTTCGACAGACCTCGCTCCTGCGCCAGTTGACAAGACGTCAGGGCCCGCGTGCTGGGACAGGCGCCGATAGATATTTTCAACCAGGATGACCGGGGCATCGACGATCAATCCAAAGTCAATCGCGCCAACCGACAACAGATTGGCGGATTCGCCGCGGATGAGAAAGACCGCCACGGCCGAGAACAGGGCAAGGGGGATGGTCGCGGCGACAATCATTGCGCTGCGAAGGTCTCCCAGAAACAGCCATTGGATCAGGAACACCAGCACGATCCCGATCAGCAGATTGTGGACCACGGTGGTGGTCGTGAGCTGGATCAATTCCCGGCGATCGTAGATGCGCTCGATCCTGACGCCGGGCGGGAGCGTACCGCTCGCGTTGATTGTGGCGATTTCATCTTCGACACGCTGAATCGTCGGCAGGCTCTGCTGCCCCCGCCGCATCAACACGATGCCTTCGACAATGTCGTTGCTTTGATCTTGGCCAACGATCCCGAGCCGCGGCTGGTAGCCGGACTCTACCCTCGCGAGGTCCGCCACGACAATTGGGATGCCGCCCTGCTGAGTCACGACTGTGTTGTTGATGTCGTCGATGGATCTGATCAACCCGACCCCGCGAACGACGGCCGATTGTTCGCTGATGTTGAGCGTCTGGGCTCCGACATTGATGTTCGACGCATTCAGCGCTTGCAGCAATTGCGTCAGCGTGAGGCCGTAGGACTGAAGTTTGCCGAGATCGACCGTGACATCATAGGCGCGCGTCGGCCCGCCAAATCCGGTGACGTCGATCACACCGGCAATCGCCTTGAACCGGCGCTGCAGCACCCAGTCTTGCACCACTTTCAGATCGGCCGCGCTGTAGTCGGATGGACCGACGAGCTTGTAGCGGACGATCTCGCCCACCGGGCTCCAAGGAGAGATTTGCGGTCGCACTCCATTGGGCAAGGACTGGACCTGTGCAAGACGGTTGAGGACCTTTTGCTCCGCCTCCTCGTAGGAATAGTCATAGGTAAACTGCAGCTTGATGTCCGAAAGTCCAAACAGGGAGACGGTTCGCATGGCCTTGAGGTTCGGGATCCCGGCAAGCTGGATCTCAAGCGGAATCGTGACGTAGCGCTCAATCTCTTCGGCGGACTGGCCGGGATTCTGAGTGATGACATCAACCAGCGGCGGCACAGGATCTGGGTAGGCTTCGATGTTCAACTTGATGAATGCGAACGCACCGAGCAGCATGTCTGCCGCAAACAGCGCCACCACCAGAATGCGCCGGCGGAGCGCGAACTCAACGATACCGATCATAAGTCGGGATTCCTGCGATCAAATTGTGATGGGAGAGAATGTCCGACCCTAGGATTTGTCGGCCGCAGCCGCGCGATCGATGCGGAGCGCCCCGTTCACGACCACGCGGTCACCGGGCGCGAGGGCGTCACCGACATCGACAAATTCGGAGGTCATGCCACGTGGGCGAACCGCTCGCCGCCTGATATCGCGGTCATTGGGCGCAACGATCCAGACGTGGGCGCGGTCACCGCCGTCATAGATGACCGCGTCGCGCGGCACCCCGACCGACTGCCGCTCATCAATGATGACACTCACAGTGGCAAACATTTCCAGCTTGAGCAGGCCATCGGGATTGTCGATGGTTGCGCGGACCGCCACCCGGCGGGTCACCGGATCGACTGCCGGGCTGACATAGTCGATCTGCCCGCGAAGGACCTGCCCTGGTAAGCCGATCGGCCGCACCTCGATGATCTGGCCGTTTTGAACCTGAAACGCGTCGGTCTCGCGAATCTGTGCGACAACCCAGACGCTCTTGAGGTCGCCGACCGTGAGCAGCGGGTCAGTCGAGCCACCATAGACATATTGTCCAGGACCCGCCTTACGCTGAAGAACCGTTCCGGCGAGTGGCGCAACCAGAGCCGCTTCTGCGGTGATTGCGCGGCTGCGCTCGGCCTGGTCTATCTCCTCGTCGGCTCGGCCGATCAGACGCAGTCGGTTGCGCGCGGCCTGATGTGCCGCCTCCGCGGAGCGCAAATCAGCCCCTGCTGTCGCCAGATCGTTGGTTGCCTGCTGAAAGTCCTTCAGCGGCACGGCATTGCCTCGGTAGAGCTCGGATTGCCGTTTCTCAACGATCTCCGCCAGCGAAAGCTGCGAGCGCGCCTTCCTGAGGGCGCTCGAGGCCGTCACCAGATCATTGTGCATTTGAACCGCATCAGACACTTCCATCAGCAGCATCGGTTGGCCTTTCGCGACGACGTCGCCGGGTTTGGCGAGCAGCCTCAGAACCCGGCCCGCGAACGGCGCATAGACAGGCGTCGCGCGATTGTCGTCCACGGCGATCCGTCCTTCCGTTGTCAACTCCCTTCGGAATGAGCGCCGCTCGGCGGCCGCAATGGTGAGGGACGCCAGCCGATCGGGCGACAACTGGACAGTTGCGGATTGCCGGCCTGTCTTGCTGGTTACGGCTGTCGGGTGATCGGATGCCGGCTTGTGAAGCGTGACGAACATCGCTACGGCCAGCAGGACAAGTCCAACGACTGTCGCCCGTTTCCCGGCCCCTGTCGGCAGTCGTAGGGAAGACGTGTGGCTCGTCTTGGCTTGACTGCCGCGCTCGGCCTTCGGGATTGCCATGTGTTTCATCGGTCACCAGGACGTTGGGCTGCCAGATCTCTGACGGCGAGACGTCTGCACCGATGGTGACCGAACATTACCTCAGCGTGACCGACTGAAACGATCAAGCGCCTGAAATCGAGCTGCCACATTGGCGAACGATGTCCTGCGAGGCGTCCCTACACCGCCAGACCGCAACTTTCTGCGCGACAATTCTAGATCGCTGCGCCCGAGGCCGCAGGTGTCGAAACGACAAATTGTGACCCCAACGCTAGATGGCGAGGCTTTGCAGTTCGCATCGGAGCTGCATGCGATCACCCGAGCGAAGCTATCGATCATCCTCTCCGGCTTCGCTCCGTGCACTGGATAGAACGCCGCATTGCCCCGTCACGCTGACTTGCGTCGGCTCGCCCGGCGTAGAACGGCGTCTTTCCGCGCTCTCCCGCTAGAATGTGACCAGATTCTTGATTTCTTCTCTCACAAAAAACGGCACGACCCGTCTGGTGGCGAAGTCATTCCAATCCACAAATTTCGATTTGCTCCTCGCCTCGATGATCGCAGTTACACCACGAGCATTGAGGCGTGGGAGCTTCCGCAATTCGGCGGCTGTTGCGATGTTCACATTGATCTTTTCGACAGAGCGCAGCACCTCCAGCTTCGGCGAAACCTGATGGGTTGGGCTCGTCGTTGAGGGGGCTATCTGCGCAAGAGCCGCAGCACCGATGGCACCGCAAACAGCTACGCCGAAGTAGATCGTTCTGACCAGCATGGATTGATTTCCCTTCATATCGCGAGATGACGCAGCCCCACCCGCTGACTGATGAAAGGTTCGCTTCATTACCGCTTGCTTACGCTGGGGCTCTGTCACATTGAGTTCGGCCGGCGCGCGGCTCACGCTCGCGGCGTCGGTTCGCCCAGCAGCCGGGCTCGCTGCCCCCCAAGATCCGACGATGACCGTTCCACCGCGTCCGAGGCTGATCGTATTAATGTATCATCTCTCCGCCTGCGACCGCCGACACTGGCCCGTCGCGGTTTGGAGGTTCACCGCCGCGAAGTGCTGACGCAGGTTCCGACGAGCGTAATTGTACCGTAAGCTGCATGGCGAACGGTTCGAAACACAGAGGTGTTTCGGATGGTAGAATTCGCGATTTTCAGTTTCTTCGTCGGAACGGTGTTCGGTCGGCGCTTCACAGTGATCGTGCTCCTGCCTCTTACACTTGGTCTCGCACGCGCGACAGCCGTTATCAACACGCACCTCGCGTTATCTGAGGGCCTCAAACGCTTTGCTGCTGGTGCGATTGCGCTTCAGCTGGGGTATTTCGCAGGGTCGATCGCAAGCGGCTGGCGATCGCCGCGAGCCAAGAAGGACGACGGTTGCCTGGACGCTCCTTCGGCCGATTGAGCGGCAGCTGCCAACGCACGTTCGCCTGGGCACCCCCATCGCCTGGGCAACTCATTGCCCGGGCAACCCGTTGCGTCGACGTCCCGGCGCAATGCCAACAGACCCGTTGCTCGCGGCCGGACGAAGTGGACTTTGGTCCCGTCGGTTTTGAAATGCGGTGAGGACTTGGTCAGCATGCGGGACGTCGCTGCAGGCCGTTCGGTAACGCGGGGCTGGCGTCACGTCCCAAACGGCCTGCCTATCGAGCGGCGCATAAACTGAACCTGCGCTACCGCTCGCGACCAGATTGGCTGCTATTGATCGATTATCTTGCTTCGCGAACCCAATGATTGGACACCCAGAGCGCCCTTGATACCCGCCGCAACATTGCTAGTCGTACCAGGATCCATATTCGTACACGTCGTAGCCGGGCCCATAGCGGTAGGAGCCAAAGGGCGGTGCGCTTTCGTAGTGGTACACGCGAATCCGGGGGCGTGCTCGATAGACCGTCACGTAATCGTCGCCCTCATAGATGGCGGAGGGCGGCGGGCTGGGATCGGTGATCGCTGCTCCCGCTATGGCGCCAAGTGCCAGACCACCGATCACGCCGGCAGCGATCGCACCACCATCGCCGGCACGCGCCATCGATGGCAACGATCCAAGCCCCACCGTTGTTACAAGCGCAAATATAATCGACTTCTTCATGCTGCCTCCTGTCCGAACGACAGGCGGCAGTCTATCGATCCACATTACCACACGATTACCGCAGCGCCCCCTCGAACAAATGTTGCGCCTCCAGAAGCCCCGTTCTGGGCGCAGCGTTTCGCAAGCCCCGCGGAGTTGACGATGGTTGTGGCAGATCGCCCGGTTATCGGGGTCATGCGCGAGACCGTGGACGAATAGACGATCAATCTCTCTGATGGCGACCCGGACGTTTTGTGATGGATTGCGGAAGGCACTGCATCCGTTCACTTGACCGAGAGGGTTTCACTCATTGGCATTGTCCAGTGAAATTCGTCTTGCTCGGGCGCGGTCGATTTCGCATGACCTTGTTCAAGAGGGAACGTCAGTTCGACCGTCGTACCACCGCCTGGTGTCTCGCGGATCGCGACACTGCCCTGATGCATGGTCATGACCTGGAAGACGATCGAGAGCCCGAGGCCAACGCCTTCGGCCCTGGTATTCCCTCGCCTAAATGCATCAAACAGACACTCAGGTTCCCCGACCTGGAGACCACGGCCGGCATCGATGACGCTCAGGCGGGCCGGCGCGGCCACCTCAACAAGGACCGGTTGACCGGACTCCGCATGGTACACCGCGTTTCGGATCAAATTTGAAAGCGCAACACCAATTGCGGTCTCTGAACCCTGCACCCATAGGGGCCAACCGGGCTCCTCGAAAGCGACGTCGCAGCCATGCTCCAACGCCGTTGGCACCTGCTCTGCGGCAATTCGGCGCGCGACCGCCACGAGGTCGACCCTGGTAAACTCGGCCGGTTCAGCGGCGATCCGCGCCAGCTGGAACAGCATCGTCACGATCGATGATAGTTTTTGATTCTCCGCAATCAACCTCGTGCGGAGCACCGGATCGTGAACCTGGTCGAGCGCCGTTCGTGCGTTGGTGAGCGGCGTTCTCAGCTCATGC